>JAABUS010002991.1_pt1 | contig 29193 bp, 38 predicted proteins | sample 5560161 | NCBI WGS metagenome assembly JAABUS01 (sample SAMN10711885, study PRJNA513376) | rock metagenome | isolation source: Antarctica rocks | place: Antarctica: Victoria Land, Trio Nunatak nord | collected 2016-01-04
GACCGCTATGGTCACCATCCACCAGACACGCCAGATCCCCTTGCCAGCCTGCTGATTGCCGCACTCAGCCGAGAAGATGTGCACACCGTCGCGAGTTCGCATCGGATGCAATTGGCGGCAGAAGGAAGAGTGGAACAGCCATTAGCGGTGAGAACGCGCCGCTGCCAGTCGCCGCCCTTGGCCCAGCACCAGGCGATCGCGTGGGGCAGCGCCAGCAATTGCTCCGCCGCTGCCCTGTGCTCGTAGCGCAGATCCGGGCAGCGTTCGTCCCGCGCAGCCCGGTAGAGAAGCTTGCGGTCGGCAGCGATGAGCGTGTCGTCCTGCTCGAGGATCAGCATCGCGTCACCACGCTGGGCAGCATCGGCCACCAGTGCCCGCAAGCACGCACTGCGACGCTCCCATTCGGTGCCGTAAGCGGCGCTCGGCGTCATAGATCGTGGCCTGGGTGTCGCTGACCGCGATCCCCGTGGCGATCGACAGCTTGCGGGGCTCCCTCCCGTCTTTCATGTGCAGCCGTCGCTGGCCGGGCAGCACCAATCCGCGCAGCATCCTGCGGGTGGGATCGAGGTCGCCGGGCACGACGACGCTGGCGACGAGAAGGACGACGCTGGCGACGAGAAGGTAGCCGCGGCGCTTGGTCTCGTCGACGAAGACGTGGCTACTCAGGCGCGCCCGGCCCGAGCCGGCTTCGGTTCTCCGGCTCGCTGCACGGCGCGGTAGACGGTGGACCGGGCGACCGAGAACAGTTCGGCGAGCTCGGCGCTGGTGTGTTTGCCCGCCCGCCACAGCTCGACCAGGTGCGCTTCCTGTGCGGGTTTGAGCTTGGGTTGCTTGCCGCGGAGCCGGCCCTTGGCCTTGGCGACCTTCATGCCCTCCCTGGTCCGCATCCTGATCAGGTCCGACTCGAACTCAGCGATCATCCCGAGGACATTGAACAGCAGCCGCCCGACCGGATCGGTTGGATCATGCAGCGCGCCGCCGATGTTGAGCTTGACGCCGGCCCCGGTCAGTTCCTCGACGATGTTGCGGGCATCGGTCAATGACCGAGCGAGTCGGTCGAGCTTGGTGACCACGAGGGTGTCGCCGGACCTGCACGCCGCGAGCGCCTCGCGCAGCCCAGGCCGGGCTCGATTGGTCCCGGTCAACCCATGGTCGACGTAGATGCGATTCGGCTTCACGCCGAGCGCGGTGAGCGCGTCGCGTTGGGCGGTGAGGTCTTGGGCGTCGGTCGAGCAGCGGGCGTAGCCGACGAGCATCCTGGCCATCAGATGACTGTAGCGGTTAGGCTACCGTGACCGGGCTTTATTCCGGGCGGGGCTTCTGGGAATCTTCGGTGTCCGCGTTTGCTGGTCGTTCGCTCGCGCCGCTGATGAGGTCGTGGTGTCCCGTAGATCGTTCCGCTTGCGGGTGCTCGTTCAGTCGTCGGACAGAGCACACGGCGATCACCACGGTGCTCTCGACTGCGTGATCACCGTGCGCGCAGGCCTTGAAGAATTACCGCGAGGGCCCTTCTTGACCGGGTCTCCCACTCGGATGGCGGCATGCGTGACAGTGCCCCGAGCAGCAGGATCACGTCGGTTGCGTCGACGTCGCTACGGACGTCGCCTGATTCTTTCGCGCGATCGAGCAGGTCGTCGAGCGCCTGGTCGAAGCGGTCATGGTTATCGGCGTAAAGGTCCTGCCACGCTGCCGCCTCGATCGCCGCGATCACGCCGCGTTTTACCCGTGCGTACTCCAGGATACGGTCGAGCAATTGCGTCAGAGCCTCGAGCGGGGTGAGCTTCGCCAGCAGTGTGGAGGCCGATTTCACCAGCTCGCACATCTCCTGCCGGTACGCCTCGGCCAGCAGGTGCTCGCGCGTCGGGAAATGCCGATAGAGGGTGCCCTGCCCCACCCCTGCCGCCTTGGCGACGAGGTGCAAGTTGAGCTTGTCGGCGGCACCGTTGGACTCGGCCAGCGCGCCGCGCGCCGCGGCCACGATGCGATCGCGGTTGTCGACGGCGTCGGCGCGTTGCGCACGAGTCGCCACGGCCCCTCCCTCGATATGTGGACAACTGTCCGTTACTGTCAATCTGAAACGGACAACTGTCCGCTAGTCTAGACCAGGGAGAAAACGGCATGAAGGGAATCGACGGCAAGGTCTGTGCCATCACCGGAGCAAGCAGCGGCATCGGTGAGACGATCGCGCTCGAACTCGCCAGCCGGGGCGCGGCAGTCGTGCTCGGCGCACGGCGCACAGATCGTCTGGAGGCGCTGGCGACCCGGATCGCGGCTGCGGACGGCCAGGTCGCGGTCCAGTCGGTGGACGTCACCCGGCGAGCAGATCTTGACCAGCTGGTCTCCGCTGCGGTCGAGCAGTTCGGTCGTCTCGACGTCCTGGTCAGCAACGCCGGAATCGCCAGGACCGGTCCGATGGACGAGCTGGATGTCGACGGCTGGGACGCGATGATCGACGTCAACCTGCGCGGTGTGCTGCACGGGATCGCGGCCGCGCTGCCGATCTTCCGTCGTCAGGAGCACGGGCATCTGGTGACGGTCGTGTCGACCTCGGGGCTGAAGATGGTCCCGACACAGGCGGTGTACGCCGGCACCAAGAACGCCGTCCGGACTCTGCTGGAGACATTGCGCCAGGAGTCCACCGACGGCGTCCTACGCACCACCTCGATCTCACCCGGCTTGGTCCGTACCGAGCTCGTCGACCACGTCGACAATCCTGACGTCCGTGAACAGGCACAGCACAGGATGGCCGAGATCGGCATCGCCCCCGATGCAGTGGCGCGAGCCGTCGCCTTCGCCATCGAGCAACCCGACGACGTCGAGATCGGCGACATCACCATCCGACCCACCGTCCAAAACTGACACCGAACTTCCGCCCGGCTGCGTTGATAGCCCGCCTGCCCCCTCCCGCAAGCTCACCGGGCCTGGGGGCCCCAGTGACCCACCCGTCCCAGTCGGCGATCCCGCTCCGGGCAGTTGACGGCGTGGAGCGGGTTCGCCGGCATATCGTCAGGGCTGGTTCGGCAGGTCGACCACGTGGAGCGCGGACTCCAAGCCGGCGAAGTCCCTGCCATTTCGGGTCAGCAGTGTCAAGCCGTGGCGGGCTGCGGTCGCGGCGATCTGCAAGTCCATGCGGCGTGGCCGTGGGTTGCGCCCGTGATGGCGGACGAGGGCGGACAGCGTCCCGTAGTACTCAGCGGCGGCCACATCGAACGGCAGCACCTCGAACCGATCCAGGGTCGCCTGCACGCGCCGGCGCCGGTACATCTGCGTGAGCGGATCTGCTGCGGCGGCCACGCCGTATTGCAACTCGCCGATCGTCACCGCGGACACCGCGACCTCGTCGGCGACCTTGGCGACGTGCGCCGCCGGGAAGTCGATCACCACCGAGGTATCCAGAAGCGCGCGGCGCGGCTCGCTCGTGGTCATTGCGTCTCCGGGCCAAACGGGTCGGTAGGCTCGTCCGGTCCGAAAATCTCGTCGGCCGCGGCCAGATCGGCCCTCCACGCTGCCGGGTCCGGCGACGGGTCCGCGGCGAACGCTTCGGCCAGTTCAGAAACCGGCACGAACCGACGCCTCCCCGTGCCCTGCCGATGTGGCACCACATCGGCGACTGCGCGACCGTTGACGGTGACCACGAAGGACTCGCCCTCTGCAACCCGCCGCATGACCGCCGCATTGTCGTTGCGCAACTCTGACTGACGGATCTCTACGCTCATAGCGCAAGAATAGCGCTCTCGTAGCGCTGGGCTGACCATACCGTAGAGCGATCGGCTATCGACATGTGGTTCCGGCTGTCGTTCCGCTGACGGCACGTCACGGATCGGGCAGGTCGGAGCGTTTCGATACGGCTCGTAGCGTATAGTCCGGATATGCCTGCCTCCCGTGGTCGTCCTCGTTCGGCAGCCGTCGATGAAGCCGTGGCACAGGCCGTCTGCCAGCTTCTCGCTGATCATGGTTACGCGGCGATGTCCATCGAGCAGGTCGCATCGGTAGCCAAGGTCTCCAAGACGGCCATCTACCGCCGCTGGGCGTCCAAGGCGGAGATGGTTTTCGCAGTGGCGATCCACGGTGAGGCGATCGAGCCGCCTACGGATCAGGGAACGCTGGCTGCGGACCTGCGCGTCCTCACCGAGCGCGTCGTCGCACTGCTGGGGACGCCAGCGGCGCGCCATGCCCTACCTGGCTTACTCGCCGATCTGCGCGGAGACCCGCTCCTTGCAAAGCGGTTCCACGCCTCGTTCATCAAGGCAGAACGGCAGCTCGTAGCGTCGCTATTGGAGCGATCGGTTCGGCGGGGCGAGCTTACACAGCGACCAGACCCGGCCGATGTGCACGCGCAGTTGCTCGGAACCGCCTTCGCCTGGATCTTCCTATTGACCGACGCGCCACCCGCCGACCTCGCCAGCCGAATTGCGAGCTCCGCCCTGGTCGCACTGCAGAGATGAGGACAACATGACCACCCCACTAGAGCAGACAATGCCGGTCTACCACTTCCACGAGCGGCATAGCCGCTGGATCGACGCCTCCCCCCAACAGGTGTGGGAGGCCCTGACCACGCTAACCCTCGACCAGCTGACTCTCACCCGACCGCTGGTCGCGATCCGCCACCTCGCGGCGCATACGGCTGCGCCATCCAAGCCTCTGTTCACCGAGGGGCCGGTGCGGATGTTCGAGATAACTCCTCCCACCTACGCCGTCGGCGGTACGGTGGCCCGACCCTGGCAGCACCGACCCGAGCGCCGCGACGTCACGTCGCTGGAGGAGTTCAACCACTTCGCTGAACCCGGCTGGACCAAGTACCTCACCGACTTCCATCTCCAACCCGGCAACGGCGGCGTGCAGCTCACCACCGAAACCAGGGGCTACTCCACCGACAGCCGAGCACAGCGGCGGTTTTCGCTCTACTGGGCGCTGATCCGCCCAGCCAGCGGCCTGATCCGCCGCGACATGCTCGCAACCGTCCGCCGCCGCGCAACGACTCCCTCCTGAACTCAACACCACGACCGAATGAGGATCGGCGCGACACGGTGGCGGCTCGGAGCCGTCGGAGCATCCATGATCTCAAGCGTCCCAGCAGTCGATGGATCAGCGGCACACGGTCGACCCGGGCCAGCGGGAGTGCAGTGACGCGTCAGAGGACCGAGTAACCGGCTGGCAGGGGAAGACGGCCAGTCAAGGCCAGCAGCGCTGCGGATGCTGTTCCCTGCACTGCGGCCAGACCACCGATGACGGCGAACGCATCGGCTACTGCACCTTGGGGAACATCGGCGCTGACGCCGAGGGCGGCTGCCAAGTCGCAGGTGTGCACCGTCAGCTCAAGGGTGCGGGTCGGGAGGTAGCCCTCCAGGGTCATTGTCCCGAACGGGGTGCGCACCAGGGCGGTGGCCGGAGCGGCCCGGACCTGCTCGGGTACCCGGGCCACCAGCGCGCTCAACGCGGCCATCGGGTCCTCGCCGAGCGCGGCGCCGGCGGCGCGTCCGCGCTGGACCACCGCTGCGGTGTCAGCCAGGGCGCCGGCGATGGCCAGGTAGTACGCGACGGCATCGGCCAGGTCCACCGGGCCGGAGTCGGCGCTAGCGGCATCGAGGTAGGTCTCCACCGTCGACATCGACCGGCTGGTGTGCCCCAGCAGGTCGCGCACGGACCACTCACCGAGGCCGGGGGCGTCATAGTGGCCTGTCGCGGAGGCGCTGACTTCGAGGAACCGTCGGGCGGCGCTATCGAAGGCATGAGCAGCTGAAGCGTCCATCAGCTCAGCATCGCAGCCGCCAGTGTTCAACGCCCGTCCTGGGCGCCATCCCAGTCACCGATCGTCAACTGGACGCTACTCAGTCGCAGCACGGGGCACTCGCGACTCGATCAGGGCAACGCTCGGAACGGGTCGGCAGCCTGCTGGATGCGCGCGACATATTCAGTCCATGCGGTGTCGTCACCCACCGAATCGGCGTCGAGACCGCCTTGGCCGTCGATCCGCTCCCGCAGCATGTCCGCGTGGCCGGCATGCTGCGCGGTTTCGGCCACGACCCTGACTATCAAGCTCCCGAAAGACGGGTACCGGGTCCCTTCCTTCCACCAGTGGACGAAGGCTGCCGTGTCCAATGGGATCGCATCGATCGAGGCGTCGGAGTTCCGTGGTGCCTCAAGTCAAGATGCCCGCGAAACCTGGTCCGTGCCTCAGGTAAGGTATGCCCGCGAAACCGGTGGGTCAGGAGGCCTGGGTCCTGATGCCCTTGGCCACATCGGGCAGGGCGTTGGGGATGGTGGCGATGTAGAGCTGCTCGGTTTTGTCCTTTGCCTGTTGGAGCAGGACGGTTTGCAGGTCGGCGATCTCGCGGCCAATCTTGGCCGGGTTCAGCGAGTCGCGGTGGGCGATCAGGTCGGTCTGTTGATCGGTGGTGAGGACACCTGCTGCCAGGAGCCGGTCCAGCGGGGTCTGTGGCTTGTCGTACAGGCGGGTGCGACGCCCGTTGCGGTCGGTGCCGTACCCGACGGGCTTCTTGGTGGGGGTGAGGTAGTTGAACCGGTCGTTGACCAGTTTCCAGAGCCGGTTCAAGGACGCACGTTCAGCGGGGGTGTGGTAGCGGTAGTAGAAGCCGTACTTGCGGACCAGGTGGTTGTTCTTGGACTCGATGGTGGCCTGGTCGTTCTTGCGGTAGGGCCGGGACCGGGTGAAGTAGATCCCGCGTTCGCCGGCCCAGCCGATGACGGCCTTGTTGAGGAACTCGGTGCCGTTGTCGAAGTCCAAAACCCGTGATGGCGAAAGGGATCTCAGTCACCGCTGCCTTGAGCGCACCGAGGATGTGGATGTGGGCGTTGTTCCGGACGGTACGGGTGAACACCCAGCCGGTGTGCACGTCGGTGAGGTTCAGGGTGCGGGCGAACTCGCCCTTCAGCGTCGGCCCGCAGTGGGCGACGGTGTCGCCTTCGAAGAACCCGGGTTCGGCCTCGACCTCATCGCCGGCCCTGCGGATCTTGATCGAGCTGCGCAGCAGCGGCGAGGGCTTCGTCGTCGACTTGCCGCGGAGCTGATCGGTCGCCTTGGCCGGTTTCAGGTAACGGTCCATCGAGGCACCGCTCATCGTCAGCAACTCTTCGCGCACCGCCGGGCTGTACCGGTCCTGCCCATCGATGAGTTCACCATGCCGCTCCAGCAGATCGAGTTGGACCTGCATCGACGCCGCGAGGTACTTCCCGCACTGCCCACCCGAGGCAGCCCAGACCTTCTGGAGCACCTTGACAGCGTCGTACGAGAACTTCGGCGCCCGCGGCTTCCGTGGTCGCTTCGCGACCTGCCGACCGACCCCTGGCGGTCGTGCCGCGGCCGCCACGAGCCGGCGTCTGGCATTGTCACGCGACCACCCGGTCACCTCCACGACCTGGTCCAGGACCCGGCCCTTGTCCTTCTTCGCCGCCCGCGCATACGCCTTGGCGTACCTGCTGGTGACCTCGGCGCGGGACGTCATTGACAACTCACTCCTCATGCCCCGACACGCTCACCGTTTCGCAGGCATTCCTACGTGAGGCACGGACAGCGTTTCGCGGGCAGTTTTCGTGAGTCTCGTCGGCCGGACGTCTCGAACTCGAAGCAACGGTACGATTGGAAGAAGCGTGCAAACGAGGCGGCTTCAGACCTTGCCGCCCGAGCCGTCGCATCTGTCCCTGATGTTGGCCTGGCGTACAGCCACATGAGTGACCTGGTGGAGATCGCCAGCAGACATTGGGCACCGCTCCGTCCGGCGCTCGGTGACGAGGCCGTGATGGTGCCAATGCTGGCCCAGTTCGAGAGTCTGCGTAACACGCGCGGCAACCTGCTCATCGGACAGGAACTCCACAGGCATCAATCACGACCGTAGCCGGGGCACGGGCCGCCCAACAGGTCAAACGGCCGGACAAGATCATTCTCACCGCCAACGGCTGTTCCGTTGTTCCTCAACCCCGGACCTAAACTGGCACCCGGATGAATCGGATAGCGTAGACTCGAATCAGATAGATCCGATAGAGGTGAGTTGATGGCGGAGACGCGCACCGCGAAGGCGACGAAGCGCCCGAAGGCCAAGAAGCCGGTACGCGGACCCGTACCGGCAAGACGCGCCGCGCCGTCCAGGGCCGCCGACGCGATGATCACCATGCAGGTGCCGGCGAGCCTGCAGCAGTGGGTGGTTGAGGCAGCGAACTCTGAGCGGGTACGCAAGCATGTCGCCGACGCGCTCGCGGTGTCCGAGCCACTGCCCTCGGTGAGAAGCCTGGCATCCATCCGGGCGCGGGAGCAGACCATACGCAAAATCCGGGATTCTTACCAGCTGCTCACCTCCAGCGAATTCGCGAAGAATGCCGGCAGCCGATCGGCGAACCCGTCCGAATACGCCTCCAGCAAGGCTCGGGCCTGGACTGCGATCGCGCTGCGGTTGGCCGGCAACCTGGCCTTCCCCGGCTTCCAGTTCGACCCCCGCACCGGCAAGCCGTACCAGCAGCTGCAGCCGGTCTTCGAGGTGTTTCGGAAGGCGGGCTGGGACCAGGAATCAGTCGTGCTGTGGTTCATGGCGCCATCCGGCAGGCTGCATGGGCAGGAGCCTGCTGCGGTGATCACCTCTGATCTTGCGGCCGTGGTGGACGCCGCGCTCGACGCCGCCGCACCCTGGTGAGCCGGTCATCGGTGGTCCCTGACCCGCCCGATGCACCGGACCTGTTGGTGGAGACCATTGAGGCGGGCAGCACGCTGTTCCACGGACACCGCCGGGAGCGCGACGCGGTGGCGTTCAACCCCGGACCGCGCCCGGCCGGCCGTTTCTCATTCTTCGAAGCGTCGGCCGATGGACGCCTGGTGTCGGCGTTCTATGCGGGGTTGAACGAGGAGGTGGCTGTCGCCGAGACGTTGCTACACGACGTGCCGCTCAGCGGCGGCCAGATCACCTGGGCCGAGCAGAATTTGCGGATCATCTCGGCTGTTCAATGTTTGCGGGACTTGCAGCTTGCGCAACTCCACGGGGGCGGGTTGCGTCGCCTCGGGATCAAGGCACGGGAGCTGACCGACACCGGGGCCGACGAGTACCCGCGCACCGTGCGGTGGGCGGCGGCGATCCATACGGCCCGGCCGGACCTCGACGGCTTAGCGTGGATGAGTGCTCGATGGAACAGCCACAAAGCGGTTGTGCTGTTCGGTGACCGGGTCGGCCTGGCGGATCTTGCGCAGGACGCGTCGGTCTCCCGCGACTTTCGAATCTTGGCCGATCGGGAGTGGCTGCTGGACCTTCTGGACAGCGTCAACGTGATTGCGATGCCGCCGAGCTGGGAGTAGCCGGGGGCGCCAGAAGTGTGCCGAAGGAATGCCCGGCAACGCCGCGTTCGGCGGCGATGCGGTCTCTCATTCCATGTGGGAGAGCTCCTCCGGGATGCTCACGCCCTAAGAGACCGGTGACGAGGCCATTGTCCAGGAGCGTCGCGACGACGGTGTCGATCTCGCATCGGCGGCGCAGGTCATGGCTGCGTGACGATGTCCACCTCATTGCCTTCCGGGTCGGCGAGTCTGCAACGACCCTGAGCCTTGTCGGTGACGACCCGTGCCCCGGCGGCGACAGCCGCGTCGATGCGGGCTTGGGCCTGATCGGATGGGACGCAGAGGTCGAAGTGGATGCGGTTGCGTTGCTGGCGCCGGTCCTGCTCGGCTGCGTCCATCTGCTGGAAAATGATGACCGGATTGAGTCGACGCGGATCGTAGATGTCCGTCAGCGACGTCCGTGGGTCGACCTGGTAGCCCAGCACCGTCGTCCAGAAGGCCCGCACTGCGGGAACGTCGACTGCGTCGATGCCAAGTTGCAGGAATCGCAGACGCGTCGTGTCCGCGGAGAGCCCCAGATCGTGAGCTACTGCCTGGACCCGACCTGCCAGCTCGGCGAATCGAGCCGGGCGCGAGTGCTCGTCGTCGTCCCACTCGTCCTTGCCGCTGTCGATGGTGACGCCTTCCGGTCGGAGGTCGATCATCAGGGGCACGCCCACGTCGTCAGCCAGGCCGGCTGCGGCCGTGGCGAGCCTGCTTGCCTGTACAGGTGACGCGGTTGGGTAGAACGTCATCGCGCCGAACAGCACCCGCCAGTCGGCGGTCTCCGGCCCCTCCGAGAGCGGATGGCCCGGGACCAGATCGACCTCGTTCCCTTCGGGGTCGGCGAGCGTGAAATTGTATGCGCCGTACGCCTCGGAGCCGACGATAGCCTTGGCCGCTTCCACAGCTTCGGGCGTCCGAACGACATCGACGTGGATCCGATTGCGCAGGGGGTGTGGCTGATCCTCGCGGTGGAACAAGATCTCCGGATCCCGTCGCATCGGATCGATGAGGCCGTCGCCGCCGACCAGCTCGTAGGCGAGTACGGGCCGCCAGAACGACATCACCGAAGGCCTGTCCCCGGCATCAATCGCAAGCCGCACTGTCTGCAGCGCCGCCGGATCCGCGGCCAAGCCGAGGTCCTGAGCCGCGGCTGAGATCACGCGGGCAAGCGTCACATCGGCCCGGGTGAGATCCGGAGAACCGGGCGCACCGATCCGCACGCGCACCCCACCGGCGCGTAGATCCGTGTCCGGCAGGCCGTTGCTGTCCGTCAATTCGGCAATGCGGCCGACCAGTGCCGCACCCGCCGTCTGCGACGGCGCGTTGAACCAGGCACTCGCCCCGCCGCAGACGAGCCGCCAGTCCTCGACGCCCCCCGTTTGCTGGAATCTGGTAGCTGTCAGTCGATCCATGTCAATCCCCTTCCCGGCTGCCCCGACATAGTCAGGGCGCCTTCCGGCGAGGTCTCGCCCGTGCGCACGCAGTGGACAGTACGGTCCATCCCGGACGATCACCGTCCGCAAATAGTCCGAGCGCCACAATTTCTGTGTGTCGGCCGCCCGTGCAAACTTCGATGACATCGGGCCCAGCGGTACCGCCGCACGCGGCGCGCCGCCGTTTCACGAGGGGAGAGGTCATCCGTCTACAACCGGCGATGAAGAGGGAACGGGAACCACATGCTCCTGTTCCATTTCTCAACATATAGCGCACCTGGGGGTTTGCGGCAACGCCCCGGTCGTACCAGCGAATCGTCGGCCGAGGTGACGAACTCAGATCGGAGCGGACGTGAACTCGCTGACTACCAACGCGTTTGACACGACCACCTAGGTTGTGGCCGGGATGTCCGTTCGAGTCGACGTCGGTGCAGACCCGGATGGATCGTCTAACCTGCTGTCGATTGCCCGGAGGTTCTCGAATGTCCGAACCCATTCCAGCCGCAACGATTTACACCGCTCGCGAGCAGGTCAAGCCGTGGGGGCGGGAGGAAATCTTCGCTGTGGCCGAAGGCAGCTACGTGGGCAAACTGATCCATGTCAACGCCGGACACAGCCTGTCCCGCCAGTATCACCAGGCCAAGGAAGAGACCATCTCGGTGATCAGTGGCGAGGCGGTCATCGAGCACGGCGTGCATCCGGACCAGCTGGCATCCGTCCGCTTCCGGCCGGGTGACACCATCCACCTTCCAGCCGGGGTGATCCACCGGATAGAAGCGGTCACGGATCTGACCTTCGTCGAATGTTCAACCGCCTTCCCGGGTTGGGAGAACGACGTCGTCCGGATCAGTGATGCCTACGGGCGGGAGGGCACTCAAGCGCCCTGACTCACCCGATCGGAAGTTCGTCGGCGGTCGCCAGTAGCAAGGAGCCTCGCCCGACGACCTGCTGCGACACCCACTGACTGACCCCAGTGGTCGCCGAATACGATCCGTCTTGATACGCAGAGTCGCCAGTAATGACTGAGGCCCTCAGCCGCACCGTCGCCCCCACGCGGGAGCTGGGACGGTCTGAGCCAATTCTGAGATTTTCCCCTGATCATGGGGTCATGCCGCCCAAATACTCCTCCGACAGCACCGTTCCCAGGCCCCCGACCAGGCCATGGTCGGGGTGGCGCACCGAACCGGGGTGGCTGCTGATGCCGCTGCGGGCCTTCCTCGGTGTCACCTTCACATACGCCGGCCTGCAGAAGCTAGCCAACCCCGGCTACCTTGACCCCAACAACCCGACCTCTGTGGCGCATCAGATGTTGCTCCTGCGCCGCAGCAGCCCCATCGGGTTCCTGCTCGGCCTGTCGGCCCACGCCCCGACCCTGGTGGGTCTGCTCATCGCCTTCGGTGAACTCGCGGTCGGGCTGGGCACCCTGATCGGCCTCTGGACCAGGGTCGCAGCCATCGGAGGGGCACTGCTGTCGCTGACGTTCTTCTTCAGTGTCAGCTGGAACACCACCCCCTATTACTATGGCTCTGACATCGTGTTCGTCTTCGCCTGGCTGGTCATCCTCGGGTTCGGCTCGGCCGGTGTGATGAGCGTCGACGGTTGGCTGCGAGCCCGGGCGCGCCGCGAGTTGCATCTCGTCCAAGAATCTGCCACCGTCGCCGTCGACGCGCTACGCCTCCGCGCACTGTGTCCACGGGGTCCCGGGTGCGCATTGGCAGCCGACGGGCGGTGTGCCCGGCAGACCGGCTGCCCGGTGTTCCCCGTCCAAGAGGTCCTTTCGGCTCGCACGGATCAGGACCTGGCCCGGCGGACACTCCTCAGCGGGGGCGCCGCCGCCGGGATTGTGGGGCTGTTCGCGGTCCTTCTCGGCGGTCTCACCGCTGTGATCGGCCGACTAGTCGGCGGCACTACCCGCAGCTCGCGTTTTGCGTCCGCCGTGAGGAACTCGACGCCGCAGTCGACCAAGGCGGCCACCGCACCGAGGCTCGACAAGACCACCCGCCCGACATCAGCGGCAAGCACTCCCCCACCGACGTCCCACACCGCCGGCACACCAGCCACCAGCCCGAACTCAGCGGCAAGCACTCCCCCACCGACTTCGAACTCCACCAGCCCACCAGCCACCAGCCCTACGTCACCGGCGAGCACCGCGACCCCCTCGGGTACCCCGATCACCGCAGCGTCGGCGGTACCGGTCGGTCAGGCCGTCTCGTTCACCAACCCCGCGGACGGCAACCCCGGCTGGCTGGTCCACCCCTCGGGCGGCACCTTCACCGCCTTCTCCGCGGCCTGCACCCACGCTGGCTGTCCCGTCCAGTACGACCAGAGTGCGGCGCAGTTCGTCTGTCCATGCCATGGCGGGGTCTTCGATGCCCGTACCGGACAAGTCCTACAAGGGCCGCCACCCTCCCCTCTTCCGCAAATCGCTGTCCACGTGGTCAATGGCGATATCCGGACCGGCTGAAACCATCGCAGCCGCCCAAGGTCAAACGAGACCCCGCTATCAGTAGGGATACGTCGGTCGAAAACCGCCGCCGGCAGCTACCCCGTTTTGAGACACTGTGGCACCCGTCATGCCGGTGACCTGATAGGACAGCACACGGATGAGCGCAAGGTTTCGAGCCCGACGACAACTCGTGAACCAGGTGGTAGTTCGTGCAATCAATTGGGCGGTCGCACAGCCGGACGTGCGCGCCTGCCTAGTGGTGGGCTCATACGCCTACGGGCGTCCCCGCATGGCAAGCGATATGGACCTTGTGATCCTCTCGGAGACACCCAAATCTCACCTCGACGATCTGGGCTTTATCACCGCGATCACGCCCCGAGGTCGGCTTGTCCGAAGAGCGCAGTGGGGACCCATGCACGAGCGACGCGTGCGGCTCCCCGGCGGCCTGCTCGTAGAGTTCGGGATCGCCACACCCGAATGGGCAGCCCTACCCGTGGACCCAGGAACGGCCAGGGTCATCACGGACGGGTGCAAGATTCTCACTGATGACGGGCTCATCACGGATGCCCTGATCTCTCTCGGACGCGCACCGATCCGATGGCAGCCTGTGACCTGACAAGGTCCCCTACCCGTAGTCGAACATCGCTCGGCGTGCAATTCAGCGTCTGTGCGCTTGGTGTTTCGTAGACGATCCTGAGCAATTGTCCATACCTGTGGATCGAAGAGAGTTCGTGATCACGTCCTATGACCAGAGTTCGAATGGTTCGTTGATCGTGTCGCCGCGCAGGAACGCGGTAAGTAGCGCGGGCAGTTGGCCGGGGTAGAAGCGGTCGTCGCTGTTGACGATCTCGGCCGTGGGCCACCAGCGGAAGGCGAAGTAGTCCTCGCGTTCGTAATCCATTCGTTCAGCTTCGTCGACGTCTGGGCCCGGGACCTGCAGGCGTAGCGTCACGATCACTTCGTCTTGTAGGTGGCGGCGTTGCCGGTGTCGAAATGATGCGCGCCGTCGCCAGTTGGCTGGCCCGATCTGGGACGGGTCGGCGACTATCCCTGTCTCCTCGCGGAGCTCCCTGACCGCAGCGTGCAGGTAGGTCTCGCCTGGGTCGATCCCGCCGCCGGGAAGCTCCCACCACTCACCAAGGTCAGGGTGGTCGATGTCGTGGGTGTGGAAGAGCAGCACGTTGTCGTCGGCATCTATGACGACGGCCCGGACGGCGCTGCGTTCGATGACGGGCAGATCGTTCGGTAGTGGCGCGCCTTCGACGTCCATGGTCATGCCGCGGTCTCGGCAGGCGGGGTGACTGCTTGTTGATCTTCTGGTCGTTCGGCGAGTTTACCGTTGACGAAGACCGCGCCGGCCCGGACGAGGGCGACGAGGTGGGGTGCGTTGACTGCGCGCCACCGGTCTTGGGCGGCCATGATCAGCTTGAAGGCCATCGCCAGCTCCGCGGCCTTCGAACCCGGCCCACGGGTGATCTTGGTGCGGTGCCTTACCATCGAGAAGGTCGACTCGATGGGGTTCGTGGTCCGCAGATGCACCCAGTGCTCGGCTGGGTAGTCGTAGAAGGCCAGCAACTCGTCGAGGTCGTCGGTGATCTTCGCGACGGCCTTGGGAAACTTCGCGCCGAACAGCTCCTGGAACTGCTTGACGGCGGCCAGAGCATGGGTCTTGTCCTCGGCGCCCCAGGTCTCGGCCAGCGCCTTCTTCGCCGCCGGATGCGCGGACTTGGGCAGCGCGCCAAGACAGTTCGCGATCTTCTGGAACCAGCAGCGTTGCTCTCTGGTTTCGGGGAACACCTCGCGCAGCGCACCCCAGAAGCCGAGCGCGCCGTCGCCGACGTCCAGCACCGGAGCCCGCATCCCGCGCCGTTTCGCATCGCGCAGCAGGTCAGCCCACGATCCGGTCGACTCCCGGTACCCGTCGGCCAGGGCAATCAGCTCCTTGGAGCCGTCGGCACGTACGCCGATGAGCACCAGCAGGCACAGCTTGTCCTCCTCCAGGCGGATCGAGACGTGGATGCCGTCGGCCCACACGTAGACGTAATCCACCCTTGACAGGTCCCGCCCGGCGAAGGCGCGCTGTTCATCCTTGCCACTGCTCGGTGAGCCGGGTGATCGTCGAAGCCGACAGGCCGGCCGAGCTGCCCAGGAATTGCTCGAACGCCGGCACGAAGTCGCCACCGGACAGACCGTGCAGATACAGCAACGGCAGCACCTCGCTGATCTTCGGACTGCGTCGGCACCACGCCGGCACGATCGCCGACGCGAAGCGATTGCGTTCGCCGGTGGCCTCGTCGACACGCTTGTCTTGACCCGCGGCGCCCGGACTTCGACCGCGCCGGCCGCGCACAACACCGTGCGCGGGTCGTGGTGGCCGTTACGCACCACCAGCCGGTGCCCGGACTCATCGACCTGATCGACCAACGCGTCGACGTAGGCGTCGGCCTCGGCCTTCAACGCCGCTGCCAGCATCCGCCGCGCACCCTCCCGGGCGATCTCATCCAACAGCGACCCGGCCGTCACCTCCGCCGCGTCGAGCTGCCCTACCTGTTCTGTCTGCACTACCTTGAGCACGGGCGTACCTTCCCGACCGACGTTCCCGCGCCGGCCTGCTTTCGAGACCTACCTACTCGATCACCGGGCAAGGTACGCCCACTCGCGCGTCCCGCCCCGGAACTCGATCCACAGGTTTCAAGCATTGCTCCCTGCCCGGGACGCGCGCCGAGCCGCCCGCACGCTGCTGCGCGCCGCGCTCTGACTCCCTCGGTAGCGCCTTGAAACGGTCGGCTCTCATGCCGGCAGTGCTCGCTTGGCCCGAGCAGTCGTCACGGAATCAACTTCTGTTGCCGCATCTCGGCGAATGTCGACAGCATCATCGATTCGGTGTCGACGTAGTCGTGGAAGCCGTAGCGGCGGGCTTTCGACGTGTCGGCGAACATGTCGTAGTCCCAAGAGAAGACGGAGTCGCCGAACGCCCAGGACGACACCTGCGCGTAGGTGGGCGCAAGGTCGTAGGTGGTGCTCATGGCCTGCCAGAGCGGCTGTTTGTCCGCCATTACGACATCCAGGGACATCGGTAGCGGTGGCGCGACATCGAGGTCGAAGAACGCGGCGATCTTGGGCCAGAGGTCGTTCCAGCGGAACAGGTCACCGTTGGCGATGTTGAAAGCCTGATTCGCGCACGCCGGGTCGGTCGCGGCCCATACGGTCGCCCTGGCCAGGAGACCGGCATCAGTCATCTCCAGCAGGCTGTCGTATGCGCCAGGCCTACCGGGGAACCGCAGTGGCAGCCGGAGTTCCTTGCTGATCGCGGCGTACACGCCGATGACCATGGCGAGGTTCATCGGGTTTCCCAGCGCGGTGCCGCACACGACCGATGGCCGTATCGCCGACCACGTCCAGGGCTTGCCCCGCTGGCGCCGTTCCAGAAACGCCTGCTGATCGACGTTGAACTCCGGTGGCATGTGCGGCGGATCGTCTTCACGGGCCGGCGTCTTGAACGGACCGAGGTGTGCTCCGTAGACCTTGTACCCCTGCATCAAGCTGACGTGCTCGAGGCCGGTCGCGACTGCCTCTATCGCCTGGACCGCGTTGGTCAGCATCGTCAGGTTCGGGGCGACCAGTTCCGCCCAGGTCGGCCGGTCCTGGTAGGCGGCATAGAACACGTGCGTCACTTCCGCCATGCCGGCGAGTGTTGCTCGGCTGTCAGCTTCGTCAAGCAGGTCGACCCCGACGTGGCGGACCCGTGATTGGTCGACGCCACCACGGCGGGATAGCCCGATAACGTCCCACTCGCCGGTGGCGGCCAGGTGCTCGATCAGGTTGGTTCCGATCACTCCCCGAGCTCCGATCACCAGGGCCACGCGTGTGTTCGCCATCTCTGCCCCATCTATATATTGCGGATTACCGATTTCATACGCTATCACGTTCATCGGTAATCCGTGATGTCCCGATATGATGACCACATGGCGAAGCGGGTGAGCAACGACGGCCTGACGACCGTGTTCCAGGCACTGTCCAACCCGACCCGCCTGGCCATCCTCAAGTGGCTGCGAGAACCGGCCAGCTTCCCTCCGCAGGACCAGCCCGCCGAGGACGTCGGTGTCTGCCTCAAACACATCCAGGCCCGCGCAGGTATCTCGCAATCCACCGCCTCGCAGTACATGGCGATACTGCAGCGCGCCGACCTGGTGACCAGCCAGCGCATCGGCCACTGGACCCACTACAAGCGCAACCAGACCCGGCTCGCACAACTGGCCAACCACATCGCCGCAGACCTCTGAGTGCGCTGCCCTAACGGCGGCTGCCCGCGCACGGCTCAGCGCCGAGGCGGTCGAGCACTCGGCCGTGTCGACCTTGAGCTGCCCCACCGAGACGGCCCGATTGCGCCCGGTTTCTCGCTGAGCTAGATAGCCCTCAGGCGATCGCGAACTGCCGATTCAGTGCCGAGACGAGTGGGGCAAGCTCGGGCTGCTCGGTGGCGCGCTCGAGGGTGTCGTGAAGCGTGCGGTCATGGGTCGGCCGGGCCTCCGCGAGCAGGCGAGAGCCCACCGCGGTCAGCTCGGTGTAGATGCCGCGCCGGTCATCGGGACAGATGCAACGCTGCAGCAGGCCGCGGCCCTCCAGCCGGGTGGTGGCACTGCTGGACAGCGCGGCGGCGCGTGCGAGCTGCTGCATGCGCATGTGCCAGCCGTCATGACGGGACAGCGCATCGAGCACGGTGAACTCCACAACGGACAGGTCGTGTTCGCCGGTCAGCGCCCGCTCAAGGTCCTGCTCGATGAGGCCGTGCAGTGCGGTGAGCCGCCGCCAGCCCAGCGCCCTGATCTCGACTGCGTCGTCGTCGATACCCATGGCACGAACTCGCTCTCGTGGCCCGAGCGGTTCGGGCCGGTGCTCTGACACATCGGACGATGCCTCGCCAGCGTGGGCCGGAAGCTGCCGCCGGCCGGGGAAGGTTCGCTCATCGCCTTCGGCGCGGAGCGCGAGGCCGCCACCCCCACCGTGACAGAAACGATCGCGAAATGACCGGGCTTCCGCGGGAATTGCGAGACTTGATCACGTCCGGCCCGATGGCTCACCTGAGCACTATCAACGCCGACGGGAGCCCGCAGGTGACCGCCATCTGGATCGGGCTGGACGGCGATGATCTGGTCAGCGGTCATATGTCGTGGTACGCGAAGCTGCGCAACATCGAGCGGGACCCGCGAGTCGCGTTGTCCTTCGATGCGCCGCGAGTGCCGGGCGTCTTCTTGAGCGAGTACGCCGTCCTGCGGGCGCGGGCCGCCGTTCAGCCCAGTGACGACGCCTGGTATCTGCTCAATCGCTTGGCGAAGATCTACATGTCCCCTGATGCCGAGTTCCCGGCACCGGAGGTCCCGGCTATGTCGTGCGCTACTCCGTCGAGCGCATCGGCGGCGTTGGCCCCTGGGCATCGACACACTGAAGCGGGTGACGCGATGGCGCCAGGCGCGCTGCCCAGCGGATGCTCGTCGGCCCTGATGGTCAGCTGAGGTCGGCTAGTTCGAGCTCGGCGTTGGATCTGACTTCGTCCAGGACCTCGAAGGCGATCTCGACGCTCGCCGGTGGGACCGTATGTACCAGTCGAGCCGTGACGTCGCCGATGCGCGAACGCGCCCGATCGAATGTGGCAGCGCCTGCGGCTGACAGGCGCAGGTCATCATCCGTGTCGTTGATCAGCTCGTCGGCTCGCAGGCCCGCGAGAATGCTATCGACGCTCGCGGCGTCGGCCTTGAGCCCATCAGCGAGTACGCGTCCCGCGTCGTCTCGCGAGCCGGCGGACCGAGCGATGACATTCAGTGCGACCCAGCGTTCGTAGGAGCGGATCGGCGTCGTCGCGAGCAGACGGTGTAACAGCGCTCGCAACGCGTTCTCGGTGGGTCCGATAATCATGGGTAAAGATCGCTGATCGGGCATCGGGTGCTCCTCAATATCGTTGGTGGAACCAACGATATCAGTCGTTGCCGTCCCTGTCAGGCCGGGGTAAGGCTGTAGGCGGCGTCCCGAGCCGCCGCCAGCTCCCGATCACCGGATCCGGACCGGGCCTTGTTGTGTGGTCAAGACCACGAGTGCCTCGATCGTGGCAACTTCCCAGCCTTACCGGCGAACAGGCTATGTGCGCCGTACCTGCGACGGCCCCTGACCCCGAGCGTGCTGGGCCACGCTGCCAGCTGGCGAGGGGGCGATTCGCGCGAGCAGGTTGATCAGCACGGAGCGTTCGCGCGGCGACAAGGGCGCCAGTACCTGTTGCTGAACGTCGTCGATGACGTCGTCGAGGGTCCGAAGCAGGTTGCTGCCGGCTTTGGTGAGAGCGATCTGGTTTCGCCTGCGGTCGACTGGGTCCAGAGCGCGGCTGGCCGCGCCCCGATCGACGAGTTCGCGTACGACTGCATGCACGTCGCTTCGATCCAGATTGGCCGAGTGTCCCAGCGCGGCCTGGCTTGCCGGACCGAATTCGTCCAGCGCGGCAAGGATCCGGTAGTGGTATCCGCGTGCTCCGGCGCCGGCGAGCGCGGTGGTCAGCAGCTGGTGGGAATGAGCAGCTGCCTGGCCCAGCAGCCACGTGGGTAGAGCCGACAGTCGCGCCGGCGCGGACCGGTCGCCCGGGGTGGCCTCCACTCGCGCGACTCTAGCCGTACCCGGCAATGACGTTGGTGACGCGCCGATCCGGCAGTTGACCGTAAGACCCCCGCCAATGTCCTGCCCCGGCACCGGACACGGCTACGCCGCCGACATCCCGGATTGGGTCGCCGACGGACTCACCCGATCCTTCACCACGCCCAGCGGCGCCGACCCGACCCATCAGCGTGAGCGCCGACTCCCGCGTGCCCCAGCGGACACCCGCGTGGTGAAACCGCGCCGGGCTCAGTCATGGTCGAGCTGCCTGAGCACCGTGGAGAGGAACGTCAACTGATGCTCGGTCTGGGCAAGTCCGCCGCCTTCGTGGTCGCTGTATTCCGACGTTCGCAAGTCTTTGGGCCCGCCATCCCGCAACGCCAAGAAGGCAACCGTCGCCCGGATCTCGCTGTGCGACCGGTTCCTGGCGCAGCCAGGCCCGGAAATGCGCCGAACGATATTCGGTGCGTGCGCGGCTTCACCATGCGCCGCCGAGTTGATCCACCCACTTGAGATTCTGTCGGCAAGTGTTCTTGACGAGGCATCTGTATAGGCATACTTACCGTTCGTGACCACTTACCAAAGCGGCGATGTGATGGGCCCGTTGGCGGACAGCACCAGGCGGGCCATCGTCGAACGCTTGGCCGAGCGGCCGCAGGCGGTCGGGGAGCTTGCCGACCAGTTACCCGTCAGCCGGCCGGCAGTCTCCCAGCACCTCAAGATCCTCAAGGACGCTGGGCTGGTCACCGAACGCGCGGCCGGCACCCGCCGGATATACCGCCTCAACCCGATAGGCGTGGCCGCGCTGCGCGATCAGCTGGACGTCTTCTGGAACCGGGCGCTGGCCGGCTACCAGGATGTCGTCGAACAAGCACCAGTCGTCGAACCACCAACAGTCGTCGAACAAGCACCAGTCGTCGAACCACCAACAGTCGTCGAACCACCAACAGTCGTCGAACCACCAACAGAGGAGAACTCGTCATGACTCAGGCCGCGGCCGCCGTCGTTCGCAAGCAGGTTGTCGTAGACACACCGATCTCGCAGGCATTCTCGGCGTTTACCGAGCGGTTCGGCGACTTCAAGCCACCGGAGCACAACCTGCTCGGCGCTCAGATCGCCGAGACCGTGTTCGAGCCACGTGTCGGCGGCCACATCTACGACCGCGGCGTGGACGGCAGCGAATGCCGCTGGGCGCGCATCCTTGCCTACGAGCCACCGGACCGCGTCGTGTTCAGCTGGGATATCGGTCCACAGTGGCAGATCGAGACCGAGCCGGACAACACCAGCGAGGTCGAGGTCCGATTCATCGCCGAAACCCCGCAACGCACCCGCGTGGAACTGCAACACCGCCACATCGACCGGCACGGCCCTGGCTGGCAGGCCGTCAGCGAAGGCGTCGAAGGCGAGGCCGGATGGCCGCTGTATCTCGCCCGGTACGCCGCCCTGTTATCGGCGGACAGCTGATGGCGCCGATCACCACCCATCACGATCGACTTCGAAGGCCACGGTGTCGGGAAGGTACTGGTCTCGATCGTCGTCCGCCGTCAAGCACGAAAAGAGATGCCAGCGTACCTGGCCACGTTGAAACGCCGTGTCGGGTTCACGCCACATGACACATACGTTCCTCCGAGCGCACCGGGCGTGAACCAGTGAGCCAGCCCCACAACATCGACCGATGGGAGCGGCTACGGGATGCACCTGGCTCCGCGGCGCTTGTCGGTGACGAGACCTCGGATTGCATTCCGAACGGGAGCGGTGGCACCGAGCCGCCGAGTGAGGGCGGCCCGGCGCATCAACGCTTGGGCCAGCGTCAGGCAGTGAAAACCGCCCTGGCTGGGTGTCTTGGCGATCACCGCATTGCCGGCGAGTAGCTGTACGAGTTCGGAGTGCACCTGGACGCTCATCGGGTAGTTCCAGCTGGCGATGTTGCTGACCGGACCGGGCAGCGGAACCCGACCGGCGGTCTGCCATTCGATCTCCTCCAGGTACCAGGGGGGGCCGTCCAGGCCGCGGGTCCACGTCGGCGCAGGCGAGCCGCCATGGTTTACCGATCTCCCAGACCAGCAGTAGGACCAGCAGATCGCGATGCGCCGTCATCGCGTCCACCGCCGACTGCACCCGGCGGCGAGGCTCGTCCAGGTCGGTCCCGGACCATTCCGGATGCTCACGCACCGGTCGCCGTCAGTTGTCTGACGGAGCTCGCGGCCCGAATGTAACCGCCGAATGCGCAGCGCGGTGTCCACCCGGCTCTGGTGCCGGCGCCGTGCGCACCGGGCCGCAAGATCCCGCCCGGCAGCCGATGGGACGGGAGGACGGTCCGGCCCGAATCCCCCAGGGATACGGGCCGGACCGGTCCTCGTGGCGGGTTTACGGGTAGGTCACCACGTTGCTCGGGACACCCACATTCGCAGCGGTGACCGGGGCGCCGGTGTCGTTGACGACATGATCGAGCGTGCCGGCCCCCAACTCCACGGTCAGCAGGTCGTGCAGCCGCACCCCAGGGGTGACTGGCACCTCGAAGCCATGGGACGCGTGGATCGACGGGTCGACGTTGGTGTAGATGTAGCTGCCTGCTCCCCACAGTTCGTGGGTCTTCACCCGGTCCGCGATCTTGTAGGCAGCCCAGCCCAGCACCCCCTGGTGCTGCCAGGCGGCCTGGTCGGGCGCGTCGTAGGGCAACTCGTTCTGAAAGAAGATCGTCTTCCCGCGTTCGCCGTTCCAGATGACGTTGTACTTCTGGAAGTGTTCGACGAACAGACCGGTGGCGGTGACGTCGTTGCCGTTGACCACGACGCCAGTATCGGCGGTGTTGACGGTCCAGCCGACCCCGACGCCGTGATCGGCGCGCCAGGCCCAGATGTCGTCGAGGATGACGTGGTCGCTGTTGACCTCCAGGCTCACATCCGCCCTGCCGGCGTGCGGTCCGCCGATCCGGAAGAACACGTCCTGTAGGGCGGTCGGATCGGCCGGGTCTGACCAGTGGTTGTGCTCACGCGCCCGGCCGTTCCCGGCGTGCCCGCTACCGATGCGCATCAGTGCCGGCGAGTTCACCTGGCCGGCGTCGATCATGATGCCCGCGATGTCGACGCCCTTGACGTCGGCAACGGTGAGCGGAACCGCGCCGTTGACGGCCGTCAGCGTGGCGATTCCGAGGCCGAGCACGACGGTGCCGGGCCGCTTCACCGCGATGCTCCGGTCGATGTCATAGACACCGGGGGTCAAGATCAGGTTCTTGCCCCGCGCGAGCTCACGGTTGATCGACTTCACCGAGTCCCCCGGTTTCGCGAGGTAGAACTCGCTCAGCGGGATGGAGCGCCCCGCCGTCGCTCCGCTCCCCCAGGTCGTGCCTGAACTGTTGGTGGCAGCGGAAGGGACGAACACGTTGTACCGGTCCTCCTTGTCCAGGTACAGGTACGGCTTCTCCCGGCTCGCCGGGTTGGTCGCCAGGGTGGTGTACGGCGGATCCGGAAACGACTGGGCCGGCGCCCCCTGCACCCCGGCGAACACCTGGTTCCACACGCCGTTCGACCAGCCACCGATGGCGCTGTTGCGGGTCAGGAACTGTTGCTGTGAGCCGTTGATGATGAAGCCGGTCTGCGAGTCGGCGAGGAAGCCGCCGCTGGCGTACTGCGGGCCGGCGGTGCAGTAGTCCATGAAGGACAGGTTGCCCCCGGTTATCTTGACGCGCCGCAGAGGTGCCGCCTGGGACACGGCCCAGAACTCGGCGGACGCCCGGCAGCCGTCGCTGCCGCCGGTGACGTTGATCGTCAGATTCGACATGGAGCGCCAGAAGTTGTCCAGCGCGATGCAGTTCGGAGCCTCGGGGGTTCCCAGGCAACGGTTGTAGACGTCGACATGGCCGTTGATGGTGACGTCCGTCGGAGACTTCCCGAGGCCGGCCACCTCCGTGTAATACCCCACCTGGAAGATCAGCGGCTGAGCGGCGGAACCGTAGGTACCGGGCTTGAACAGCAGCGCATACCGCTGGCTGCCCATCTCGTTGTCCACCTGCTCGGCGGCCACCGCGTTGACAGCGGCCTGGATCTGGCTGACCGGCATACTCGGATCGAAGATCTTGACATGGTCACCGAAATCGAGCGGACCGCCCGCCGAGCCGTGACCGGGACCCGGTTTGGGATCCGGCGGCGCCGCGGACGCGACACCGGTACTCAACATCGAGCCGGCCAGCACCACCGCGACCAGACCGGCCAGCAGCCGACGGCCGCGTTTCCGACCCAGGGGCCGGGGCTGGGTGCCATGCCGGCGGGGCGACTGCAACTTCTGGACCTGCGACAGCGACAACGGGAACTCACACGACTTCGGCACAGACATCAGCGAAACCTCCATGGGGTTCGGCACGCGCCGGCCTGCTTGCCCGGGTCGGCGCTCAGCGAGCTGGTGACTCACTGGATGGTGAGTCATCGTCCACAGGTCACCCCGATGACCCTTGAGACATGCTGGACCACCTGCTGAATGACCGCTTGCAGAGATCGAAATCAGCGGGTGGGCCCGCCCGGCCGACGCTCGCATCGGCCGGGCGAGCGGTCCCCCCAGGGTACGGCTCAGGCCCCGGGGATCAGGTGCAGGATCACATAAGCCACGTTGGCCGGGTTCGGCGAGGGATCCATGAACTGGTGGTCCTTGTCGACCCAACCGGTGTAGCCCTTCTTGGTGTTGTACTCATACCATCCGGCGGCGTACATGATCGGCGCCACCGGCACCTGCTCTGACATCACCTTCGCCAGTGTGTTGATTGCTGCGGCACTCTCCTCGGTGGTGCCGGCCTTGGCGTAGCTGGCCAGAGCCTTGGTCGCCTCCGGGTTGTTGAAGCGGCCGTAGTTGCCACTGGCGTTGTTGCCCTGAGCGATCGCCGGATCCAGCCAACCCTCGTACTGGGCGTAGGGCGACGGCCCGGTGTTGCCCCAGTGGATGGCCGTGTCGAACGTCCCAGCAGCGAGGTCGGCGTACCACTTGTTGGCGTCCACACCGCTGACCTTCGCGTCGAATCCGACCGCCTTGAGGTCGGCCGACATGATCTGGGCCGCCTGGTAGTAGTCGGTGTAGGCGGTCGGATCCTCGATGCTGAAGGACACCGGCTTGCCACCCTTCGCCCAGATGCCGCTGCCGTCCTTGGCGTAGCCGGCGCCGGTCATCAACTTGTTCACGGCGTCGGCATCCTGACCCGGCTTCAGGTCGTCCTTGTAGGCGGCCGGGAGCATGCTGCTGAAGTTCGGCAGCAACAAACCGCTGGAGGACGTCGCCGGGGGCTCGTAGCCCTGCTCGGCCTGGGTCGCGACCTTCGTCCGGTCCAGCCCTGCACTGATGGCCTTGCGGACCGCGGCCTCCTTCAGCGCTTCCGGGCCGGTGGAAACATTGAATACCAGGCCGACGGTGTTGATGGCCGGGAACCAGTACTTGTGATGGGTGGGGTCCTTCGCCACGAAGCTCTGCTCGATGTTCGAGACGAAGTTTCCGGCGTAGTCGATCTGGCCGGCCGCGAGCTGTTGCAGGGCAACGTCATTACTCGAGTACGACGGCACGTCGACCTCGGGGACACCCGGCGTTCCGCCCCAGTAACCGGGGTTTGCCTTGAACTGCAGTCCCTGGGGGGTGAACTTCGCGAGCGTGTAGGCGCCCGTGCCGACGGGTTGCGGATCGGCGAACTTCGACGGATCCCCCGATGCGCTGTAAACACTCTTCTTGACGATGAACGTCTGCCCGGCGATGGTGTAGATGTTCTGGAACTGTGGGGCGGTGAACTTCACGGTGACCTTGTTGGCGCTGTCAACGCTCGTGCCGGCGACCGGAATGCCGGACCGGTTCGTCGCCGGCACGTCCTTCATCACCTGGTAGGTGTAGGCGACGTCCTCGGCGGTCAGTGGTGAGCCGTCGCTGAACTTGACCCCGTCACGCAGGGTGAAGGTGATGGCCGTGCCATCTCCGTTCCAGGCGAAATCTGTTGCCAGCCAAGGGTAGGCGGTGTTCGCCTTCAGCGCGTTGAACATCAGCATCGGCTCGTAGAACAGACCTTCGATGTTCAGCTTGTAACCGAACCCGTTGGCGTTGAAGGCGTTGAAGTTGGCCTCGAGCGACGGGATCGGATTGTTCTCCACCACCAGGGGTTTGGTGCCCTGCTTGGTGGCCATCGGGGGGCCCTCTGCGAGCGTGACCCCGCCGTGGGGGTCGGCGCTGCCGCCGCCCTTGGACGACGAAGCACTGCCCGTCGAGGCTCCCGACGCCGTACTGGATTCGGACATCGAGCCACCGGAGGACGAACTGCCTGGCCCGCTGCCCGATTCCGACGACGAACTGCCGGAGTCCGACGACGAACTGCCGGAGTCCGACGACGAACTGCCGGAGTCCGATGACGAACTGCTGGACTGGGAGGACGACGCCTCGCTCGTCACCGCCGACGAGACGCCCGCCGCAGACTGCGTCGTGGTGGAATTTGCGGTGGTACCTGAACTGCCGCAGGCGGACGCCAGCAGGCTGATGATGCCCACGGCGGCGACGCCGGAGATGGATTTGCGTAACATGAAGGCCTCTCGAAACGGGTCGGCATGGTGCCGACGACCAATGATCGGATCGCCTTCCGACAAACATGATCCGTTGCCGGCCGGCGGGGCGCTAATGCTGGGCTGTCACCCCTTTCCTGGTACTGCGGTGGGAATCTCGGAGAGCAGGGCCGAGAATCGCCACCGCTCTTGCCCGTGTGGGGGAGGACGTTTCGCCGGGATGCCGGCCGTGATGGCCACCGGCACTGCTGCGGGCGGGCTCATCCGTCGTCACCGCCGATGACCTGTTTCCCGGTGGAGGCGGGCGGCGTCGGCCGGGACGAGAGTTGGTCGCCGGATTCCGGTTCGTGCAACCAGCAGGCCGCCCGGTGGTTTTCGGTCACCGGGAACGACGCTGGGTGCTCGGTGATGCAGATGTCCATGGCGTATGGGCACCGGGGATGGAACCGGCATCCGGTGGGCGGGTGCACAAGGGAGGGCGGCGATCCGGAGGCGCCCAGCCACGTTTTCTGCTCGATCTCCGGATCCGGTGCGGCACTGAGCAGCAGCTTGGTGTACGGGTGGGCAGGCGCGTTGGTGATCTGATCCGCGGGCCCGACCTCGACGACCCTACCGGCGTACATGACCATGATGGTGTCGGCCAGGTACCGCGCCGAGGCGATGTCGTGCGTGACGTACAGGATCGCCAGATGCTCGCGATCCCGCAGGTCCGCCAGCAGGTTCAGCACGCCCAACCGGATGGACACATCGAGCATCGACACCGGCTCGTCGGCGATCAGAACCTTGGGTTCGACAGCCAGGCCGCGGGCGATCGACACCCGCTGGCGCTGGCCGCCCGACAGTTCGTGCGGGTACTTGTCGATGAACTGCTCGGCGGGTTCCAGGGACACCCTGCGCAGCAGGTTCAGGACACTCTGTTCCAGGTGGTCGCCGCCGCGTCCGTGAATCAGCAGCGGGCGGCTGAGGATGTAGCGGACGTCGTGCGCCGGATTCAGCGACGCGAACGGGTCCTGCAGAACCAACTGCACCGACCTGCGGTATTCCTTGGACGCCGCATCGTGCAGGTTGATCTCGTCGCCGTTGAAGTACAGCCGCCCCGAGGACAGTTTGTGGGTGCGGGCCAACATCCTGGTGAGCGTCGACTTGCCCGAACCGCTCTCTCCCACCACCGCGGTCACCGATCCCGGGTACAGAGCCAGCGAGATGTTCTCTGCCGCACGCACTGTGCCCCGGCCGAAACGCCCGACCTTGACCCGGAAGTGCTTGGTGATGTCAACGGCCTCGAGCACCGGCCGGCGGTCTTCCGGCCCGAGCGGGTTTGCTGCCGTGGGCAGTTGTGCCGTGGGCAGCTGTGCCGTCGGCGGTGGGGCAGTTGACCGGTTGGCCGGCGGAAGGTGGGCGGTCACCGGCTGTCCTGTCCGAGCGCCGTGACGGCATCCCGCCGACGCAGCGACTCTCCTCGCATGCTGGGCCGAGCAGCGTCGGTACCGGCCGCCGGCGGTGTGGCGGCGAGCGGTGGCGGCACCTGGTGACGTCCGTCCTGCAGCCAGCACAGCGCCTCCCGGGGTCCGGAGGCGTCAGGGATCTTGAGGATTGGGGGCTCCTGGGTTCGGCATTCGTCCATCGCCCAGTCGCAGCGGGGGTGGAACGGGCATCCCGACGGCACCCGCCGGAGATCAGGTGGTGAGCCGGCGATCCCGGACATCACCTTCTTCTCTCCGTGCAAGGAGGGGAACGACTTGGTCAGCCCGTAGGTGTACGGATGCCGCGGTGCCCGGAACAGGGCCCTGGCCGGGGCCTTCTCGACGAGACGTCCGGCGTACATCACGGCGATGGTGTCGGCGATCTCGATGAGCAGCGACAGGTCGTGGGTGATGAACAGGACGCTGAACCCCAGCCGCTCCCGCAGCTCCATCAGTTCTTCGAGGATCTCCCGCTGGATCACCACATCCAGCGCGGTGGTCGGTTCGTCCATGATCAGCAGGCTCGGCCGGAGCGCCAGCGCCAGCGCGATCATCACCCGTTGCCGCATGCCTCCGGAAAGCTGGTGCGGGTAGCTGCTCAACCGGTCGGGAGAGATGCCGACCATCCGCAGCAGCTCTTCGGAGCGAGTTCGCCGCTGCCCCTTGGACATCGACTTGTCGTGTGCCTTCAGCACGTCGTCCAGCAGCTTGCCGACCCGCAGCACCGGATTCAGCGCGTGCAGCGCACTCTGGAACACCACGGCGATCTGTGACCAGCGGACCTCCTGCAGCACCTGCCGGTCCTGGGAGAGCAGGTCGACCGTGCGAGGTCCGGCGCCCGGGCCGGTCTCCCTCGGGCGGTCGGCCGCGACCTGACCGTCCCGGTAGCTACCCGCCGGCCAGTCGTAGAAGTAGGCCTCGCCCGCCGTGATCACGCCCGGGTCGCGCAACAGTCTGGTCACCGCGTAGGCCAGGGTTGACTTGCCGCTGCCGCTCTCACCGGCCAGCCCGACCACCTCGCCCCGACGGATCGTCAGGTCCACGTCGTCCACGGCGTGAACGGGGTTGTCGCCGAAGCCGTAGTCGACGCTCAGCCCGCGGATCTCCAGCAGCAGGTCGCCCGCCGATGGGACGGGCGGCGCCGGCAGCGCCGTGCCAACTGCCGATTCGGAGCCGCCCGGCATGATGGTCGGTTCCTGGGCGGCGGGCGACCGGCTGGCCGTCGACGTCGGCAGGTCCCGGGTCACAGTGATTTCTCCAAGCCCGCGCCGGCAGCTCGGCCGGTCGCCAGGGTGGACCTGCGGCGGGCGACGGGCGTGAAACCGAGCTGAGGGGCTGACTTCACGCCGATCTGCCTGCGCGCCTTGCGTCCACCGGTTGC
>JAABUS010002993.1_pt1 | contig 29187 bp, 25 predicted proteins | sample 5560161 | NCBI WGS metagenome assembly JAABUS01 (sample SAMN10711885, study PRJNA513376) | rock metagenome | isolation source: Antarctica rocks | place: Antarctica: Victoria Land, Trio Nunatak nord | collected 2016-01-04
AGTGGAGCAAAGATCGAGTCCGCCACTAGTGGGGTGATGGCCCTGTCGAAATGACCCTTTCGAAGAGGTACGGCTTCTGTATCTGACTCCGATAGCTTCGACAATCCGCCGATAACGCAAGTTCTTCGGTCCTTCCTCAGCGTTGGTGTATCTGCTGCATGAGTTTTCTGTAACTGCTAGAGAAGACCTACGTAGGCTTGGAGCGAAACGAAAAGCACCTTGTCTTCCGATACGCAGAAATCACTTTGGTCATATAAGGTTCTGCAGCTTTAAATCCCTGGGCCGAACATGACCGCGGAATACCGTGCTTTGACTTTGCGGGGTACATGCAAAGAGAAAAGATAACCACAACACCATTGTACCAGCGCTGTTAGGAATCGAACCTAATATAAACTAAATCACTCAACGACTCATGCAACAATAGTGCGTTAGAATAAAGCATACATTCACCCTCGAGATGCTCGAAGAAGAGGAGGGGATCTTGTGTCATTCCCGATCGCGCATTGACTGGTACGACTCCCTTCCCAAGGGAATTGAAGGTAACCCTAATGATCGATCCTGAACCCTACTTCTGTCTGTAGAAGGACTTCAATGTTTTTGTGCAGATGATGTCTTAGAACCGTATTCTAGTGAGTTTCAGTGACGATGAATCGTGAATCCAGGTTAGCTGTTTCGTCGTCAGTTGTTTTATGGAGCATATTTCTGGCAATCACAGGGACCTTCTCGTTCAAATGAACCTTTTCGCTTCTGTCTTACTCAACTGCGAGCAAGTGTCTATGCAGTGGCTCCATACAGCAACTTGCGAGGCCATTTACGAGGATAGCTGCGCACAGCACGGTTACCTTGTTATCTACAGAGTATCACCAGACATTCATGGCTGGCTGAGCCGATCTCACCGACTTTAGTTTCCTAGCTATCCTAAGGTTTACCATTGACGCATAGCTGGAGGTGATAACCCATCAATCAGCGGCCAGTATTCAAGGCTGCGAGCCAGCGGCGAACCGAAAGTCGAGGGCTATGCAGTCATCATCGGAATGCAATACAGATTATCCCGCTTTTGGAAGCCATTGACACCACTTCTACATGGCCGGATGGTCCCTGATTTCGGGTCGGTGGGTGTTCGAAGTCTAATTGGATGCCCCCTCTAGCCTTGGTGAGCAGAGCCAAGGCGTGTTCTATATTCTCTAGGAAGGCAACCACTTGGTGTGCGACTACCTCGGAAGGAATACAAATACTTTGCATTTCTTCGCTAAAGCTTTCGTTATAGGCCAGAACTCGTAGTGTTACTCGGGATGAGTTTTCGCCAGTGGCTCGTGTGGTCGAGCGACCAGAAGCACCACCCTGGTCTTGGGTTACATTTGGGGGCCCAACCAGGCAGTCTACACCTTCCTTGTCCCGAGTTCGAACCCAACCACAGGTATTGATCCTTGTGTTTTGGATACCGCTGCGATGTCAAATGTGGGAAGATAGGGGTATTGTTATAGGGCAGAACTCGCAGGGTTGGCCTTTTGCCAGCAGCTGGTCTGGTCGAGTGGTAAGAAGCACAACCCTACTCCTCAGTTACGTTGTGATTGAAACCAATAAAGATAACCTTAAATTATGAACACAAGCCTTCTTCTTTAGTTGAAGATCTATACTTTCTTTTCATTACACGTTTCTGAACATCTTTACTCCCTGTCAATTGATGACTGATATTCAGCAATCCTCGCTTTGCTGCATACGTACAGAATGGACGGGTCGTGAGCGGACAGCGTGGTCCTGGCTAGCAGCTGAGCCTGCGTCGACGCTCCGAGCGAGTAGCTTCCTGGCCTGGATCTAGAACTGTACCTGCGTATGCGCATAATTGTCTCGTATCCTCTCAACTGATCCCAACAAGAGTCTCCAAGAACCTGGCACGGGGACTTGTGAGGTATATAGCTCTTTCGTAGGGTTTCCGCTATCAGACTTGTTTCGCTAATCTTGCAGGACAGGTCAAATCATAGTATTCATTCAAATCTATTAATCAACGTCAATCACGCCACCAACCAGCCTGTGTCAACTTGGCTTGTCAGAGCGTTTCGGGTCAGCCTCGCAAATCGGTTAATATCAGGGATGTGGTCCCCGATTGCGCCCCCAAAATTCAGAAGTTGTCAAAAGGCTGCAGTCTGCCGTCCGATGTTGCCATCCTTCCCCAACTCGATTGCCAAGCCAGCGACATCGTAACCCTACATCCATCGACAATCGCCTGACGCCTCGATGGCAAATGTGATAAGTTCCTCAAACCCTGTCGAGCTGCCACCGACGGCTGAGAAAGGTTCCGCTCGGTTTAGCCAGAACTCCCGATTGCGGTGTAGACTGCTGAGGACGTGGGATGTGGTGCTCGTCAGTCTACCACATCGCAAAGGTTGCTTTTTAGTGACAAAGCTAAAGCTCAAAGGCGTATATAAGAGGCCTCTCGTCCCAGCATATTGCCCACACATTCCTTCTGTACTCCAACTCCACTACCATCAGCAACGCCAGCGCTTCCTTCCACTTCATAGCCAGCACGATGTTGAGCCAAGCCATCTCTGCTGTAGCGGTCCTACTGCCTGTGATCGTTGTTGGAAGTCCACTTTCGAAACCTCTACCTCCCTGCAGTACAAATCCAGTGCCATGCGTCTGCCCCACGGGATCGACATTTGGCAACGCTACCACATATGCACTTATCGGCGCACGTGCAGATGATGCCTACTCCATCATGGGAGACTGTAAGTGGCGCAACGTTTTTTTGTCGTTTACATTGGTTCGAAGGCTGATCGTTGTTGCAAGTCTATAAAACTGACTTTCTCGGACTTCCCACTGTTGCGGGTGATGGACCAGACAACACCGTTGGATCCAAGCGAACGCTCAACATAACCTCAAATGGTGGCACCTATCAGTTGGTAGAGACAGTAAGCGCTTATCCTTTTCGCCTATGGACTTGGCACTGATGCAGAACACTAATAGTTGACGTCTGCGACACGTGGCTATAGTGGATCGTTCAAGCAGCAGTTTGAACAAACCCATGGTGGGTTTCAAAGGATCTCCTGGCGAACGATGAATATTAGCAGCTAACACAATATCAATAGTGCCAGTCCTGGTCCCCGAAACTCAAGGTGGCGGGGGCTTTTACGGTTACTGGGTGACCCTCGATGTCTCACAAACTGTCTTCGAGTATGAATCACTGATCGTCTGGAATGTGTATTATTGCATTACTGGAAATCCTTTTGGTGAAGCATTTACTACGTTTCATGAGAACATCATCAGAAATGTCACATCAACGCTGCAAGGGGAGAATAAATTGCATGGGATCGAAATTGGCCCCTACTCCATTCAGAGCTAACCGATCTCAGCCTTGGCCGGGAAGATCCTGAGATACACAGCAACAACAGGTTGAGAGATTTGGAGGGATTGTTGTTGGTTGAGCCACAGGTTGTAATTCGACGTTGCGGGTGTTTCTAGTCTACGTTCTTTACCTACGTCAAGGATTAGTCTTAGTAGAAATAGAAAGACAGCTGATTATCTCGCCAACGCCGCTTAGGACATGTCGCTTTAGCCCAGTGACTACCACTCCCCCCTAACCGCCACGGTTGTTGCTAACCCGGCAGCTTGCATGCATCTTCGATTCCTAGGATTATACTTGATACCAATCTTTTGGCCAGCCACAAGGTCGACTAGCCGAGCTAGAGAAGAGGAGTGATGCAGTGAAGTATCGGCACCGAGTAATTTGAGCCGATAAAACCAAGCCTCCCCAGTCGTGACGGCTAAGCCATTTCCATGCTCAAGGCTGAGGCCATAATTGAAATAACGAGATCCACCGGGAGTGGCTTGCCATGGACAGGTAGCCAGGAGACACTGTAGTGGGATTAAGGTGGAAAGAATGCGCTACAGCCTTCAGTTAGAAGGGCACGGGTCAGGACCCGAGTAGGGCATGAAGTACACGATGCAGCCCCATCCAATCCTTTCCGAGCAGGTGTTAGCGAGAAACATGGGATTTATCAGCAAGGTGCAGCTGTCCAACATTCATATTTTTCAGCTCACTTTGATATGCAGTGCATACACCATGCAATAATGGAAATCACGCCAGATCAACTTCAGAGATAGCTGATATAGGCGTCGGAATGGCGATGCAAGCCCCTGTCATCGTCGCTCGAGCCACAAATGCAAAGAAGGACATTTGGTGTGCTGTTACCACAGTTGAGTGTAAGTACTCTTCGCTCAATTTTACCATCGAGTATAGCTGACGTATATTAAATTTTCCAGCTTGTCAGCGACGCTATCGATAAATGCTATCGCCCAGAACCCAGAGTCCTTCTACCTACGTCTCTGGCGTGAATATCGCAGAAATCCTGGCGCTTGGTATTACCAGGCTTCGTAACGTCTGTTGTGCATCTCGACTGCTGAGAATCTTGAATCCTACATGGTTGGCTTGAAGACAGTGTGGCTTCGTGGCCGTTGCCTGTCGGCGATGACATTTATCATGAGGCCTTTAGTAGGATCGACATCTATCATTGCGAAAATGCGTCGAGCGACGCAGTTGCTGTTTCTGGTTCGATTTAAATTATGTTAAGATAAGTCATACTTTCGTCAAACAGAGATGAGAGGTTTTCTTAGCTCGATGTACTCTGAATTTTTTGTCATGGGAGTAAAGCCAGCATGGAAATGCAAGGAATTCTTAGCCAAACGTCGCCGAGTACTACAATAAAACGGATAACGCAGATGGTTTGAGATTAACTTTCAAAGCCTTGGCTACTCAATGTTTGTGTTTCGTCAACGCCAGTATAAAGTGCGACATTCAACAGAAGCCAGTCAAAACAGCTCTTGCATGTGGTCTTACAAGACTATATCTCACAGCTAGACCTGTTTCGATACATCATACTTACAAACCTGGGCAAGGAAAAAGTCATCAACAGCTTTGAAGTAGACGTTCTTATAAATTACGTCATCCGGCGGTATCAAATACCGCTCATAGCACCAGGTTTCTCCGTGCAAGGCTCAAGTAGGGAGAATGAATGCTAGGATAGATATCGGCAATGTTGGTCCCCTCGCTATCCGATTACTAGCAACAGCATGCTTAGTTGGGCACAGCTTTGAAGATTTCACCCCTGCAGTGATGCATTACAGCTAACATAATGATCAAACAGTGGCGACACGGAAACGCATAGCATTCCACATCATGTTCTTCTTCCGTGACATCATTGAAGCTTTGTCACTTTTATATTGGATTGGTTTTAGTGTAGCCCTTAGTTGGGTTGAAAAGGGGGCACTACAATAATTTATGCACAACACATGATCGTGGAGAAAAACCCTTTGGCCTCTGTCAAACGCTCACACACAACATCAGGCTGCAGTGGCGCAAGCTGCTCCCGCGTATAGTTTCCAGTCGTAACGGCGACAATGGCGCAACCGGCCTTTTTGGCACACTCGATGTCCAGCGGCGTGTCTCCGATAAGAGTGACGTTCGCCACGGGCACAGGGGTCCCATAGTGTGTCTCGAGCTTGCTGATTGAACTCTGCACAAGACTCAGCCGAGACGAATGCTTGTCGCCAAAAGACGAGATGCTTAGGTCAAAGAGGTTGGGATTGATGCCGGCAGCGCGGATTTTAAGCAGCGCATTGGCTTGTGAATTGCTCGTTAAGAGTTCAAGGGACACAACTGAACGTGAGTGAGCATGTTCTCGCTGCTGCGCGACAAGCCAGTCTAGTATCTCATTTACCTTCGGGCAGGGTTCAGAACGAAAGTCCCTGGCTAAAGAGGTCTCGAGATAGCGTGAATGCAGTTTGAAAAATCCCTGAACTGTCGAGAAGATCTTCGATTCATCAAGATCGTGATATCGCAGAATATTCTGAAGTAGAGATAAATCCGTCTGGCCGTGTAAAATGACTTTGGTATTGTCACATGTAATCTGATGGCCGACGACATCACTGACACAGCGATAGTAAGCATCGATGCTGAGCGCTTCTGATCGGCACAACGTTCCATCTACATCAAAGAGAATGGGCTTGATTTCATTAGACGTATGAGATTAGGCGAGGACGCGGAGCAATTCCTGAGATCCTGTAAAGGAGGTACGCCCATGTAAGAAACGATGTTTATTGACGACATAAGACTGGCCTGGCTCGAGCGAGATGGCGTAAGCATGTTCAAAGAGGATCGATCGTAGCTCAGTAAACCGGTCGATGAGCGAGGCCGAGAGCTGGATGCCGTCGTCAAAGCGAAAGCGTAGAAGATCGGAACATTCGCTGTACAGCGGGCGTGGATGAAATGACCCGTCATCGGCACGGAAGCTGGAGTATTTTGGATGGGTAACGAGGTCGTACAAGTCTACGTGGTGGGTCTTGATGAATTCGATGACTTGCTGACCATCCACCAGTATTGTTTCTCCGCCAGTCTCTGACTTGATTTTGAGCATAGTAATGAGCAGATCTGGGGGCGACTCCCAGCCACTGCGGTCGGTATGGAGGAAAAGCTCTGAAGTCTTGGTAAGCTGATTCGCTCTCCTTCGATTCTCTCATCTACTTGACCAGCAAGCATCAACCTTCTGAACTGTATCCTTTACCCTTCAGTTCCGGAGCGCATCGAATATTACTCACGCCTGTCCCGATACCGATCTCATTTCGAGGTTTTGCAACTCGGCCCAGTTGCTTGGCTAGTATGATCAGGCTTTGCTCATCACATCCATGGATGAAGACGGCGCCTTGTTCAGCATATGTCTCACGAATGGAGTCAACATCCTTGATGTGATGGAACTGAGGGGCTAGCAGGACATCAGTCTTTAATAATACTACTCGAGTTCCTACTGTGGAAGAACGCACCAAAATGAACATTCTTACAGTCTTTGGCGTTCATGACTGAGCTGGGTCCTCTCTCAAGTGTTCAAGAAAAATCGTTACTGAGAAAGGTTTCTCTCAAGAGACATTATGTTTGGCAGGGTCACCTTTATAGATCTATGAGGTAGCTTCAGACTGTCTCCAATCCATGCAGCAAGTAATTTCGCGGAAGATCGGGCAGCATACAGACACGGAAAGCTCAGTCATGACTACCAGGGCTCCTTGCCATTCTGAGATGATATGAAAGGAGTCAACGAAATTAAAAACAACTGACCGACATCCACAGGTACTGCTGTTGGCTGATAGCGGTTGGTAGAGTATTGTGATACCAGCGAATTCAGCACACAGTCCATGCCCGAGCATGAAATGGTCTAAACCCAGTAGAGGGCGTCACCTGTTTCATACCACTGCGCTTTGGTAACAGGACTTGAGGCTCCACCATGCTACGAGAGTGATAAAGGCGTAGCCTGCATTTCCGAACATGCTAACCCAGTATCCATGCCTCTCATCTGCTCTATTCTTATTAATGCCAACACCATTACGAGGGGTATAAGCAGCTAATTCGAGTCTGGTTGCAGGCTCGGCGAAGCGAGGTTGTTGGTAACGGTGTGAGATGAATAGATATATTAGTTGCCTTAGTCGAATGAAGATGCATGGGATACTACAGTCACTTATGCTTTCATGCTGATAATCAGCCTTCAGTGCTTCAAAGTTAGGAAGAATTCTTGATACCGACAAGCGACAAAAGTTCGGATGAACTACCTTCCATAATTTCCACCCGCATTCTCTCTATCAAACCATCGACATAATCTTAGGGTTTACAATAATTCACGGAAAGTTTGCCAGATTCGATGGTAGGGCCGTTGATTCCAAGTCATGGTCGTGGTTCAACATGCCTCATGCACGCAGCTTAGTGCTATTTTGGTTGGTCCTACTGTTTCAGCATACTCGACTGGCACAAGTCTAGCTTCAAAGCACTTGGTTGCCTGCTATCCGCAGCTTTCCTTCCGAATTCTTCTAGCAAATCTTCATTAATGATACATGCAACATACTTTTCAAGCATAACGCCTACGTCTGCTTCTTGAGGAAGCCGAGAGAGAAGTATGAAGATGTCCATTGATCTACGGATGAGAGCCTTGATTTTGCGTTCCTGTTGTTGTTCCACCGTGAGCACAATTATCTGTCCATCCCATTCTTCGCCACAATTTCACGAATGGTTCAGCAACTCGCTACGTTTGAAACTCCAGAAGCTTCTAAGACCCGAATTTGTATATTTTTGACGCTTAATTTGATCCCTTGTACGGAGCCTAGTCGGCAGCCAAAAAAAAGATGGCGGCAGGTATACCGGTGGCCATTATGACCCGTTGATGCTCGTCTGCATACGTCGCAGCATCAAGGACCCAATGTGTGTAGAGAAGAAGGTAGAGGTCGTCGAGGCTGATCACAGGTTTCTTCTTCGGTAAAACACGGAGGCCATACTCATCGACGAGTCGATTAATATACTGCACGCGGCCGAGACGTCAGCGTGGGGCTTCCTGAGTTCGGGGAAGGGGCATCTCACGTTCCTGATGTCCCTCTTCTCGCGCGGGTCGAAGTCTCGGTCAGCTTTGTCGAAAGGACATCAGTTGACGCTCGGAGCAGACGAAATCTACGTAAGACAGTCGATCCAATTCCAGGACGAGCGAGGCTGTTATGCCTTATCACGCTGTCGTCTGCAGGACTTCCTCTTCTCGTACCGTTCCCTGAGCGCGAAAACCCACTCATCGACGATCATACCAACCAGTAACGATATCAGGCTCAGCGCAAGGAAGGCCATACACGCCAACATGACGACGACGAACCATCGACAGGCATGCCAGAAAGACTGCCATTGCATAGTAGTCAATAGGGTCTCAACATCGAGTTCGACCTGCATAGCACTTAAAATGAGAGACAGGATGCCAAAGACGAACAGTAAAGGATCGTAGAAGCGAGCGAAAAAGGCACCGTATTGGCTGCGAACCCGCTCGTACTGAAATTTCCCCAGCAAGATCTTGACGTAAATATTGAGTCTTGTAAGCCTGAGCTCTTCGTAACGGTATCTTTCGGACACAGCGTCATCATCGATTTTCAAGAAATCTTTTGAAAAGGCGCAGAATTCGGGCCACGAGATATCAGAGGGTAGCAGTTCAGTGTCTCTGCAAGCGATTTCGAAATCCGACTCGTGCTGAATGAGATAATAGTAGATTCGTAAGAGGCTCAGCGTCGACATCTGTATTCTCGCAAAGGTCTTTCGCTCTTCCTGAGCGCTCCCTCCCAGTATCGATTTCTCATTCGACAAGCATTCGAATCAAAAGGAATGAAAAGAAGGTATCGCGGCAAGGGTTTGATGAAGATTCGATCGTATATTCATACGAGGTGTAATCTTGAATCTTCCGTCACAATGATCTCTCGACCTTTGATCTTTTGGTGGTGTAGCGGACAGATGTTGGCACTCGACTGCGTCGAAATCATTCACAAATGCGGTGCAATACGCTCCAGATCGGCCGGCCACAATTCTCGATAGAGAAAGGTTCGAAGCTGTGCGGCATCTTGCGGAGACACTCGTGGATGTCTCGGAAGACTTGCGGGAAATGACTGTTGTGAAGTTGTAGGATCTCGGTGAAGCTGGGACTTCGCAGTGAAAGGCACTGAAAGGTTTGTCATCTCAGGAATTGCAGTTCGTCTGGAGTGTGACGTCGGGCGACGAAGGAGCGAAGTGCTACAATTAGGCTCCCAAAGGAGATGTATCGGCCTAGATTAGATAAGAGAATGCAATCACACAGAAGTTACTCGAGCTGGAACGTGCGGCAGCCCTAGGCGGCGTGGCTGCTTCCAGAGCCACTACTTGTGGGGCTGACAGGCAACCTTACATAGTTTGGCAAGCTTCTCTATCAACTTTCTTGGGAGCAAACATGGCGTTCGAAAAATCATGGCCAGAATTCTCGTTGAGCAGTGGACAGCAGTTCACAAATACCTCCGTGGTCATCGTCGGAGCCGGCATTGGAGGCATGTGCGTTGCCATTGATTTGATCAAACGCAATAACTGCCGAGACTTTGTCATTTTGGAGCAGTCTGCCGGGGTCGGTGGGACATGGTGAGGAAAACCAGCCATCCTCGTGTAATACAGGTGAATGTCTAATCAATGCTTGATAGGCACGCGAACACGTATCCCGGCTGCGCTGTCGACTTGCAGTCCATTGTCTACAGCTACAGCTTTGCCCCCAACAGCAATTGGAGCCGAGATTTCCCAGGGCAGAAAGAAATTCTGTCTTACCTGACCCGGGTGGCGCAGGAATACAGGCTGTACGAGCACATCCGGTTCTGCTCCACTGCCGAATCCGCGACCTGGGATGACGAGCTGAAGAAGTGGAACACGAGCGTGACGGTTGCCAAAGGCTCCAAAGACGCCGAGGCCACCTCCAACTACACGATCTCTAGTGATTTCTTTGTCAGCGCTTTGGGCCAGCTAAGTCAACCAAAATGGCCGGAAATCGAGGGTTTGGATAGTTTCACAGGGAAGACTATGCACAGTGCTGCATGGGACTGGACGTACGACTTGAAAGATAGGAGGATCGCCGTTGTAGGAAGTGGTATGTCGACCATCATAGCAAACCTTTTGTCATCCAACTGACCTTTTGTCTCCGCTTAGGTTGTAGTGCAGTCCAGATCGTACCTGAGCTCGCAAAGGTGGCGAAGAAGGTGACGGTTTTCCAAAGAACACCTCACTGGATCCTACCTCGTGGGGACTACGAGATCTCAAACTTGAGAAAAACCCTTTACCGCTATTTCCCTTTCTGGCAGCGGTACTGGCGCAGACGTTATGTGGACCTCAACGAAACGGAATACGTCTCTAACAACTTCGCTGAGCATGAGGAGAACAAAAAGCTGAAACAAGCAGCTCTGGACATGATGCACGAGCAGCTGCCCAATCAGCCTGAGTTGTGGGAGAAGCTGACACCCAACTATCCGGTGGGCTGTAAGCGGGTGGTTGTCTCGGATTTCTTCTTCCCAGCTTTGAACCTTCCCAATGTTGAGCTTGAGGCGAGACCTATTCACAGCATCAACGACCATACTGTGCGTCTTGTCGGCACTGCGGGACAGGCAGAGGATGCGGACTCTCACTACGATCTCATCGTCTTGGCAACCGGCTTTCGAGCCACCGACTTCCTGCATCCAATGAAGATCTTCGGCCGGAACGGTCGGGCCTTGCATGAGATGTGGAAGGATGGCGCTCGGGCCTACCAGGGCACCTGCGCCGACGACATGCCGAATTTTGGAATCATACTGGGACCCAACACTGGCTTGCTCCATAACAGCTTCATTCTGATGATCGAGGCCCAAAGCAGGTATATCAACGGCTTGATCAAGCCGGTGCTAGAAGCCCGAAAGCAAGGAGGAGCACTGAGCCTGACACCGCGCCCGGAAAAAACCGAAGAGTACAATGCGAAGCTGCAACATCGACTCAAAGACTTCGCCGTGAACAACTCCCAATGCACCAATTGGTACAAGACTGAGTCAGGGCTGATCACCAATCTTTGGCCAGGCATGGTGCTGGAATTCCAGAAGCTGATGGAGCAAGTGAACTATAGGGACTACGAATCTGAAGGGTCTTCCAAAAACATTGTACAAAAGCGACCTTTGCACAAGGTGGGCCGCGTTGTTGAAGAGGGTGGGGTTCTGGAGAAGCTTTCCTTGGCGAACGTTGTAGTGCTTGGCACAAGTGCGATTGTTGGAGGACTTTTGATGCGCAGACTGATCTCATTCGCATAAGATTCTCGGGCAGGACCGCTTGGGCTAGCTAATCTTGTCACAGTGGTATATAGGAAATCGGCGAAGCCGGGATAATTTCTGTTGGTGCAACAGGCTGCACCTGTCATCTAGAGCCATTCAGCACCCTCCCAGCTTGAAGGTCAAGCTTTAGTCTTAGGAATATACGGTTGACTTTATGTACCCCACCTCTTCAATGTGACTGTTACAAATCTCTCCTTTTCAGCGCATTCAGCTCCAGTCACAGCTCGTCATGCCAGCTATGTGAATCATCATGCAAACCGGGTGTTACTAGTTGTTCATGATGTGCACACCAAGCCAAGCTATAGATTGCTCTTTTTATGATAATTAATTCGCCTTAGCTAACGTGATACATGATAAACAGGCGTACAGGCAGCAGGCAGTTAATTCAGTAGCCTCTTCCTTTGAAGCGATTTTTATTCTTCTAAACAGAAATCTACTATTTTTTTCTCTACTGCTGCCTGAACTTCTAGTTTCTAGATCTATTCAAATGAGTAGAATGTACTGACCACGTCTTTCCATGATAGATGCCCAATCATGACTGGATGATTCCGTTTTCCTCAACCGCCAGCATTCTTCCATGAGGCTCAAGGCCTCTAAACACGTCCCGTGCGTTATGCGTGGTAAGGACACAAGCTCTCGGAAAACCTTTTGTTGCTCATCGGCTGCTAAGCATCCAGAGATACAGTACGGTCAGACCACATGTTGTGACAATTTTGGGTCTGGTAAACTTCGAAGAGCGTCAATCGTTTTCGAAACGCTTCTCTTGATTTCCGGAATATCAGGATAAGCACCGGAGATGACTACATGGAGGTAGGTGATAGCTGAGAGAGCAAATATCCTCGTAATCTCGGTTTTGATGAAGTCTGGTCGTAGGTGAGCGTCGACTGGAGCTCTTTTCGAAAGGTCGTTCTCGATACTAGCCAGTCGGCTCAGTAGGCGCTCCTCAATTTGATGACCACGTTTCGCCAACTCTATGAGGCTCAATCTGTGAGCATCCTCCTCTTCTTTTTTCCACTTGTCTAGGGATGAGATCTCGAAGATGAAGATCATCGCCCAGTTACTGCAGCCTATCAAATCCGCCAGGTTGATTTCACCTGTCTCGAGCAAGACCTTGTGGTCCGATATCAAAAATTGGCTTGATCGAGTTGAGGCACAGGTAATAATGTTCATATAAATGAAGAAACCGAGCAGAAAGCTGATTGAAGTATCGGGATGCGGAATTGCCCTGTCCTGATGTTCTTTTGTTTGATCTTTTCTTGCTGTAGCTAACCCCATCTGTGCTTGCACAATCGATGGAAGTAGGGCATTCGCTCCCCCAAGATGTATCTGCCAGTTGTGTTTGCCGCCACTGCATGACTGTTTCATGAACTGATTAGCATTGAAGATGACACTAGAGAGGAGCAAGAGCGTACTTCGTAGAACAAGAGGTGAAGAATAGTAGTAAGGACTTCGACATTGTGGGTGAGACCTAGGTTTCCGCTCCATGCAGAGGATCGTGCAAGGCTGGTTTGCAATTCTTGGAGAGCCAAATCGTAGTGCCCACCTCTTGTTCTGACAGGATAAGCGCTGCCATGCTGCGTTGAAGTCGAGTGGTGATATTCGCTCAAAGCAAGAGCTGCATGATAGGCTGAGTTAACCCGCTTCAAGGTTGAAAGCAGCCAACCCCGCCCTTGCCGATTGGAAGGAAAGTAAAAAGGACAATGCATGTAGAAAACATGATCAAAGTAGTACATGAATAAGATGTCTTCCACATCTCCATGCAAAATTGGATTGCTCAGTCCGGCCGGTTGGGAAACAAGATCTGTGGAACCTGAACGCGAAGTCCTTTGTGCGCAGAGCGACCAGTCCGCTTCACTGCTATATCCAGACAACTCCGATGAGCAATATTCACTCAATATCGGGTCGCACAACAGATCCATAGCGTCCATGTTTGCTTCGGATGAGGAATTTGATCTCGAGACATCGATGGAACCTCGCACGTTGCTTTCTTCAGTGACAGGCGATATACTCGTTGCTAGTGTCTGAGAAGCGTCGGAGGAGGACTGATTATATGAGCTCATGCGGACTGTCTGATCGTAGAAGAGTTCCGTCGAGGAATCGGCGTTGTTGAGTGCTTCACTGCATATCGGCTCGCTGGAGGTGTGCAAATCCCCGTCTCTGCCGAGAAGCTGAAGGTTGCGTTCGGGCGCAAGCCCACTCCGCAGGAGAGTTTCTTGTGTTGGGTGTGCTGGAGGATGGCTTGATTTGGCGATGGTTCTAGCAACCAGAGTGTCTAATTCATGTTCCACGTTTTGCGATGTGCCGGGTAATTCATTCTCTCGCATGGCTGACTTGATCTGGGCGATGATATGTGTCTTGTAGCGAGCTTGTTCCCTCTGCAGATCTCCCCTGTCCATCCAGTAAGGCATTGGCCCATAACCATCGCAGGCTATCTGGAGAGAAGTGCATCGGAAACACGAAGGGTGATTCTCGTCACATTTCTTTTTCCGGAGTCGACAAGTCCAGCAGCCATGAGTGCTTCTACTGACTAGCTTGCGAGACATGTCGGCAGTGAACTGGATGTTCACGCTGATAAAATTGGCCGATGCCAACTGTCCGGCTCACAGTAATCCCAGTTTTTCTTCTCAGCCAAGGGCGATCTTTCGCATTTATTGGCTTCACTGTATTGTACATAGGTAAGCACTCAGCGACATGGAATATCTTGGCACTCCGCTGGCCCACCTTTTTCTAGTGTCAGAGAGCAGTAACTTCTCCGTGCATGTGAGGCTCTGGAGAGCCAAGTAAATCATATAGTAGGAAGTCACAGTTCTCTTGTGTTGGCAGAGCGGCCCAGATTGAGGCTAGAACTCTAGTATAACGAATGGATCAGACATTGGTCTTGACTCCCAGACTGGTATCTTTAGATATTTCGAGCTCTAGGCGCCTAATATTCCAATAGGAATGAAATCGTAAGCCCTTAGGGTGAGCGTGCGTGACGTTAAATATATCATCATCATCATCATCATCATCAGTCACGGAATATTGCACCACAGAGAAGGTAAGCCAGTGAAGCGTCAAGTGAGTATAAATACATAGGTACTTTGGCCGGGCCACATTGGTGCAGGTACGATGCAGCGAACGTACTTCGTACGAGAGAGTCACCATTTCCGATGAAAATTGCCTTTACGCTTAGTAAATAGTAAATAGCATGTATGGAAAAGTATTGACATTCACGTGATCAGTACTGTGATGTATTGTTCAGTATGATCATTTGCAGTCAATTTGAGATTGCTGTGAATAATTATGGAATTGATTCTGAACATAAGTTTGTTTCTATTATGTCTTTCAAACATGACTTTTACAACAACTCTTCTGATAAGTTCTTACAGATTTATGTTGGGACCGTGCCTAGAATCTAACCAGAGAGCGTGCATGGGTAGAATGTTTGATCAATAGAGGTAGCTAGCTATAACTAGAATACTAAGAATACAGAAGGAAGCAAAGGATTCCGAGCTGTATTTATCCCTTAAGCTGTCATTAAAGCTGCCACCCCAGAATTAATGAAGCTAAGCCTATTTAGGCACCCCACCAAAATATTTGTCTACTGCACAGTTCCTCTACCCCGCACTAGGAAATCTAAATATTAATCTCCAGGTCCTCATTGGCCTGGTTAGTCATCTCCCGTGGCTCCCTAGTACCCTAACAGGTATTCCGTAAGGTGGCCGTAATCCTGGGGTGGCAGCTTTAATGACAGCTTAAGGGATAGTAGGGCGAAACAAAGGGGCGAAGCAGGCCTGTACCGGAAGTGCTCGGATAGATGAACTGTTCTAGCAGATTCCGATCCGGAACATCGTTGTTCCTTGATCACGTACCGAAATCCCTAGGGCCTATTGGCTAGGCCTCATTCAATCCCGACACACTTCGTATGTTCCTATGACTTGTAGCGTAGAGCTTCCGACCGAGCTTTCGACCGAGCTTTCTACCGAGCTTCCTACCAAACGCTCTACCAAACACCCTACATGCTTCAAAATACGCGTCGGTCGAACGCATAACACACGTCAAACAGTGCTTCAAACAATGGTTCCTACATGGCCCCCTTCATGATTTTCACCATGATTCCCTACCGAACATTCTACATGGCTCCCTACCAAACATCCTTCATGATTCTCTACCGAACAGCCTTCATGATTCCTTCCATGACTCCCTTCATGACTTCCTACCCCATTACTTTACCCGTTAACTTCCCTATTAACTTCCCCATTAACTTCCTCATTAACTTCCCCATTAACTTCCTCATTGACTTTCCCAGCGCATATATTAAACTGTGTTAATAGCTATTATTTAGTAGTTAGTCAAATTAATTATTAATCAACCTATTATACGAGCGCAATAACTACTCACATCGGCAAATCCTTGAGTGCTAATTAGTCAATCACACGCAGCTAATCACCACGTTGACATCGTTGACATCGTTGGCAGGTGATTAGATCAAAGGTTCAACCAAACATCACTTAATTACGTCATTAATCTTGTACTTAGATCTAATAGCTGGTAAATTGAACCATTTACCGTTGCGCATAGATAATTAGATGGCTAACAGCATCATTATCCGTACCCCGCACTAAGCTCATTCTTCGCTTAGTACAGGCAAAGCTGCCTATAACGAAGGTGACAAATCGACTTCTTCGTTCCGTAATATAAAGATTATTCATTATAGATATTTTTTATATAAGCATCTCTATATGAGCTTTATCAAATCTATCTACCATTCTCTACCTGTCTTTCTATCCCTTCTATCTTCCTTCTAACCAGTCTCTCAAATTCCTCTGCTTCAAGCTCTTTACATGACGCTTTAAGAGCTTTCTGTTAGGGGCCTGCCTAGAGCGAGTCAGATAGGGGTGTCATTTAACTAGAAGATAAATGCTAAGAAAGAAAGTGTCAGAACCCAGGCCTATGAGGGCCAGAGTTCTTCAGAGAATAGAGAACAGGCACGAGAACTATCCTTCAACGCTATCATCGAGCCCTCAGGCGAGAACCTGAGCCTATGAGGATCGGGGCACTGAGCCTACGAGGGACCCTACTGCCGATCCTCAGGGGCACCGAGCCTACGAGGATCCCTACCGCCGATCCTCAGGAGCTCTGAGCCTACAAGGGTTCAAGTCACATACAAATCCCGACGTTTCATCGACGATAAGAGCGGTATACAGGTCGGCATGCCTTACGCTAAAACTCGGCATACCGTAGATCATTTCGGCCAAAGGTCGGCATGCCTTAGTCCCTAGCACTATTGTAGTTTAGCTTCGGCGCCTTCTAAGCGAGCGTAGTTTTCCCACCTCCGCACTTTCAAACCTTTTCTATTCGATCACCATCTTAATACTATTCATTCAAACACTAAATACGCTGTAAGTCATGTTTCAATGTGATTTCTTCAAGAGAAACATCATCGCATACACATACTTCAATTTCAAGTACTGCGCATCGCTTTTCAGCACTAACAGAATATTAACAAATCACTAACACATTATACGATGCTGATAATTAATTGTCATTGTATTAATATCTTGTTGCATGTTTCGATGATAGTCTTGCGATTTAATATTATTGTTCTTCTTAATGTATTGTTAATTTGTTACTCAATTTTTGTTCGAAATTAGCATCATATAAAGTTTTCATAGCAAACAAGTTACTATTACGTTAGCATCTGAATATATCGAGACACGATGTACTTCTAATAGCATAGCATTGCTAACACAATGCTATCTTATTAGTAACTCAATATGAATTGATATACTGAACTCGTCAATCTCAAGCAGACTAATCGCTTGAATCTGTCATCATTTGTATTGAATGTAAAGAAAAATCAAAATTTCATATTATTAATTGATTGCTAATATATTAGAAGGAAAAAAATGAGATGATTATGCACATCTATGAGTGTTTTTGTAGATGAAATATGAATATCACGAACAAAAACGAAGAAATTGTAGAGCTATGTTTCAGAAAGATAAATTGTCTGTCTATCTTGTTATCAATTGATTACTAATGTGTTAGAAATTGCTCTTCTCTCGAGAAGCTCTCATCAATCATCTAAAGACTCATAAGATCTATGAATATGTATGATTTATTAGTGTTTTTTTGATATTCAAATACTAACTTGTAAAGCTTCTCAAAGTTGAATCATCTTGCGCTGAATCACTGTTTACAGATGCAAAATTTCAATTCAAAAGTTTGTATTAATAATGTATTCTTATTCTGTTATTAATAAAATAATCAGAACTCATCAAATTTTGAAAAACTTACGCTGAGAATGAAGATGTTACGTCGCTTTCTGAAGTATTATCTATCTAATCTATTGATATTTAATCAATAATTAATTGCGATCTAGTCAAGACTTAAAATTCAATCAGCATCTGTTGCTGTCTTGCATGCTTCAAAGTTACTAAAACGTTTGCATACAAGAAATGAAAACGTAAGTTATTACTATTTGATTGCTAATATGTTTCTATTATATTTGCTTGAGATTGCTATTTGAAGTTGTCAATTTCATGTTATTTTGTTGCTAATATATTTCTAATATATTTCTATGTGATTATTAATGTTAGTTGTCAATCTTATGTTATTTTATTACTAATATGTTTCTAATATATTTTCATGTGTATGTTTTTAATATGTTTGCATGAAATTGTCAATGATGATTCTCAATCACACAGTATTCTGTTGCTAATATGTTACTAAATCATTAGTTTTTCATCAACAAGACTCAACAGACGTTGAAAATTAACAACAAACAGAAGTGTGACAATTGTCACAAAAATAAATTCTCAAAATGTAAATGATTGCAAATTTATTATTATCTTATTATTAATATATTATTAGATTTCACTTCAGCTGAATGCAAATTTCTCGCGAAATTTGAGTCAGAGATTTATCAATCACTCAAGAGAGTCAGAAAAACAGTCTCTCAGTCTAAGAAGAATGAAGATGAGAATTAAGATGACATGAAGATTGAGCAGAAGAATGAGAAGAAGAAAGAAAATGAAGAAGAAGAAGAGAATGAGAAGAAGAATGAGAAGAAGAAAGAGAATGAAGAAGAAGAAGAGAATGAGAAGAAAAGTGAGAAGCAAGATGTTGATAAAATATCATTCAATGAACTTTTATTATTGAACATTGAAGAGACTAATTATTTATTAACAGAATAGAAATCTATTGCTTTTGAAGCACTTGCATCAATAGTTTAGTTAGTTAGCTACAATCAATTCAAGAAGATACTTTTTGTAAAATCATGTTCATATTATATTAATAATGTGTTATTAAAATATTTCGAGAAAACTTTAATACTTAACATACTATTATATAATATATTTCTGTTAAAATCATGTTCATATTATATTAATAATGTGTTATTAAAATATTTCGAGAAAACTTTAATACTTAACATACTATTATATAATATATTTCTGTTAAAATCTTGTTCATATTATATTAATAATATATTTGTAATTTCTTTTTGCTTACTTATACTTGACTAATACGTTTACAAAACTAAATTTTCTTCAAGTTTATGACTTCTTCTTCTTCTTTACTCTTTACGATGTCGATAGAAAAAACTGTAAGACTTTGCTATTATTTTAATAATGTAATATTAATATCTAATAGAGACTTGAACACTATCTTGAGTATACTACTCGATCAGATGAATTATTCTTTATGCAATACAATGTATGAAATTTAACTGTTTAATATTCTTTTTCTAATTTTCTATTAATCTAATACTGAATTATTAGTTCGTTGATGTTATTGTTGAATCAGACGAAATCTTTTGTCGCTGCAATCTGTATGAATCTCATAATGAGATGAATTCAGATAATAAACAATATCAAATGTGCTTTCATAAAGTAAATATTAATTCATGCTTATTATATTATCAACTAATAATTAATTATATAGAAATCTTTTTCTACGACATTTGCACTTTGTACGCATGTACATCAGCAGCATTTCAGATGTCATGAAGAAAATCGAGAAAATATGAAGAATAAAGATTGTAAATCTTTGAATGATATTATTATATTGCTATTATATTTTTATATCATTGCTATTATATTGTTACTATATTAATACGAATAAAAATGTATCATAGATGAGTTGATCATTGCAAGAAAATTGCGACGAATACAGTTGCAATGAAGACAGCTGAGATGAAGACAGCTGAAATGAAGACAACTGAGATGAAGAAAATTCAAAGATAAATGATAGCTAGATACTAATTTGTATCTAATATAATACTAACTTCTTCTTATTCAATTTCTTCTTAAATTTGCTCTCATCTGTTCATTCTGTAGTTTCAATTGATCAGTCTCTGTCTTCTTAAGTTGTATTTTCTGTGCTCAACTTTCTAATTTCATTTGTAACAGCTGATTCTATATTGATTGTTGCAATGAATCTGTGAAAATCTTCTTACGTAACGACAGCGTTGCTGAAAGTGAAGAACTAGAACGTGAACTCAATCTAGAAGTCAAAGAACTAGTTGCTAACAAACTAGTAACTCGTTGAGAATGAGTTAATAATCGATTACAACTTGCTCTTGAATTGCGCTGAGAACGTTGCTCTCGTTCATCGTCACGATGTGATTCTGATGATGATATACTTGAGACTTCTGACATTTCATCATCAAATTTCTCTTTCTCGTCAATAGTCATTGCAAGATGAGTCATTTGTTCTCTTTCTTTATCATGAGAGACTTGAACGTAATGTTGAATCTCATGTTCAATAGTAACTTCGTCTTCTAGTTTATGTTTTGTCGCTCTTGCATCTGTTAATAAGTTAGTATCTATTTATAAATAGATTATTACAGTTTTATTAATAGCTTATTACTCACTCTTATTAATGATTCTGTTTATTGCTGAAATATATCAGTCTGATGATAGAAGTGTTGAATACTAAAGTTTTCAAAAGTCTTTGCTTGCTCAACATTGCATTTATCAAGTTTCATTTCACTGATATTATGTTAGTATTATATTTTGAAAATGTTGATATTAGCTTACTAAAGAACTGCTTGAAGAAGTTTCAACTGAGTATCTCAGCTGTTACTCTTAAAATGAGTGATTTTATCTGCATTAGTATACTTTTGAATAGTATCAAAATCATCGACATTCATTAATGTACAATGTTGATTTAGATTTGTGACAACATAGTGATATTGTTTATATTGAACTCAGTCATGAATGATTTTATTCTTTGTTTCGTCGTAGATGACTGATAAATCATCAATATATTATTAAAGAATTAACAATGAATTCATAACTTACTATCAATTTGATGAAGCATATCGTAGTACTTTTCTCAACTACGAGCATGATAAATTGACTTCATTCAACTATGAATGAAGTCATGATGTTGATTGAGTGTATCAGCAACTCATAGAACTTCTCGATCGAAGTGAACTCAACAGTAAACAATAGCATATTTTATATGCATTTGTCAGAATCGATGATGTTGCGTGTCAATATGAGCTAGATATCTTTCAAATTCTGTATCAATATATTAGTATCTTATTAACAACAGATTCATAAGAAGTTATCAATGCATTGCTTTGAATTCATATTCATCATGATTGTCAATCAATCTTCATCATGAATATGCTTTCAGCGAATCTGACGATGAGTTTTCTTCTCGATAAGCTCAAAAAGTCGCGTAAATAGATCATAATACATCAATGATGTTTCTCTATTTACGAAGATTCTCGCGAAAGTCATCACTATAGAAAGATTATTAACAAATCACTAACAGAATAGCAGCTAAATATCTTTCTTCATCTTTTCAATGTATGTTGCAAGAACGACTTCATTCATGTTTTTCGTTTTTACTCTTTTGAAGATCATATTCATCTTGAAAGTTCTTTGAAAGAACAAGAAATATGTATGCTCAATAAAGAAACAGATTATCATTTGATTAAAATCTTCATTGTAAATTTGTTGAATATATTAATAATCTTTTTCTAAGTGATTAAGATGATATTCTTGAACAAGATCTTTGAAGTCACGTTCTTCAGATCAGTAATCAAGACGAGTCTTGTATATCATAGTTGATATTTAATTCATGTTAATAAAATTGACGTGTATTTCTGATATATGCTTTTTATTGTATGTTCGACAGAATTTGATGAGTTGAGAACTTTTCAAGAAAGCAGCTAAACAGTTATTAATCATATATTAATAAGTTATGAAATAAATAGTAAAATACTAACAATGAGTTAATGATGATGAATTCATCTCTTTAATCAAATTCAATACTCGATTTAAGAGTTTCTTTGAAGAAGTGCTTGAAGAAGAAGATGAATGAGTATGAATTTCATGAGATGTTAGAATAACGTAAGAAGTAGTTTCAATATTCTTGAAAATAATATAATTGAATTTCACATCACATGTTTGATGTTGCAATGCGCTTGATTTCTGAGCATAATCAATGTCTTGAGAAATGTTAGCATTATAATTGAAACATGATACTAATATGATCTAAATAACACTTGTCACAGATTAGTCATCTTGTATTCATTCGTTCAACAACTTCACATGTATCAGATATATTGATATAATCTCTCTTGAACAGTGATAACAGAAAGAACTGATTTATTGACTCAGATTCTATGACTTTTCTTGATTGAAAGTGTTTCTTGTTAGAAACTTGAGAGTTGATACATTGAATGAAGAACAAAGAGTGATCGACAAATGTCTAGAATAATATTAATATAATAATAATATAATATAAATCTTTAAATAATATATTATTTTGCCTACATTATGTGCTGCATGATGCATTATAGACAAGCAGCTAGACTTTTGATCTGAACATGCTTTCTCTGTTTGAAATAAACGCATTGTTTTGAAATATTGACTGAATTTATTAGTTATTATTTCAATAATGCTTATATAAAAGTGAAATACTATCTGATAGCTAACTGTTGTTTCTGATTTCAAGCATTTTGCTGCAAATTTGTTCTTGTGTTTCGAAGCAATTTTCAAGATCGTTCATTAATATTTGAATGATGATAATTTCTCAACTCATCTATAAGATATTGACAATGCATTATTTTCGTACATCGTAGTTGATATTGAGATGTTTCAACATTGTTGAGAAAGAGTGAGCGAGTGTTCATGTTTGCATTGAGAATCTCATGATAGTAGCTAATCTTTTAGAGTCATATTAAAATCATATTAGTAATACGTTATTTTAGATAAAATTACATAGCTATGATGACTTCTTCAGATCTTCAACGATTCACTTTTCACTGAAATAATGTACGCAACTTCTTTGAATGAAGTGTTTGAATACTCAGAAAATGAGTCGCTATCGATGATTTCATTTACAAGAAGACTTTTTTCTCAATCTGCAGTAATTGAAGTCTTTGAAATAGTCTCAAAGATCAAAGCAATCAACTGAATTATATTAAAAATTGATTATTAAAAGATTGTTAATTGATTATTGATCTACATCATCTTCTATTGTGCACTCTTCATAGATTCGATTCTCTTCTACTTTATGAAAGAATTTCGTTGATTCTTCTTCATGAAATTGCTCGTTACTATACGTAATATTCTCAATTCATCGATCAATATCAGGCGAAACATGAAAAACATCATAAGAAAGATTTTAAAGAAACATAGTAATATTATGAAAATAGTAAGAGAATAGCAATAAAATACTCAGCAAAGATACACAACAAAGAATGAAAAGTTTAAGAGAAATGATGAATCTCGACTTGTTTTATGAAATGATTGAATTGTCTTCAATCGAGTTTAATTTTAAGATTCTGAAATGAGTTGAGTTTTAGCGTAAGACATGTTGATCTGTCTGATTTGATAAGAGTTCAAGTCACATATGATCTTCAAAAAGTTTCACAGAGATTGCATGTAATCTCGCTGACTTCATTGATGATGCTTGAGCTTAGTCTTCTGAGTATATAGAGAAGAGTTCACTTCTGTATTTCATAGTCTAGTGTTAACTTTCTATATGAATAGATATTACTAAGCTACTATCAAATTTGATCGTATTATCTACGCGCATATTCTTTAGTGTGACTGCGCGTTTCTCAAGCTACTCACAGAAAGATAGCTACAGAAAAGAAGCTGATTACATATGTGTATTTCTCAGTCAACGCTAGACTCAATAGAAACTAGTTAAGATGACGAAGCGAGAATAAATTTAACAAGACTAGAAGACTGAGTCTGACAAGACTAGAATTGTAACATTATCTCTCTTCTTCGACGATTCATGTTTGCATGAATGTATTTTCTGCTCGACTCAATTGATTGCTCAATCATGATTTCACAGACTCAGATCTGTTAAATCGTGTTTGATTGAGATTAACATAATTTGTTCAAGTATCAAATATGAAAATCATCAATGATCTTCTGAGTGTTCATAAATTCATCATCATCAGCGTTGTATCAATTGAAATCATTGTCATAATCATTTTATTTGACTTTATATTGAAGTCGTCTTTGATATCAATGAAAATTTAATATATCATCGATTTTTCACTCATCTTCATCATTTATCACTATTAAATCTGAGAGTTCATTCTTTTAATCAGACAAGAAGTCGTTGATAATCAATTGAAGCAAATCAGAATGAAATACATCATGAACATGTATAAACTTTGATAATTTCAGTTTATATGAAAAGTTGATGAAATTTAAATTAATGAAAGAATTTAGCATTTTTGTAATGATTATTTCTTTAACAACACAAGATATATACAAAGATCAAACAGTAATCACTATTACTAGACTTGAGATCTGAAGATAGTTGAGACAATAATGTGTATTAACTACTTACATGAATTAAGCACGAAACTTCTATTTAAAAGAACGATCATCATTATATAAATATAAAAGAATCATGTCAAGTCATTTTTGCTCTGAATGATCATTCTGATCATTCTTGAGAAAGATGAGCAAGATGAGCATCATGCTCATTATGCTCACTGTAATCACTTCTGATTCAAGTGATCAGAGCAATCACTTCAAGACTCTGATTATTCAATGATTATTTAATCATTGCTGTTATGTAATTTCATGCAAAAGTGTTTTAACATTAAATCTTCTTTTAAGATTTTTGTTTTGAAAATCACTTTTTCTTCATGTTTTTTCATTACACAATCAAAAACTTTATCTTGCATCACAAAGATTTTCTTGAATGTACAAATTCTGAGCGTGCTATCATGCATTCTTATGAACACTGCAATCACTTACAAAAAAAATGTTGTATTGATAATGAAATTGAACATTGCATTGAGTGTGTACATCTCAATTGCAAGTGCAATCTTACTTTCTTAATGATGAAGTGAAAAAAAATAAAGACAAAATGCAATTGTGTTCTTAATGAGCTGCTGAATGCTCACAAGCAGATGCAAAAGATTTTCACAAGAACTACTTATTTGCAAAATTAATTTGTGTTTTTGAAGAACAAAAAACAAATGATGATTGAACGAGAGTTTTGAAACATCATCAAACTCAAGAAAGATGAAAGAAAGACTAGCAAATCATTGCTGAATAATCTTCTCTTTGATGTGTTTTTTGAGCAGATTGAGATTTCATCAGACTTTGATTAACTGAATTTCTTAACTGAAACTGTTGCAGAAGCATTTAACAATTCTTGAGATTTTTCTTTGATTTTCAAGTGTTCTCAATATATTTATAATCTTTTCATTTGATTAATTAATGAGACTGACTTTTGATATTTTGTTGATTCAGTATATTCTTTACTTCATATTCAACATTTTAATTCTTTGAATCAATTTCTGAAGATTCTGTTTGAATTGATGTATTCAAATCTGCAAACTTCAAAAGATAAATATGAAATATTAAATATATTTTCATAAATGTTGATAAATTTAACTTATAGTTAATTAATTCTTTGATCTTTAGAATCTTATAAGATTCTAGCTTTGTGTGATTCAGTTTGTTACTTGATCTTTTCATTTTGATGTTTTGTCTTAATAAATATGCTTTGTTTCTCTTTTTAAGAGTAGATTCTTTATCTCTTTTCTTGTTTGCATACAAAATCATGCACTTACTAAGAAACTGTACATTCTTTTGTAATTCTTTCTGTAGCAGCTGCAATTATTTTATCTATAGCATAACTTTTTAAGTTAATTGTGCAAATTCACATGATTTCTTAAGAGTTTTTAACTCAAACTTGTAGTTTGCAAAAAATGATGACATGCTGATTACTTCTGTCGTTGTGCTATTAAAAGTCAACTGTGCTACTGACAGTAACTGTATTCAATCATTCTGTCTATAATTAATATAACATCTAAGATACTGTTTCAATGTTTAATTTATTCTTTTTATTTGTTCATCTGTTTGCAAATGATAAGCTGTTGACAGTTTATGATGAATTTCTAACTGATTCATCAAGAATTTTCAGAATTTCAATGTAAAGAACTTATCTCTATTTGAAATTATCTCATCTGATAGTTCATGATTTGCTACAATTGTTCTCAAAAATGTGTAAATCAAATCTTTTGCAAATGTTGCTTTTTTATATGATAAGAAGTATTCATACTTGATTAATCTGTCTGTTATAATCAATATAAAATTATACATTGTTTTGATGACTCTTTTCTTCGACTTAGATAGTTTAACTATGAAGTTCAAAGTTATGCTTTTTCACGCATGATCTGATGTGCTGAGACTTTTCAAAAGTTCATAGAGTTTATGTTGATTGTATTTCATACAAATACACACATCACACTTTCTGATAATATTTTCTATCTGTTTTCTCATCTTCAAAAAATAGTAGATTTTAGATATTCTTTTAATGATTTTATTCAAATTCTGATATTCATGTATCATTGACTTATGATGATCATTTATTATTTCTTGTCTGCATCTTGTTGAAACATAAATCAGATTTTGAAATGTTAGTATTTCATTAATAATCTCAAAGTTTGCGTTGTTCTCAATATTTTCTATAATATCTTGCGTGACTGAGTCTTTCACTAGCTTTAGCTTTATTCATTTCTTGAAATCTCTGTTGTTGATTTGTAAAGTAGCTGCGTTTTGTCTATTATAGACAATTGAATCATTCAAGTTCTCTTGCAAGATAATCTTATTTATCTGTAATTTATCTATCATGTGATCTGCTCTTTTGCTCAAAACATCAATCTTTGAGTTTTCAGATCTCTTTTGATATTGAATTTGAAAGTTGTATGATGACAACTTCTTCAATCATTTAATCTGTTTTCAATTTAAAACTTTCATGATCATAAAGTATAACAGATTCTTATGATTTGTATATACTTGAATCTGATATTTAGATTTTTTCAGATACATTCTTCATTGTTTGAAAAAGTCAACAATAGCTAACAGCTTCTTGTTGTGTATTTCATAGTTCAATTCAGCTTTTGTAAACTTTTTACTATAAAATGCAATGAGATGCAGACATTTCTTATCATCTGATTAATTGATATATGCTTCAATAGCTTCGTCTGACGTGTTTATTTCAAGCATAATGAGTTTTTCTGATTCAAACATGATCAGTATTGACTGAAAGATGAATAATTTCTTCAGCTTCTTGAAAGCTTCTTCTGCTTTCTCAGTTCACATGAATGATACATTCTTTCTTGTAAAATTTGTAAGTGATGAAATAATTCTGAAGTATTTCTTTATAAAGCATTTATAAAAGTTTGCAAATTCTAGAAAGAATTGAACTTCAATCTTTGACTTTGACATCAATTAAGTCATAACAACTTTTATCTTCTTTAAGTTCATTCTTAAATTCTGAGACATGACTATAAATTTTAAAAACTGTACATTCTGTACATGAAATTCAATTTTTGTTAAAATCGTGCTTAGATCATTCAATCAAAGAGACTCAAGACTGATATGTATGTATTGCTTTTTAAAGATAGCTATAACAAGACATTAAGAATACAGAAGAGAAAAAGTGCAAGCTCTTTTATAAATAATGACTTGAGACTGTGTTAAACTTGATACAGATGTGATGTAATATGTCAGATGTGTTTGTTTAAAAGAATGATGAAAGAAATGAATGAAGAAAGTGCTGAACAATGAGAAGAAGTGCTGAGAATGACTCGAAGAGATGCGCTAGATTCAAACTAAACATAGCATCATGACTTGCTTTAATCAAATTGATTAGAGTTAGATCTGAACTCTGATCAATTCAAACATGTTCATAACACTTTTTTCTAACTTGATGTACAGATCAACTTTCTTCAAAGTCTGTAAAACTTTCTTAACATGTTGCATATGTTCTTTCTTCGTTCTTAAGTATATCAATATATTGTTCAGATATACTATGATGAATTGATTCAGATAACATTGTAACACATTATTCATAAAAATCTGAAACATGACTGAAGCATTGATTAAGTCAAAAGACATGATCAAATATTCATAATGTTTTAGTTGAGTGTGAAAGACTGTCTTTCACTCATTTTTTTCTTTAATTCATATTCAATTGAATGTTTCAAATATATCAAATTTCATAAATCATTATGCACTTTGCAGTCTATTCTGCAATTTTGCTATGAGTGATAATGAATAACTGTTTTTAATCATGATGTTATTCAATGCTTTGTAATCAACACATAGTTTTAAACTTTTATTCAATTTTGAAATAAACAAAATTGAATATTTTGCTGATGACTGTGATTCTTTAATAAATTCTTTTTGCATGTTTTCTTTCAGATATTATCACAAAGCATTAAACTTTTCTGTCAACAATAAGTAAATAAACTGTTTCATGAGTTTCTTGTCATCAACAAGCTTAATCTCATGATTTCATGATTGATGTTTAAATAGTGTCTTCTGATCACTTTCTTTCTCAAACAGAATTTTATATTTCTGATATTCTTTAAAAATAATCGCGATAGTGAGATTCTTTAAATGATCACTCTGAATTTCTCTGCTTCATAACATCTGTGCATCATTGATTTCTTTAAACTCTTCGCGCATTTCTTCGCTTGTCATGATGAATATCTTCACATTTTGTGATGATTTCAATATTGAATGCAATCGCGTTGTTTCTGTATTTAGAAATGCAATTGTCTCGTTGATTCAATCAATCATCGAATTGATCATATGAAGTCATGATATGTTTAAAACTACATCACTGTTTAACTGCTTTGTAACATCTAAACATAACTTTTTTCAATGTCGTTTGAGTTTCAAATGAATGAATTGAGTTTCTTGATCTATTAGTTTGTTATTGTACTTCATGAATATTTCATTGAAGTTTTGCAAATTGTAAAATTCTTTCTTCTTCTGCGTAAATATTTGCGCTTTTCTAGCAAATTCTGAAATATGTAATTTCTCGTGCAGTCGCTATCTATGAATAATCATGCTGTATGATCATTAACTTTGATTCAGACTCATAATTGCAATAAGTTGTTAATAAAGATAAATATGCTTTCAATCTTTAATTCTTGACTAAACTTCTTAGGGTTAGGGTTAGGGTTAGGGTTAGGGTTAGGGTTAGGGTTAGGGTTAGGGTTAGGGTTAGGGTTAGGGTTAGGGTTAGGGTTAGGGTTAGGGTTAGGGT
>JAABUS010002995.1_pt1 | contig 29171 bp, 27 predicted proteins | sample 5560161 | NCBI WGS metagenome assembly JAABUS01 (sample SAMN10711885, study PRJNA513376) | rock metagenome | isolation source: Antarctica rocks | place: Antarctica: Victoria Land, Trio Nunatak nord | collected 2016-01-04
GGGCGCGGGTCGGGATCGGCTCCCGCCGATCCCGACCCTGCCTGCGCCCCTTAAATATATTCAGCGAGCCGGTGGCGGTTTCGTCCGCTCCTCCGACTGACGTTTCCGCTTCCGCGTACTCGCCTGCCGGTGGAGCCTCGACCTAATCCCGCTCCGTGCTCGCTGCAAGAGGGAAGGTAGGACACCGTCCGGTGGACGTCAAGCTCGATCCGGGCGACTTTCCGCAAATTGCGATCTTTTCTTTTGACGCAGTGTTAATTTGCCTTCTATCGCTCATGCTCTAGGCGTTCGTACCGGCTCGACCGCGAGGGTGGAGGCGGGAACCGGCGCGACCGAATCTATGCTCAGGTGCGACTAGCGGCAAGAGCCGCGAGTGAGGATGTTCGCAAAGTGCGGCAGGAAGTGGGGGAATGTGGTGATCGAGGTGGAGCGATTCGGCGGCCGACACGTGGTCGTCACGGGCGGCGGGGTGGGGATCGGCAAGGCGATCGCCGAGCGACTGGCGGCGGAAGGTGCGACGCTCTCGCTGCTCGCGCGCGACCTCGAGCGGCTGGAGCTCATGGCTGGCGAGCTCGGGGCGCACGCCGCGCGGTGCGATATTCGCGACCGGGCGGCGGTGGAGGAAGCTTTCGCCACGGCCGTGACCGCGAATGGGCCGATCCACGCGCTCGTCGCCGTCAGCGGCATCGGCGGCCCGAACGAGGACGGGCCCGGCGACCGCTTCGACGACCTCGTGGCGACGAATCTTGCCGGCACCTATTACTGCGCGCGGGCCGCTGTGAGCCGGCTCGCCGCGAGTGCCGAGACGCGACACGTCGTCGTCATCTCCTCGATCCTGGCGCGGATCGCCGTTCCCGGCTACACCGGTTACTCGGCGTCGAAGGCGGGTCTGCTCGGCCTTGTTCGCTCACTGGCTGCCGAGCTGGCTCCGGCGAATGTGCAGGTGAACGCGATCTGCCCGGGCTGGGTCGATACCGAAATGGCGTGGGAGGGGCTCGATGGGCTCGCGGAGGCGATCGGCGGAACCCGGGAGGACGCCTATCGCGAGGCGATGCGCGAGGTGCCTCTCGGCCGGATGGGCCAGCCGGCCGACATCGCGGGAACGGTCGCATGGCTGCTCTCGTCGGACGCGAACGGCGTCACCGGGCAGGCGATCGACCAGAACGGCGGCGCCTGGATGGGGTGACGGTCGCAGCCGATCAGAGCGGCAGGGATACTCCGCCTCGGAAGTGGTGTGCGACGAACGCGAACGATTCCTCGAACATGGCTAGCCCGCTGATCGGGATCACCACGTATGCGGAGCCGAGCGCTCGCTGGGGTGTGTGGGATCTCCCCGCGGCCCTCGTGCCGCTCGCGTACGTTCGTGCGATCGAAGAGGCCGGAGGGCGCCCGCTCCTCGTGCCGCCGAGCGAGCACGGGATCGACGAGACGCTCGCAGTCCTCGACGGTCTCCTCTTCTCCGGGGGATCCGATCTCGCTCCGGATCTCTACGGCCAGTCGGAACATCCCGAGACCGACGGAATCCGGATCGAGCGCGACCGCGGGGAGCTCGCGCTGCTGACGGCGGCGCTCGCGCTCGACCTGCCGGTCCTGGCGGTCTGCCGAGGGTCGCAGGTACTGAACGTGGCGCGCGGCGGCGACCTCGTGCAGCACTTGCCCGAGGCGCTCGGGCACGAGCGCCACAGGCCGACGCCCGGTGTCTTCGCCGACCACGAGGTCGAGGTCAAGCCGGATTCGCGGGTCGGCTCGCTGCTCGGCGAGCGGGCGCCCGTCAAGTCGCATCATCACCAGGGGCTCGGGCGGGTCGGCGAAGGTCTCGTCGAGTCCGCCTGGGCCGAGGACGGCTCCCTCGAGGCGCTCGAGGATCCTTCCAGGCGCTTTGCGGTCGGAGTCCTCTGGCATCCCGAGGAGGGCGCTGACCGGGCGCTCTTCGAGGCGCTCGTCGAAGAGGCGCGGGCCTATCGGAGCGAGCGATCCTCCGACGCCCCGGGCTGATCGTGCGCAGCTAGACTGGCGTCGCCGTAGGGGAGCTCGGGGCAACCGGGCTGAGAGGGCGGACGTGTGCGCCGCCGACCCAAAACCTGATCTGGGTAATGCCAGCGGAGGGAGTGCGCACAAGTGGCTCAGACCGTTCTGATCGTCGCCGGAGGGTTCTCAGAGCCGTTCGCGAGCCTGCCGGACCTGAGCGACGCCACGTTGGTTGTCGCAGCCGACGGCGGAGTGGACGCCGCGCTCGCGCTCGGGCTGCACGTCGACCTTGCGATTGGCGACTTCGACTCGATCAGCGCCGACGGGCTCGCGGCGCTCGAGCGGGCGGGCTCGCGGATCGAGCGCCATCCGGCGGCGAAGGATGCGACCGACCTGGAGCTCGCGCTCGACGCGGCGCTCGATGTCGCGCCGGGGCGGATCCTGGTCGTCGGCTCTGCGAGCGGCCGGCTCGATCATCTGCTCTCGTCGCTCGAGCTGCTGGCGAGCACGCGCTACTCGGCGGTCGAGGTCGACGCCGTGCTCGGGGCCGCGGTGGTGCAGGTGATTCACGGCTCGCGGGCGCTCGAGGGGCTTCCCGGAGAGCTCGTGTCCCTGCAGCCGATGCACGGAGCAGCCCGTGGCGTCGTGACCGAGGGCCTGCGCTATCCGCTGGCCGGGGAGACGCTGGAGCCGGGATCGAGCCGCGGGGTCTCGAACGTCTTCGTCGAGCGGGAGGCGCGGGTCTCGCTCGAGCATGGCGTCGTGCTCGCGATCAGACCGTGGGCGCAGCGATGAAGCGGCTAGCGGCTCTCGTTCTCGTGGTCGTCGTCGCCGGCTGTGGCGGGGAGGACGCGGGTGCCCCGACGGAGGTCGTCCTCGTCACGCACGACTCCTTTGTCGTCTCCAAGCCTGTTCGGGCCGCATTCGAGCGGGAGACCGGGTTCCGACTGCGGATCCTCCAGACGGGCGACGCGGGCGCGGCGCTCAACCGTGCCCTACTCACGAAGGGAAACCCGGAAGGCGACGTCTTCTTCGGCCTCGACAACAACCTCCTCTCGCGGGCGCTGGCGGAGGATCTGTTCCAGCCCTACGAATCGGCCGCCCTCGGCTCTGTCGCCGACCTCTACGAGCTCGATCCCGAGCATCGGGTGACGCCGATCGACCACGGCGAGGTCTGCCTCAACACCGACACGAGCTGGTTCGCCGAGCGGAAGCTCCCCCCGCCACGCTCACTGGACGAGCTCACGGAGGATCGTTACCGTCAGCTCCTCGTCGTCGAGAACCCGGCGACCTCGACCCCCGGGCTCGCGTTCCTCCTCGCCACCGTCGCCCGGTACGGCGAGCCGGGCTGGCAGGATTTCTGGCGACGGCTTCGCGCGAACGACGTACTCGTCGTGGACGGCTGGGAGGCCGCTTACACGGCTCAATTCTCCGGCGCGGGCGGCAGCAGTGGCACGCGGCCGATCGTCGTCTCGTACGCCTCGAGCCCCGCCGCCGAGGTCGTCTTTGCCGGGAAGCCCCTCGAGGAGGCGCCGACCGCGGTCGTCGAGGACAGTTGCTTCCGCCAGATCGAGCTCGCCGGAGTCCTCCGCGGGGCGCGGAACGAGAGTGGGGCCCGCAAGCTCGTCGACTTCATGCTCTCCGAGCGCTTCCAGGCCGACCTGCCGCTCTCGATGTTCGTCTTCCCGGTGCGCGACGGTGTTGAGCTTCCCGACGCGTTCCGGCGGTTTGCCGTCGTACCTGCGCGGCCGCTCGAGCTCACGCCCGAGCGGATCGGAGAGAGCCGCGACCGCTGGATTCGGGAGTGGACGTCGCTCGTGCTGCGCTGAGGCGGCTGCCGCTCGCGGCGGCGACAGCGATCCCGGTTGCCTTCCTGGCGGTCTTTTTCGTCTACCCGCTGGCCGTGATCGTCCGCCGCGGGCTCGACGCGAGCGGCTCGGACTCGTTTGCGACCGGCGAGACGCTTCGGATCGCGTGGTTCACGACCTGGCAAGCGGCGCTCTCGACGGCGCTGACGCTCGCGGTCGGTCTGCCGCTCGCCTGGGTCGTCGGTCGATTCGCGTTCCGCGGCCGGTCGCTCGTCCTCGCTCTCGTGCTCGTGCCGTTCGTGCTGCCCACCCTCGTCGTCGCGACGGCGTTCGTCTCGCTGCTCCCCGACCGGCTCGACCAGAGCATCTGGGCGATCCTGCTCGCGCACGCGTTCTTCAACGTCGCCGTCGTCGTGCGCGTGGTCGGGGGTTACTGGGCGGGGCTCAGCCGGACGACCGAAGCTGCGGCCGCCATGCTCGGCGCCGGCCCCTGGCGGCGATTGCGCGAGGTTACGCTGCCGCAGCTCGCGCCGGCGCTCGCGGCGGCGTCCGCGCTCACGTTTCTCTTCTCCTTCACCTCGTTCGGGGTGATCGTCGTCCTCGGCGGACCCAGGATCGCCACGCTGGAGACGGAGATCTACAACCAGGCAGCGCGGCTCTTCGACCTGAGGACGGCGGCCGTGCTTTCGGTCGTCCAACTCGCCGCGGTCGCCACGATCGTGCTCGTCGCGAGTCGGCTCGAGGGCGCCCTCGCCGGTCGCGGGGGACCAAGAACCTCGCGGCGGACGCTGCAGCGCCCGAGGGGTCGCGAACGATGGCTCGTCGCCTCCGTCCTGGGCGTGTCGGCCGGCCTGCTCGGCCTGCCCGTCGCCGCGCTCGTCCGCCGGTCGGTCTCCACCCCGGACGGAATCGGCCTCGACTACTTCTCGTCGCTCGGGCGGGAGACGAATGTTCTGCTCGTAACGCCTCTGGAGACGGTTTTCAATTCGTTCGTCTTCGCGGCGGTCGCGACCGGCCTCGCGCTCGCCGTCGGCGGACTGCTCGCCGTGGCGCTCGCCCGGATCAGGCCAGGTTGGCTCGATGCGCTCATCCTGCTTCCGCTCGGCGCGTCTGCCGTGATGCTCGGCTTCGGCTTCGTGATCGCCTTCGACGAGCCGCCGCTCGAGCTGCGCGCCTCCGCGGCACTCGTACCGATCGCGCAGGCGCTCGTCGCCGCCCCGTTCGTCGTCCGGATCGTCGCGCCTACGCTCCGTTCCATTCGACCCGAGCTGCGAGAGGCTGCGGCGCTGCTCGGCGCGTCGCCGCTTCGGGTTCGCCGGGAGATCGACCTTCCCCTCGTCGTGCGTGCGCTCGGAGGCGCAGCCGGATTCGCGTTCGCGATCGCGCTCGGCGAGTTCGGCGCCACGATCTTCGTCGCGCAGGCCGAGCGGCCGACCCTTCCCGTTGCGATCTTCCGCTTCCTGGGCCGGCCAGGCGCCGAGAATCAGGGAACGGCAGCGGCGCTTGCGGTCGTGCTCGCGCTCCTCGCGGCGGCCGCCGCCGCCGTCGCCGAGCGCGCGGGTGGACGACGGAGCCTGCTGTGAGCCTGCGCGCCGACGATCTCGCGGTGAGCTTCGCCGGCACCACCGCGCTCACGGGGGCGTCCCTCGAGGTGGCGGCCGGCGAGACCGTCGCACTCCTCGGCCCGAGCGGCTGCGGAAAGACCACATTTCTCCGGGCGATCGCCGGCCTGCAACGGCTCGACGGTGGACGCGTCCTCCTCGACGGGCGCGAGATCACGGAGCTGCCGCCCCATCGACGCGGGATCGGGCTGATGTTCCAGGAGCACGCTCTCTTTCAGCACCGCAACGTGGCCGGGAACGTGGGCTTCGGGCTGCGGATGGCGGGAGTCCCCGAGCCCGAGCTGAGCCGCCGGGTTGCGGACCTGCTCGAACTCGTCGGGCTTGCCGGGCTGGGCGGACGCTCGGTCGAGACGCTCTCCGGCGGAGAGCAGCAACGGGTGGCGCTGGCGCGTGCGCTGGCTCCCGACCCGGGCGTGCTGCTCCTCGACGAGCCGCTCGGATTGCTCGACCGGCCCCTGCACGACCGCCTGTTGGACGAGCTCGCGGAGCTCTTCGGCCGTTTGCGGCAGACCGTCCTCTACGTCACTCATGATGTAGCTGAGGCCTTCGTGCTCGGCCATCGCGTGGCCGTGATGCGGGCCGGGCGGATCGTTCAGACGGCAACCCCGGACGAGCTGTGGTCGCTCCCCGCAGACGGCTGGGTCGCGCGCTTCCTGGGGCTCGCGAACGTCGAGCCGGCCGGGCGGGGCCAGGTCTGCATCACACGACCGGAGGCGGTGCGCGTCGAGCGCGCCCCCGACGGCGACGCGGTAGTGATCCGGGCGGAGCGAAGCGGGGCTGTCGTGACGCTGACGGTGCGCGACGGCTCGGGACGCGAGCTCGAGGCCGTGGTTGCGGGCGTCGACGTCCCGACGACCGGCGAGCGCGTGACGGTTCGGATCGACCCCGCCGGCGTGGTGATCGTGCCGGCCGACGAGTGAGCGCTCCAACGCACGTCTCCGATTGGGAGCGAAGCGAGCCTTCGGGGTTCTACGCGCGCTGAGCGTCCGCTCCGCGGATGCTCAGCGCGCAAGAATCAGGCGCCCACGACCTGGACGAGCCAGCGCCGGTCGCGGGCGCGGTCGAGCTCGAGGAAGAGGATCCGCTGCCAGGTGCCGAGGCACAGCTCGCCGTCCCGCACGGGGATCGACTCGCCGGCCGGCCCGAGCAGCATCGACATGCAGTGCGAATGTCCGTTGCCGAAGTCCATGTCCTCGGGGCAGATGTTCTCGGTCCGCTTGTCCCAGTCGTCGTGGGCGTAGTAGTGGTCGCTCGGGACGAGCCGGCGCAGCAGCACCGCGAAGTCCTCGAGGAAGCCACTCTCGAACTCGTTTACGCGCACCGAGCAGGTCGTGTGGGGCGAGTAGACGCAGCAGATGCCGTGCCTGATCCCGCTCGCGGCGACGGCGTCCCGCACCTCGTCGGTGATGTCCTTGACGGAGAGGCCTCCCGCCGTTCGGAGCTGTGTCTCCTGCTGGTAGGCCTTCACCGTTTGCGTCGTCCTCTCGTACATAGCCAAAGGGGTGGACATTGTGACAGTCGCGTGACACGCACCGCCGGGTCGACCCGCCCGCCTGATTCGCGACGGGCCGTGCCGTGGTTCGCGGGCCCGGCGCTCCGTTACGCTCGTGCCTGCGGGCCCGTAGCTCAGCTGGTTAGAGCAGCCGACTCATAATCGGTAGGTCCCTGGTTCGAGTCCAGGCGGGCCCAAAACGACCCGCTTGCCTAGGGTGATTTGGCTTAGGCAAGCGGTTCGGGTGTGTCACAAAGGCCGCACAAGCTCGTGCGGTGCAGACCCCGGTGGAACCTCGGGGGTAGGATCATGCAGGCGCGCGCCCAACGGCACCTGTCGCCTGAGTCGCTCCTCTTCCCCCTGAGGGCGCTCGGTTAGGCGATCGTGTGTCGCGGGAGAGCCGCACTCCCCAGGGCGCGCGCCCGTCCTCTTCCCTTGAGCTATTCGCTTGAGCTGCTCGCAATGGTTGGCGGCACGCGAGAGCTTTACGTGGCGCTAACACAAGGTCTCGTTTTTGCGCGGTGCGGCGCGGCTGGACCCGAGCACCGCGGCGTGGAAGAAGGCCATCGGCGCGTGCAAGGACCTGGAGCCGGGGGATGGTCCCACGTCCGTTCGGCTTCAGGTTGCCCAGAGAATGGCCGATACATTTGGCATGGCTCACGCCAATCGCCTTCGGGACCCCGCTCGCCTCGCGGCCCTCTACGACCTCGCCATCATGGACACAGCGGCGGAGCCCGCCTACGACGACATTGCCCTGCTGGCCTCCGCCTGCTGTAACAGTGAGATCGCCGCAGTCAACTTCGTAGATGACCATCGACACTGGACCAAGGCCATCGTGGGTGTTCCGGGCGGGCGCGGTTCCAGTGTTTCTGCCGAGGTGTCCTTCTGCGCAGCGACCATCGCCAGCTCGGAGGCCCTGTTCAGCGTGCCCGACACCTTACGCGACGCGCGCTGGCAGTCGCATCCTCTTGTTGTCGGAGGTCCTGGGGTTCGCTTCTACGCGGGAGCCTCGATCGTCGTCAGGGGTGAGTCGATCGGTGTGGTCTGCGTCTTCGGCGATCAGCCGTGCGTTCTTGGCGAGAGCGAGGAGCAGGCCCTCCTAGCGCTCGCTCGGCAGACCTCCAGGCAATTGGAGTTGCGCCACCATAACGACGGGCTGCGCGAGCTTGCCGCCCGGGACCCGCTGACCGGCTTAGCAAACCGAACGCTGCTCGACGACCGTCTTGAGCTGGCCATCACCCAGCGCGAGCGAAGCGGTGGCCACGTCGGATTGCTCTTCTGCGATATCGACGGCTTCAAATCGGTCAACGACCGACTCGGCCATGAGGCCGGAGACCGCCTGCTCGTTCAAATTGCTGATCGCCTGCTTAAGGGCACGCGAAGCGTTGACACTGTCGCTCGGCTCGGTGGAGACGAGTTCGTCGTCGTCTGTCCTGGCTTGAAGTGCCCGGAGGACCTGGACGCAGTGGTGTCGCGCGTCAGCGAGACTCTGGAAGCCCCAGACGACGACTGCGACAGTACGCAGCTCCCGCGACTCTGTATCGGCGCAGCCCTCTTGCGCGGCGGAGAGACGGCCACCAGCCTCATCGGCCGCGCCGACGAAGCCATGTACGCGAACAAGATCAATCGGCCCCCAGTCGGGCTCTTGCTGAACGCTCCGTCCATCTGAGCTAGGAGGGGTGAGCGAAACGGGCCACGACGGTGCGGACGCCGTATCAGGCGCGCCCGGTTCGCGTTGGTGGTGGGTAAAGACTGCGGAGGTGGTGGGTAGCCGGAACGGACGCCGGCTCTCGACCGCCTTTCGCTAGACCCTCCTAGTGCGTGCTGGGAGCCGACGGGCCAGCAGATTCGCGTGTCTGCAGTGTGTCCGCATCTCAGCAATCGAGCTTACGTGCGGACAACAGAAACACGCGATATGCAGGTTTTTGTTAGAAGCCCTCTGACGGACCAAGAGCCGCCACCGCTCGACGACGAAGACCCGGAAGGCCCTGTGGGTCGATCTGCCCGACGTGCTCGCCGAGGCGCTCGAGGCGTCCCTCGGCCCGCGGGAGGACCGCGACGTCGACTCGGCGCTCTTCCCCGGTGTCTCGTCCGACCGGCTGCGGACGGCGATCGCGAGAGCGTGCAGGGCGTCCGGTGTTCCGGTGTTCTCTCCGCACGACCTCCGGCACCGCCGGATCAGCCTGCTACATCGGCAGGGCCGCTCCTGGGCGGAGATCGCCGGCTTCGTCGGTCAGTGGAGGCTGAGCATCACCGCGGACACGTACAGCCACGTGATGAGCGACGGCCAAGAGCTCGACTACGGCATGGTGCTCCGGTGACGGCGGCGCGCCTCACGACGCGGCGAAGGCGCGAGTTCGACCTCGTTCGTGTCCTCGACGACGGGAGCTATGTCCTACGCGATGGATACGGCGACGTACTGGTCTTCGAGGTCTCGTCACCACTCGAGCTCGTCGAGGTGCGGTGCGACTTCTGCGGCCGATGGTCTACCGATGCGGCTCCCGGCCCTAAAGAGGGCTCGTGGATGTGCTTCGGAGGCGACGGTGCTTGCCCGTAGCGCCGTTCGTGCTCGGCCCGTGCAGACCCCGGTGGTACCTCAGGGCACAGAAACCGCCGATTAGCAGGGCAGTTCGAGTCCAGGCGGGCCCATTCGACCCCACCCGGCTATGCGGAAACGGCATGGTTGAGCGGTTCGGGTGTGCCGTGCATGCCCCTTCTGCGGGTCGCTTGACCCCACCGGTGCCCCCACACCGTTCGAGTGTCCGCGCCTAACGCCGAGGGAGCCGCTCGAGGAGCGTCGCGTGGTCCAGCTCGTTGTCGTCGAGCAGCACGTGGGTGTAGGTGTCGGCGGTCACCGAGAGCGACCGCTGCCCGTCAGAGCGCTTCAGGGTGAGACCGCGTCTTCAGGAGGCACGTTCACCGTGGTTGCGCTTGCTTTGTAGGGTACAAGGCAGTTGGCGGACCGACGTTTCCGAGTTGTGCAGTGATGGCATGACAGCCCGTGCCGCGCGTTTGCCTCTACACGGACAGCTCGTATCCCTCGGGCGTCGGCCAGCAGATGCTGACCCTCGCGTGCCGGCTCGGCGCGCGCTGGCACGTTTCGCTCGCCGCCCGCGGCGTCGAGGCCGCCGAGCTGCTCCGAAGGGCCGGCACAGCCGGCTTCGACGTCTTTCAGCAGGCTGAGCCTCGACCTTACGAAGAGCTCGGAGAATGGCTGCGAGCCCACCGAATCGACGTGCTGCACGTGCACGCCGGCGTCGTCTGGGAAGGCCACGAGGCCGTTCTCGCCGGTCGCCGCGCGGGTGTCCGGGTCATCGTCCGGACGGAGCATCTCCCGAACGTCGTCACCACAGCGGGTCAGCGGGCGGCCTATAGGGCGATGGTGCGACATCTCGATCGCGTGATCTGTGTCTCCCGCACGGCGGCGGAGAGCTATCTCGACGAGGGTATTCCGGAACAACGGATCCGGGTGGTGCGCAACGGGATCGAGCCGCTCTCGGCACAGCCCGAGCGTCTCGGCCTCCCGGACGGCGAGCGGCTCGTGGTGAGTGTCGGTCGGCTAACGGAGCAGAAGGGGTTCGAGCTCCTGCTCGACGTCGCAGCCCGGCTAGGGAGGACGCACTTCTTCCTCGTCGGCGAGGGGCCGCTCGAGGGATCCCTTCGGGCCGGAATCGCGCGACGTGGGCTCGGGGGGCGCGTGCGTCTGCTTGGCCGCCGCGGCGACGTTCCGTCGCTGCTCGCGGGCATGAACGTGCTCGCGATGCCATCACTCTTCGAGGGCCTGCCGATCGCCGCGCTCGAGGCGATGTCGCTCGCCAAACCGGTCGTCGGGACCCGTGTCTGCGGGCTCACCGAGGCGGTCGTCGACGGTCGCACCGGTCGGCTCGTCGACCAGGGGGATGCCCCTGCGTTCGCCGGCGCGCTCGACGAGGTCCTGTCCTCACCCGAACTCGCCTCCGTGTGGGGAGAGGCGGGCCGGCGCAGGCAGCGCGAGGAGTTCGGCGCCGAGCGCCTAGCCGCCGAGACGGCCGGCGTCTACGACGAAGTCCTTGCAGAGCCGCGCGATCGGCGGCGGAGGGTGGGTGGTTGGAGCACGGAGCGGACTCGGATCGGCTTCGTCGGCGGCGGTGGCATCGCCAGCCGGCATCTCGCGAACCTGCTCGAGTTCCCCGACGTGGCAGTTGTAGCGGTTGCCGATCCGCTGGCCGAGCGCGCCGAGGGGATGGCCGGGCGATGCGGGGCGACGACGTACCACGATCATGAGGCGATGCTCACCAGGGAGCGTCTGGACGCGCTGTACATCTGCGTGCCCCCCTTTGCCCACGGGGCTCCGGAGCTCGCTGCCGTGGGCGCGGGCCTGCCCTTCTTCGTCGAGAAGCCGGTTGCAGTCGATCTGGAGGCCGCCGAGGAGGTCGCCAGAGCCCTCTCCGCCAGTCCGGGGCTCCCCACGGCTGTCGGCTACCACTGGCGCTACCTGGACATCTACGAGCGCGCGTGGGCGCTGCTCGAGCGGAACCCGGTCCGGCTCGCCCTGGGGTACTGGCTCGATTCCACTCCGCCCCCGCACTGGTGGTCGCAGCAAGAGCTCTCCGGCGGTCAGACGATCGAGCAGACGACGCACGTGCTGGATCTCGCGCGCACGCTGGTGGGCGAGGTGGCGACCGTCTACGCGGCCGGCTCGCGGCTCGAGCGTGACGGAGCGCCTGAAGGGGACGTCGACGACGTCTCCACGGCGACGCTTCGGTTCGAGTCGGGTGCTGTGGGCTCGATCTCCTCGACGTGCCTCCTCCGTTGGCCACATCGGATCGGGCTCCACACGGTCAGCGACGGGCTGATGATCGAGCTGTCCGAGTTCGAGATCATGGTCGACCTGGGCCAAGGGCGACCGGTGACGGCGGCGGAGGTCGACCCATTCGTCCGCGAGGACCGCGACTTCGTGGATGCGGTGCAGGGAAAGGACAACCGGATCCGGGTTCCCTACCACGAGGCCCTGAAGACGCACCGGCTTGCCTGCGCCCTCGTCCGCTCGGCTCGCGAAGGGCGGCCTGTGGAGCTCGGGGCGGCGGCCGCGCGTGCCTGAGCGGCGCGAGATCCGCTGCCTGGGGATCGAGGAGCCAGGTCGAGCCTTCGTCTGGAGCTACCTCGAGGAACCGCTCGCCGAGGGTCAGTTCCAGGTCGAGACCCTGTACTCGGGGCTCTCGGCAGGAACCGAGCTGACGTTCTTCAACGGGACCAATCCCTATCTGCGGGCCGGCTGGAACGAGGAGCTCGGAGTTTTCGATCCGACGATCCCGGCCGCGGAGTACCCCGTGCGTTTCCTCGGCTACATGGAGGTGGGACGCGTGGTCGACTCGCGCACGCCCGACGTGAACGCGGGCGAGGTGGTGGGAATGATGTACGGCCACAAGTCCGGCCATATCGCCGATCGCGACCCTTTCGTCGTTCTCCCGGAGGGCCTCGACCCGGTGCTCGGCATCTACGCCGCCCGGATGGGCCCGATCTGCGCCAACGGGCTACTGCACGCGGCGGCCGACGCTCGCGGGGGAACCAAGGTCGGCCTCGGCGACGGCGTGCGAGGACGACGGGTCGTCGTCACGGGTGCGGGTGTGGTCGGCCTGCTTACCGGGCTCTGGGCGCGCCACCTCGGCGCCGAAGCTGTCGCCGTCGTCGACGTGGATCCGACCCGGCTGGCGGCGGCGGAGGCCCTGGGACTTGTCCCGATCGACGACGTCGACGGAACCGCTTGGCGCTGGCTCAAGAACGTGTGGCGGCACGCGCCCGGCGACTCCGGGGCAGACGTGGCCTTTCAGTGCCGTGGCCGCGTGAGCGCTCTAGTGACGGCTCTTCGGGCGCTCCGGCCGCAGGCTACGGTGATCGATCTCGCCTTCTACCAGGATGGCGCGTCCGAGCTTCGGCTCGGAGAGGAGTTCCACCACAACGGGCTCTCGATCAGATGCGCGCAGATCGCGCGTGTACCGCGCGGACTCGGTGTGGCCTGGGACCGGCCGCGGCTCGAACGGGAGACGGTAGCGTTCCTGCAGACATGCGGAGGCCTCATTCGCCGGCACGTCGTCACCGATCTCGTACCGTTCGACGATGCGCCGGCGCTCCTTGCCCAGCTCGCCGCGCGAGAGCGCTCCTCGATCCAGACGGTCTTCCAGGTAGCCGCTTGACTCAAATCCGGTGAAGCGGGTCCTGTTCGTCTTCAGCTGGCTCGTCGTCGGCGGCGAAGAGACGGAGGTGCGCCATCTGGCGAGGCACCTCGACCGCTCGCGTTATCGGCTCGAAGTGGTCGCCTGCCAGCGGCGCGAGGGCATGTCGGAGCTCACGCACCGGCAGCTCGAGGGCCTGGGCATAGTCATCGACCGCACGCCCTACAGGCTGTCCTTCGAGGACACCGTTCGCTACCTCGCAGGGCGCTTCCGGGACGTGGACGTCGTCGTCGCCTGCCAGGGCGTACCGGACGCCGTTCCGGCCCTCGAGCTGCTCGAGCGGCCGCCGCCGCTCATCGAGCACGGAGGGCTGGTCTCCGAGGCGACCGCAGGGCCGAAGCATCTGACCGCGCGCTACGTGGGCGTCTGCCGGACCATCCGCGACGCGGCAGCCGCCGTCATGCCCGGGCGAGAGCAGTACGCGCTCGAGATTCCGTCGATGGTCGATCTTCGCGAGTTCTCGCCGGCGCACCGTCAGCCGGCTCGCGCGGCGCTCCGTCTCGCCGACGGCATCCCGGCGGTCGGCTGGGTCGGACGGCTCGACCCGAAGAAGCGCGTCGAGGACTTCCTGGCAGCGGCGAGCATCGTTCGCCGATCGAGACCCGAGGCGCGATTTCTGGTGATCGGCGGCGCGGACGCTTTCATGCCCGAATACGAGCGCGACCTGCACGCCTTCGCCGCCGGCAGCGGGCTCGGCGGCGCGGTCACGTTTCTCGGCGACCGCGACGACGTCCCACGGCTCCTCGCGGCGCTCGATGTCTTCGTCTGGCTCTCGCGCGCCGAGGGGATGCCGCACGTGATCGGCGAGGCGGGCGCTGCCGGTCTGCCCGTCGTGGCCACGCGTGACAACGGCAGCGAGCAGCAACTCGAAGACGGTGTTTCCGGAATCCACGTCCCGCACGAGGATCCACCCGCGGCGGCCGCGGCGATCGAGCGGCTGCTGGACGACGAGCCGCTCCGCCGGCGACTGGGCGCGGCCCTCCGAAGCACGGTCCAGCGCCGTTACAGCGTCGAGATCGTCGTCGCCCGGTGGGAGCGGCTCTTCGACGACGTCATCGCAGAGACCGCGGCGTGACCGGGCTCTTTCCGTCGTTCTTCCTCGGCGGGTTTGAATGCTCGACTCATCTGACGAGCGAGGGACACCGCCTCGACGTGGTCGCCGCGACCCAGCACGACGAGCAGGCGGGCGAGGACTACGCGCTCTGCGTCGGTGCTGGGATCCGGGCCATCCGGGAGGCTGCGCGGTGGCCGATCCACGATCGCGGCGGCAAGTACGACCTGGATCCGATCCGCCGCCTTGCCCGCCTCGGTCGCGAGGCCGGCCTCGTCCAGGTCTGGGATCTCATGCACTACGGCTACCCCGAGGACGTCGACATCTTCGCCCTGGGGTTTCCGGAGAGATTCGCTCGCTTCGCGCGAGCCGTCGCCGGCGTCGTCTTGTCCGAGGCGGACGGGCCGGGGCTCTACACGCCCGTGAACGAGATCTCCTATAACGCCTGGGCCGCCGGCGAGGTCGGCTACATGGCGCCGTTTGGTCGTGGCCGCGGGAGCGAGCTCAAGCGCATCCTCGTCCGAGCGGCGATCGCCGCCGCCGAGGCGATCTGGGAGGTGGATCCCGGCGCGCGGATGCTGAGCGTCGAGCCACTCGTGGCGCTGCACTCGCCGCCCGGCCGTCCCGATCTTCAGAACGAGGCCGACCACTTCAACGATCACGTCGTACCCGAGGCCTTCGACCTGCTCGCGGGACGGCTCGAGCCGGAGCTCGGTGGCTCGCGGGCGCATCTGGGCATCGTCGGCCTCAACTACTACTCCGGCAACCAGTGGACGATCGCCACGCCCGAGGCGCCGCAACGCTCGCTCGATTGGGACGATCCCGGCTGGATCCCTCTAAGCGAGTTGCTGCAGCGAGTCGAACGGCGTTACGGCGGGCCGCTCGTTCTTGCCGAGACCGGATCGTCCGGCGACTCGCGTGGCACCTGGATCGACTTCCTTGCCCGCGAGGCCGCGCACGCACTGGAACGGGGCGTCGACCTCCAGGGGATCTGCCTCTACCCGATCGTCACCTCGCCGGACTGGGAGGACCCGACCGCGTTCTTCGACGGCGGTCTCTTCGACGTCACGCCCCAACCGGACGGCCGCCTGAGCCGGGTCCTCGACCACGCGAGCGCGACCGCTCTGCGGGCAGCCCAGGCGGCGCTTGATCCCGCCAATCTTCCGACGAGCCCGCTCGAAGCGTCGCCGCGACCGCCCGCCGAGCCTCCAATCCGGCTGGCGCGGCCCCGCGAACGCATGCGCCTCAAGGCCGATAACTTCGCCTGCGACACCCTCCTCGCCGGCGAGTCCCTCACAGTCGAGCTGCTTACCCTCGGCCCCGGCGGCGAGGTGCCGGCGCACCGGCACGAGCACACCGAGCACCTGCTCACCGTGCTTGCCGGACGCGGTCGCTTCCGGATCGGGGCGGAGCTCGTCGACGTCGGGGAGGGGGAAAGCCTGCTCGCCCCTGCTCGCCTCTATCACGGGATCAAGAACGCGGGCGACGAGCCCTTGCTGGTGCAGCAGGTGAGCGCGCCGAAACCCTGGGACGCCCGCTTTTCCGGCCCCCATCCGCCGACGCCCCAGCCGCAGACTCAGCGGTCTGCATAGCGCGACGGAAGAGCGCCACGAGCTCGTCTGCGTGCGAGTCGAAGGTGAACTGGGGCCTGGCCTGCCACATCCGCTCGCGGCGCCGATCCATCGCCTTCCGGTCTTGGAGTTCGGCGGCGAAGCCCTCGACGTCCTCGAAGAAGACGCCGACGTCGAGGTCTTGCGCCAGTGTCTGGGTCGCGACCACGGATGCTCCGTGGTCGGGCTGGAGGAGCGGGAGCCCGGCCGCGGCGTAGGTGCCGAGCCGGGCCGGAAGATTGAGGTCGTCCCACGAGGCGCGGCGAACGTCGCCGCCGTTGCGGCTGCGGAACACGTGCAGCCAGCCGGCGTCGTACCGCGAGAGCGTTGTCGTCCAGTCGGGCTGCCAGACGGTGGGGTGCAGGTGGACCTTGTCCGGGGCCAGACGATGCGCCTCGGCGATCCAGCCGGCCCACCAGTCCCCCCACGTGGGGCCGTGGAAGTGGGTGTGCACTCCGTGTGCGGCCAGCTCGGCCAGCACCTTCGGATAGATGCCGAACGGACGGCCGACGCAGACCGTGTGGACGTCTCCGTCGCTCTCCGAGAGCCGGGCGGCGGGGGCGCTACCGAACCAGTCGGCTTTCGGGAGATCCCCATCGAGGACGAGGGTCAGCTCGCTCTCGGTCGAGTCGGGCAGGACGCTCTCGTACCAGTCGCGCAGCTGCGAGCTCGTGAAGATCTGCGCGTTCGAGCGCAGATGGAGATCAACGAGCTGGGGCCAGAGCCCGCGTTCGAGGGCGGCCTGAGGGCTCTCCTTGATGTGCCAGACAAACGGCACGCCCGGGTTTCGCATCAGGACGTGGTGCGCAAACGGGATCGCTTGCCAGTTGAGGAGCGCGTAGATCACGTCGGGCCGGATCCGGCGAATGTCCGCCTCCCAGCTCGCGAGTGGCACCTCCTCGACGTGCCCGAAGGGCACAGGCCCAACCGAGTTGAATCCGACCCCGTCTGGCGTCCATAGCCCGAAGAGGCGGTGACCGCGCTCCTCGAGCGCGAGCACGCGCTCGGGGTTGTACGCGAGCTCACCCACGAGCAAGATCCTGAGCGCGTCTTCCGCGGGTCTTGTGGCCGGGCGCTCGCGGAACCCTTGATAGAGCTCGACCTCGTCCAGCAACTCCCCCTCCGACGAGCGAAACCGCAGTGGCTCGGCGACCCGGAAACGTCGGCGATAGACGTTGAGCCCCCCGCCGAGCGATTCCCGGATCAGCTTGTGCCTCTGCAGGGGGTGATCGGTCCATTCGCACGTGACTCGACCCGTGCCCACGAAGCGGCCGCGTGCGTGGAGCGCGCCCCAGAACATCACTTCGAGGTCGTCGGTCACGAGTTCCGCTCGCTCCAGCCACCGGTCCGGGGTCCGGCGGTGCAGGACCTGGACGAGCTGGAGCCCCGATTCCGGGATCACCCCGTCCGTTTCGTCGCGTCCGTGGTGCCAGCGGATTCCGGAGAAGGCGAGCACCGCCCGCTCGTCCTCGAGCAGGAGCTCGAGCAGCGAGGCCAGATGCCCGGGGTCGAGCACGTCGTCGCTCGGCAGGTAGGCGACGAACGGGGCCGTCGAATGCTCGAGCCCGGTGTTGAGCGCGGCGCCCAGGCCTCGGTTTTTGGTCGAATGGACGAGCGTGCAGCGGCGGGGATCGAGGACCGGTGCCACGACGTCGCGGGTGTCGTCGGTCGACCCGTCGTCGACGACGACGAGCTCCCAGTCGGTGAGCTCCTGGGCGGACAGGCTGAACAGGGCTCGCCGGATGAACGACGCTCCGTCAAAGGTGGGCATGATCACCGCAAGCCGAGGAGTCCTCAGCTCCTGAGCAGCGGCGGGGGGGTGCGCGTTCAGGTGCGGGACCGCGCGGCTTGCAGGTCGGGCCCTCTCCGTCCGTCGGCGAGGTCGCCCACCGGTGCCGGAGCACGCGCGGCGCGTGCGGCTGCGATTCGCCGGAACACCGCGAGCGCCTGGGCCACCACCTGATCCATGTTGTAGTACTTGTACGTGGCCAGCCGGCCGACGAAGTGGACGTCGGAGACCGCGTCGGCGAGCTGCTTGTAGCGCCGGTACGTCTCCGCGTTCTCCGGCCGGGGGACGGGGTAGTAGGGATCGCCCTCGGCGCGCGGATACTCGAAGACGATGCTCGAGCTCGGGTGAACCTGGCCGGTCAGCTGCTTGAACTCCGTGACCCGCGTGTACTCGTGCGCGTTCGGATGGTTGACGACCGGAGCGGGGAGAACGCGCTCCTGGGGCAGCGTTTCGTGGCGGAACTCGAGCGAGCGGTACGGCAGGCTGCCGAACCGGAAGTCGAAGAACTCGTCGATCGGGCCGGTGTAGACGACGCCGGTATGTGGGACGAGCGCGGCGACCTCCCGGAAGTCCGTGTTCAGCAGGACCTTGATGTTCGGGTGATCGAGCATTCGCTCGAACATGCGCGTGAACCCGTGCAGGGGCATGTTCTGGAAGGTGTCGGTGAAGTAACGATCGTCGCGGTTGAGACGCGCCGGAACGCGAGCCGCAACCGACGCGTCGAGCTCCGACGGGTCGAGATCCCACATCTTTCTCGTGTAGTTGCGGAAGAACTTGACGTAGAGGTCGCGCCCCACCTTGCCGAGGACGTAGTCCTCCGAGGTGCGGATCGGGCTGCGCCGCTCGGCCACCGACTCGAGGAACCGCTCCAGCTCGGCCTCGGTCAGATCGAGTCCGTAGACCTCGTTCACCGTGTCGAGGTTGATCGGAAACGGAACGAGCCGGTCGTCGACGCTGGCAAGGACTCGATGCTCGTACGGGCGCCACTCGGTGAAACGCGAGAGGTAGTCGGAGACCTCGCGCGAGTTCGTGTGGAAGATGTGGGGGCCATAGCGGTGGACGAGGATGCCGGCCTCGTCGTAGTGGTCGTAGGCATTCCCCCCGATATGGGAGCGCCGCTCGACGACCAGGACCCGGAGGTCGAGCTCCGTCGCGAGACGCTCGGCGAGCACGCTGCCCGCGAAGCCGGCGCCGACGACGAGGAAGTCGAAGCGCTCGATCCTCGCCGGGCCGAGTCCCCGCGCCTTGGTCTCGGATCCGGTCGCAGCCTCGTCGATCAGCTCACTGATGTCGGCCCACGTAAAGTCCCACGAATTCTCTGTCAGGAAGGCGTCCACCCGGCGAAGCCGGTCGACCGCGTCCTCGGCCATCGCTCCCTCCGCGGCTGCCACGAATCCCGCGGCGTCCGAAGCGATTCGCACCAGGCCCTCCTCGCCGTAGGGGCACACGACGTCGGCGATCGGCGTAGAGACGACGGGGAGCCCGGCGGCGAGATACTCGGGTGTCTTCGTCGGGCTGATGAAGCGCGTCGCCCCGTTACGAGCGAAGGGCATCAACGCGACGTCCCAGGCTCTCAGATAGGCCGGTAGGTCAGCGTAGTCCTTAGAGCCCAGGTAATGGAGATTGGGGGCCTGCGGCAGGTCGGCGGGGTCGATCTTCGTCACAGGGCCGAGGAACACGAGTTGCCAGTCCGGGCGAGCGGCCGCGAGGCCGGCGACGAGCCCCAAGTCGATCCGCTCGTCGATGACGCCGGCGTAGCCAAGGCGGGGGCCGCCGATGGCCGCCTGGTCGGCCGGCTCGGGACCGGAGAGCCGCGCAGCGGCGAAGTGCGCCGAGTCGACGCTGCTCGGGAAGAGGTGTACGTTCGGATGCCGGCCCCGCTTGGCCCCAAACAGGCTCCGGCCGCCCGTCAGCACCAGGTCCGCTCGGCGAAAGAGCTCGTCCTCGAGCGGGCCCAGGCGGTCGGACGCGTGGGCGAACGCGGAGAGCTCGTCCATGCAGTCGTATACGACGGCGAGCGGATTTAGGGTTCGCGTGAAGGGCACCGCCATCGGGGTGTACAGCCAGAGCACGAACTCCTCGACCTCAAGGTCGTGGAGCAGGTCGCGAAGCAGTCGCTCCTGGAGCGCGTTCGCCTCGGTGAGGGTGCAGTCCTCCGGCAGCTCCGGGACGGCGACGACGATGCGATCGCTCACATGTCGTATCTCAAGGTAGGGCGCGCGCTCGGTACCGAAGATCGGCTCCTCCACATAGAGCACGCGGCGCTCGCGCGCGCAGCGGCTGAGGAGCTGCTGCGGCCGCTGCCAGACGAAGTCCCAGCGCAAATGGGAGACGCAGACGAGATCGAAGTCCGTCACGGGCCGTCCGGAGCCTGAAAAGGAAGGAGCCGTGCGTCGGTCACGACCTGCGTTCTACTCTCTGGACACTACTTGTAAACGAGATAGTAGGGACCAAGGTTCGCTGCCTCGCACGCGGGCGCGGTGGGCGCCAGTTCGTCGGTCGCGCGCCCTCCGCGAGAGCACGACTCGGCCCCAGTGCTGGCTCCAGAAATTACGTGTGCCTCAGTGGAGTTCCCCCGCTTCGGTGGACACGGTGATCTGCCCCCGAATTCCTGGAGTCCGGGTTCTGGAGTCAGGCGGCGTTGTGGGTGCGGAAGTGGCGGTCCTCGTACTCGGTTGGGGTGAGCATGCCAAGGGCCGAGTGGCGGCGTCGGGTGTTGTGGAAGAGCTCGATGTAGTCGTGGATCGCGGAGGCGAGCTCGATGCGGGTCTTCCAGGATTTGCGGTTGAGCAGCTCGACCTGCATGCGGCCCCGGAAGGCTTCGACGACGGCGTTGTCGTAGGGGCATCCGATCGCCCCGATCGACGGCCCGAGGCCGGCCTCGCGGACATTTTGGCTGAAGCTCCAAGAGGTGAATTGGACGCCGCGATCGCTGTGGATCACCAGGCCTCCTGCTGGATCGCGTCGGCGGGTCGCCATCCCGAGGGCGTTCGTCACGAGCACCGTGGTCTGGGTCGAGTCGATCGACCATCCGACCACCTGGCGCGAGAACGCGTCGAGGACGACACAGCAGTAGATCTTGCCCTCACGGGTGTGGTGCTCGGTGATGTCGGTCATCCACAGCTCGTCGGGTGCTTCGCGGCGGAACTCGCGCCGCACCAGGTCAGGGCCTCCGACCCTGCCGACGCGGGCGCTCCGCGGCAACCGCCGGTTAGGCAGGCCCTTGATGCCGAGCTCGTTCATGATCGCGGCCACCGCGTTGTGGCCGACGACGATCTGGCGTCCGAAGCGAAGCTCGGCGGTGATACGGAGCGCGCCGTAGACGCCCGCCGAGTCACGGTGGACATCGACGATCTCGCCGGCGAGGAAGATCCGCCGAAGCGCCCTCGGCGAAGTCGGACGGCTGCGCCAGGCGTAGTAGCCGGACTCGGTGACCCCAAGGAAGCGGCAGGCGTGCGCGCACGTTGTTTCCCTGCCCGGTCAAGGACGCGATCACCGGGTAGAGCCTTTTGGGGGCAAACCCTGCTCGAGGAAGACCTCGTTGACCTTGCGCGAGACAGCAAGCTCGGTCTCGAGCTGACGGATGCGGCGCTTGGCTGCGGCGAGATCAAGCGCCATGTCAGTGCTCGTGCCCGAGATCTCGCCCCGGTCGATCTGCTCCTGGCGCAACCAGTTGTAGATCGTGGCCTCACTGATCCCGAAGGTCGCGACCAGCTGGGCGACCTTCGTGCCGGAGCGGGCGAGCTCGACGACCTGGCGACGGATCTCGGGTGGGTACCTGCGGGGCATCTGAATCCTCCTTGCTGCTGAAGGACTCTAGAAACCCGACTCCACCGAACCGGGGGCAGATCAAGGTCCCCGCGAAAGCGGGGGAACTCCAGGTGGCCGAGCAGCGACTGTCTAACGTTCGCCCGAGAACGCTATCCGGCTAGCAGGCGCGGCGACCAGGGCCGTGGGTTGAGTCGTCACGTCCGCGGGCTCATAGCTGCCCAATGCCGTAACCGGCCAGCACCAAAAACAATACGAGCAGGCCCCATGTTCGAGTGGCCTGGAGCAGCAGCAGGAGGTCGCCGGGACGGCGATCATCGTGCCTTACGTTCCGTCTCGCCGGGCTATTTCGTGATCCCCGGTGGCTCATGGAATCAGTACCCCCTTCCTCAGGACGACCGGGTGAGGCGGAGGAGGAGATAGATCAGGGACGCCAGCGCAATAATTGGAAGTACGGTAAACAGGCCGATCACGGACAAATCCCAAACCAGCGGCGTCATCACAAGCTGGTCGGGGATGTGATTCTCGCCCTCATCTCGCTGTGTGTCTGAGCCGCTGTCACTCTCAGCCTGTGGTTGCTCCTGAAGTAACTCGAGCCCGCGCTGGTCAGCGACGCTAACCGTGTTCATCACTGCCCCCAATAGACCGCAAGTACCTGATCGGATAATTGCCGCTGGCCCGTCCGTCGCCAGCCCTCTGCAGTTAGTAGACGCGGTACGGGAGACCGTTGTTACGCGGATCCAAAACGCTTACATCTCGAACGGGAAGCTAGCCTCCGAACGATGCCTGAGCCCACCCCAACCTGGAAGCCCGCCTGCGGGCACGAGATCCCGCTGCGACCATGAGCGGCCTGACGGGCCACGCCGCCGGCCGCGGATGTGCCCCGTGTGCGGGAAGCTCCGGAACGTCTCGGAACTGGACTAGGAGTCGCCGCTGGTGCGCCGAACGTAAGACCGCGCCGGCGGCGACTCCCCAAGTTCAACGGCTACAGGGAGAGCCGTCGGCGTTTTCCCCTCGCACCTTTAGAGCCGATCCCGCAGCCCGTCGCCGCGGCGAACGGAGTGCCGAGACGATCATCTGACAGTCCTCGCACGTTGGGGCAACGGCAGCCACCGGACTCCGAAACCGTATCCCATCCCCAAGATCCCGACGTACGCCATGCTCCCGTTCGGCCAGGGAACTGACTACAACAACAGGACAAGTCTTCCAGCAGAACCGAACGTGACGCTAGAGCCTGCGGCATCAAGTGCGGCGCGGCATCACAAGAAAACGGCCGGGTAACGCCCGCCTTGCCGTGCTGCTTAGGGCTTCCGGACTGTGACCGTGACTGTCACCGGTAGCGTCTCCACGACCGTCACCGGCACTGTCTCCGTCTTCGTTTCCGTTTCCGTTCTGAAGATCGTGTCCGTTGATCGCAGGGTTACCGGAAACGTCTCCGTGACGATGCGCGTGGTCGTCACCGGCTGGGTGATAACCCGCTCGCTCGTCACGACCCGCGTCGTGGTCACCGGCTCAGTGACAACCCGCTCGCTCGTCACGACCCGCTCATTCGTCAGAACACGCTCATTGGTTACGGTCCTTCTGTCGGTAACAAGAGACGTCCGGACTTGCGTGACCCCCGGCCGGTTCTGGACAACCGTCCGGACGCGGCCGTCGCGCGTCACCACGACCTGCTGAACCACAGGCACTGTCCGAACATCCCGCCGAATCACGACTGCGGTGTTTCCCGGCGTCGTCACAGTGTTCAGGCGCACCTGCGTCTCATAGAAGGTGCTCCCCCGCCCAGGAATAGTCCGGACGATTCGGATCGGCCTGGTCACGACTCGTCCGGTTTCACGGAGAGTCACAAGCCGCTCCACAGTCGTCACCTGCGCCAATAGCGGTTCGCTCGAGGATGCCGTAACCGTACTGTTCAGGCCCCCTGCGGCAGCGTAGCCCCCAAAGCCAAGCAGGCTAATCGCCACAACGGCCGAGACGATCTTAGCCCCGGCCGAGACTCGATGTCGCCACCACCATGCCCAAAAATGGGGGTCGCGCCAATAATCGCGTAGCATCAGGACCCCCTCCCCGATTCCCACTCCGAACTAACAACTGTTAGCCGCCAGCCGTGGGGCGACAGTCAGCGAAGCTTGTTGAGCCGGACCGGGTTTCACGGGGATCTCCGAGCAAGGTTGCTGTCCTGGGGGAGGAGATTCTCCGCTGTCATGTCGAGACCAAGGAAGGATCCCGAGGAGTTGCTCGAGCGCGGTGTGCGGTTGGCGCTTGAGAGATGCCGATCGGGCGCCGTGCTGCAGCGCGCCCTCGAGCTCGCTACGGCCTGACCGGCTCGCGGCGCAGAAGCACCCTGTCGGCCGGCTCTGAAGGGTAGAAGTTCGAGCTTGACGACGCCACGCTCGCGCGCGCCAGCGTTGACACAAGCTGCGGCTAAGGGCGCAGTCTCAGACGGATCTCTGAGTCCCGAGCTCGTCCAGACGCTGCCAAACGTGCCGGACGCGACCACGTACGCGCAGCGCGTGGCCCCCACCGGTGCCCTCACGGCGGCAGAAACGTCCCGATATGCAGGGCAGTTCGAGTCCAGGCGGGCCTATCCGACACCGCAAGCTACCCGGACGCGAGGAGCACGACAAAGAGCCCCAGGAGCCCGGACGCCATCACTGCGATCAGGCCGAAGACCACGTCGCCGGCGCTGATGTTCCGTTCGCGCAGGAGCTTGTGCACGTGTCCAGCTTCGAAGCGGGCCGCACCGACCAGGCGCTCCGCGCGGAGCGGGACGGACACCTTGAGCCGCCGCGTCGCGTTCAAGGCGACGACGCCGGAACGCCGGAGCGAGGTGAGCGCCGCGGGCACGCCGGCTCTGCCTCTGAGCAGCAAGGATCGGGGAACGGCGAACGTGACCGACCTCCGCGGGATGCTGGGCAGATGCGGGCGCGGCAACCACAGGAGGAGAAGCAGCGCGCCGCCGGTTGCCAGCAGGAGGCCAGCCACGAGCGGCAACCGCGTCGTCGAGTCGTCATCCGTCGTTGCGGGCCGTGCGGTGCGACGCGACCCGGTCGCAGCCACGGCCGGCTCCACGTCGGGCTCCCAGGGTGCCACGCCCGGATTCCGAGTGAGCCAAGTCCTGTAGCTCAGCCCCTTCTCCTTCAGGTAGCCGTTGAACTCCTGCTTCGAGGCGTAGACCGTGCCGCCCCACACGAGCCCGGGCTCCTGCTTCGGCTGCGTGACGAACCAGACCCCGGCGACCAGCGCGACGGCCAGGACCGCGCCGAAGAAACCGATCGCGTATGCCTTCAACACGGCTTCAGTATCAGGGTCGGGTAGAGGTGTTTCAAGGCGGGTTGCGGGCGTTTCGTCACCCGCGCGTCGAGGCGTAAACGGTACAGACAGCCGTGTGACCGTGAAGCGGCGGAGTGAACCACCCGTTGGGTGATAGGTCAACCGAGCCTTCGTGATGCAGGGTGTTCCTAGCGGCTTACGAGATTCACGGGACTCCTGCGGTGGCCCCGAATCTCACCGGAGAACGGGGCGGGGCTCCTGCGGTGGCCCCGCGTCCTCCATCTTCCGATCGAAAGGAACGAAGGAAATGTCCAACGAGCTCTTCGTGCTGGCGCTCGTCACCGGTGCGGCCCTCCTTGCGCTCTGGTTCGACCTGCGCGTGCCGACGCTCGCGCCGGCGGGTCTTCGCGCGATCGTCCTCCACGGTGCGCTCGCGTTCGTCGGGCTCCAGTTGATTCCCGGCGGCGATAGCTTGCCGGGCGGCGCGTATCTCCTGATCTTCGGGATCGCCCTGCCGGCTCTCCTCTACGTCTTCCTGGTGGCGATCTGGTTCATCCGCCTCGCGCAGCGCGCGCTCGGGTTTACCCGCTAGCCGAACCGCTCGATCGACCACGTCCGGTCGAGCGTGTCGACCCAGGCACGATCGGAACCGGGACCGCCGTCGAGCTTGTCGCGAGTGCCGTCCCACGCCCAGAAGGTGTCGTTGCCGCGGCCGCCGTAGACGGTGTCCGTGCCTGCGCCGCCTTCGAGTCGATCCGCGCCTGAGCCGCCCCACACTACGTTCCGTCCGGCGAGGGCGTCGACGATGTCGTTCCCGCCGAGCGCGCAGATGACATCGTTCCCGCCCGTTCCCAAGATGATGTCGTTGCCGGGCGTCCCCGTGATCGTGCAGGGAGCAAGCGCGAGCCAGACGGCGAACGGCGCGATCATCGGGCCAGCAGCCGATCGCCGATCCGAACCTCCCGCTTGACACATTCGCCGCTCGCGAGCTCGAGCGCGGCGTGGGCGCCGCTTCGGCAGGCGGCCCGCCAGGGCCGAAGCCCGCGCGCAATTCCGACGACGACACGTTCCTTGTCGAGAAAGACGACGTCGATCGGGAAGCGCATGAAGAAGGTGTGGATCGACGCTGCCGGCTCGAGGAGGATCCCCTCGCCACCCGGAAGGCTGCGCCGACCGAGCAGGCCCCGCATCCGGCGGAGCGGACGCGTCGCGACGAGACAGCGCTCGACGACGACGTGCCCGTCCGGGCGGGCGAGGGTCACTACCTCAGTAGCCAACGTGAATGTGGTCGCCGTGGTCGGCCAGCGGGAACGACGGGCCCCCGAGCCCGAGCAGCGAGATCACCTGCTGCGGCTGCAGCTCGGCGGGGAGCAGCAGAACCGACCGCACCGCGGCCTCCGTCAGGCCACCAGGCCGCTGGTTGCCTGCGATCGAGGCGCCGCCGACGGAAGCGATATCGACTGCGTGGCCGTAGACGTGGGCGGAGACGACGCCGGCTCGCGCGAAGCGCCGATGCCCGGAGAAGAGGCTCGACACGGTCACCGAGCCGTGCCGCTCGGCCAGATAGGAGAGCAGGACGACGATGCGAACGTCGATTCGACCGGCTGCGAGGTCGGTGCGACCGCCGTCGTAGATGGTGATGCGATCGTCAGCGAGGAGCCGCTCCACGAGCCGGCTTTTCGACTGCTCGAGACCGGTGACGAGCGACTCGAGCCCGACCGCGCGGTAGTAGTCGGCGAGCGCAGAAGCGCGATCGGCGAAGCTCGTCCGGCCCGAGAGCGCGAGTGCTCCTCGCCAGGTGTCTCCCCGCAGGCTCGTCGCCACGCGATCGAGCTCGGCCGGGGAGGCCGGACCGAGCCGCGTTCGCCCTGGGCGCGGAGGACGCCGAGCACCGCAGCCCAGTCGGCCCGCCGGCCGTTCGAGGTGCGGGCAAGCGAGCGTGCAAATGACCGGGTCAACCGCGCCGACGGCGGCGTCGGATTCTGCTTGCGCCCTCAGTGATAGGAGCGAAGCGACCCTTCAGGGGTCTTGGCGCCAACGAGGATCCGCGAATGCGGATCCTCGTTCTGCTTGCGCCCCAAAAAAACGAGAGGCCCGTGCGCGGGCCTCTCTGCCGAACGCTCCTTTTCTGGGCCAGACGCCTCCTCCGCCAGGCGGAAGAAGATGTCTGGAGGGGGAGAGGAGTCGCGTCCGGTCGTGTATCCATGTCACATCCGGCGGATGGATACCAGGGGCTACACTCATTTCCATGAGCGAAACCGGCACGATGCGGGTTAAGAGTGGCCTCGCCGAGATGCTGAAGGGCGGCGTGATCATGGATGTCGTCAACGCGGATCAGGCCAAGGTCGCCGAGGACGCAGGGGCGGTCGCCGTGATGGCCCTCGAGCGTGTTCCGGCTGACATCAGGCGCGACGGCGGCGTCTCGCGCATGTCCGATCCGGCCATGATCGAGCAGATTCAGGAGTCCGTCTCGATCCCGGTGATGGCGAAGTGCCGGATCGGTCACTTCGCCGAGGCCCAGATCCTCCAGGCGCTCCAGGTCGACTACATCGACGAGTCGGAGGTGCTGACGCCCGCCGACATCGCCCACCACGTCGACAAGTGGGCCTTCACGATCCCGTTCGTCTGCGGTGCGACCAACCTGGGCGAGGCGCTGCGGCGGATCGCCGAGGGCGCGGCGATGATCAGGACGAAGGGCGAGGCCGGCACGGGCGACGTCGTCAACGCGGTCACGCACATGCGCGCGGTCTTCGGCGGGATCCGGCGGCTCGGCGCGCTGCGCGGCGAGGAGCTCTACGCCGAGGCCAAGGAGCTGCGCGCGCCGCACGAGCTCGTCCGCTGGGTCGCGGAGAACGGCCGGCTCCCGGTCGTCACCTTCACCGCCGGCGGAATCGCGACGCCCGCCGACGCCTCCCTCTGCATGCAACTCGGCGCGGACGGCGTCTTCGTCGGCTCCGGGATCTTCAAGTCGGGCGATCCGGCTCTGCGAGCCAAGGCGATCGTCGAGGCGACGACGCACTACGCCGACGCCGAGATCCTCGCGCGCGTCTCCGCCGGTCTCGGCGAGCCGATGGTGGGTATCTCCACCTCGACGCTCGAACCGAGCGAGCTGCTCGAGACCCGCGGCTGGTAGCGGCGCCCGCCCCTTCGTCGAACGTTTCTCGAGGACAGTGGTGGTGGGCGCCAGCGCTTCTACACTTGAGCGCATGACGATCGGCGTTCTCGCCCTCCAGGGGAACTTCCGCGAGCACGCGGCGATGCTGCGCGGGCTCGGCGCTGACGTCGTCGAGGTGCGCCTGCCCGAGCAGCTCGATGGGCTCGATGGGCTCGTGATCCCCGGTGGCGAGTCGACGGCGATCGCCCGGCTGATGCGCCTCTACGCTCTCGAGGAGCCGGTGCGCGGGTTCGAGCGGCCGATCTTCGGCACCTGTGCGGGGATGATCCTGCTCGACAGGAACCACCTCGGGCTCGCAGATATCGAGGTGGATCGCAACGCCTACGGCCGCCAACTTGCAAGCTTCGAGGCCGACCTGGAGCTGGCGGGCGACGCCGAGCCGCTGCGCGGCGTCTTCATCAGGGCGCCGCGAGTCTCGGCCTGGGGGCCGGGCGTCGAGGTGCTTGCCGAGCATGTGGGCGAGCCGGTGCTCTTGCGCGCCGGCCGGATCCTCGTCGCCTCGTTCCATCCGGAGCTGACGAACGACGTACGCGTCCACGAGCGTTTTCTGGAGTTGATCCGAGAGGAGAGCGGTGTCCGGGCATAGCAAATGGTCGACGATCAAGCACAAGAAGGGTGCGGCGGACGCGAAGCGCGGTCAGCTCTTCACGAAGCTCTCGAAGGCGATCATCGTCGCCGCCAAGGAGGGCGGCCCCGATCCCGGCGCCAATCTCTCGCTCCAGAACGCGATTGAGAAGGCCCGCTCCTACTCGATGCCGAAGGACAACATCGAGCGCGCGATCGCCCGCGGCGCGGGAACCGACGCCGACGGCGCCTCCTACGAGACCGTGATCTACGAGGGCTACGGCCCGGAGGGCGTCGCTGTTCTCGTCGAGGCCCTGACCGACAATCGCAACCGGACGGCCTCGGATGTCCGACACACCTTCGCGAAGAACGGCGGCAATCTCGGCACCTCGGGTGCGGTTGCATGGCTTTTCGAGCGGCGTGGAGTCGTGCTTGTCGATGCGGAGGCGGTCGACGAGGACGAGCTGGTGCTCGCCGCCGCCGAGGGGGGCGCGGACGACGTCGAGCGCGACGGCTCCACGTTCGTGGTCTCGTCTGCGCCAGAGAGCCTTGCCGCGGTGCGCGAGGCCGTGCAGGCGGCGGGGATCGAGATCCAATCCGCCGAGTTGACCATGATCCCGAAGACGACCGTCGAGGTGGCCGAAGAGGTCTCGGCGCGCAAGCTGATCCGGCTGATCGAGGCCCTCGAGGACAACGACGACGTCCAGGAGGTCTCGGCGAACTTCGACATCCCCGAGCAGGTGCTGGAGGCCGTCGCCGGCTAACACAGGTTCAATGTGACAGCTCTCTGGGGCCGCTGGCGGCCCCCTTTAGGGGTCTTCGCGCGCCGAGCAACCGCC
>JAABUS010002996.1_pt1 | contig 29167 bp, 30 predicted proteins | sample 5560161 | NCBI WGS metagenome assembly JAABUS01 (sample SAMN10711885, study PRJNA513376) | rock metagenome | isolation source: Antarctica rocks | place: Antarctica: Victoria Land, Trio Nunatak nord | collected 2016-01-04
ATTTCACCTTCCATCCTTCCCACCTATTTCTCCCGCTCCTACATAGCTAGATCGGCTGAAGCTACAAATACCAGATGTGAAACGGCCGTAGATCGATGCCCTGGTTTGGGGGTCGCTTGTTGGAGCGTGGGATTGGTGTTGCGCTGTGTGTGAGAGAGAGTTTTGACTTGAGTTTCTGTTTTTGGGTTCTTTGAGGGGGGGGGGAGTGCGGGGGGTGAAAGGGGTGGGGAGTGGGGAGTGGGGAGTTAGTTGGGGGGTGGTATAGGGTGGGGAGTGGGAGGTGGGGAATGGGGGATTGGGGGATGGTATGGGGGTTAGCGAGGAGAGGGCGAGGATGGTCAGTATGGTTGGTTTTGATTTTCGTTGCGTAAAGTGAGCCTGGTCTAGTGTTTCGATGGAGATCGCGAGACCCTGTGTCTAGTCTGTGTTTGTCTTTTGCAAGATTTTATTCTCGATATGGAGTCTGAATTCGATGGATTTTGGTTTCTATAAAGTGATGGTTCTGTGTTGGAGCTACGACGACTCGGATTGAGAAGGGGTGGGTATATTTCCCCCTATACGACAGCCTTTTCATCGTTTGTTGCTGTGCAAGCGCTGTTGACATATTCAGGTAGTGACAACGGTGTTCAAGGGATGATTCCCAGTTTGATCTCTCGACAGGCAGATCGAAGGTTGGAGACCTGATTTTGTGTCTTGTGGTTAGCAGTCCATCAAGAAAGAAGTTGGTATAACCGCATAAATTGAAGACTTCTGTACGTTCTCGATGGTTTTCTACCGTGGTCTGCTTAAGTTTAAAACTCGTTCATACTCCGTAGATTTCCGTAATAAATCCTTCTTCTTTAGTTCAAGAAAAGAAAGAAGAAATAACAAATCCGTGAGATTCGTTTTCTTTATTTCTTCCGTCTTCATACAGGTTGCCTCAATATCTTTCAAGACGAGCAAAAAGATTACGGATTTTGCTTCATGTGCTTGTATTGGTTTCACGATCGCTTCATCGCGCATGCATTGAGGTGAATGAACGTATGTTAGATACGTTCGCCAAATTCTGAAATTTCCATACCAAGCTCTGTGGACTCTGCTCAAGCAAAGTGAGGGAAATATGAAGTCCAATCCACCGTCTCGTATACACTTGCTGGCACCGAAGAAAAGCAGTAAAAGATCAGTACTATGAGCCCAAGATGTGATATCAGATAGATGCTTGCCATAGTGAGAACGAATGAGTTGAAAACCATTTCCGGAATATTGATAATGGAATATGGAGAAGTAAGTACCAGCGGGGCAATTACATAAAGGAAGGTGACTGGACACAAGTAAATGCTTTGGAAAACCCATCAGCCTTGCTACAATCTTCGATGGACGCTTTCGTTGTGGATGAGGCGGCCAAGTCCATAAGGCCTACTGCTGTCCTTCCGAGCGCAAGGACGCTAAATTTAGATACGGTCTTTTCTCTCTCGTATTATCCTGGCCTAATTCTGAGCTGTTTAACTCTCCCTCCAGTATCTCATCGCGGATTGCCCGCGTACCGTGAACAGAAAACGGGCCACCGCCCAATTCCAGGACAAAACCGCCCATATTGATATAGAAGGCGTAAACCATAGTAGAGCGGTCTCCTGAAATAGTACACAACCTCTTGGCCTCCATGTACTGCTCAAGAGCTACAGCCACACGAAGCTCCGGGGCAAGGACGATGATACACGTCCACTTCATCTTCCTCGGCCATATTTGCCATAGCCATCTCTTCGGCCAATACGGCTAGCCACGCCATCCATGCCAGCCAGCGCTGGATTCTTCCCGACTCGGCATGTTCAGATGGATGCACTTCCAGGAGCACACCAGGAATGTGAAAAAGCAGCTCCATAGGATATCTGAGGTTCCCGGACCGTGTCCTGTGGATACCCATCCGACGCGACGCTGAGCAATTGTACATAGTATTTGTGGCTGAGGTGTTTTGAGCAATTGCAAGCGTCGAGGACACAAGGATGTTGTTTGTCGAACTCCAATCGCCTGCCTATCAAGGACCTAAATCTCCCAGGCTTCATTTCCGTGGCAGCATTCTGTTGACATTTAACGTAGGCAATAACATCTTAATGCATATCTATCTTTGACTGCTGCAATTTCCTAACGCACTCTCGTTAGCCAAGGTATCTTATATTCATCATGCTGAATTCCTGTCCAGACCGCTATGGATAGAACAGTCGTAACCATAAGCTTTACACAAAACCACCTCCGCATTGCTACCTGTGCCTTCCCTGTTCAGTACCTGCTACAATGCCTCTCACTTCCCCCCCATCTGCCTCGGCCCAATAATCTGTCTCCTGGGCCCTGACACACCTAGCCCCACACCACCACGATTTTGACTATCTCCACCCATATACCCATATTGATTGACATCCCAGCTTTCGCCAGGGCCAATACCACCTTCTCGGACCCCTTGCTCAGCAGCAGTCTTAGTCTCTTTTTGCTTCTCTTCCCATTCCTGTTGGCGTAGGCGCTCAAGTTCCATCTCACGCGAGAGGAGGGAGGATGGGGGTTTGTTAAAGGGAGAAACGGGTTTTGTGGAAGGCGGCGGAGGTTTGGTGGGAGAGGGAGGGGGGCGTTGGAAGGGTGACTTGGAGGGCGATAGTGAGGTGGGCCGTTGGAATAAAAGAGGGGAGGGGGAGGGGGCGGGGGCCGTGTAAGTAGCTGGGTTTGGGAGAGGGCGGGAAGCGCTGGCGGGACTCGGTGCTGAGGGGCGGGACTCTGTTTTCGGTATTTCAGTCGCATTTGGGGTTGGGAGAGGTCTAGGAGGTTGCGGCGGAGGCAGATCTTCTGATTGCGGATGTGATGGTTGGCCGAAGGACTCATTGCGATGGTTTGACCATTCTTGGCGGAGATAGTCGCGCTCACTGGCACGCCAAGAGTCCTCGCTGCTCTTGTGCGAATGTGAGGGCGCTGGTGGTAGAGCCCTGTTTCTGCTTCGTGAACGCTCACGAGCGGATTCTTCCTTGCGCCGGACGTTCATATCATGCCTTTCCAGAACTTGACGTTCCCCATCTAAATGCAAGCGGTCTTCTCGTTCGCGCTCGTAATGCTGTTCCCGCTCTTTGGCCTTTTCCAGCTCCATTTCCAGCTCCTTCACCCGTTCCCTCTCTGCTCTTCGCCCAAGGTCTTCGTCCGGTCGCGTTGGTAGTTGACGCTGCTCGGCTTGATACTGGCTCAGAAATTGACCTCTGAGTCGTGCATCACTGTTTGTTCGTTTGCGCTGTCTCTCCTCTTCGAGTCTGATCTCAGCCTCCTTCTCTTCCCTCACTCGAGCTTCTTCCTCTTCCCTCCATTTCCTCTCCTCGACCTCCCACTTGCGCTTCTCTTCTTCTGCCTTCTTCCTGTCGACTTCTCTCTGTCTCCTTGTTTCCTCCGCCCATCTTTGTTCTTCAGCAATCCTCTCCCTCTCTTCTTCTGCTTCCCGTTCGACTCGTCGCTTGTACTCTGCCTCCTCAGCCTGTAGACGTAGTCTCTCTGCTTCAGCCTCCTCTTCACGTCGTTTTCGCTCTTTCTCCGCTAAGCTGGGAACTTTGGGTCCAGGGGTAGTAATCTGCCGTCTCCCACCGAAGCTGATGCCTTGATTGCCTTGACTAGCACCTCCCATATAGCCATACTGATGGATGTTCCATGCGGGAGTTGTAGCACCTTCATCTGTTCGTTTGCTCCAGCTGCTGACATTGCTTGGTGGTGACTTTGGTAGGCCACCGTTCGTGGATGTTGAAGCTTTTGAATCCGAGAATCCCGAAGGACTCCTCTGCACCCCTAATGCTTGTGGTCCTAGGTTAGATACTGTCGTGCCAGACTCGCTCACATTGCTCGTGCCCCTAGCTCGCGAGTATTTACCGTTTCCGGCAGAGTACTCGCCAGTGCTTTGTGGACTCATCGGCCCACCTTTCTTCTTTCCTCCTATTGCGCTTGGGAATTTGCTTGGTTGTATCGCGTGGGCTCTTCGACTGAAGGATCCTATACATACCAATACCTGAGCTGGATCCTTGGCCTCGTAGAGGGCGACAGTTTGAAAGACATCATGCGGTTGCAGACTCAGAGGAGGAGACTGGCACGCGCGGAGGAAATGGGAGATGTTCTCCATCTGTACGAATGGCATAGACGACTCTTTGTAACGTACGCCAGGTGGACCGACAGCTAGATTGACAAGTCTATAACATGTGTTAGTCAAGCCTGTTGGTTAGAGATATGTCATGAGAGCAGTCTCATACTTGCAAAGAGCAATCCCATCTTTCAGCGCTTCTAAGAGGTCACCAGGAGCCAGGCGCTCTCCCAAAACCTCTTCGATCCAGGATCTTATCTCTTTGGCAGCCTCAGGAGTATATTTGCCCAGACGTAGATTACGGAGGTCCTTGTCGAGAGACGAAACTGAAGCCATACTGGCCGGGCAGTCCTATGGTACAGGTGGGGTGTTTAGAGGGGTGATAATCTCCTACAGTGCATGCCGTCTTGGTATGATCTGAAAAAGTAATGCGTTTTAATGCTTATATAAGTGCAGGCTAGGTACACAATTGTAATATGCAGAGTAAACAAAATCTGTGAATGCGTTCCTGAAGACTGGGACGACGTTGTAACGGCTGCTCAGATTCCGCTATAAAACACGCGATGAACCTTGAATTCTAGAGCATCCCGGCAACGATCACTTTTATACTTTATCCGTTACCTCGAGCAAAGGCCCGTACTGTGGTAGTATGTCTTCCCTTCTCAGTCGGTTGTGGCAGAGATGGAAGGCCCTCAAACTCCCATGGCGGAGAAGATGGCTAGCCGGTAACAATCCTCTCTCGACTTTCTCTACTCCATCCCTATCACTGACGCCTCCCTCCTCCACCACCAGGTGCTGATCTCGCTGGCAACAAATACTGGTACTTCAAGCCTACGCCCTCTGCCCCACGAGCGCGCCGAATCCTCCAACATAATCCTCGAATACCTTACTCGGATATCAAAATTCCCCGTACGCCTTCCATGTCCTTGGTCCACTTTCCGTTTCCCCAATCCCTACTGACTCGAAGTAGCGCAATGGCACCAATGGCTCCGCTACACCCGCCCTTCACCTCCCTCGGTGCAGGAACAGCAAATCGACGTTGCGCGACAAGCGCAGCTGAAATTGTTAGCGAAAGCAGCAGACGATAGGTGGGCGGCGAAACCGTCGGTTCTCGACAAGCCGAGGAGAGCGAATTTTGAGTTGGGAGTTGGCGAGGGGGAGGTAGTTGGTACGAAAGAGGAGGTGGGGGGAGGTAAAGAGAGGGGGGCCCTTGAGGAGAGAGGGCATGAGAAGGATAAATTGAAGGGAAAGGAGAATCCATGGAAGGTAAATCGGGGGAGGGCAGGGGAGGAGTGGCAGCCGGAAGCTTGGACGCCCGATCCAGGGAAGAGATGACATCGCAGATTAGCGGTAACGACGCGGAAATCTCGCTACATATAGTACTATGGCGTTCTCTGGGTATGGTCTTGGAGACTATATGGGCCAATGAATTCATGTCCGAGTTAGACAAGGGGTCTAGGGCCTCTTCAGGATGTGAATCAAGATTCAACTATGTACAAAAATACCATGGTATATCCATATTCAGCTAAGGATTGGCGAAGACAAAACCCTGACACATTCCCCATTAAACTTGGATAGCCAGCGAGCCACCCGTTGGACGCCACCCGATGCTTAGCTTCGAAACCTCCAAATCGTTCAACCTTCCAATTGCTGCTACCGCCGCTCGCCAGGGAAATTCCCCCCGAACCCCCCAGGTGGAGGAAATGGCCCTCGTTGCTGCGGTGGACTTCCCTGAGGGGGAAATCCTCCTTGCGGTGGCATTCCCCCTGGAGGTGGGAATGGCATACCAGGCATCCCTATTGGCGGAGGACCACCAGGGCCTACGTTGGGTGGAAAAGGTGGGAAAGGAACGCCACGACCAGCGAAAGGAGCTGCAAGATTGCATCAGAAAGCCTCAAAGTGAAAACAGAGAGGGATTGGAGGAATCTTACGAGGAGGAAAACCACCTGGACCTCCGGGAGGGGGGGCTCCAGGCATTCCAAATGGCGGAGGAATGCCGCCTGTAGTTCTGAAGGTAAGCGCCATTCCTCATGTAGCACCTTGGAGAGGTGTCTTTGGGCTTGGTTGGAGCCAGATTGAAGAAAATATTCGGAAAAAGGTATGGAGACGGGAAATCCTACCTGGAAAGCCGAAAGGCGGAGGAAATCCTGGACCGCCCATAGGTCCCCCGCCTTGGTTTAACATAGGATTCGAGCCAGCTTGGCCTTCTGCGGCATATGAGGATGTGATAGAGTCAATGACTGATTGGGCTTTCTCATGGCCAATTTCTACAGAACGACCATTAGAACATCCTTCTGAAAGAAGCGGGCGCACGTCTGGAGGTAGCTGGGGAAGAGCCGTACGTTGGTAGTAATCTAGAACATTTCTCTCATGGTTCCGACCACTATTATGAGCTTTCCGAACACTCATGGAGTCATGGGTGAGGTAGACATCGCAGTAATCGCCTAGGGTGAGTCAGTGATTGGGTTGGGACAGGTGGAGCTGGTGCCATCTACAGAAGAGTGCATATTGGGTCAGTATGATAGACCTATAATTCCGAAGAGAAAGACTTATATTTCGGCATGTTATCGTCGCCACGGCTAATACAAAGCGCTGTAAAATTTGGAGTGGAAGTGTGGAGTGAGGTCGGCGCATTGGCAGTCGACAAACACAAAGTCAGAGCTTAGGCTCAGCCCTACGGGGAAATACTTGATGTCAGGCACACGCCAAAATTAAACAAGCGATGTCCCTCATGAAATCTTAAATGCGACTCTCCAAGTTGCAATGGTTTATTAAAACATTGAAAATCACTATTGAATATTCTACACATCAATAAGCAGACAATTAGACAATTTTTAATCATCTGGTATGAGTTTCGTATTGATGAAAGTCGACTATGAGGGAGAGAAAAGGGGGCAAAGCTCCTTGCTAAAAATCCCATTTATTTTCTGGTGCGCTCTGTCGTGCTACAGAAACACTGAGCAGTCTCACAGAGCTCTTTGACGTAGCTGGTAAGAGCGCCGATTTATTCTAAGCTACGGGGTATCTAGTTCTCTAATAACCCTAAAGCCCTGGCGATGACCGGCCGGATATTCCCTAAGTCAAGGCACGATGCTGGAAGTGGGACTATTATGTACGATGTCTGCTCCATGCATTCTGGGCAGCACTTGGCATCGGTCGATAATGGCCACCATCTGTACCACCTCGGTACCGTCCTTGATTTCCGCCACCCCTTGGGGGAGGGCGCTCCTGTAATTTTCGTGGAGGCATCTTCATATTGCTATTGCTCCGGCCAGGATATGGCTCAGAATAACGAGGAGACAATGATCGTCGTTCACCAGGTCTACTTCTGTTTTGCCCCTGGTCGTTATCTCTGGAATTATCCCAATATCCTCCACTTCGAGAGTTGGCGATTCCGTCATCTCGATAGGGTTTAGCACCAGAAGTGTACAAATCAGGATGGCGATCATCCAGATTCTGATTTCCCCGAGTCATTATGCGTATCTGACCTTTGCGAGCCGGTTCTGGAATCCTTGGACGATAGAAGTTGGCCTGATCATCGTCGCTATCATCGATCATCATAGACCTCTGTTGTTGTGCTCTGCCTTTTATTGTCACTTCGCCCTGTGACTTGATTGTGAATTGCCCATTGGAATTTGAGGACCAAGTGCTTGTGCCGACCGGTTTTCCTGGCCTTCGGTTTGGGCAATCATTGCCCAGGTGCCCACTTCTGCCACATTCATAACAGCTCAACCGGACACCTTTGTTCGTCAAATCAGACTCCCATGGCCGGCCTGAGGTTCGCCAGATAAGTTCGCAATCCTCCTCGTGATGACCATTCCGTTGGCACAAATCGCAAACGATCTCGCCAGGCGCCAAATTTTTTAGCTTGTATGGGCACTCCAGTACAATATGACCAAGCTCTCGACACTTAGGGCATCTCTTCTTTTGAGGACAGTGCTGGCTTGAATGGTCGCCGTGAGTTCCACAAGTGGTACATGTCAAATTCACACAAACTTCTGCCATGTGACCTAAGTGAGCGCAAATCAAACACCCGACCAACGTATTGTGGTCTACGTTGTCAGGTCTCTTAGCTATGTGGAAGTATCGAAGCTGTGCCTTGAGCTCTTCTGGATCCAGTTCCGCTAGTGTTCGGGGTTGAATTTTCGGTGTAATAATGCTCTCCGGGTCATCGTTATTGCCCTCTAAGCCTTTAGCTACTGCGTCAGACCTTGCGTATTCCATCATGGCATCGCCATATTCATCTTCATTGTCCTCACTGCTACCGTTACAGCTTGAATTTGCGGTTGCGTTAACATCTTCATCATTGTTAGGTGCGTGGCTGGTGTTATCTGATACTTCTCCGCTCTCTTGCTCGCTGATTTGAAGATTCAGAATGACTCCACTATCACTTCCAGAGTCCTGATCCTGCCCTAGATTTGGTTCCTGATCCGATTCGTAGCCAAGGTGCGGTTCTGGGTTGCGATCCGATTCGTGCTCCTGTCCTTCGGGCCTGTTTTGCGGCTCTGGAGATAGTTTCACGGCGAAAATCCGATTTTCAACCTTGGGGACGTTACCCTTCTCCATTGCTTCGCAAATATCGAGAGCGCAGGGTTCTGAAGTTAATGGATCAACTGTCGCTGCCTTTCGGCCAGATTTATATACCTTTAGTGTGCCCACATGCCTACTGGTCTCGGATCTCGAAAGGTCATGCACAATCGCTATTTCTGGCTGAGTGGTGGGCTCCACGTCTGTCTGCAGTATATGAGACCGCAGATCATCCATGAGAGAGATTTCGTGCAATTTCCCAGCCTTCAAATCCTCTAATCTCCCAGTCTTCATGCATTTTTCTACCAATGGCCAGAGTGGCGGCTTTGATTCGCGACGCTTCCCCCTTCCTTCCCCACCATTTTCGCCATCATCCTCGGGTTCTGCAACCTCCCCTTGTCTCTGGTAGAGAAGGCTTTCGTAGTCTCTGTCAACAGGGTAAGACTGGCAGTAGTTATGGTCCACCTCCGCTTCGTAAACACGATTCTGTAGCTTCGGGGATTTAGGACTGTCATGCTCGAGCCCTAAAAGCCTCTCATGAAGGGTCTTGAGTCTTCGTTTAGTTTTCTTAATCTCTTAAACAATATAGTCAGTACTCGTTTGGTAAGAAGATAATCCCAAAAAGCCACAGAGGGATAACGGACCGGAAGATTGAATCTTAGACTGAGTCGTAGCCTTCTCCTGCTGCTGCTTCTCTTGCCCATTAGCTTTTCTTGAACCACCCCCTAGTGTAGTTCGGATCTTGGCTTTTGTCCCGACATTCCAGTTCATCGACGGTGCAGCACCAATCTTTGTTGCAGGTTCAATCAAGCCTGAGACCGCAGCTTGGTTGGAGGTTTCCGAATTCCTTGGCGCGATTACCTGTAAACCATTTCGACCTTCGCCCGCATCCAAATCTCCTACGTCCTGTAATTCGGACTTCTCAGATCGCTCAGTGCGCTTTTGAGGCGTCGAGTTGGAGGAATCAACCTCATCACTGTCCTGGGAGATTTCGTCGTGACCTCTTTTGCTGTCTGTCCTAGGAATTGGTGGACCAGCTCGCACTGAGCGATCGGGCCACATATTAGTAGCTGCCATAGTGAACAAGGGTTGTGATGTGACTACATTTTGTCTTCATCGTTGTTGTGGTGGTGGGGTTTTAGAAAGCGTGAACTGGCGATGTCGGTCTGGAAAAAACAAAGCTCCGCGCTCCACCCTGTACGACAGCACGGACAGCTTACCTATCCTAGTTGGATCTACATACTGCCTTAACAGCAAGCAATAACTTTGTTGTCTATCTCACTCTTTATAAATCATCATTGGAAGCTCAGATCTATTTTCTCTTACTGGCCTGTAAAATCCGACGAGCTTGCTTTGTCTAGTTTGCTCAGACCAACATCAACCGGAAGAACTGCGTCATAGTACAGCTCTTAACACAAGGTAGGCTCAAGCTCGCTGTGGCCGTCTCTTCAGCACCCTAAGGCGTCAAAAGCCGGCTAGATCAGTCTGCGTCTTAAACCCAGCATCTCAATCAAGTACTAACACTGCTATAAGCACAGGCTTGTGCTCCCATAGCGGCTGACTACGCGTGCAACAACTCAGCAATACCGCAAATCTGTCTTCCTTGCTTGTCCCCCGCACCTTGTCCTTTTCCGCCAATACCAAGTCTTGCCCACCACAAAGGCAGCCTGGGGATCCGAAGATGAATGATGGCAAGAAGGGGCGACGACGGCGTTCTAGCAGCCTCCTTTATCAAGAGCCGCCAGAGTCGATGGAGCATATGAGTGATCAGTCGGCCCTGCCAAACCTCAACGCCAACTGGGTCAATGCAAAGGGTATGACAATGATTCCAAGGAGCATGTTGCCTAGGTTTTTTCTGAGAAATCTTGACTGAATATTCTATCTACTAGGAGCATGGACAATCCACGTCGTTCTCATAGTCGCCCTCAAAATCCTCTTCGACATCATTCCCGGCGTCTCCCAAGAAACATCCTGGACCCTAACAAACATCTCCTACATGTTTGGCTCCTACCTGATGTTCCACTACGTCCGTGGCGTCCCCTTCGAATTCAACGCCGGAGCTTACGACAACCTGAATATGTGGGAGCAAATCGACAACGGCGACCAATATACCCCAGCCAAGAAATTCCTTTTGAGCGTGCCGATATTGCTCTTTTTGCTCAGCACCCACTATACCCATTACGATCTGACGTACTTTACGATCAATTTCTTGGCCGTGCTGGGCGTCGTGATACCCAAATTGCCTTCGGTGGGTCACTCTGAGCTGTATAAGATATCCAAATACTAATAGAACCTTATAGAGTCACCGCCTACGCGTTGCATTGTTTTCGGGGAACCCTGACGATCGATAGCACCTTGAATTTCTTGTTCGTAGCGTACTGTTCTTTTCCTTTTTGCTCAAGCGAGGAAGGGAAAAATCGAGGGTGGTGGATGGGCTGGGAAAAACGCAACGGGCTTGGATTCGTGCATTGCTAGTCTAGAAAACCCATTTCTACAACTTTCATACCCTTCGATTCTAATTTTATACTTGCCTTACCATGTTCCCAGGCCAGGCCAGGCCAGGAATCGCTTGTTCTCCATCCATCAATTCGTACCCCCTAAACCACCCTCAAACAAGCCTCTACATACCTCCTCAACCACCCCACTGACTGAAATCCCGACTCAGGGGATGAAGAAAACTACTGTGGTAAAGGCATCATCGATATCTCAAGGCGCCGCTCGGTTCAAGAGGGCATGACGAGAGGAGTAACCTTTTCGTATTCTGGGAACGACGATCTGAAAGGAGTAGCAGCATCGGGGGGTTGTTGGGACAGAGGCCTCGCCTCCATCCCTCTGGTAGGTACATGCTCCTGACGCCCAACACACTTCTCACCCCACAGAAAAACATATCAACAATCAACACATCACCATCACCATCACAACCAAACTCATCACACTCATGCCTCCAAAAACCCTCTTATTTCTACGCTAACTACACACCAAATCCTCCAAACCATCCACCTCAATCCCCCCCACAAGAAATATTTCCAAGAAAAGATATATGCCAGTCCCCCGAGAAAACCAGCCACCAACATGTCAATCGCCCCGGCGTCAAGACTCAAGGAGATATCATCATATGTTCCACCCCAATCCACTCCGCTCCAAGAAAGCGCAATAAAAAAGCAAAAATAACCTCGTCATCATGGGAAAGCTGCAAATCCCACACGCAAGCTACCTGAAATATATCCATCACAAATCCTCCTCCTTTAAATATCATACCACATCATAAAAACATTCCTCTTCCACCTCATCTCTCAGCTCTCAAAAACCCCTCCCAACAACCTTCTTCCTCCTCCCAAAAAACCCCCTCAACCCCCCCTCCTCCCTCCCCGCAAAATTCGTCCCCGTGCTCCTCTGCTGCACCGGTGGCGGCGGTGGCGCGCTGTTCTTCAGAAAGTCCGCCAAATCTCCCACGCCGCCTGCGTCCTCGCGTTCCGCTCTCGGCTGGGCATTCTGTCTCAGTCGCGCATTGCTGCCGTTGCGTTCTGCGCGGGCGGGGCCGTTGCGCTCGCGGTCGACGTGTGCGGCGTAGGTGGGTTTGGTGGGCTTGTAGGTGTCAAGTTTGGAGCCGATTTGGGTGATGAGGTGGGGAGATGTTTCGCGGGGGTTGAAGGGGGGGAGTTGAGGTGCGTCGGTGGTGCGGCCACGGGCGGAGGCGGCACTTGATGGGAGGGATTTGAGGTTTTTAGGGGGAGGGTTTGCGGGACTGTTTTTGGTGAGGCGTTCGCGCGTAATTGAACCGCTGGCTCCGCTAGCTTCTCTATGAATTCCCCACCCTCTTGGCTTAGGGATGTCATCAAAGGCCGAAGGGACCCTCGGTACCGAAGGAGGAGGCGTCACGCTGCGGAGAAAATCCATGAGACTCTCTTCGTTGTCATGCGACTTCCGTCCGCCCATGTATCCCTCGTCGCTATCAGAGTCAATAGCGTATGGGTCCTTGACCCGGCGCTGCCTGCGTTTAGGCGGATGAGGAGGTTCGTCAAATGGCGCGGGCGGATTCTGGGTAAATACGGTCCTTTTGACATTCGATTTGCTTGAGCTCCCAAGAAGTCCCGTCCTCGAATTCGTTGAATTGACGGACTGCGTTGGAGCCGAGCTGTCTAGGGTGCTTGCGACTGAGGTACGTGACATATCCTTCGAAGTTCCGTATCCAAGATTACGTGCTTCTTCGGAGTTCCTCGTCGCACGGGAAGTCGATAGCGACATCGGCGTACGAGCAGTGCCATTGTTCCAGTCATTGCCTGGTCCTTGGCGGATGAAATCAATCAACTCGTTGGTGTCACGAGACGACACGGTTGGCTCACGAGCTTGCAACTTGGACCTTGACCGTACTGGGGCGATAACTTCGGCCCCCGATGGCGCCGCATGCTGATCAGGTTTGATGACTTTTCGAGGTAGTCCTTGTCCTTGTCCTTGTCTCGATGATGGCCGAGACTTTTCCTTCAGGACAAGATTGGTTCGTGAACCGTTCACGGACTTGGCATCTGCATTAGGCGTCGGTTCATGTTCTGGTCCAGTTGATCGAATGAAGTCCTCAAAATCTCTCGAAGTTTCCTTTTCGATCCTGGCGTCCCGAGCAGCTGCATGAGCAGGTCGCCCATTCCCAGGGCTCCTGGGTGGGTGTGCTTGCAAAGCTGGCCCTGTGGAGGAGAAGATCTGTGCAGATGGTGACTTCGTTTCCTTGAGACTGGTTGTGGGATTTGACCGAAGCCCGTTCCTCCCTTTCAGCGAAGCACTGGACCGGGCGGTTGCTGGCCTACCAAGTTCGGTGGTTGACTGTGATGTATTTCGTGAAAGATTGGAAGACGCCTCAACCTCAGACAGTCGTTGCAAATTGTGCCTTGGAGACTCGGGTACCTTCAACAAGTCAGAATATACTGATGAGTTACACGAGCTACCTATCCTTACCTCCATCTTCCGCATGCTATGTGGTGTCAGCGTGTATTGAATGGTCTCGTCACTCTTGATGAGCTGTTCGAAGCTTTGCTGTTTGTCGTCTGCCTTTGGTGTCCTCAGAGAATGTTTGTCACTAATAATGCTCCCGTTACCCTCGGAAGAATTGCGGGACAACACTGGTTGTCGGCTACCATCAATAGATTCTCTACTCAAGAACCCCTTTAATTTCTGGGATACCTGTGAAGTACTAGAGCCGGAGGTATGCACAGGACGTAAGTCGCGATTGCTACTAGATGAGTTCCTGCCTTGTGGCGTCAGTGGATCCCGAGGACTTCCCGGGGAAGGAACGACACGCTGCACAGTAGCTCGCTCTGGTCCTGTATACACTGGAGGAAGCTGATTCCGATAATCGGAAAGCTTAGAAGCAGGTTTCGCCTGCGCGAATATTGATGTTGACAAAGCCCCAGGCATAATGACTTCAACGTTGTCTGCTGGTGCATAGGCTCCGGACCTGGACGTATCGTAGCTTGGAGCAAGCGACGAAGCTTCGTCGGAAGTGTCATGAGCTGCATCAACCAGTTCCCGTAAAGGAGTGAGCGCGGGGGCGCTGTTTTCAACCCCGGCCGCCGGATTGCTAGATTTGGTTGATCTAGATGGGTCTGTTAAATACGTTTCTCGCACGACCGACGTTAAAGTGGCATCGTACTGATGGCTGCGATCAACTACTCCTTGATACATATCAGATGATTCATGATTTCTGTCACGGAGCTGATTATTTTGCATTGCGGCAACATTTGCGTGGTCTTCGAAATGTCCTGAACGTCTCACTTCATTCTCTCTCTCAAATTTAGGATCTCTCGTTGCGGACACATCATCCTTCTGCAACAGGGCCTGGTTGTCATACTCATACTCTTCCCTAGGCTTGTCTGCCTTGGGAGCTGGTTGCTGCTTCTCCGTATCTGCTGGGCGACCATGTGTAATGTTGCCAGATCTGAGGCTGTAGTTGCTTGATGCAGCGCGGGAGAGCGTTTGGGCAAGTCCTTGGGAGTAATTCATCGCTTGTGGTATAGTGTTAAGGTCATACTCGCCCATGCCCGTACTTGCTTCTTCCCTTTCTACACAGCCGGACTCCTGCGACGATCCTCGCGGTATACTGGCATTTGAAGTTCTTATACTTGTAAGTTTTTCACCATCAACCACAGCGGTCACTGGGGTAGAAAGACTCGAAACTTCAGATCCGGGGGATGATTTATCTGCAAGCCAAGGAAGATCTTCCTTGTTGTATACACGACCCTCATGTTTGTGTACTAACGGCTTGGAATCCTTTACGGGCGAAGCAAGACTTTCCTCTTTTGGTAACTCATACCGTGTTTGCTGCGGGTTGGGCAGAGACGATGATCGATGGCGTCGAATGGGAGGCACATTCTTAGATTCCCGTTGCTTTACATCGGTTAGCTTTTCGGGCTGTGATGATTCCGGTGGCGTTGACTTCGTGGCCATGTTTGGGTATTCGACGACGCTCAGAGGACGGTCTCTGCTTCCACGATTCCCTTTTCTGCCGGCCAACTCTGACGAATAATTGGGTACTTCGATTTCGGCCACGTCATTCGCTGTTGAAGGAAGTGGAATTGACATAGGATCCGGTTCTGTTTGCAATACTTCTGCGACCGATGGCCGGTTTGCATTGTCGTAATAGCCGTTGGGGCCATCCGTCTGGTTAGGACTCGCGGTTCTACTACTTCGGGTACTACCATTTGTTGAGGTCGCCCTCACACCGGACAATGGTCTATGGTTCGATACGCTGGACGATCTGACACGCTTCTTCCATGATCTCCATAGCCGGCCCAACGTTGTATTGAATGCTAGCTTTTCCATGTCGATGTCCTCTACTACTACTCGATGGACCCCTGTGGTGCTCGAGCTACCATTTCCGTGATGGTGCTGCCCGCTTCTCTGCCGATTGTATGCCGCCTCGCCAGCCATTATCAAAGCGTGCTCGCCGATGAATTCAAGAATGGAAGTCAGGAATATCGCTGCGGCTGGGGAGACCAAACCGAGATCCCGGGAGACACGGCGACGTTCGTCATTTGCATCTTCCAAATGTTCCCGTTCAATGTACATCTCCTCGTCCTCCTCTTCCATGTCCCCCAGGCGAGTGTAAACCATGCAGCGTAACCTTGTCCTTCTCCATATTAGGTTCAGATCATATTTTCCCCGAGACTCTTGCCCATGGTGGAAGGCAGTCAACTCTTCATCATCTCCTCCGCCCAGGAACTCTTGCAATTCCTGGTCGGCTCCATCGATGGCGTCTTTGGCGAGTCGAGGCTTGAGCACCTCCTGCACAGCAGGCCTCAGGGCCGCAATCGAGGTTGACCGTGAGCTGGCGAGGAAGCTGAATAGAAGGTTGTCTAGAAAGGTGTTGATAAGGGCTAGCGACGCAGGAGAGACTAGGGCCGGCTCGGCATCGACGCTGTTTCCTTCTTCCTCGAACCAATCATACTCCCTGTTTTGATGATCACTGGTGACAATCTGCGAGGCAGCAGATGCTGCAATGAAAGCCGGTTCAGGTTCGACGGCAGGCGGCGACGCCAGCGGAGAGTTAAGGGACATGGATGAAAGGCGATCACTGGAGAGGCTTTGGGTTCGTTGCACTTGCGCTGATGGAAAGTCCATGACTTCTGGGCGAGAAAGGCGGTGCATTCTGAGCAGGCGGTGGTGAATGTATGGATGACTCGACGTAACCTATCAGCATTCACCAGATGCTCAGAGAGCCTTGATCAACTGGGCAAGCTATCCATTGTGAACAGACGGGCCTAGAAGCTCCTGATGTTCATGCTAAGCATGGTAAGCGAGAGAGCAGATGGTTGATTGCTATAAGGCTATCATCAGCTTTGGTCTCGGTCTGATGCATCTGAAGTATTAAAGTGCGATCCTCAGTTTCCGCTACTTGCAAATCCGGAGCAAGTTCGATGAGACGCAGGAGAGCAAGCACAGAAGTCGCCGTTGCCTTTCTTTTGTCCTGGGAGTTGGCTGTTGAGATGGCTGTAACATGGTCGGGGAAGGGGTCCATTTCTGAGTTGGACCTAAGATGCGGCACAGCAGGGACCATGTTTGATATTACCAGCAGGGGTGTTTAAGTACTTCTAGTCTTGTAGATTCATGACCTTCAGATATATTATCAATCCTTGATTATTTACAATTCCTCCAGATAGATCCCTCCGCAGGCTTCCTCGCAAACAACATCTGCAGGCAGTCACAGAAGACGCATTTCTACCAGACACGATGGATTTATTCTCACGATAGAGGTGAATGGAGTTCCCCAAGCTAGGCTGTTCAGGGTGACCCCTCGGAACCGGTTGCTTTCCACCAGATCAATCTACAACCTTATCATAATCACGAAACCCATGAGGCTTCTGTGGAATGGTGACGAAGGTACAAAGGTCAAAACTCAACGGTGCGAAGACACATCCATGGTTTATAGACCTTGGCCGGTGAAGCTGCCTTGCATCGGGTGATTCGACGACACTGCTTCCAGCATCAGAACCTGGGTAGGTAAAACTTACTCTCCCACAGATTTCCTCCGAGCCGATGAGCCAATATCCTGCAGAGTATGCGGTTTCACAAGCAGTGAACGACTTCATTCATGCAGCCATTGTTCGCGCAATGGCGATTCTGCAGCAAAGTGGAGCCTCATTTTGTGCGCCACGATGCAATGCGAGCCGAGGCCAAGAGTCTTTCCGACGCAACGACTCTTGCCAATAATGCATGAGGATTCTTGATATTGTGTGGTGCGCATATCAACGACTCATCGAGAAGTACCGACAGCAACAGCATCGTTGGACTACAAGATACAAATTTAGAGAAGGCCCGCCAAGTCAACTGTTAGACCGAACGGCAGTTTGGGAAGGAGAACTCGAAAATGATCGGTTTCATACGTTGTTCTGCTAATTTCTTATTGTCGCACAAGCTTTGCAATTGCTCCCGAATCATCGGTGGTTTTTTTTCACGTAGGTCACGGGCCTGTTTGTCCATTCGCATCTCTCTACAGAGACCGGTCATCGTTTACTGACTTTCTGCACCCCCTGGTGGCTTCGACTTTTTCATAACCCTGATATCCTTTCCTTCCAACTATCTATTTGATCTGTCTCACATGTTGAAGCTAGGATCACTCTCAATCCCTCTCAAGGGAAGGCCTCCGAAGCTCTTTGGGAACCATTCATTACTTATCAACTGTGATCGATACCGCCGATTGTACAATACAGAAGGGAACAAGAAGCTGCTAAGATTATATTTGACAAGAATATTGGAGGACCGGCACAATCACAGGATCAACTTTGTTTCATTTGCTTGGAAATGGCTCGGATGAATCTAGTGGTTGGTTGCCAGAAAGAGACTAACCTAAATAACGCACTGCATTCATGATGCTGGGTATCAATATTAAAACGACAAACGCGTTCATGAACTTGGCCAGCCATCCAGCCTCCAGTCGATCACTACCGGCCGTAATTCATACGCCATCTAGCTTCGTTATCGAAAGCCTCCTCACATCATTCCATTCCACCATGGATCGATAGGATCGTTGTAGTAATAGCACCAAGGCCTGGACGAGTCAGTCTTGATGGGCCAGTTACACTTGCTCTGAGGGGTACGACCTTCTGATTTTGTCTATCTTCAGACGTGCCTCAGGACTTATGTTGTCCCAAGGACTTCTTTCGGCCCGCAGCTCTCTCCGTTGGCACGTGTGGCATGATGACTTTATTCTATTGATACCATCTCCTCTACTGTTCCAGCAGCCTCGGGATAAACCCGGTCGTCCCATTGCAGCTGCGCACGGTTCTATGTTCTGTCTTGGGCCCCAGTGGCCGCATCCGACGTAGTAGGTGTCTTGGGTGTAGCACATCTTGGACTGGAGTCACTTGGATAAGCTTTGGGATAGTCGTCCTGCCTTTGTGAGTTGCAAGATTCTTAAGACGGGTATATTGAAAAGCCGATTGGTATTGTGTGCTTTTGTGAGCCGGGAGCAGAGAGAGTGTATTCTGGGTTGAGAATATTCCATTGCAATCCAGGACGTCTGCAATTGTTTGGGTTGCATGATCTCAAGTGTCTTCATCTGCTCGCTGTCATGGTTGAGTTGCCAAATCACAAATTCCCTAAGCCCGAGGGAGAGGCAGGTCTGTGTTGACAGCAGTTGAAAACAGTGGCTTTGTGCTACCTTCGTCTGACATGAAAAGGATTGTTTTCCCTTTGTATGGAACTTCAGTGTTTGCTGAAGGACAATTGAACAACTGGTCCCATTGTCTACAAGCCATTGTCTCTTTCCTATGGATACGTGTTTGCCAGTATGGTTTGGCGACAGGATATTCACCTTGGCTCGGGATTTTTGAATTGCTATGGGGTGCAAATGTGGTAAAGCTTTCAATAAACACAAGTCGAGTGTCTTGCATGGTTAATCTTGCATTATGAAATTTGGAAGGAGACGTTGGCGCCAAACATCGCTGGTACCATTGTTCAAGGGCCAGTGCGCTCATCAATCCAATGGTACCTATCAAAAAGCTGAAATAGCATCATGGAACCCATGGTATTGGCACTGGGATCGGGAACCCACTTCTCGGGATCTGTCAATATCTTGCAGATTTCGGGCAAAGCATTTGCAAGACAGCATGTTCACGGATGGAAGAGGACACCACAACATGTTCAATAAGGCATCACGATGGGGCAGTGTCACTTCCCATCAGGCAAACTAGATGTCGGTGATAGCCAATGGGTCGTCAGCACCTGGCCAAAGACCTCTTGCCTTGGGGGGCATTCTCAAGTTGGGAATGTGGAACAAACTTCCAGTGGGTTTGAACATGTCACGTGATAGTCTTTTTCACGTGAGTAAGGTAGTTACCTGATACCTGTTTTGATCCCCAGTCAGAACAGACCATCAGCCTCCATTATTCTCCATGGAAAACCCAATACAGTTGGGATTCCAAGTTCTGGACTGTCTCGACGCTCACCACTTGTATCCAGTTGTCAGCCTGAGGCCATGGGAACACATCTGTCTCTCCCAATCATATATTGATCATTACATTCAGTTCACAATCTCCACGCCTCTTGGTCAATTGGTATCATAGACCCAATGAAGCTTTTCCAGTCAATAGGTCAAGGGTGAAGCGTACCTTACTCTACGGGGTTAGACGCCTGGAAGTCCGTAATGGTAAGGTAATTCTCATGACTAAGGACAGCCGACTGCCGATAGCCTAGAGGTCACAGCCAATGAAAACGGTGCGATAAAGAAAAGAGCTACCGACCGTGGATCTACTCTCTACCGCTCGAGACATGCCAGTGATTGTTTTCTCTTTCTCTTTCTCGCCGTTCCCTTCGCCCGCATGGAGATAGCACGGTTATGGCGGTGTGGCATGAAGAGCATCTATGTGTCAATGGTCTGGGGGTGATGTGTCAACAGTGTCGTTGATGTGTCCAATTTGGTCAAAGGCGCACCAGGGTACCTACACCGTACGTCGGTTAAGGAGGTACATAAGGTACCTACCTTCAACCAAGGAGATATTCTAAGCGGGTTAGTCCCGGGATATATGGAGGCAACAATCATGGTATCAATGATGATAGTGGCTTGGCGGTCATTGATCGGATCTCACGGGAGGGGGCTCCGTCGTGTCTATCTCTACGGAATACATAGGTATCAACACACATTCTTGAGCACACGACAGCTACTGTAAGCTATCTACGACGAAGTACGGTATCATTTGTATGTGTGTTTTTGCTTCTCCCGCCATGACGTGGGGATAGTCGATCAGATTTCCGAGATGCAGAAGTGCGCCATACAGATACAGTAGTCTGTCTACGGAGTATGTACTTGACGACGATATGGCGGCTGTTCTAGAAGCGGGGTGATATGACTTCTTATCGATACCGCTATCGTGGAGGTTGGAAGGTTGCTCTAATCGTATGGAGTACTCGCTGACGGCAGTAGAACTACACTCATTGGGAAGCAAGGTGGTACAGAGGTACAGGAAGGTACCTTGGGTAGCCAACAGATTCCAAAGCCCATCGCTCTTAGGTTAGCTGGACCCGAGCACGCATTCACGCATTCACGCATGAAAGATGCGTCCAGGAACGGGAAGAAAAGCGTGGCAACTGGCGATGGAACTTCCATCATCCGTAGCGTGGCCGAAAGCTTGGGCCAACCAATGATACATACCGTACGGTGTGTATTTTAAGATCATCCCGCTTTCCATCAACCCACGCAATAACAATAACCCCAAAGCCCGCAGGCCTTAGTGCCCATGCGCCGACTTTTGAGTCTTTTAATGCATTCACTTATCTCTCCGGCCTTGCCCTTCTCCCACTACCCCATCCCATCTCTACAACACATACCACACACTTACTCCCCAAACCTCCTCCGCAAACATTCCACTGCCACCAGACAAGTCAAAACCCCCTTGAAGCCTCACCGCAAGTTTCGTAAACACACGCCAACATGGTCAGTAAAGCTCAAGGGAAAGCCCTTTGAGCCCTGCGTCAGACTGATAACCTGCTTAGGCCGAATCTACAACCGTTTCAAACACGGAGAATGTGAGTCTATTGCTCACCATAGGCCGCACGCGAGCTCCATGCTGATCGTTGAACCAGCTCATGAAATACATGAGCTTAGACCAGAAGGGCAAAGTCCTGGCCGAATACATCTGGATAGACGGCCTCAACGGGGTCCGCTCAAAAACAAAGGTAGGTGAGATCTGGTGCTGCCACCCCTCGCTCGAAGATGCCTAATAAAATCGGCCTGTGTTTGCTTTTGCTCAGGCGCTTATCGGGTCCCATTCCTCCGATATGACTTGAATCCTTCACTCTAGTCATTTGCTGCGCTACAGTCATAAGTGTAGAGTTTGCTAATTTGCGTCTTCAACCCTCAACAGACTCTACCAGGCCCAGTCAAAAGCCACAAAGAACTCTCGGAATGGAATTTTGATGGCTCATCTACTGGTCAAGCACCCGGAGACAACTCCGATGTCTACATTCGGCCCGTTGCCATATATCCCGACCCCTTCCGCCGTGGCGACAACATCCTCGTGTTGTGCGAGACATGGGACCACGACGGAAGCCCAAACAAATTCAATTACCGACATGACGCCGCCAGACTGATGGACGCCAACGCCGATGAACATACATGGTTTGGTCTTGAACAAGAATACACCCTGCTTGGTCCGGATGGATGGCCATACGGCTGGCCCAAGGGCGGTTACCCAGGCCCTCAAGGCCCTTACTACTGTGCTATCGGAACCGGAAAAGTCTATTGCAGGGATATTGTTGAAGCACACTACAAAGCCTGCTTATACGCTGGCATCAACATCTCCGGTATTAACGCAGAGGTCATGCCTGCTCAATGGGAGTTCCAAGTCGGGCCTTGCGAGGGTATTAATCGTAAGTACGAGGACATTTCCCCCTAAACCGAACTGAATACTGACCTGTCATATAGTCGGTGACGAACTCTGGATGGCCCGTTTCCTGCTACACCGCGTCGCCGAGGAATTTGGCGTCGTCATCACCTTCTCCCCCAAGCCTATCCCCGGCGACTGGAACGGTGCCGGTCTCCACACCAACGTATCAACCCAGTCCATGCGCGAAGAGGGCGGCATGAAGCACATCGAGGCCGCGATGAAGAAGCTCGAGAAACGTCATTTGGAACACATTGAAGTCTACGGCGAGGGCAACCGCGAGCGTCTGACAGGCCTCCACGAGACTGGAAACATTGACCAGTTCAGCTGGGGCGTTGCCAACCGTGGTGCTAGTATTAGAATCCCAAGACAATGTGCGATGGAGGGCAAGGGATACTTTGAGGATCGAAGACCGGCCAGTAACGCAGATCCTTACCAAATCACCGGCACGATGATGGAAACTGTAAGTAGCCTCCCTGTTTCCAAATCCCACTTTCGAAAGTGACACGGTACTGATTACGTTATGTAACAGATCTTCGGTGGTTTGCCCGATGAGCAGATGCTGAAGTAGGTAGATTTCTGGATCAATTGTTTCTGAAGGGTTTTGCGTAGATGATCAATTGCGCACGGCGTAATTCAGGGTTAACGCAATGGCGAGGCGGTCCAGGTTGACTAACTCCTTTTTTAAATGCTCGACTGTTAGCATAGAAGAAGAACGTAATGCATCATTGCCAGACCCGAGAAGTCTCGCAGGGATGGTGGTTTTGATGATATCTTGAGTACTTATGCGGAGTTTATGCAGTGTCGATGCTCTCACATCAAGCCGTTTCTGTAGAACCACCCCCATTTCTAGCCCTTCCGCCGTCACACAATCCTCACCTTCTATCGCTGTTCGTCACTAGAGATTTTCAGGCTCTGTCACCCCTAAAACAAAGCTCTTGTGATGTTGAAAATCGAAGACTACATATCGACACATAGACCGTTGAAATCTCTCAACTTCTACAATGTGAGAGTGAGACTGCGTTGTAGAGAGTAGGACTGGTCAAATTAGACTCGTTTTCCCATGCACACCTCAAATTTCAGTCGTGTCACCCACCCTGCCACAGACTTCATGCCCAGTCAAATTCTGAAGCGCACGGCTCTGTCATGACTCGCATGTATGCCTTTGGTTAACCTTCCCTCCACGCTCCCTCATCGGCATTCACGCTGCACCTCACCCTCACCAACACCACCACCTCCTCCATCCGCCAAGAATGTCCACTCCGACCTCTACAATCCGCCCCTCCAACTCCAAACCCACTCCCCGCGCAACTACAACCCTCAGCCCCGCCTCGGCATCTTCCCCTCCGGCTCCATCCTCCGGCTCTGCTGCCAACCGTTCCGTCCCTTCCCCTGCCTACCTCCACAACCCAAAATTCGGCTTCAAGTCCCCAAGCAATGGCATCTCAGCCCAGCACGCCATGGGCGCCATCGCCATGTCCCGCGTCGGTACGAACACGAGTTCGCCGAGTGCAGCCATGATGGGTTTGACAGGTGCATTTGGGCTGGGGACGCCGATGGGGGGGTTGGGGGTTGACGTTGGGGGGGGAACACCGAGTGGGAATGGGGTTGCAGCGTTGGAAATTGTACGGGATCAGGAGGCTGACAGGAGGAGGAAGATCGAGGAGATTGTGGCCGTGTTGGGTAGAAAGTGGGGGAGGGTAGGGTCGGAGGGGTTGGAGAGATGCGCGAAGAGAGTGGGGCTAGACTGTTTGTGGGAGGAGGGAGTTAGGGGAACGAGGACGCTGAGTATTGCGGGGACGAGCGTGTTAGTTGATGTTGAGTTTCTGGGGGAGAAGGTAGGGGTGGTGCTGTTGAGTTTTCCGGGGAGTGGAGATGGGGTTGGTGGTGGGGTGACGGAGGGGGCAGAGATATTGAGAGGGGATCTGAATGGGGAAAGGGAAGGAGTTAGGGGGTATGTGATGTTGGATAAGTTCGTTGGCAATCTAGAGAGGTTGGCGAGGATGGATAGATTGAGTGGCGGGGGCGTCAGCTGTTTTGATGCAGTAGATGGGATCTATGGGTCCTTGAGGAGGATCTACAAGTGGGAGATTGGAAAGCTGAGGAAGGAAAAGAGCGCGGAGGTCGATGAAGACGTGCTGGAAAGGGAGATCATGTGCAAGAATAGCGGGAGGCCGAAAGTGCATACGAATGGGCGAGTGGGCCTATCACTGCAGTATTGGATGCACAGGAGGCTTGTACCAGGGACCAAGAGAAAAGCCGAAGAAATCGACGTCAATGATGAGGCAATGAAAAAGGTAGAGGAAGAACCCAAGATCTGGTCGGCCGTCATCGAGTGCGAAGCATCACCTGCAGAGCTCTACCCTTCCATAAGAGTCTCCAATGAATGGGTTTCGGACAGCATCGAGAAGCCATCCTCCACCGAACCTCAACCATTTTCCATCAATACTGACTCTCCACTCGACTGGCAAGAGCCTCCTCCAACCCTCACGTCACACGACCCCCAAGAAAACGCCATGAATATCGACTCGGCGCCTCGTCCTCTAAGCAAACCTCCAGACGTCCGATTCGTCGCAAAGTTCGAGCCTCCCGTGGTGGTTCCTCTTCAAACAGCAATCGAAATTCACAACTGCGTCAATGCGCCTTTAGCTACCGAATCCTATCAAGCAACTACATACGAGTCTCTCCTCTTCGGCGACCCTACAGCAACCCAAACCACGTTAATCCCTAAAACCCGCACCGTCGAAAATACAATAACGTCTTACGACTCAGCTGGCAACCCCACCACTCACAACCACGCATACACCCTCTTCATCCAGAACCCAACTTACGCCCGCACCATCTTCGATATCCCTTTCTCCCACCCTCGACAACTCATCGCCATCCTCCCTATCCTCCGCCAGTGGGCCCTGACGGGGGATATCCTACGCCGCACCTTCGTTCCTGACCCGCCCTCCCCTACCACCCCCTCAGTCCAGCTACCAAAAACCCCAGACACCCCCCCGCTATCGCCCCCAACCCTCTTCGACGACCTCGCCGCCCTCCTCTCCCCCTCCCCCCCACCCTCCCCAACCGCCTCCCCCCTCCAAATCGATATCTCCCTCTCCATCCTCCCCACCGCCCCAAAACTCACCGCCATCTTCGCCCACCGCAGCGGCCAGCTCATGAGCGTCACCTTTACGATCGGTCTGAACGGTGTGGTGGCGATTGTCTCGGTTGAGTGGGGGGGAAGGGAGGTTGTGGGGGAGGGGGTGAGGAAGAAGGTGGGTGGGGTGTTGGGGGTTGCGGAGGATGTGGGGGTTGTGGTTGCTTGGTTGGGGGGTTAGGGGAGGCGACTGGTGGGATGAAGGTAGTTGGGTGGATAAAGGGGGGATAGTGAGGGGCGGAATGTGGAATAGCATTCAGACCTGGCAATTCTTGGACTAGGTACCCGAACGTGCTTGTATATACCCCGGCTTGGAAAGGCCATGTTATCTGTTCTGATCTACTCCGTATTCCAGCTCATCTGCGAAGAAAACCTTTTTAGTAAAAAGTTCCCCCTAAAACCCCTTTAGAAAAATGCCCCTCCCCCCCCCCAAGTCTTTTCAGCTCAGAAAATGTTCTTCCTTCGACGGAAACTCTGAGTCTTGGTGACAGCTGACTTGGTACGACCCGATTGATTTGATTTAATTTGCTAGCTTCCTTCTCCCTGTGCGTAACGAGGGGTTTGGAAAAGTAGAGGTGGGAAGGAGATGGCGTGGATGGGAGGGTTGGTTGTGGGGGTTTAGGGAGAGTTAGATGGGGCGGTAAGGGTGTAAAGGGGGGGGAGGGGGTTAGTGAATGCGGATGGGCAATGGTGGGGAGGTGGATCTGGTAAAGGGAGGATGTAAAGATGGTTTGATTTCGGTGGGAAGGCTGGGGGAATTCTTGGATGGGAAGGATGGTGGGTATTTGGTCGATGGGAACGGTGGGGGGGGGGTTTTGGGGTAGGATTATTGTTGTATGGGGCTTGTTGATGGGTTGTTAATGAGAGTGATGGGTATGCCTGAGCAAGATTGGAGGTCTGGTAAGAGTTTGAGAGTTTAAGATATTGAGAGTCTGTGGTTGCTAGGTTAGGAAGGGTAGAATAACTCAATTCTCTTCAGCGCATGTGCACGAACATCGTGTATAATGGGATATCTAGACCATTCATATTTCCAGAACGCCGGCTCTCTCAAAGGAGACCGCGGCGACGAAAGTGACAGGAGATTTATGCGGTCAGTCAACCTAAATCGAATGTGGCCCGGTTTTTGAGATTGTCTAGATATCCTTCTCAGCGTGCTTGTGGTACGTCAACTTTCTCTTAGCTCGTGGCAGCATCTTTCTTTGCATGATTGAAGTGCAGAGACCCGAATGTTTGCACTGCTTGGGAAATAGCTCATATATGCTATCGGTCTTAGAGTTGCCCGGGATTGTAGGTACGCTGAAATCTTTGAATATCGCTCTCGAAAACGTCTCAAAAATTTGGGGCAAATCCGATATACAGGCCCAACTATCTAGCTAGCCCAGATTGTCTCCTAGGTTTTAACAGGCGCATTTTCCGAATAGACGAGAATGGCAACACTCGCAAATGCTACCCGCCCATGACATTCTTCTTCCTATAGGTGGATCGATCAACCAAAGCCGCATTTTCCTTGATAGTCCTTGATGGCCACTGCTTCAACCACATTCCTTCGTAGTTCTGCTCAAGATACATGTACTGGCCGTTCTGAGACAGAGTCTTTCGAAAATTCCAGTAATCCTTCGAGCAGGTCTTGAGATTTTCGAAGCGTTTGATAGCAGCGTCTAACGTGGCGTCGCCGCTGGTGTCGACATGAGTCTGCGCTATCGTTCCAACTTCTCCACACATAGTCCAAAAATACCACTTTTCGGGGTGTTGAGGGCATGGATAAATTGGTGCTATGACTTGTATCCAGCAGAAACAGTTCTCTTCAGTGGCCGTATTTGTTTGGAACAGAGGAGCACGATACTCCAGACCTTGGGGGTTGGTGTAGACACGATAGTTTTCTATGGGTTGTTATCATGTGGAAGCTAAGAAAAATTTGGGGAACAGAAACCCACCTGCAAGATGACGGAATCCATCTGGAGACAGATCACAAATGCACAACTCCTTTTCCTCAAAAAAGTGCGTAGTGTGGTCGACAGAATCTTCGGTAGAAGAAGGAGTCGCTATTGCAGCGATTTCTTTTGTCTCTGACTCTGGAACATCGAGATTTCGTTCAAAGACCTCCCAAGCAAACGCCGGATGGCTGTGGAACAACTCCTGAAGACGAGCTCTAGATTGGACACCCAACATAATGTCTCGCAGATGAGCACTACCGTGGGAGACTACCAATTCTCGAAGCCCTCGATCTGTCTCTGGCATCATACCGAACACAGCCGGAACACTGTTTAGGAAGTATTCTACATTCCAGGACTGGTCAATGGCCTCTTCAAAGCGTTGTCTTGCGATATGGCGAAGCGCTTGGATGCCGTATTTGTTCGCCATCACGTACATGGAGGCGTGCAACTCCATATCCCATACTTCGTAGATGTCTTCGTCACTGTCGTCCTCGGTGTCTTCATCGACGTCGTGCTCCCGTAACCGATATGTGGTAAAATAGAGGAACCAGATCATGATCTTCACGATTTCGATCTCTTCATGTTCCAAGTCAATCGTAGCACCAGGTACACGATTCTGAGACAATCATCCACATCAGCTCTATCCATTCGTAGGTAGGATTCAGATGTCTCGGGCTTACACCATCTTTATCCAAGCAAGCAGCTCTAAGAACTTCCGACTGCGAGCAGACGATCAATTGGTGGACCGGTATCGTCTCACCACCGCAGAGGATGTTAAGATCAGCATATTCGCCCGTTTCGTACGACCTAGTATCGTCTTAGTGTGATGCCAGTTCAATATGTAGAACAATACCTTCGCAGACTCTCCGCCAGGTTTGAGGAAATGGATGTCATTGTTGCTGTAATGTTGTGGCTATCCAGTACAAGTAAGATTTTCACTATCGTGGACGGTAGGATATACAGTACGGCAGAGCAGAGAGGCGACAGCAAGACCGACAGTAGAACAGAGACGCTCTAGGCTCAGTTGCTGAGGACTAACTCGTTGTGTGGATGAGCTGATTTTAACTGACAAGGTGCTGGTAAGTAGAACAGTGAAGCACAGTTGAACTCTGGTAAACCTGGTTAATTGTTGTACCTTGCCATTGTTTACCAGGCGATGTATTGCAGGTTTATGCCCATCAGACGCAGGCCTAAATTTGCATAGAAAAATCCACAATGTGTTGTGGAAGGAAAACACGTCGAAAAATGAAGTAAAGTTGCCAAATGGTGTTTAAGAGAGATCGCAAACAATCTCGACTAACAAGACACATAGGAGTATTGAGTTGTTCACGTCAAGCTAAAACGAAGCCAAGAGGTTACAGGAAAATACTTTCTAATACTTACATTTGCTTCATATGAGCACCAGCGACACGAGTTTGGAGCGTGGTGAAGGATATTAGGGCATATCAATAAGGCATTGCTCACCACCATCAATTCCTCCATCTAAGAAATCATGATGAGCACTTCAATATTACAGAAAGACCAACTCCAGCTAACGACATCTAAAACCGTAGCTCTGAAAGATACACAAATACTTAGAAGATGCCGCTGACAATGGATGAACCGATTGTGGCTCCAGCCCCAAAAATGGCAGCGTTGCCCAGCTTTTTTCTACACTTTTTTTTAGCAAACCAGATTACATCGACAAGGGCAAGGACAGAACTTACCCAAATTTCTTTCCGTTCTGATCAAGTTTACTCCCTCCAGGAGTAGCACCTCCGCCACCACTCTGGCTTACATCCACCGGCATGTTTCCATAGCTTGAAGGCGCTCCAGGAGGCGGAGGCGCGAGATTACTCTTCTCATCTATGACATTCACATAGCTCCGAGGGAAGATGCCCTCTTGACGAGTCCGCTCATTCCGTCCTTTCGCCCAGTCCGCATTCATGAATTCAGTAATAGCGATGCGGTCGTTGGGTTGAAGAGCGAGATCACCGTCGTCTGATGGACGGTATTCGTACAAGGCGGAAGCAGAGGCAAGGGGAGGTGCGACTGGGACGGAGGGATAGGCCGGAGGTGGGAGGGCGGGGGAGGGAGAAGGGGCGTAGAAGTTTGAGTGTTTCTCGTTGAGTGATGTATTGGCGAA
>JAABUS010002997.1_pt1 | contig 29150 bp, 28 predicted proteins | sample 5560161 | NCBI WGS metagenome assembly JAABUS01 (sample SAMN10711885, study PRJNA513376) | rock metagenome | isolation source: Antarctica rocks | place: Antarctica: Victoria Land, Trio Nunatak nord | collected 2016-01-04
GTGTCCAGATCAGCGTCCACAAGGGCCTCCAGGCTCGTGTTGGTGTTAGCAACGCCGAGTCTGGACACCCTCAACCCCAAATCACACGCGCCACACCAGTCACACCCCTTGGAATCATTCGTCTAGGTGGCACTGCAGGTCACGCAGGCGCATTCAGCACGCTCGCGGACCTCGTTCGATTCATGACCCTCATGCTGGACTCCCCTGGGGTCCTGGCCCTGCAGCCGGGGTACCTGACCGCATCAGTCGACCCACTCGTGCCATGGATGGACAAGAGAGCCAGGGCCTTTGGGTGGTGGGTATCAGACGAGGGTTCGCTCGTGAGGCATGACGGATTCACGGGCACCACCATGTGTTTCGCACCAGCGACCGGGAACTTCGCCGTCTTGCTGACGAATGCCGTGTACTACGGGCGACGGAATCCCCGCATCGGTCGCGCGCGCGACGTGCTCAGCCAAGCGGTGGTGTCCGCGTGAAGCTGGAGCTTCTCACCAGACGGGTCGACCTGACGACCGTCTCGTCCATCCGGGTCGGCGGAACAGCGACGCGGTTCTGTGAAGGCGCAACCCGCTGTGGAGTGGGCGTGCGCACCGAGGTCGGACGGCGCACTACCCGCCGTCAATGTCTGGGTGAGGTCAGTGCGTGTGCAGCCGTCGCGCGGCCTCGGCGACCGACCCCGACAGCGACGGGTAGACCGTGAAGGCGTGCGCTAGCTCGTCGACCGTCAACCGGGCAGTCACCGCCAGCGACAGCGCGTGGATGAGCTCGCTCGCGCGAGGTGCCACCACCACTCCCCCGACCACGATGCCTGTCCCCGGACGGCAGAAGAGCTTCACGAAGCCGTCCCGGAGTCCCTGCATCTTCGCGCGCGGGTTTCCGGCCAGCTTCAAGGTGATCGCGTTGACGTCGACCTCGCCGGCGTCGACCGACTCCTGGCTCCATCCGACGGTCGCGATCTCCGGGTCTGTGAAGACGTTGGACGACACGGTCATCAGATCCAACGGAGTGACGGCGTCACCGAGCGCGTGCCACATGGCGATCCGCCCTTGCATGGCCGCGACCGAGGCAAGCATCAAGACGCCCGTGCAGTCGCCGGCGGCGTACACCCCACGTGCGCTCGTGCGCGAGACCCGGTCGACCCGGATGAAGCCGGTCTCGTCCCGCTCGACGCCAGCGGTGTCGAGCCCCAGGTCGTCCGTGTTCGGAACCGAGCCGACCGCAAGCAGACAGTGGGAGCCCTCCACCACCCGTCCGTCGGTCAGGGTGACCGCCACAGCCTCACCGTTGCGCTCCACCGACGCGGCCCGCGACCGGCCCAGCAGCGTCATGCCGCGACGGGTGAGCACGTCCTCGATGACCTTGGCTGCGTCCGCGTCCTCGGTCGGCAATACCCGGTCACGACTGCTCACGAGCGCGACGTCGACACCGAGGGCGTTGTACGCGCTGGCGAACTCGGCGCCGGTGACGCCCGACCCGATCACGATCAGCCTGCTCGGAACCTCGTCGATGTCGTAGATCTGCTCCCAGGTCAAGATGCGCTCGCCGTCCGGCAGCGCCGTGTCGAGCACGCGGGGGTGTGCACCGGTTGCGATGAGCACGGCGTCGGCGAACAACCGCTCCTCGCCGTCCGGTGTCACCGCGACCACGTGCTCAGGCCCGTCGAGGCGACCGGCACCGTGGATGACCCGCACGCCCTCGTCGCGCAGCCGTCGGGTGATGTCGGAGCTCTGCGACGCCGCCAGCTCCTTGACGCGGGCGTTGACCACACCGAGGTCGACGCCGACCGACGACGCCATGCTCGCCTGACCGCCGAGCCGCACACCCAGCTCGCCCGACTCCTGCGCCCACGCGGTGATGTCAGCGGTGGCGATCAACGTCTTCGACGGCACACAGTCGGTGAGCACCGCGGACCCACCCAGACCGTCGCGGTCGACGAGGGTGACCTCGGCTCCGAGCTGGGCCGCGACCAGCGCCGCTTCGTAGCCTCCGGGCCCACCACCGACGATCGCCACGTGAGTCACGCGGCACACGATAGCCTGCCGTCCGTGGTGCTCTACGCGGCTTACGGCTCGAACCTGGAGGCGGCCAGAATGGTCTCCCGGTGCCCGCATTCGCCGGCGCGGGGCACCGGCTGGCTGGTGGGGTGGCGGCTCACGTTCGCCGGCGAGGACCATAGTTGGGACGGCGCGCTGGCCACCGTCGTCGAGAGTCTCGACGACCCGACCAGTGCCGTCTTCGTCGCACTGTACGACCTGGCGAAGGAGGACGAGACCTCGCTCGACGAGTGGGAGATCGACCTCTACCGCAAGGCGCGGGTCCGCGTCCAGACCCTCGAGGGCGAGCAGCTCGCCTGGCTGTACGTGCTCGACGCGCACGAAGGCGGGCTGCCGTCTGCCAGCTACCTCGGCATCATCAGCGAGGCGGCGCTGGCTGCTGGCGCACCCGACGACTACGTCCGCGACCTGCGCGCCCGGCCCTGCCGCTCGGTGAGCAGTTGACGGATACAGTTGTCCTCCAGGCACCACTTCGGGCCTGATGTCCGTTTCCGGACGTGTCGAGTTTTCGGGGTCGAAGGTGACGCAGGAGCCAACCACAGGAACCCTGTTCCCGCGCTGCGCGAGCGCCCGAACCGTTGCCGACGCCTGCGAAGGCATCGTCGACGACCTCTGGGAGCACGGCGGCCTCCCCAGCGTCTACTTCCTCGTCGACGGCCGGCTGCGGTGCCAGGCCGCCCGCGGCTACTTCCAGGTCGTCGACGGCTTCCGGCCGGGCACCGGCGTGATCGGCCGAGTGGTCGCGAGCGGCGAAGCCGCCATCATCGACGATCTGGCGAGCGCCCCACACTTCATCGCCGCGATCCCTGGCCTGAACGCCGAAGCGTGCGTCCCGGTCACCGTGCGCGGCCAGGTGGTAGGTGCCGTCAATGTGGAGTCACGCGGCGCGCTCCCCGACGGCATCGCCGACCTCCTCGGCCGCGCCGCAACCCTGCTGGGAGCCGTGATCGAGAGCGCAGGCGGCATGCCTCCCGTGCCGCTCGCACAGCGACTGGCACGCATCGTCGTCTCGTTGACGTCGCTGACCGAGGTCGAGCCGATCCGCGCTCGCGCAGTCGAGGGCGCGATCGAGCTCTCCGGCATGACGAGCTCGTCGCTCAGCCAGCTGGCCGCCGACGGTTCGTGGACGGTGCTGCGCGCGCTCGGCCCGCTCGCAGAGACGCTGGAATGCTGGACCGACGAGGACCACCGCGTCATCGCGTCGTGGGTCAAGGCCGGGACGTCCTCCCACTTCCCCGGCGGCGGGGAGGTGCCCGCAGGCTACGAGTTCCTCCTCCGCGCGGACGTTCGGGCGATCGCCGTGCAACCGATGGTGGTCGGGGGTCGAGTCACCGGTCTCCTCACGACGGCTGACCTGCGCCCCATTCCCCACGACTTCACGGTGGGTGCGGCGCTCGAGCTGCTTGCTGCACAGACCGCTGCCTCGCTCGCCACGGCCACCGCCATCACCGAACTCAACCGACGCGTGCTCCAGGACCCCTTGACGGGCCTCTTCAACGCGGCGGCGTTCACCGGCGACATGCAGGCGGCGGCCGAGTCCTCCCGCTCGCAGGTGACCGACACGGCCTGCCTCCTCATCGACGTCGACCACTTCAAGGCAGTCAACGACACCTACGGGCACCCGGCTGGTGACCGGCTGCTGCGCGCGCTCGCCGCGGAGCTCGACACCGAGCTGCGTGGCGCCGACACTGTGTATCGCATCGGCGGCGACGAGTTCGCCGTGCTGGCCAGCGCCCAGACGGAGCATGAGGTCGCCGCGATCGCCGAGCGGCTGCTGTCCGCCGCCCGGCGGGTCCGGGCCACCATCTCGGTCGGCGCCGTGCTCCTCGACCGAGCCAACCCGCACGCGACCCGCCTGACGGCAGACCGGGCGTTGTACGAGGCGAAGGCCGCCGGCCGTGACCGGGCTCGCACGGCGCACTTCGAACAGGAGACGGCGGGCGATACGGTCGACCGGTGACCAGCAGCCAGGAGTCATCCGCGCCCTCGCCGTACACCCTCGCCACCGAGGCGGCCGCGCGTCTGCGCGAGCTGACCGGTGTCGACCGCCACGACGTCGCCGTGGTGCTGGGCTCAGGATGGCTGCCGGCCGCCGCTGCCTTGGGCGCTCCCGTCGCGGAGATCTCGAGCACCGACCTGCCCGGGTTCGCCCCGCCCGCCGTCGAGGGCCACGCCGGCACGATCTCATCGATCGACGCCGGCGGCGTCCGGACACTGGTGTTCCTCGGCCGCACCCACTTCTACGAAGGCCAAGGGGTGGCCGCGGTCGTCCACGGCGTCCGGATGGCGGCGGCTGCAGGGTGTCGCGCCATCGTCCTCACCAACGGGTGTGGGGGTCTGCGGCCGGAGTGGACCCCGGGGACCGCGGTGCTGATCAAGGACCACATCAACCTGACGGCGGCCTCGCCAATCGTAGGCGCGCACTTCGTCGACCTCACCGACCTGTACTCGTCGCGGTTGCGGGCGCTGTGCAGGGAGGCGGATCCCAGCCTCGACGAGGGGGTCTACGTGCAGTTCCCGGGCCCGCACTACGAGACGCCGGCCGAGATCGGCATGGTCCGGTCCATCGGTGGCGACCTCGCCGGCATGTCCACCGCGCTGGAGGCCATCGCTGCCCGGGAGGCCGGTATGGAGGTGCTCGGCATCTCGCTCGTCACCAACGCGGCCGCCGGGATGAGCGGGGAGCCGCTCGACCACGCCGAGGTGCTGGCCGCCGGCCGGGCCGCGGCAGCCCGGATGGGTGACCTGCTCGTCTCCATCGTCGCGAAGATCTGAGCCGGTGCGGGTCTCGGCGAACACCGACGGCTGGTGGGACCTCGAGCCTGGGCGCGCACTCGGCTACCACCCCCGCCACGACGCCGCCGACCATGCGGCCGGCGTCGAGCCCCGCCCCGAGGACGAAGCCGAGAGTGCCCGCGTCGGTGGACCGTTCGCCACCGCCCGGTATGACCGACGACCGTTCGAGCCCGACGAAGCCGGTGGCTGACGCCATGCCTGTGCCGCCCGAGCTGCGTACCCGGGTCGAGGCCTGGATGGCCGACGACCCCGACACCCAGACGCGCGCCGAGCTCAGCCGGCTGTTGGCCGCCGCTGATAGCGACGCCGCCTCAGCCACCGAGCTCGCCGACCGCTTCGCCGGCACCCTCGAGTTCGGCACCGCCGGACTGCGCGGGGAGATGGCCGCCGGTCCGAACCGGATGAACCGTGCCGTCGTCACCCGCGCCGCCGCCGGTCTGGCCGCCTATCTGCGGGAGACGGTGGAGACGGGAACCGTCGTGATCGGCTACGACGCCCGCCACCAGTCCGACGTGTTCGCCCGCGACACCGCCGAGGTGATGTGCGGAGCCGGCCTTGGGGCGCGGGTGATGCCAGCACCGCTGCCGACGCCGCTGCTGGCGTTCGCGATCGGTCACCTCGGGTGCGTGGCTGGTGTGATGGTGACCGCCTCCCACAACCCCCCGCGCGACAACGGCTACAAGGTCTATCTCGCCGACGGCAGTCAGATCGTGCCGCCCGCCGACACCGAGATCGCGGCCCGGATCGACGCGGTGCTGTCGGCGGCCGGCGTACGCCGAGCAGCCGGCTGGAGCGTCCTCGACGAGAGCATCGTCGACGACTACGTGACCGCGGTGGCCGGCATCGTCGATCCCGCGGGGGCCCGCGACCTCACGCTCGTCTACACACCACTGCACGGCGTCGGCGACGGCACGGTGCAGCGGGCCCTCGCGGCGGCCGGCTTCGCCGCCCCCTACGTCGTGGCCGAGCAAGCCGAGCCCGACCCCGACTTCGCGACTGTGTCCTTCCCGAACCCCGAGGAGCCCGGCGCCATGGACCTTGCGATGGCCCTGGCCGCGCAATGTCAGGCTGACCTGGTCATCGCCAACGACCCCGACGCCGACCGCTGCGCCGTCGCGGTCCCGTCCGAGCAGGGCTGGCACATGCTCCGTGGCGACGAGGTGGGAGCACTGCTGGCCGACCATCTCCTGCGCAGGGGAACCCGCGGCGTCTTCGCCGCCACGATCGTCTCCTCGTCCTTGCTGTCACGCATGGCCGAGCAGGCCGGGGTGACCTACCAGGAGACGCTGACGGGCTTCAAGTGGATCGGCCGGGTGCCCGGGCTGACCTTCGGTTACGAGGAGGCGCTCGGCTACTGCGTCGCGCCCCAGCTGGTGCGCGACAAGGACGGGGTCTCGGCCCTGCTGCTGGTAGCCGAGCTCGCAGCGCAGCTCAAGGCCGCCGGCAGCTCGTTGCTGGACAGGCTGGACGAGATCGCCGTCCGTTACGGCCTGCACGCCACCGACCAGCTGTCGGTTCGGGTCAGCGACCTGGGGCTGATTGCGACGGCGATGCAACGGCTCCGCGACAACCCGCCTTCGTCGCTCGGCGGCTTCGCCGTCGAGCAGGTCGACGACCTCGCCCTGGGAGCCGGTGGGCTGCCGGCGACCGAGGGCCTGCGCTATCTGCTCACCGGAGGTGGCCGCGTCGTGGTGCGGCCGTCGGGGACCGAGCCGAAGATCAAGTGCTACCTCGAGGTGGTTGTGCCCGTGGCGAACGGTGACGTCCAAGCCTCGCGCATCTCCGCCGCCGGGCGCCTCGACGCACTGCGCAGTGACATCTCGGCCGCGGCTGGCCTGTAGCCGCCAGACTAATACCACGTCCGGCAACCCTTGCCCGCTACGCGCCGCCCATGACGCACACTGCCGGCGTTGCCGAAGCTCGAAAGACGCTCGGTCTGCCTTCACATCGGCGCCTTGCCATCGCACGCCCTGGACGACGCTCGCCAGGGCAAACCTTGCCTGCCGCGGTACTAGGCGTGAGCGTCTCCTCAGACGAAGATGAGGGCGAAGCAAACGACGGCCAAGACGACAGCACCGAGAGCCAGCCGGTCCCACGCCACGACCGGAGCGGCGGCCTCGCCGTCCTTCTTCGCCCGCTCGGCCAGGTCGAGGATGCGTGAGGCGATGTAGTCGGTGTAGCTGCCCCCGGTGGCCTCCTGGTTGGCACGCCGGCTCGGGGTGGACGCCTCCAGGCCGCCGCCACCCATTCCGCCGATGCCGAGGAAACCCGAGCTGCGCACCTGCGTCGCGCCAGCGGCCGCCTTGTCCCCACGCACGACCGACCTCGCCGACCGGCTCACCCCGAGGCCCTGGAACTGCTGTTCAGAGGTGGCCACCAGCAGCGTCTGCTTGACCCTGCACCGCTCGATCAGCGACCACGGCACACAGGTGTCGCGCAGCATGTTCCGCAGCACCAGACCTCGGGCATGCGCAGCCACCACCGGCCGCACCAGCGACACCCAGCTGAGCAGGGCGAAGCCGGCACAGCCGAGCACCAGCTGCCGGTTGGCGACCGGGTCGGAGATGGCCGCTCCGGCCGCCACCAGCACGAGCAACCCTCCTCCGACGTAGCCCATCATGCGGCCACCGGTCGCCGCGAACTTCTCGACGAGCGGACCGCCAGCGTCCACGGCAGGGTTGGGCATGCGGGAAACGATAGTTGCCAGCAGCCGCATACCAAGTCCCGAGACGCAACTGTTGCCAAGCCGAGCTCACGAGCCGTACGACTTCTGCGTTCGCCCCGGCTGTGTCACCCATCTAGAATGCGTTGGTGGCAACTCCCGTAGTTACTTCTGCCGGGCCTGGGCTCGACGGTCTGAGCGACGCCGTCTCCTCCCCTGGTGCGCTGCGCCGGTTCCTGCTCGGCTTGCCGGGTGTCGACCAGGTGGGCTGTGAGGCCCGCGTCGCGACCCTGTCGAGCCGGTCGATCAAGACGACCAGCAAGGCATGGGCGCTCGACCTGGCGGTGTCGATGATCGACCTGACCACCCTCGAGGGGCAAGACACCGTCGGCAAGGTCCGCGCGCTGTGCGCCAAGGCGCAGCGGCCCGACCCCGAGGACCCGACCTGCCCCCGGGTCGCCGCCATCTGCGTCTACCCCGACATGGTCGCCACCGCGAAGGCGGCGCTGGGCAGCTCCGGCGTCCAGGTGGCATCGGTCGCGACCGCCTTCCCGTCAGGCCGGTCGACGCTCGACATCAAGCTTCAGGACACCCACGACGCCGTGGCCGCCGGCGCCGACGAGATCGACATGGTGATCGACCGCGGCGCGTTCTTGTCCGGCGACTTCCAGCGGGTGTTCGACGACATCGTCGCCGTCAAACAGGCGTGCCGCCGCACGACCGGCGACGACACGCACCTGAAGGTGATCATGGAGACCGGCGAGCTGGTCACCTACGACAACGTCCGCCGCGCTTCCTGGCTGTCGATGCTTGCCGGCGCCGACTTCATCAAGACCAGCACCGGCAAGGTCCAGCCGGCCGCGACGATGCCGGTCACGCTGATCATGCTCGAAGCGGTGCGCGACTTCCGCGAGGCGACCGGCCGGATGGTCGGCGTCAAGCCGGCGGGCGGCATCAGCACCGCCAAGGACGCGATCAAGTACCTCGTGATGGTCAACGAGACGGCCGGCGACGACTGGCTCGACCCGCAGTGGTTCCGGTTCGGCGCTTCGCGCCTGCTCAACGACCTGCTGATGCAACGCACCAAGATGACCACCGGCCGGTACTCCGGTCCCGACTACTTCACGCTGGATTAGAGGCCGCCCTGATGGCATTCGAGTACGCCCCAGCTCCGGAGTCGCGCGCGATCGTCGACCTCAAGTCGTCGTACGGCCTGTTCATCGGCGGCGAGTTCGTCGACGGCAGCGGCCACGCGTTCAAGTCCGTGAGCCCGGCCACCGAGGAGGTCCTCGCCGAGGTCGCCGAGGCGACCGACGCCGACGTCGACAGGGCAGTCGCGGCGGCCCGTCGTGCATACGCCCGCACCTGGTCGAAGATGTCGGGCGCCCAACGGTCGAAGTACCTCTTCCGGATCGCGCGCATCATCCAGGAGCGGTCCCGCGAGCTGGCCGTGCTCGAGTCGCTCGACAACGGCAAGCCGATCCGCGAGTCCCGCGACGTCGACATCCCCCTCGTGGCCGCGTACTTCTTCTACTACGCCGGGTGGGCCGACAAGCTCGAGTACGCGCTGCCGCAGCGACGCGGCGGCACCTCGACGCCGCGCCCGCTCGGCGTCGCCGGGCAGGTGATCCCCTGGAACTTCCCGCTGCTGATGTTGGCGTGGAAGATCGCGCCCGCGCTGGCGGCGGGCAACACCGTCGTGCTCAAGCCCGCCGAGACGACATCGCTCACCGCCCTGCTGTTCGCTGAGATCTGCCAGCAGGCCGACCTGCCGCCCGGAGTCGTCAACATCGTCACCGGCGCAGGCGAGACCGGTCGCGCCCTGGTCGGCCACCCCGACGTCGACAAGGTCGCCTTCACCGGCTCGACCGAGGTCGGCAAGGCGATCGGACGCACGGTCGCCGGCACCCGCAAGTCCGTGACGCTCGAGCTGGGCGGCAAGGCGGCCAACATCGTCTTCGACGACGCCCCGATCGACCAGGCGGTCGAGGGCATCGTCAACGGCATCTTCTTCAACCAGGGCCACGTGTGCTGCGCCGGCTCGCGGCTCCTCGTCCAGGAGAGCGTGTACGACGACGTGCTGGCCCGGCTGAAGCGGCGGATGGCGACGCTTCGCGTCGGCGACCCGCTCGACAAGAACACCGATGTCGGGGCGATCAACTCCAGCGAGCAGCTTGCCCGGATCCGGGAGCTGTCGGCCGTGGGTGAGACCGAGGGTGCCGAACGCTGGTCGCCCCCTTGCGAGCTGCCCGACCGCGGCTTCTGGTTCGCGCCGACGATCTTCACCGGGGTGAGCCAGGCGCACCGGATCGCGCGCGAGGAGATCTTCGGCCCGGTGCTGTCGATCCTCACGTTCCGCACCCCCGCCGAGGCGGTCGAGAAGGCCAACAACACGCCCTTCGGGCTGTCGGCAGGTGTGTGGACCGACAAGGGGTCACGCATCTTGTGGATGGCGGGCGAGCTCCGCGCTGGCGTGGTGTGGGCCAACACGTTCAACCGCTTCGACCCGACCAGCCCGTTCGGCGGTTACAAGGAGTCGGGCTACGGCCGCGAGGGCGGCCGTCACGGACTGGAGGCCTACCTTGCCACGTGACAGCCGGCTCGACGTCCGCAAGACTTACAAGCTCTACATCGGCGGGAAGTTCCCGCGCAGCGAGAGCGGTCGCTCCTACGTCGTCAACGACAGCCGCGGGCGCTTCCTCGCCAACGCCGCCGCCGCCTCGCGCAAGGACGCCCGTGACGCCGTCGTCGCCGCCCGCAAGGCGTTCCCCGGCTGGTCAGGCGCGACGGCGTACAACCGCGGTCAGGTTCTTTACCGGGTCGCCGAGGTGATGGAGGGCCGCCGCGAACAGTTCATCGACGAGGTCGCCAGCGCCGAGGGCGTCACCCGCACTCGCGCCGGCCGCAGCGTCGACCAGGCGATCGACCGTCTCGTCTGGTACGCCGGCTGGACCGACAAGATCGCGCAGGTGGTCGGCGCCACCAACCCGGTCGCCGGACCGTACTTCGACTTCTCGATCCCTGAGCCGACCGGCGTCGTTGCCGTGCTCGCGCCCCAGCAGTCGTCACTGCTCGGGCTCGTCTCGGTCGTCGCACCGGTCGTGGCCGGCGGCAACACCGCGGTGGTGACGTCGTCACGGGACCGACCGCTGCCGGCCATCTCGTTCGCCGAGGTGCTGGCCACCTCCGACGTGCCCGGCGGCGTGGTCAACATCTTGACCGGCTCGGTCGGCGACACCGCCCCGTGGCTCGCCTCGCACATGGACGTCAACGCCCTCGATCTCACCGGCGCTGCCGGCGACGCCGAGCACGCCACCTTGCTCGAGGTGGCCGCTGTCGACAACCTCAAGCGCGTCCGCCGCGCCCCCGACGCCGAGCCCGACTGGACGCTCGACCCCGGCCTCGACCGCATCACGAGCTTCCTCGAGACCAAGACGGTCTGGCACCCCATCGGCGTGTGACGTCTCCCGCCGAGCCGGCACGATGAGCGATATCGACCCGTACGCCGACACCGCCGACCGGACCGTCATGGCTGACGCCGCCGGCGCGCTGCTGTTCACCTACACCGTCACCGAGAGCGCGCGGACGGCGCAGCCGTGGGCCGACCAGGTGTGGCGGCCGAGCGACGTGACGGTCGAAGCGGTGTGTGAGACCGCCATGGCGGCCTTCCCAGGCTGGCGGCTGGCGACCGCCGATACGGCGCTCGTCGCCGCCCTCGAGAGGTCCGGCGCCACCGAGCTGCGGCACGCGCACACGATGACGCACCCGCTCGTCGACCTGCCCGACGTACGCCGGGTCGAGGGCCTGCGCGTCGAGCAGCTGACCGTGGTGATGCTCGACGAGCACGCGGACGAGCTGGGCGCGATGCACGTCGCGGCCTTCCCCGCCGACCACCCCGATGCGATCGACGGTGATGCAGCCGCACGCGCCGAGCAGCTGCGCGCGACCGGGCGCGGTGAGCTGCTCGGACCGTTGATGGACGTGTCGCGAGCTGCCTGGGCCCGGGACCTGCTGGTTGGTGCGTGCCTGGTCGTCGACCGGCCTGGGCGCCCCCCACACGCCGGCCCTTGGGTGATCGACGTCTTTCGCGACCCCGGTGCGCCGAGCGGTGTCGGCGAGGCGCTGCTGGCCGAAGCGATGCGTGCGGCCGCCGGACACGGTCTGGCGGCGTTGTCGCTCGCCGTCAGCCACGACAACGTGCGGGCGCGGACGGTCTACGCGCGACTCGGCTTCCGCGACGTGCTCGAGGACTGGACGGTCGAGCTGCCGGCTGAAGGGGCCGCTCCCGCGAGCCGAAGCTTCCGGCACAATGAACCCCCGTGGACGCACGGGTGATCTTGCTGGCCGGCCCGTCGGGTGCTGGGAAGTCTCGACTCGCCGCGCGGTCGTGGACGCCAATCCTCGAGCTGGACGACTTCTACAAGGACGGCGACGACCCGTCACTTCCCCGCTTCGACGGGGGCGCCGTCGACTGGGACCACCCGCAGTCGTGGGACCCCGATGCCGCGCTGGCTGCCGTCGTCGACCTCTGCCACCAGGGAAAGACCGATGCCCCGGTCTACGCGATCTCGGCGAACAGTCGCGTCGGCTCGCACGTGCTCGAGCTCGACGGGTCGGCGTACGTGATCGCGGAAGGCATCTTCGCAGCCGAGCTCGTGGCCGGCTGCCAGCAAGCCGGCGTGCTCGAGAAGGCCATCTGCGTACGCTGATCCCGCTGGGTGACGTTCGTGCTGCGGCTGCTGCGCGACCTGCGCGAGCACCGCAAGCCGCCGCTGGTGCTGCTGCGGCGCGGCTGGCGGCTCACCTGGCGGGAGCCAGCCATCGTCGCCGCGCTCGAGGCGGCGGGCTGCACCGCGATGACGCCACGGCAGACCGAACAGTTCCTGGCCACCCTGACACCCTGAGCTGTGGGCCTACATCGGCCGGTCAGCGTCGGCCGGTCAGCGTCGGCCGGTCAGCGTCGGCCGGTCAGCGTCGGCCGGTCAGCGTCGGCCGGTCAGCGCGGGATGGTCAGCGCGGCGTACCCCGGCTTGATGACCCGCTCGATCAGGTCGAGGCGCTCGTCGAACGGCAGGAACGCGCTCTTCATGGCGTTGACCGTGAACCACCGCATGTCGTCGAGGTCATAGCCGAACGCCTCCGACAGCAGCTGCATCTCGCGGCTCATGGTCGTACCGCTCATCAGCCGGTTGTCGGTGTTGACGGTGACGCGGAAGCGCAGCTGGGTGAGCAGGCCGATCGGGTGCTCGGCGATCGATGCGGCGGCCCCGGTCTGCAGGTTCGACGAGGGGCACATCTCCAGCGGCACCCGCCGGTCGCGAACGTAGGCCGCCAACAGGCCAAGGCGCGCCCGACCGTCGTCGTTGACAGTGATGTCGTCGACGATGCGGACGCCGTGCCCGAGGCGCTCGGCGCCGCACCACTGCAGCGCCTCCCAGATCGACGGCAGCCCGAACGCCTCCCCCGCATGGATCGTGAAGTGCGCGTTCTGCCGTTGGAGGTACTCGAACGCGTTGAGGTGCCGGGTGGGCGGATAACCAGCCTCCGCCCCGGCGATGTCGAAGCCGCACACCCCGCGATCGCGGTGCCGCACTACCAGCTGGGCGATCTCGCGCGAGTTGGCGGCATGCCGCAACGCCGTCACGAGCTGACGCACCACAATGGTCTTCCCGCGCGCGGCGGCATTGGCCGTTCCTTCGTCGAGGCCGCCCTGCACGGCGTCGACGACCTCGTCGAGGGTGAGGTCCGCCGACAGGTGCTGCTCGGGCGCGTAGCGCACCTCGGCGTACACCACCTGGTCGTCAGCAAGGTCCTCCGCACACTCACGCGCCACCCGGTGCAGGTGGTCGGCGCGCTGCATCACCGCCACCGTGTGGTCGAACGTCTCCAGGTAGCGCACCAGCGTGCCCGAGTCAGCCGACTCGATGAACCAGCGGTCGAGCTCGGCGGGGGTGGACGCCGGCAGCTCGTGGCCCACCTCGTCCGCCAGCTCGAGCACTGTCTCCGGGCGAAGGCCACCATCGAGATGGTCGTGGAGCAACGCCTTGGGAGCGCGCAGGAAGCGGTGGTCGGTGGCCTGATGCATGCCGTTATCCTCCCAGGTGACCAGCACCTGCGAGCGGAAGGCCGCCATGACATCCCCCACGGACCGCGTCGCGATCGTCACCGGGTCGGCCCGTGGCATCGGCGCCGCCGTCGCCATGCGGCTCAGCACCGACGGGTACGCCGTCGCCGTGCTCGACCTCGATGAGGCGGCCTGCGCCGCGACGGTCGACGCCGTCGCCGCCGCAGGAGGCCGCGCCCTGGCCGTCGGGGTGGACGTCGCGGACGGGCCCGCCGTCCAGGCTGCTGTGGACCGCGTCGCCGACGAGCTCGGTGCACCGACGGTGCTCGTCAACAACGCGGGCGTCACCCGGGACAACCTGCTCTTCAAGATGTCGGAGGACGACTGGGACACCGTGCTACGGGTCCACCTGCGCGGGGCGTTCCTGATGAGCAAGACCACCCAGGCGCACATGACACACGCCGGCTGGGGACGCATCGTCAACCTGTCGAGCACATCGGCGCTCGGCAACCGTGGCCAGGCCAACTACGCCGCCGCCAAGGCCGGCATGCAGGGCCTGACGAAGACGCTCGCGATCGAGCTCGGCAAGTTCGGCGTCACCGTCAATGCGATCGCGCCCGGCTTCATCGTCACCGAGATGACCCGGATCACCGCGGAGCGACTGGGCGTCAGCTTCGACGACTTCCAGGCCGCCCGGGCCGAGGAGACCCCTGTTCCGCGCGTCGGCCAGCCGGACGACATCGCCCACGCGGTGTCGTTCTTCGTCAGCGAGGGAGCGTCGTTCGTCACCGGCCAGGTGTTATACGTCGCCGGCGGACCGCGAGGCTGACGGCGGTGACGCATACCTTCACCAACCTCGGCGAGCTTGCTGCGGCCGTCGGCGAGCACCTCGGCCACAGTGACTGGGTGCTGGTCGACCAGCAGCGTGTCAACACTTTTGCTGACGCCACTGGCGACCACCAGTGGATCCACGTCGACACCGAGCGGGCTGCGTCCGGCCCGTTCGCCGGCACGATCGCCCACGGCTACCTGACGCTGTCCCTGGTCCCCGTGCTCGTCGGCTCGCTTGTCGACTACGCCGGGTGGCCGGTCAAGATCAACTACGGGTCCAACAAGGTCCGCTTCCCGCTGCCCGTGCCCGTCGGGAGCCGGCTGCGCGCCGGCGTCGAGATCGCCGACGTCGTCGAAACGGCTGCGGGCATCCAGGTGGCGACGAAGGTCGTCGTCGAGATCGAAGGACCCGACGGTGTGGTCAGGCAGAAGCCCGCTCTCGTCGCCGAGGTTGTCACCCTGCTCGCCGGCTGATCCTCCCCTCCCCCCGCCCTCCCTCCCCCTACCGATTCGTCCGGCTGGGGGCGGCGGAGACGCTCCCCGCTCGGTCGGACGAATCCGTTTACCGATTCGTCCGGCTGGGGGCGGCGGAGACGCTCTGACCTCGGTCGGACGAATCGGAAAGGCGGTCGAGGATGATGTCGCGAGGCGGCAGCCTGGCGTCGGGCCGGATGTCGAAGGCCGCAGCCAGCGACTCCTCGGCGCGGGCGAAGCGGTCCGGCTCGTCGGTGAGCAAGGTCAGCAGCGGCTGGCCAGCGCTGACCTCGTCGCCCGGCTTGGCGTGCATGACGACGCCGGCGCCGGCCTGGACCGGGTCCTCCTTGCGGGCGCGCCCCGCACCGAGGCGCCATGCCGCCACACCGACCGACAGCGCATCCAGCCGGGTCAGTACGCCGGACGACGGTGCGGACAGCGGCTGTGAGTGTCGAGCCTTCGGCAAGGCCGCCTGTGCATCCCCACCCTGCGCGGTGATCATCGCACGCCACACGTCCATGGCCGAGCCGTCGGCGAGCTTGTCGGCCGGGTCGACGTCGTCGCGCCCGACGGCCCCGAGCATCTCGCGTGCCAGCGCCAGCGTCAGCTCGACCACGTCGCCCGGCCCGCCGCCGGCGAGCACGTCGAGCGCCTCCTGCACCTCGATCGCGTTGCCAGCCGTCAGTCCGAGCGGTGTCTCCATGTCGGTGAGCAATGCCACGGTCGTCACCCCCGCGTCCTCACCGAGGTCGACCATGGTGCGGGCCAGCTCGCGTGCCGACTCGCCGTTCTTCATGAAGGCGCCGGACCCCACCTTGACATCGAGCACGAGCGCACCGGTGCCCTCGGCGATCTTCTTGCTCATGATCGAGCTGGCGATCAGCGGGATCGCCTCGACCGTGCCGGTCACGTCGCGCAGCGCGTACAGCTTCTTGTCGGCCGGGGCGAGCGTCGAGCCAGCCGCGCAGATCACCGCACCGACCGACTCCAGCTGCTCGACCATGTCGTCGTACGTCAGGTCACACCGCCAGCCCGGTATGGACTCGAGCTTGTCGAGAGTGCCGCCGGTGTGCCCGAGGCCGCGTCCCGACAGCTGCGGCACCGCGACGCCGCAGGCGGCCACGAGAGGTGCCAGCGGGAGCGTGATCTTGTCGCCCACACCACCGGTGGAGTGCTTGTCGGACGTCGGGCGCGACAGTGTGCTGAAGTCCATCCGCTCACCGCTGGCGATCATCGCCTGGGTCCAGCGGCTGATCTCGCGTCGGTCCATACCGTTGAGCAGGATCGCCATCGCGAGCGCCGACATCTGCTCGTCGGCCACCACCCCACGTGTGTAGGCGTCGACCACCCAGTCGATCTGCCCGTCGCTCAACGCCCGTCCGTCGCGCTTGGTCACGGTCACGTCGACGGCGTCGTAGGACTCAGCCATCGCGCAGCTCCTCATCGTGAGCCGTGGCCCGCGCGTGCCTCGCACCATAGGCTGCGAGCGTCGACGGGCCGAACGCGTCCGGAAGGACCTTGTCCATCGTCGTGACTCGGCCCTCGAGCATGATCTGCAGGTCAGGGCCACCGTGCTCGAACAAGAGCTGCCGACACCGCCCGCACGGCATCAACACGTGGCCGTCACCATCGACACAGACGACGGCGACGAGGCGGCCGCCGCCTGTCGCGTGCAGCGACGACACCAGACCGCACTCCGCGCAGAGGCCGACGCCGTATGCCGCGTTCTCCACGTTGCAGCCGACGACGACCCGGCCGTCGTCCACGAGACCGGCGACTCCTACGGGGTAGCCAGAGTAGGGCGCGTAGGCGTTGCTCATCGCGGCTTGGGCGGCAGCCTGCAGGGCCACCCAGTCGACGTGCTGAGTGTCGTTGGTCATCGCGGCTCAGCTCTTGACGTAGGGCTCGCCGTCGGCAGCCGGCGGGCGCACCCGGCCGACGAAACCGGCAACGGCGATGACGGTGGCGAGGTACGGCGTCATGGTGAGCAGCTCGCTTGGGATCTTGTCGACGAGGCTCAGCTGGTTGCGAAGGCTCGACATCAGACCGAAGAACAAGGCGGCGAACGTCGCCCACAGCGGGTGCCACCGCCCCATGATGACGGCCGCCAGCGCGATGAACCCGTTACCGGAAGATGCGTTCTTGTCGAACGAGCCGGTCGAGCCGACCGTGTAGTACGCGCCGCCGAGGCCGGCGAACACCCCTGCCAGCAGAACTGCCTGCCAGCGGACGCGACGAACCATGATGCCGACCGTGTCGGCGGCCTTCGGGTGCTCACCCACCGCGCGCACCCGCAACCCCCAGCGCGTCTCGAACATCACGAACGTCACGAGGACGACGGCGGCGTACATGATGTAGACGAGGATCGTCTGGTTGAACATGGCCTCGCCGATGAGCGGGATGTCGGAGAGCCCCGGGATCGCGATGTCCTGCAGCTTGGGCGGCTCGTTCAGGTAGGCCTTGATCGTGGCGTCGTTGGGGATCTGGTCGAGGAGGAAGTTGGTGAGCCCCTGCGCGAACACGACGAGCACGACGCCGAGCACTACCTGGTTGACGAGGTAGCGGATCGAGAACAGTGCGAGCATGGCGCTGATCCCGATGCCGGCGATGATCCCACCGAGCAGCCCCGCTCCGGCGCTGTAGGTCAGGCTCGCGACGACAGAGGCGAAGAACGCCCCAGCGAGAAACTGTCCCTCGATCGCGACGTTGATGACCCCCGCACGCTCGCACAGACAGCCGGCGAGCGCACCCAGCACGAGCGGGGTGGCGACGGCGAACGTGCCAGGAAGCGGGTTGGTGATCCACGGCTTGAAGGCGACGTCGAGGTCGGAGTACGCCCACACCACGAAGCACAGGAGGAAGGCGACACCCACCACGATCATCGAGACGAGCGTCACCGCGCCGTGCCTCATCAGTCCCAGTGCGGCGGCGACCGCCGTCACCAGGACGAGGATGCCGCACGTCAAGGTGACCGGGTGGGTGCTGATCTCGCCGGGCACCGTGTCGCGCGTACGCTCGCCCGACAGCAGGTAGAAGACCTGCTTGTCGTCGATCGTCAGCCAGAAATAGAAGATGATCGCACTGATCAGAAGCAACGTGACCGTCAGCTTCACCCGTCTTTGCATCTCGGCGGGGTCACGCACGGTCTCGGCGGCGGCGGTGGGCCGCTCCGTGGTGGCGGTGCTCATGAGTTCCAGCCCTTCGCCATCACGGCACCGCCGTTGTCACTCTCGCGGAAGCGGAACACTGCCTTCACGAGTGCCGGCGCTGCCACGAACAGCACGATCAGCGCCTGCAGCACCTGTGTCAGGGCGAGCGGTGTGGCGGCTGCACCTGCCTGCATCGCAAGTCCACCGGTGGACAGCGCGCCGAACAGCAGCCCGGCCAGCACCGTTCCGAGCGGGGTGGCTCGACCCAGCAGGGCGACGGTGATGGCGTCGAAGCCGATGCTTCCTCCGAAGTTCGCGGTCAGCGAGTCCTCGTGCCCGAGCACCTGCTGGGTGCCGGCGAGGCCGGCGAGCAGCCCGGCCACGATCATGGCCAGCGTGTAGACCTTGGCCACGCTCATGCCTGCCGTGCGGCCGGCGTCGGCGTTGGCGCCGACGGCGCGCAGCTCGAACCCGACGGTGCTGCGCTCGAGCAGCCACCAGACACCGAAGGCAGCCAGCACCGCCAAGACGATGCCCGAGTGGACACCGAAGATGCTCGGGAACGTCGCCGACGCGTCGACCTTCTCGCTGCGAGGGTTGTTGGATCCGGGCTGCTGGAACGACTCCTTGGTGAGCAGGTAGGTCAGCAGCGCGGCCGCGACGTAGTTGAGCATGATCGTGGTGATGACCTCATGGGCGCCCGTCCGCGCCTTCAGCACACCGATGGTGCCGCCCCAGACGGCGCCGCCGGCGAGACCTGCCAGCAGTGCGGCGAGGACGTGCACGACCGGAGGCAGGTCGTAGTGGAACCCGACGTACCCGGCACAGATTGCGCCGACGATCAACTGCCCCTGCGCACCGATGTTGAACAGGCCGGCCCGGAAGGCGAGCGTGACGGCCAATCCCGCGCAGATCAGTGGGGCAGCTCGCTCGAGGGTCGCGGAGATGGCACTCCACGACCCGACGGAGCCGCTGACGAGTGACGTGTACGACTCGCCGATCGCCTTGCCTGAGTTGCGGAAGGCGTCCCAGGGATAGCTGAAGAAGTAGCGGAAGCTTTCGATGACCTGACGGTCACTGACGAGGATGAGTACGGCGCCGACGAGCAGGGCCAGCACGATCGACGCCGCGGTCACCTTGATCGACGGCAGCCACGACGCCGGGGTGCTCAACGGTCGGTCGGTCTCCGGCTCCGGGCGGGGCTTCGTCTCGGTTGCCACACCCGACGACTTGTCCGGCGGCTGCTCATCGTCAGGCATTCTTCGCTGCCTCTCCGTCGGCGCCAGCTGTCCCGGCTGCGGTGGCACCGCTGCCACGTCGCTCCTCGGGCGCCGCTGCGCCCTTCGCGTCGCCCCCGGCCATCAGCAGGCCGATCTCGTCTCGCTTGATGTCGGGGGAGACGATGTCGACGATGCGCCCGTCGTACATCACCGCGATCCGGTCCGAGAGCGCGAAGATCTCATCGAGCTCGGTGGACACGATCACGACGGCGGTCCCCTTGTCCCGTTCGGTGACGATGCGCTTGTGGATGAACTCGATGGATCCGACGTCGACCCCGCGGGTCGGCTGCGACGCGATCAGCACCTTCAGCGGGCGGGAGAGCTCGCGCGCCACGACCACCTTCTGCTGGTTGCCGCCTGACAGTGCACTGACGGACGAGTTCATGCTCTGCGTGCGGATGTCGAACTCGTCGATCCGGTGCTGGGCGTTGGCCGTCATCGCACGTTGGTTCAACGCCAGCCCCCGGGAGAACTCGTCGTGCTTGTAGAGGTCGAGCACCAGGTTCTCGCGCACCGAGAACGAGCTGACGAAGCCGTCATGTGACCGGTCCTCCGGGATGTAGCCGATGCCCTCCTCGAGGACCTGCCGCGGCCCGTGCCTGGAGATGTTGCGGCCCTCGAGCTGGATCTGCCCGGACGCCGGACGGACCAGGCCGAGCAGAGCCTTGACCAGCTCGGTCTGACCGTTGCCTTGGACGCCGGCGATGCCCAAGATCTCGCCGGCGCGTACGTCGAAGGAGACGTTGCGCACGACGGAGGTGCCGCGGGTGCCGATGACGGTCAGGTTCTTCACGTCGAGGGCGACATCCCCGGCCTGGGGCTCGTCCTTGTCCACGACGAGCTTGACGCCGCGGCCGACCATCATCTCGGCCAGCTCCGACTCCGAGGCGGTGGGCTCGGTGGTGCCGACGACCTTGCCCCGGCGGATGACCGTGATCTTGTCACCGATCGCCTTGACCTCGCGGAGCTTGTGGGTGATGAAGACGATGGACGTTCCGTTGTTGCGCAGCGAGTCCATGATCGACATCAACTCGTCGATCTCCTGCGGCGTGAGCACCGCCGTCGGCTCGTCGAGGATGAGCACCTCGGCGTTGTTGGCGAGCGCCTTGAGGATCTCGACGCGCTGCTGGACACCCACCGGGAGGTCCTGCACGAGGGAGGCGGGGTCGACGGCGAGCTTGTACTTGTCGGAGAGCTCGCGCACCAGAGCAGCCGCGGAGGCACGGTTGAGAACGCCGAGCCCGCGCGTCTGCTCCCGGCCGAGCATGATGTTCTCGGCGACGGTGAACACCGGCACGAGCATGAAGTGCTGGTGCACCATGCCGATGCCGGCCTCGATGGCGTCACCCGGGGTGGCGAACTTCGCGGGCAAGCCGTCGAGCAGTACCTCCCCCTCGTCGGGGTCGAGCAGCCCGTAGAGCATGTTCATCAAGGTGGACTTGCCGGCACCGTTCTCGCCGAGCAGGCAGTGGATCTCGCCGGCCTCGATGGTGAGGTCGATGTGGTCGTTGGCGGTGAACGTGCCGAACCTCTTCGTCAGGCCTCTGATCTCCAGCTGCATCCGTTGAGACTCTCCTCGGTCAAGACGTGCCTCGGGCCCATCCCTCAGGCAGCAAGGGAGGAGCATCCGCGTGGATGCTCCTCCCTCACAGCGGCTACCTGCTCGCGATCACTGCGGCGCTGACGGCGACGTGATCTTGATCTTGCCGTTGACCAGGTCCAGCTTGATCGATTCGATCTCGTCCTGGAGCTCCTGCGGGACCTCGCCGTCGAACTCGTGGTACGGGGCCAGCTGGACGCCGCCGTTGTCGAGGGTGCCGACGAAGGGCTCGTTGGTGAACTCGTCGTTGACGGAGTCGGTGATCGCCTGCTCCACCGCGACGTCCATGCCCTTCATCACCGAGCTGATCAGCGTGTCGCAGTACTCGGCCGCGCTGACGCAGCCGTCGGTGTCGACCCAGATCGCGTTGACCTCACCGTTGGTGGCCTGGGCCGCCTCGAGCGCGCCGAGACCGGCGGGACCGGCGACGGGGAAGATGATGTCGGCTCCCTGCGACATCAGGTTGTCGGCCGTGTCCTGGCCTGCGATCTTGTCCTCGAAGTCGTCGGTGAAGGAGCCGGACTGTGCCTTCTCGTCCCATCCGACGACCTGCACCTCGTCGTTCTTCTGCTCGTTCCAGTACTGGACGCCCTCCCAGAAGCCGTCCATGAAGATCGTCACGGTCGGGATCTTGGCGCCGCCGAAGGTGCCGACCACGCCCGACTTCGTCATCCCCGCGGCCAGGTAGCCGGCGAGGAAGGAAGGCTCAGCAGTGTTGAAGGAGAGCCCCCGCAGGTTCTTCGGGGGCTTGGCGTAGCCGAAGTCGACGATCGCGAAGTCGACGTCGGGGCTCTTCTTGGCGGCGGTCTCCGTCGCCTCACCGAGGAGGAACCCGACAGTGACGATCGCGTTGCAGTCCTCACGGAGCAGCGCGGCGATGTTGTCGGCGTACTCGCTGTCGGACTGCGACTCGACCTCGCCGGTCTTGAGGCCGAGGGTCTTGACGGCGTTGACCAGCCCGTCGTGGGACGTCTGGTTGAAGGACTTGTCGTCGAAACCGCCCGAGTCCGAGACCATGCAGGCCTTGAAGTCAGGGTTCGACGCGGTCGGGCTCGGTGCCTCCGACGACGACTGGGTCGCTTCCGTAGGGCTCGTCGACCCGCCGCCTCCGCCCGCGTTGTCCTCCGGGCGATCACCACATGCCGCCAGGGTCAGGGCCAGGACGCCGGTGAAGGCCAGAACTTGTGCCGTCTTCTTCACGGTTTACCTCCGCACAGATGTGCAAGCAAGAATCTGAGCAAGGCCACCCCTCGCCCACGACGGGGTGACTCTAATGTCTGCGCCCCGACCGTGGTAACCCCGGAGCCCAAACGGAGATCTCCGATACCTGTTTGTGACCTAACGAGCAGCATCGGTTGCGGCGAGTCCGGCGTAGACCCGAACACCCACCGCGATTGCTCGTTCGTCTATGTCAAAACTGCCTCGATGCAGATCTCCCGCGTCGGCAACTTCGTGGCTGCGTACGCCGAGCCGGGCCAGCGCGCCGGGGACGCGGCCGAGGATCCACCCGAAGTCCTCGCCTCCAAGACTCTGGTCAGTACCGGTGACCCGTAGCGGTCCGAGCATCTCGGCGGTGACATCTCGCATGAACTCGGTCGCCTGCACGTCGTTGACGCACGGCGGGACGCTGGTGTGCATGTCGACCTCGACGTCGACACCGTAGGGCGCGACCAGCGACCGGATGAGGTCGGGGACGCGGTTGTGCGCCGACTCCCACACCCGGGCGTCGAGGCAGCGCATCGTGCCCTCGGCGTACCCGGTCTGCGGTATCGCGTTGGCGGCGGCGCCGGTGTGCACCTGTCCCCAGACGACACTGAGACCTGCGCGTGGGTCGGCCAGCCGCGACAGCACGGCTGGCAGCTCGGTGATGACTTGTCCTAGGGCGTAGACGAGATCGGACGTGAGGTGTGGGCGCGCGGTGTGCCCACCAGGCCCGCGCATCGTCACCCGGATCCGGTCGGCGCCCGCAGTGATCGGTCCGGCCCGGAACCCGACGTGACCGACGGCGATGTTGGGGTCACAGTGCAGCGCGAACACGCGCTCGAGACCGTCGATGCCGCCATCGGCCAGCACGTCGAGGGCGCCACCAGGCGTCACCTCCTCGGCCGGCTGGAAGATGAAGCGAGCCGAACCGGTGAACAAGCCTTGCTTGGCCAGGTCGGCAAGGACCAGCGCCGCGCCGAGCGTGATCGCCGTGTGCGCGTCGTGACCGCACGCGTGGCAGGCACCTTCAACCGTGGAGCGGTACGGCACCGGTTTGGTGTCGGTCAGCGGAAGCGCGTCGATGTCGCCGCGGAAACCGATGCGCGTCGGGGCGCCTTCGGTGCCTACGACCTCGCAGATGACGCCGGTGCCGGACGCGAGCACACGAGGTGAGAGGTCGGCCCCCATCAGTCGCTCGACGATGGCTCGGGTGGTGCGGTGCTCGCGACGGCTCAGCTCAGGGTGGCGATGCAGGTCGCGACGGAAGTCGATCAGGTCGGGCTCGAGCTTGGTGGTCAGGCTCTCGATGTCGTCGCGGAGGGAAGGTTCGAGCACCCGGCCATTCTCTCACCCGACGTACGTCGTCACCGCCGAAGGGGCACATGGCGGCTTACTCATTTTTCGTGCGACCGAGCCTGTCGCCACGTCCGCGCTCGGTTCAAAACGCGTCGGGTGGCTGATAGACGCCCCACACCTCTCGCAGCGCATCGCACACCTCACCGACCGTGCCGTGGGCGGCGAGCGCCGCCTTCATCGGCACCAGCACGTTGTCCGTGCCCTGCGCTGCGGCGCGGAGCGCGTCGAGCTGACGGTCCACCTCCCCCTGGTCACGGGTCGTTCTCAGCCGGGCGAGACGCTCGCACTGCTGCTCCTCGATCGCCGGGTCGACGCGCAGCGGCTCATAAGGGTCCTCGACGTCGAGCTGGAACCTGTTGAGCCCGACGATGGTGCGCTCCTCGTGGTCGATCTCCTGCGCGATCTGGTACGCCGCCTTCTCGATCTCGCCCTTCTGGAAACCGTGCTCGATCGCGCTCACCGCTCCCCCGAAGTCCTCGACCTTGGTCATCAGCTCGCGGGCGGCCCGCTCCACGTCGTCGGTGAGCGACTCGACCGCGAACGAGCCCGCGAACGGGTCAACGGTCTTCGTCACGTCGCTCTCGTACGCCAGCACCTGCTGGGTACGCAGCGCGAGCCGGGCGGCCTTCTCGGTCGGCAGCGCGATCGCCTCGTCGTAGGAGTTCGTGTGCAACGACTGGGTCCCCCCGAAGACCGCGGCGAGCGCCTGCACCGTGACGCGGACCAGGTTGACCTCGGGCTGCTGGGCGGTGAGCTGGACGCCGGCGGTCTGGGTGTGGAAGCGGAGCATCGTGGACTTGGGGTTCTTGGCACCGAACTCGTCGCGCATCACCTCGGCCCAGATGCGCCGCGCTGCACGGAACTTGGCCACCTCCTCGAGCAGCGTCGTGCGCGACACGAAGAAGAAGGCCAGGCGAGGCGCGAAATGGTCGACGTCTTGACCCGACGCGACCGCTGCTCGGACGTACTCGATCCCGTTGGCGAGGGTGAACGCGATCTCCTGCGCGGGCGTCGCACCCGCCTCCGCCATGTGGTAGCCGGAGATCGAGATCGTGTTCCAGCGCGGCATCTGCTCGCGGCAGTACGTGAAGACGTCGGTGATCAGCCGCAGCGACTGCGCCGGCGGGTAGATGTAGGTGCCGCGGGCGATGTACTCCTTGAGCACGTCGTTCTGGATCGTCCCGGTGAGCTTGTCGGCACTCACACCCTGGCTCTCGCCGACGAGCTGGTAGAGCAGCATCAGCAGCCCGGCCGGGGCGTTGATCGTCATCGACGTCGAGACCTCGTCCAGCGGGATGCCGTCCAGCAGCAGGCGCATGTCCTCGATCGAGTCGATGGCGACGCCGACCTTGCCCACCTCACCGTGCGCGATGGGCGCGTCGGAGTCGTAGCCCATCTGCGTGGGCAGGTCGAATGCCACCGACAGGCCACTGGTGCCCGCCTTGATCAGCTGGTGGTAGCGCTCGTTGGACTCCTTGGCGGTGCCGAACCCGGCGTACTGGCGCATCGTCCACGGGCGGCCGGTGTACATCGACTCGTACACGCCGCGGGTGTACGGGAACTCGCCCGGCCGGCCGAGCCGCTGCTCGGCGTCCCAGCCCTCGAGCGCCTCCGGGCCGTAGACGGGCTCGAACGGGAGGCCGGACTCGGTGTGTCCACTCATGCGCCTCAGGTTACGGCGCGGCGGGCGACGACCGCACCGTGAGATGGTCCACAGCCCGCCGCCGCGGTTCTGCTCACTGCGGCAGCGAGTCGTTGTTGCCGCCGGAGACCACCACCACGACTGTCCCTCCAGCGGGTACGCCGACAGCGCCCGTCAGCAGGGACGCCAGCGCCACACACGCGCCCGGCTCCGCGAGCACGCGTGCTGTCGCCCAGAGGAAGCGTCGGGCGTGGGCGATGGCCTCCTCATTGACCAGGACGGAGGTCACCTGGCTGCGCTGCGCCGTGGCGAACGCGATCTCGCCGATGCGCGGGGCACCCAAGGAGTCCGAGGCCACGCCGCCAACGATGGTCGGTACCGGCTCACCGGCGTGCAGCGCCCGTGACAGCGCTGGGCACAGCTCGGGTTCGACCGGTTGCACGACGACCTGGTCGGTGAGCGCCGCCGTGAGCCCGGCATACAGCCCACCGCCGCCGCAGGCCACCACGACCAGGTCGGCGTCCGGCACCTGCTCGGCGATCTCGAGCCCGGCGGTGCCCGCACCGCAGACGGTCTCGAACGAGTCGTAAGGGTGGATGAGCGGCAGCGCGTGCTCGGCCGCGAAGGACAGGCAGGCGTCAAGGGCGTCCTTGACGAACCCGTCGACGAGGTGGGCACGGCCGCCATACTCGGCGATCCGGGCGATCTTGGCCGGCGTGGCGTTCGACGGCACGAACACATCGGCCGTCAGCCCGGCACGGGCGGCTGCCCACGAGACCGCACCTGCGTGGTTACCGCCGGACGCCGCGCAGACTCCGGTGACCCCGGGCGGCAGCGACAGCACGGAGTTCAGCGCACCGCGGGCCTTGAACGAGCCGCTGTGCTGGGTCAGCTCGAGCTTGAGCACGACGTGGGAGTCGAGCCCGGTGTCGGCCCAGTCGAGAGCCAGCACCGGCGTCCGGCGCAGACCGCCGGTCATCCTGACGGCGGCGGCCTCGACGTCGGGGAGCGTCGGGACCCGCGTCATGTGGTGCGTGTCGAACGGAGCGCGCGTACGCCGAGCACGACCAGCACGGCGGCGATCGCGAGGTTGACGACGATCAAGACCGTGTGGGCGACGTAGTAGCCGGTGGGGCGGCCGTCGGTGGCCGCGAGATTCTTGATGAACACGCCATAAGTGACGACGTTCCAGACCGCGATGGCGAAGAAAAGCAGAGCGTGGGTGCGGGTGAGCTTCACCCCGTCATCTTCTCCCGTGGTCAGTCGCGCTGACGCAGCAGGTGAGCGAAGACCGCTCCGGCCGCCGCACCGACCACCGCGCTACCGGCGTCGAACCGCCCTCGGGGTGGATCGGGCTCGCCGTCCGGGGGTCCGGTCACCGATCCGGCACCAGCACCGGTGGCGGGTCGGGCGCTGGTGGCGAACGTTCGCCGCTCGGCGGCCTCCGCTCCGAGCAGTACGTCTGCCTCGGAGGTGGCCACCTGGCTCGCTGTCGATGGTTCCGACGTGAACGCCCACGAGGCGCCGTACAGGATGAGTCGCGAGAAGTAGTTGATCCAGACCACGAGCGTGATCGCAATGGCCAGCGGGGCAAAGGCGCTGCCTCCGACGCCGCCCAGCACGTAGATCACCAGCAGCTTGAGGACCTCGAAGCCGGCAGCCCCGAGCAGCGCCCCCTGCCACAGTGCCCGGTTGCCGACCCGTGGCTCGCCGAGCAGCCGGAACATCACGTAGAGGAGCAGCGTGCTCGCGGCCAGGCCGAGCGCGAAGCCGATCGCCCAGACGAGCACCGCCCCGATGCCTCCGGACGACAGGCCCACCAGGTCGAGGATCTTGTCGGTGATGCCCTGGGCGACACCAGAGAGGCCGACCGAGACGATCAGCACGGCGCCCAGGATGGCGAGCACCAACAGGTCGAGCGCCTTGCCGACGGCGAAGTTGCGGACCTTGGACTCCGGGATCACGAAGACGTCCTGCAAAGCAGTCCGCAGCCCCGAGAGCCAGTTCAGCCCGGAGTACAGCACTCCCAAGAAGCCGATGATGCCGGCCGCAGCCTTGGCGTTCTCGATGTCGGCGAGGCTGATCTTGCCCTCGGCCTCCGTTGGGCTGACGATGCCGGGGAAGATCGACTCGATCGCAGTGATCAGGGAGTCGCGGGCGCCTGGAGAGGCGATGCTGACGTAGCCGATGACGGCAAAGCCGAGAGCGAGGATCGGGAAGAACGACAAGAACCCGAAGTAGGTGACGGCACCGGCGAGCACGTTGCCCTCGACCTTGCCGTAGTGCTCGACCATTCGCATGAGGTGGTCGGCTGCGGGCGACCGCTCGCGTACCCGCGCGATCCGCGCCTTGACCCTGTCACCCAGGGACTGCTTCTCGGCTGGCATGAGACATTCGTACACCCGACGCGGGCATCAGCCACACGCGACGCGACCGTATCCGCCGCGATCAATCCGCCGGCGTACCCAGCTGGAACGTCCGGACGGGGCGCCACACGCCGTCATCCCCATGGATGTAGAGGTGGAACTCGGTGACCTCGAACGACGCCTCGAAGTCGCGCAACGTCTCATACGCCTGGTCCAGCGCCGCTTCGTCGAGGTGGTGGGCCACGGTCACGTGAGGGTGGTAGGGAAACGCCGGCTCCTGCTCCAGCGCACCGGCCCGGGCCGCCTCGGCCAGCAGCTCGCACGACGAGATTCCTTCGCTGATCGCGACGAAGACCACGGGTGAGACAGGCCGGAACGTCGCGGTGCCCCGCAGTCGCAGCCGGAACGGACCGTGGCGGCTCGCGACGTCGCACAGGTGCGCGGACAGCTCGGGATCGGGCGCCGAGACCTGCGTCGGCGGAACCAACGTGAGGTGGGTGGGAACGGTGTCAGCCGCCGGGTCTCCGAAGGACGCGCGGTACTGCTGCAGCACACCTGCCCACGGCTCAGGAATGGCGATGGCGACACCGATCGTGGGCACGCGGTGACCTTATCTGCTTGGCACAGCCTGCGTGGCAGGAACGAAACCAATCCGGTCGTAGACGGCGGCGAGAGTCTCACTTGCCACCGAACGTGCACGGGCCGCACCCTCGCGCAGGATCGCGTCGAGCTCCGCCCGGTCCTCGAGTAGCTCGACCGTGCGGGCGCGAAACGGTGTGACGAAGTCCTCGACCACCTGCGCCAGGTCCTTCTTCAGGTCTCCGTATCCCCTGCCGTCGTACGTCGTCGCCAGGTCCTCGACCGGTCGGCCGCTCAGGGCGGAGTAGATCGTGAGCAGGTTGGAGATCCCAGGCTTCTCGACCTCGTCGAAGTAGACCTCCCGCCCGGAGTCGGTCACCGCCGAACGGATCTTCTTCGCAGACGTCTTGGGCTCGTCGAGCAGGTCGACGATGCCGGCGCTCGACGACGCCGACTTGCTCATCTTCGCCGTCGGCTCCTGCAGGTCGGTGATCTTCGCCGTGTCCGTGATGATGTGCGGCTCCGGCAGCGTGAACGTGTCGCCGAAGCGGTGGTTGAAGCGACCGGCCAGGTCACGGGTGAGCTCCAGGTGCTGTCGCTGGTCCTCACCGACGGGAACCCGGTCGGCCTGGTAGAGCAAGATGTCGGCGGCCTGCAGCACCGGATACGTGAACAGCCCGACCGTCGCCCGGTCCTGACCGCCCTTGGCGGTCTTGTCCTTGAACTGCGTCATCCGCGCGGCTTCACCATAACCGGTGAGGCAGCCCATCACCCAGGCAAGCTGGGCATGCTCGGGCACGTGCGACTGCACGAAAAGCGTGCACTGACGGGGATCGACCCCCATCGCGATCAGCTGAGCCGCCGAGCCCAGCGTGCGCTCGCGCAGGATCTGCGGGTCGTAGTCGACCGTGATCGCGTGCATGTCGACGATGCAGTAGAACGCGTCGTGATCGAACTGCATCGACACCCAGTGGCGAAGCGCACCAAGGTAGTTGCCGAGATGGAACGAGTCGGCGGTCGGCTGGATGCCGGAGAGCACCCGCGGGCGCGCGGGAACAGGGGACGGCGAGGACATGCGAGCCATCATGCCAAAG
>JAABUS010002998.1_pt1 | contig 29142 bp, 7 predicted proteins | sample 5560161 | NCBI WGS metagenome assembly JAABUS01 (sample SAMN10711885, study PRJNA513376) | rock metagenome | isolation source: Antarctica rocks | place: Antarctica: Victoria Land, Trio Nunatak nord | collected 2016-01-04
CAGACCTTCATCATGACCAGCCTCTCCTACCGCGCCCTCCCCAAATCCGCCTTCACCACCCTCCAGAAACATGTCTTCCCCACCTACTTCCGCCTGCAAACAACCCTCTTGCTCTTAACAGCCGCCACCCACCCTCCACACGGTGCCATATCACTAGCGGTATCCCCTCGTGATCTACTGCCACTAGCAATAGGCGCAGCGACAGCATTGCCAAACCTGCTCGTCTACGGACCGAGGACGCAAGAGGCGATGGTGCAGAGGGTTCATCAGGGTAGCGCTTCCCTCTGTAGGGGAGATTGAGGAATTTGAACGCTGACTAGGAATGGGGCGTTGTAGAGACGCGGGATGGGAGGAGGTGTGACGGTGGAGAAGTCAGTACGGAGATGGAGAGGAGGAATAGGGCGTTCAGGAGGGTGCATGCTATGAGCATTCATTTGAATCTTGTGACGATGGGGGCGACGGTGTGGTATGGGTTTCGATTGGCGTCGAGGTTCGAGATTGGGGTGGTGTGAGGGGTGGGAGGGTGACCTGGTGGGCTCTGCGAAGCGGTGCTTTTCTGATGGAAGCTGGTGGATGGAGACAAGCGGAGAGGGTTGTCGGCGGTTGCGTTTTAGATGAGAATCTTGCAATAAGCCGGGAATGGCTCGGAGTAATAGGGCCTCGCATGAGATATGTTCGTTCCCGAAGCTCGTTTGCGCGGTATCGCCCTGTTCTTCATTCTATTGTTAGATACTAACAGCGAAATACAAGATGTCGAGGGGACATGAAGGCCTTGCTGCGGCGCAATAGGCCGCGATACGTGACTTGTGTATAGCATGCCTACACCTAGTATCCTCAGGACACTTCGCCAGAGGAAGGAAGCTTGGTGGGAAGAGCAGCTCTGAAAAGCATGATATGGTGCTCAATTACATCATGAGGGAGGACGCTTGATTCTGAAGCGGAATTCTACGATCTTGTCTGCATTCCAACATACCCTCGTCTTCAGACAATCGGACCATCCTCATTCAGGAGTTATCGTTACTTCACCAGAAACTCATCCGACAAGCGGAGATGTTCAATAGCAACGAGCCATTATCAATAGACATTGCGCTTCTAGAAGGACACATCGTGCTTAGCTTCTAGGCCGCTGCCACGAAAATTCCGTGGATCTTGGTTTCCGGTAGGCTGAGGAGCTCGACAAGGAGAGAAGCTAGGATTACGACAAGTAGCGAGTGCTGAGACTATAAGTCTCTCGGAATCGGATATGGAGCTGGAGAGAATCGGAAGGTTCCACGACGTGAGAGGACAACGAAGGCTGTGAGGCTGCAACAGCAGATAGGGTAGTATGTAAAGACGAAGGCTCCTGGACTGAAGACTCGGGGCGAGAGAAATTCGTCCATGTGTGCGATGCTCTTGAATGCATGCAAGCAGTGCAGACCTCTTGACTTAGGCTCAAGTTCTATAGAATCTTTGTTCGGACAGCTGCAAGGTAGGGATCGATGCTCTCCTCCTGCGGCCCTTCGCTGAGTAGTATAGTAGTGTATTCAAGGAGCGGATAGCCTGCGCGACTCCGATACGCTGTGGCGATCCTCGGATATGGAACTTGGTGTCTCCTTTTCCGCTTCCAATTGCTGAAGGCAATCTTTCAGCTTTTCCAAGGTTTGAATGGTCATTTCATCGTCTGAGCCCAATAAGTTCGTATAGCCTTCTGAGGCGAGTTCGAACTGCTGTACCGCCTCTTCGAACATGGACTGCTTCTTGAAGAGCATTCCCAACCACTTTCTTGTAGTAAAGATGTACTCATGCGCAGAACAGTGCTGAAACCCGTCCAACGCTGAGAGGTACATGCCTTCTGCTTCTTTCCATCTGCCGTGATCATAATAAAGTAGTCCCAGTGCGTATCTCATTCTCATAACAAGTGTGTGCTCCGAACCATAGATCATCTGAAACCCATCTAATGCTCTTGAAAGCAACTCTTCAGACTCTTTCATCTTGCATGGGTCTTTCGAGTATAGATTACCCAAATCATGCTTCGTATTGATGACACTTATATGCTCAGGGCCGTAGATCTTTTCATAATCCACCAAAGCTCCCAAATACAACTTTTCAGCCTCTTTGATCTTACATGGGTCTTTCGAGTATAGACTACCCAAATGGTGCCTTGTCATTACGGCGTTTATATTTTTAGGACCGCAAACCTGTTCGTAACCCACCAAAGCTCCCAGATACATCTCTTCAGCCTCTTTTATCTTGCATTGATCTGTCGAGTATAGATCACCCAAAGCACGGTTGATTTGCAGTACATCCAAATCTTCAGGGCCGTATATCTTTTTATAATCCGCCAAGGCTGTCAGATACATTTCTTCAGCCTCTTTCATCTTGCAGGGATCCTTCGAGTATAGATTGCCCAAACTACACTCCGTCATCATAACGTCTCTATGCTCAGAACCGTGGATCTCTTTATAACCTGCTAAAGCTCTCAAATACATATCTTCTGCCTCTTTCATCTTGCCTGAATTCTTCGAGTATAGATTGCCCAAACTACACTCCGTCAGCGCAACGTCTCTATGCTCAGAACCGTGGATCTCTTTATAACCTGCTAAAGCTCTCAGATACATATCTTCAGCCTCTTTCATCTTGCATGGATCCTCCGAGTATAGAAATCCTAGATCATAAATAACACTCAGGAGCCGTCTATGCTCGGGGCTTGGGGCCTTCTCGAGTCCGATCAATACCCGCAAGAACATATCTTCGGCCTCTTTTGTCCTCCCCTGATGCATGTAGAAAGATCCTAGACTGTGGACCGCGTCGAACGTCGACAAGTCCTCAAAACCGAAGATTTTTTCTCTTGCTGTCAACGACCGCAGATACATATTCTCGGCTTCTTTCATCCTACCTTGCTCTGAGTACAAAATTGCTAAATCAGGCAACGGACCATGCGCCATCGCGTAGTTGAGACCTTGGTATTTCTGGTGCTCTACCAATTCTCGCAAAAATGATTCTTCAGCTTCTTTGGTCTTGCCTTGCCTTTGGTACACCATACCTAAAGCATGGTCGAAAAAGCTGGCGAAACCAGGCCTGCATTTATGATCAGGACCTCCAAATTTTTCAAGTCCGGGCAACATTAGCAGACACATCTTTTCGGCATCTTCGGCTTTCCTTTGTTCTTCGTACAAGGTCACAAGCGAAATACATACGGCGCTGAGGAAGCCGAGGTGTTCCTCATTCTGGACGACGTTTTGTAAGAGCCACTGTAAGGTTGGGCGGACATGATCACAATGTGGTAGGAGACGTCTGTTCGCAAGAGAGCTTTCAGACACGACCTCTGAAGTCGCAGCGGATACAACGATCATCACGGCCAGCCGGCCCATAGAAGCCATCAATTCTTCACATTGATGGAAGCACCAACTATGTAGCACAGAGTGGATAGAGAAGGATGGTGACTTGGTTTTTGCGTCAATGAAGGAGTATTCAAGTAGCAGCCCTTTACACTCATTGAAGTCAATTTCATTGCCTACACAATCGACAAACCAGGAAGGCACTTGGTCGGGGATAGCGAGCTCGAGTATTGCCTTGAAGAGCTCGTACCAAAGATCTTGTCCGTCGAGGAACGAGCATAGCATCAAGAAATTGGCTACAGCGTCGTTTTGAGAACGAAGGGAGTTGAAAGATAGGGTCCACGTTGTCAAAATGCTGCAATCTGGATTTTCGCGCGATGCGGAGGAGTGCTGTTTCGTCATTAATCTACTCCACTCCTGGTCATACAATTCGATGTACTCGGCCACATGCGTGCCCGTCTTTCGCATGTACGATCCGGCCTGGTTGAGTGCCAAAGGGAGGCCTTGAAGTCGAGCAACTAGTTTTAAAAATACTAATAGGCACCCAAAGTCAAATAGGGGTATCGGATGGGCCTCCGACTGTACTCACCTTCTTCCGGTCGCCCAGTGCTATTTTCCAGAATGCTTTTCGCTTGGAGTTCGTCAACGGGCTGTAACTTCAAGTCGTCCGCGCCCAGCTCCCAGAGACTCGCAAGTCGAGAAGTTATAAGGATAGATCCTTGCTCTGCTGTAGGAAAATATTCTCTGATATTAAAGGCTTCGGGAGCTTCAGACGGCACTCCATATTCCCGGTCTAAATTGTCGAAAACCAATAGCCACTGGTCATTGGATCGCCGTGATAACCAGTCAAGAACGCCTTCCATAATTTCATCGACATTTGAGCTCTCATTTTGCAGATACTGTCGGCTCTTTTCAGAAAGCTAATACTGTGGCAACCGGCTGGCTAAGTCAGCTATGCTTCGCGTTACCCTTTCTTTGCTTGAGCTGTCGATCCAGAAAACCGCGCTGTAGCTCTCGTGATATTTCCGGGTGTATTCGACGGAGAGTTGGGTTTTTCCAACCCCACCAAGGCCGTGGATCACGAAAACTTTGCGACGCATGCGATCCGTCAAGGTGGGAAGTAAGACTTGGGCTATTCGAGCCATCTCCTCGTCCCGGCCTACGAACCTCTGCACGACAGGGATACCACGGAGGCTGAAGTCTACGTTGAAGAAGCGGTTTTCAGTATTGGCGACTTGTGCTTGAAGACGTCAGAGAAGCTTTCACGATTGCACGACCGTAAGGCAGAAAGACAGGTCATACCTCGATACCGTTCCTCGGTCTTTTGAGGCGCCGCCTGGACCATTCTTTGGATCTCTAGCAGCACCAAGAGGAAGCTCTCATCTTCGGGATGATTGAATTTGTTTAGTCCCGAGTGATCGGTGGCAAGTTGAAAAGCTCTTCTCCCGGGCAAAGCAGCTGACTGATAGCTAGCGACCTGGAAGCTCGTAAGCACTTATGGCTTGTCAAGTGCAAAATTTGGAGGTTTAAGTACCTGAGCTCGCAAAGGTCCGTATGACGCGTCTTTATTCTCATAAAAGCAAACAATATCGGCATTTTTATAACTCGCCTGGAAATCCCGCGCGACGTCATGAAGAGTAAGGCTGTTCATTTTGAGACTCTCAAGCAAAGTCTTGTCATGGCCGATTGCTTGAGCAAGCCACACACCATAGACAGCGACCTCGCTTCCTTGATGCGGAGTTCCAAGAAAGATAATCCCAGTCGTGGATAACCGAATATCTCTAAATTCATCCCCATGATCGGCCAACACCAATGCCTAAGAAGACGTTAATGCCCGGAGATGCATGATTGAGCGATTGTCACCGACTTGTTTGATGACCAAACCTCCAATGCTATGTCCGATGAATACCAAGGGCCGTTGGCACCCCTATGATTATCTTCAGCAGTGGGATGGCACACCACCTAATACCTTAGACTGCTAACCTTCTTACTTTGACGGTCCTGACGGAGGATATTGAGCAGTTGCTCTCCACATTTGCGCAGACTTGTCTTGACATCCGCTTTACGCCAGTCTGACTCGTAACTATAACTTGCTACTCGAGAATTCGGAACTGAATCTGGCAAAAGGTCTCGGAGCCAAAGGATCTCCGCGTCATCCGAAGCAGTTGATGTGACGTTAGAGCGTCCGTCAGCTTGAACATGGTTCTGACGGCCGGGTAGGAACTCGAATCTGAGACGTTTGGTAGGCCGCTCTTCCTCGGCAGATATTGATCTGCTTGTCTAAGTGTGATATGGGTGAGCCCCAAGCCCTTGAACGGCGATAATACTTCAAAGCTCGTCAATAACGTTGCTTGAGCTTGCAGACAAGATGCCTACTCCACATCGGGGCCATTATCACCACAACCCGTAGCCCACACATTAAGTCCTGTGTGTTTGACAGTCTCTTTGGTGCAGATGCCGGTGCGGTAGCCTTGCGACATTTGAGGAATTACCACGGCTTCATGGACGCTATATCATACACGATTGAGAGCGGCAATGACTCCTACAAGATCGAGGCATATGAGTGGAAGGAGTCGGTTCTAGTTATTCCATATGTTACCGTACAGCGTGGAAGAGCTCTTTCTGAACATGCACGAGCGCGCCGAGCAGGCTGCAACAACTATAAATAGATCACACTAGAACGGGAATAGTCTTGTGTAACCTGGAAGTAAAAATATATGGAAGATAGTACCTCGTACCACCAACAACATCCTGTCTTAGAATAATTATGATGAGGTAGATAAAACGTAGCAGCCCCTGCGCCCTTTCGAAGGCACTAAGGAGATAGATTGACGGAATGGCGGTAGGCCGACCGCCCAAGGCAGACCCATAGCTGATGGGGCATTCCGTTGAAGGCGCCACTTGTTCTATCGCTGCTCTAGACTAAAGCCTTAAGAAGGCGCAAGGGATTTTTAAAGCGATAGAATTGCTACGACATCATGAAGCCCCTTGAGAGATGTATTGTACACGTATATGGACAGCCTAAATGCTCGGACAATAATGAACGTGGATCTCTAGCTCCGAGCGGTCAAGAGTAAGGAATTCGTAACTTCAACTGCAGCCATCTCACCACAGTTGCCACGCAGCAGTATCCCAATGCAGTAACTACTGTCTACGCATCCCCAATCGATGAAATTCGTATCTTCCCCTGTACAAATGTTTTCTTTTCCTGGTGACGACGGGTTGAAAGGGTGTCGGCCAGATTGTATAAAAGAGCAATGAAAAAAGTCACCGCGGCCGTTACAACTGCGATTAACGGTGCAGCGATTGAGAAGACCACGAACCCGTACGACGCATCCTGAAAGCTTTGGCTGGGTTGCAGGCGTTGGGTGGCTAAGCCGACCTGCATCGCTGTAAGAACGATAGTCACATATGCGAAAACGGCAAAGAGCCAAGCGAATCGTCGCACGAAGAAGGAGCTGTAGGTTCGATAGTTGTAGAAGTAGCCGCGAATTAGCGAGCGATCTTGAGGGCGCCCGAAAAAGCGATACAACCAATTGAGCCTCCGAAGCCGAAGCTCTCCAAATTGATAACGGCGGTTGATGTATTCCGGCGGCTTCCGGTCGATGGTTCTACGAACATCCTGGATGTAAGCTCTCCACTGCGTCCACTGCATTCGAGGTATCAGGTTCAATGACTGAGCAATGGCGAAGTCACTCTCGTGAGATATAAGCCAAGTGTAGGAATAGAGGAAGCCACATGCGGCCCCGTGAAGCTCCTTCTGGTGGCAGAGATGCGCAGTCCAGAAATCGTGGTGTCCGAGGTATTGAGGAAAGGGCTTGACGAAGACCGTCGATGCGGACCACGTAAGATGAAGGTCTGCCTGCTCTGTGAGGACAACCTCGCGCTTCATCATCTTCTGCCGGTGGAGTGCATAGTAGTTCCACGACCGTCCAGCCATCCATAGCCTCTTGTGTATGTAGTTGAGTCTCGTAACATCGAGATCATGATGCAAGAACATGGACATGTCATCTTCCGGCGTGCATGCGATAACGCCCCCTGCTTCTGTGTAGTGTGCTGTCGGCAACAACTCATGACAATCAGAAAGCAATGGGACTATCGAGGTGTGTGACCGTCCTTTCGATTGATCGGGCGTAGGCTGATGGTTGATTGGCGTCAATGATGAAGACGCAGAGAATGGAGGCTCGAGCGTGTCTGGCGCCTTTTGTGCCTGCCTGGAGCGTAAGTGATAGATGCTAGATTTCATAGAATTGTTGACGAACCCCATGTTGTCCGTGCCCGGTGAGCTCGAAGCTTATAGTGTTTGCTTGCATTCTGTACTATCTAGTATTTTTGTCGGACAAAGTTCATCAGTCAGTCGTGACTTCCTCTTTGCCCAGAGATGAACTATAACGCTAAGAAATCCAGGACGTCGAGATAGATCTGGATATGGGTGGAAGGCCATTGTGGATTGAATAGGGGTTTCTGGGTAATCAGTGTGGCTTGCACCAGGGCGCTTGCATTTTATGTGTGCCTCGTATCATCAATAGCATAGCCGTTTTCGCGACCGCAAGACAAGCTCTCCTGAAATATAAATGAACCCCCCGATGCACCCAAACTAAATCGTGTCGATTTTGGAGTAGGTTGGATGTGAATGCGCTTGACTGTTACGAGCTTACCAAAGCTGTATCAGTGGTTCAGATTCTACGCCTTTGGACGAACCTGCTATTATGCTTGTCATGCTCGAGAAGCGAGCAATCTAAGCATAATATTTGACATGCTTAACAAGCAAGCATTGCAAACAATTATATTTGCTATATTCGACAAGCAAGCAAGATAAACAATTAATATTTTTTTAATATATAAAAACTAAAATACAATTCTCTTATAGATTGTATTTAATTTATTATAGATTCTTACTTATTGTTACTCTAATTTATCGAATCTCTTTTAAAATTTATTAAATATAGAAATTGTTTATAGTTACAAACTCTTGTTATTAAGTAATTACTTGTATTGTTTAAAGACATCTATAAATCTTTTTAATAACACAATCTATTTTAATATTTTTAAAAAAAGTATTAATGTAATACTTTAAATATTTTAAGAATATTTGTATTAGATTAACGCGTCTTTATTTCGAATATTAGTTTATTAGTATTATATCGATTATCGATTATAAAAGACAACAAAATTAGAATTAATAAATTCGATATCTATTATAGAGATTGTATCGATTTAAAAAATTAATTTATATAAATAAATATCTATTTTATCTTTTATTTTGTTTTAGCAAATTAGAAGACAATTTTTGTATTAATATTTTTTAAAAAAAGAGTTTAATATTTAATTTAAATTAAATTTACAAAAGTATTTAAAAAATAATAGCAAATTTTTTTGTGCAATATTTATAGATTTCAACAACTTTAAAAAAAAATACAAAAAATCTTTAAAATATTTAACAAAAAACAAATTGCAAAAAAAATAATTTAGTATTTAATTTAACAAATCTTTGTAGTAGATTATATAACTAAATTTTAAAAGTATATTAATCTAATTAAGTAAAACAATATTGTATTTATAATAATATTTCGACAAAATTTTAAAAACAATCTAAAAGACAAGATTATATATAATAAAAGAATTCTTAACAATATATTTAATTTTATCGAAATAATTATTAATTTTAACAATAAACTATATAAAAAAACTATAAAAAAAAATACAATTAATTTCGAAAAAAAATAGAAATCTTCTTTAAATTAGCAATTAAATATTAGTAAAAAGAATTTTGTTTTAATTAAAAATACAATAATTCTAATTATTGTAAGTTTGTATCTATAAAATTAAATTTTATTTGACAATATAAAAAGAAAAACTTTAAAAAAAAACAAAATAACAAATTTCAAAAAATATGCTATTTATATAATAAATCGAACTACTTTGCAAGAAATTGTCAATTATAAAACTTAATAAATTGTCGACAAATCAATATTATATTAAGAGAGATACTTAATAATTAAAACAATATTAGAAAGTAAATTAATATAGAAACAAATATTCTTAAAACTAAATCGAACAACAACTACTATTTAATAAAAAATTCAAATTAGTTACAAAAAGTTCTAGATAAAATATTATTAAACAAAATATTTGTATCTACGTAGAAAGTTAATCAAATACTTAATAAAACTATAAAATCAAAAATATTATATTTTTATTTAGTAATAAACTTAGACAATAAGTATAATTAAAAGAACTTTTACAAATATCTAAACAATATTATAGATTATCTTAATACTTTAGCTAGCTTATTAAGAAAAAGAGAGATAAATTAAATTAAGAATAAATATAAAAAAGCACTAGAAAGCAACGCTACTATTAAAAAAGAAATTTTTAATAAAATCGAACAACAACTAAGCAATATAAATTTATTTTGTAAAAAAATAAAAAAAGCAAAGAAATATACAATACTTAGTTGAACAAAATACTATAACAATTTATGCTAAACTTATTTAGAAAACAAAAAAAAAATCAATTAATTTTCTAAAAAATCAAAATTATTAATCTAGTATAAGAAGAAAACTTAGCGCAAATAAACGTTCGAAACAAAAATTATAATACAAGAACAAAAAAAAGTTCAAATTTCTTAGTAAAAAATATATCAAAAAAATATAATATATTAGTCTAACAATAGCAACTAAACTTAACAATATATATACAATATTTTATTATATTAGTTAAAGTTAATAGATAACAATTTATTGCAATAGTTAATTTTAATACAATAGATAATTTTATAATTAAAACTTTTGTTAAAAGAAAAAAATATTTTACTTAAAAGAAGTCTAATATATATAATCTAGTAAATGTAAATAGAAATTTATTATTTAATAAGAATAAAAAAGTAAATAAAGAAACAAAGTTATTATTAATAGCTATTTAACAATATTATAAAACACTAATTTTTAATATAGTAGAAACAGCTATTTATAATATTGTTCTAAAAATATCTTAATTAAAGCAACACAATTTAGAAGTTAATTAAAATATATAAATACTTAGATTTGCGCAATATAATTATATAATTTATATTTAATCTATATATTAATAGTATTCGATAATAGATAAAAGATTAAATCGAAAATTGATTGCAAGCAACAAACTTGTATTTTTGCAAAAAAACAATTTAATAAAGTTCGATTTAATAAATACTAATAGAAATTAGTCGAATTATAAAGTTAAAATAAATAAAGAAAATTACAAATCTTTTAAAAATTTTAAACTATTTAATATAGCAAAAAAATTGCTAAAGTATATATTACAAATATACAATAGTTAAAAATATCTATTTCAAAAAGAGAAAACAACAAAAATTCTCTCTAAATATTAATTGTAAAATTACAAAATTAAAATTAAATTAAACAAGCAATTTATATGTAAATTTATATATATTTTATTCAAGAAGTGACTCGAAGTACTTCGCAAATATTTAACAAAAAACAAAAAAAAAGAATTTATTAAAAACTTTTAATTATAGATAGAATATTCGATTTTCTTTGTATTAAAAAAAAATAGAATTTTTTATCTATATATTAATTATTAAAAGCTAAATAATATTACAATTAAAAATCGATATTTATTACTTAATATTAGCAAACTTCAAAATTAACTATTCGAAATAAAATATTTTATTAAATTGAATTTACAAAAAGCGTACAATTAGATTAGAATAAAAATAGAAAAAGAATAGAAAATAGTTTTTTGTATATAATATAAATTATACAAATATATAATAATATTGTTTAAACTTATAAATATCTTAACAATATATTAGAAAATAATTAATAATATATTATAACAATATCTAGATCGATTTGTTATAATATATTTAAATAATATTATAATTTATTTATAGATTTTAGAAGAATATATTAACTATATCTTTAAAATATTAAAATATTTAAATATTTAAATATAAAAAACTTATATCTTAAGTTAGAGAAATACAAATTTTATTAAAAAAAAATTAATTTTTTCAAATTTGTTGTTAAACAATATAGAATATATATAGATTTCAAAAAGCTATAAGTAATTAGAAAATAAAAATTATTAATTAATATTAAAAAAATACATTTTTTTTTAAATTTTATAAATTATAATAAGAAGTTTATAAAAAACTATTTAGTAAACGCAATATTATTAACAAATTTTACAAAAAAGAATATACTATAATTATAAAAATTTGCAAAAGAGAAATTATTTTAAAATCTTAAACTAGAATATTTAAAGAAATTAATACTAAAAATATACAATTTACAATTGTTAAATAGAATTAAAATTAATATGTTAAATTTAGCTATCAATATATATTTTAATTAAAAGTATAAAAATATATAGCACTTAATAGTATATCTTTTAAGAAAACTCTTATTAATCGAACAAAATTATAATATTTACAATAAAAAACTACTTGTTATAATAATCTTTTTAAAATTATAAAAAGTATATATTGAAGAATTATTTAAACTTACAATTCTTATAGATTACAAAAATCTTATATACTTTACTACTATTAAATAGCTAAACAAAAAATAAATACAATAGTTAAAAAAACTAAAATAATACAAGTTTAAAATACAATATATCTTAGACAAAAATAATAATAAAATAGATATACTTAGCAAAAAAAAAAATTATATAGAAACAAAGAAATTGTTTAATTATAATATATTTAAAATTAATAAAAACAAATTATTATTAGCAAACAAACACAAACTAAATACTATATTACAAATACTTTAAGATAATATAGAAAAATTTTTAATAAAAAAAAAAAAACTTCAAATATTTATCAACAAAATCGACAAATATATAAAAGAGTATTATAACAAATTATTGCAAAAGTATTCGAAAATAACAAATTTTTTTTAGCTTTTCTATTAGTATTGTTAGTTTTTACAAATAAAACAAATTGTCAAGATATATATTAAACAATATTTTAGTTATTAGCAAAACAAATATAATATGTACGCAAACTATAGCAAAATTTAATATTAAAAGCTATTTGAATTGCTATAAAATAAAATTACAATAAACTTTATTATTAAGTTATCTAAATTAATAGATTCAACAATTAAAAATAGATATAATTTGATACTAATAATAATTAATTAATTTATTAAGTACTTATATATTATTGTATACAAAGAGAAGTTTATTGCAAAACAATTAAAATATATTATATTAAATCGACTTATATAGTATTACAATATATTTAAAAAACTAATTAGTAACAAAGACAAACTTTTTACGTTTAATTAATAAAAGATGTTTCTCTTAATATTAGATATAAAACTTCGAATATCTATTATCTACTATTTAATTACAAATAATTAGACAAAAAAAACAAATTAAAGTTTTAAACAATATTTAAGATACTATATTAACAATACTTATAGCAATTAAGTATTACTTTTATCTATAGTACAACTAATACTTAATACAAAGATTTCGAATATTACTAAAATAACTTTATTCTTTGTTAACTATAACAAGAAATGAAATTCTTTTAAAAAAAAACGTACACATTTGTTTGCGCAATTAACTATCGAAAGAGTAGCAATATTAAAAAAGATATATAACAATATCTCAAAAATATAAAAGAAATCGATTAAGTATTAAAATAGAAAACAAAAAACAATATCTTAGCTAAAAGAAAAAAATAAAATATATTTTTTTACAAAAAATCTTAAAACAAAAAAGTTAAACAAGAAGTTAAATTATATTAAAGTTAAATTATTTTTTGTTAAAAAAATTAAGAGATTAATCAACTACAAACTCGATTTATTTAAAAATATTAAAATATTTTTAGTATTCTATATTTTATTGTTAAAATTAATAAATTTAATTATATTTTTACAAAATATCTTTTATTTCTATCTATAAAAAAAAAATTAATTCGAAATTAAGAAAATTCTACAACAAAAAAATTAAAAATATTTTATTAAGTAAAAAAAATATTCTATCTTAAAAAATATATAAAAATTAGAAAAAAATCTTAATTGTTGTTAGAATCTTTTAAAGAAATTTTATTAAAACAAAATATAAAAATAGTATTTTAATTTTAATTAGTCGAAAGTTAAAACTATTCGAACAATATATTAAATAGTAACTCGAAAATCTTTGTAACAAACTTAATAAAGTATACTTTATTTATTTTTAGATTGTTAATATTTTTCTATTTTGTTACAATTATTTCTTTTTTCTTATTTTTTAGAAAATTTAGTTGTTTTTTTAATCGACTTAATTTTGCACACGTATTACATATTTTTTTTTAATTGTATTTGTTCTTTGTAAATTTGTTTAATTAAAGTTAAAAAAATTGTTAAATTGCAATTACAATTAGATTGCATATATTTTACATACTTTTTAGAATTATTATTTATACAATAGATCTTATTAGATATTGTACAATTACAACAAGAATATATTGCTAGAAATATCAAATTTAGAGCGTCGAAAAAATCTTTTTTTCGAATCTTTTTTTTTGATATTAATCTTTCTTAAAGACATAATAGAAAAATATAAAATTTCGAGACAAAAATTAAAAAAAAAAGAATAGTATTACAAGTTTATTAAAGTTGTATTAGTAATTTAGATTCTATATTTTTAAACAAATCTACTATTATATTTGTTATACTTAAGAAACAAACAATCTAAGTATAATATTTAATATATTTAATAAGCAAATATTGCGAGCAACTATATTTGCTATACTCGACAAGCAAGCAAGACAAACAATTAATATTTTCTTAATATATAGAAACTAGAATACAACTCTTTTATAAATTGTAGTATTTAATTTATTATAGATTTTTACTTATTGTTACTTTGATTTATCGAATCTCTCTTAAAATTTATTAAATATAGAAACTATCTATAGTTGCAAACTCTTGTTATCAAATAATTGCTTATATTGTTTGAAGACGTCTACAAATCTCTTTGATAGCACAATTTATTCTAATATCTTCAAAAAAAGTATTAGCGTAACATTGACCTATAGGGTCGCAACTAACTAGCAATTAGTATCTTATCTCAATACTATAAATGTAATTCCTCCCGAGCAACTTTTTTTTTTTTTTTTTTTTTCGACATTAGATTGCAAATATAACCAATTCCTCAACAACAACATTATTGTCTTACACAAAAATAACTCTTAATACAAACACTATATAGAAGAATACGTCTACAAGTTTTTTATTTCTTAATTAAACTTAAGCTAGAAGTTATATATATAATTGTATTTTTTAAAACTTTGTCTTGTTATATTTTGAGCACTTCTTAAGATCTTATTAAGTTTCTATTAAGCTTTATCAAATGCGTTCGATTAACGTCTCTCGACAGCAATAGATATATACGATTATAACAACAATGCTCAAATCTAATAAGAATAAATATATAAAATATTGTTAATACTTTACTAGCATTTGTAGTAATTTAAATACGTTAATGTTAAGTAGATTAATTGTTAAATTAGATTTCAATTCCAACTTTTGGAACCGACCCAATCTATCGATTTCAATATTAGGAATCGACTTAAAACTTAATTTAATTTCTATTATTCTAGAATCGAATTAATTCGACTCAACTCGATTCTTAATTTCAATATTAGAAATCGAATCGAATTGCCAAGAATATTAAAAATACTAAAAACAATGTAGTTGGATAATTAGGTAATATTAGGCTATGAACTTAGGAATGCTTGTCACTAGTACTAGCGACCTATCTACAATATATATTTGATCTCTCTTACTTAGATCTTAGAATCTTAGCTACAAAATATACTATTAAATTATATAGTGCGATTTATGCATGCATCGCGATAAGTCTCTATTGTTATAATTGTCTACTAACTAGAATTTTATTTTTATCTTGTTACATTGAAGTTTAACGCGAGAATTTAATTACAACAACAAACATTAAAACAACAAACTATCAATATGTCTCTAAAAATAATTTTAGGAATTTAGAAATTCAAAAACTTAGAAACACAAAAAAAAGAGTGTAAGAAACAAGTTAACTTTAACGAATTATCAAAATTAGAAATTTCAAAAATCAAAAATACGAAATTAACAACTTAAGAATCAAGATATTATTAAATTAAAGAGCAAAAAAAGAAGAGACAAAGTTAAAGTATTAAAAATTGTAAAGCTTTATTACTATATAATCTTTATATCTTTTTTAAAAACGTTAAGAGCATCGCACTTTAATAAACTTAATATTATTAATTTTTTAAATTAATTTTCGAATCTTTGTAATAAGCATAAAGTTATCTTTTAGTATAAAATTATTAAGTTGTCTCAATATTGCGACAAGCTTATAGAGAACTTTATTAAGTTTATTGTTGTCTAAGCAAATAAGAAGTAATTTGAAATAATAAATAAGTTAAAAAAGAAATATAAAGATAAGAATTCAAATTAGAAAATTAATTCTTGTGCTTTTCTAAAGTCTTTAAAAGACGTATTAAGAGCAAAGTCGAATAATATTTGTAAATATAGTTGACAATTTAGAGTTATTTTCTCGAAGTTTATTAGATTTGATTAAGTCAATAAATATATTAAATTTTTATAATATTTAAAGAATCTTTTTTATAGCATTTGTACTAAGATAATGCGAAAGCATAAAATTAATTTAAACAACGCAATTATTATAATATTTAAATTGTTATACAAGGCAATTATGAAATTGATCGAAAATAAGACGATTATACGAGAAATAAGTATTAATAGCGATTAAACTACTTAGCGAATTGCAAATATTAATATAAGTAAATTAATAAATATAATAAGCAAGAAGCAAAATCTTGTAAAAAAGAAAATTATGTTAAAGATAGTTTTTGTTTCTCTAGTATCGTTAGCAATCGCAATCGAAAATATAAAAATTAACAAAATTCTAAATATTTTGATATAAGCTTTTGAAAATCTTAAGATTAATAATATTCGCAAAATAATAAAGAGCGAAATTTATTAAATAATTTAACAAACAATAATAACGCAATTATAAGAAATTTCGCATGTTGCATCTTCTTAAATCTAAATAATAGTTTAAAGTTTATCTTAAGAAACAATTTATACTTATTAAGAACTTGTATTTGTTTTTAGATATAATTAATCTTAATTAGAATTAAATAAGTACTTATTTTGTTACAATTTGTATAGATAATAAGTTTATCTAAAGTTAACAATCTTAATAGCGAATAAGAAGATTTATATAAACGAAAGCAATAAAATTTGTTATAAATTTAACAATTTTAAAAATGAAAAAATAAAGTTGCCTCTTAATAATGCGAAAATTAAAAAAAAGACTATAAAAATTTGTTTTTAATAAAAAGCGCAAAATCGTGTTCGAAATCTTGTAATTACAATAGCAACAATAAGATTAAATACTAGTTTTTTATTAAAAAATAAAAAGAATAGTAAATCGAATTAAACAATAGTAAAGATTTAAAAAACTTAATTAAAACAAAATTCTTTTAAGCGACAAACGTCTTAGAAGTCTCTAATAGAGCAATCGATCAAAATAATTAAAGGAAAAATTAAAAAAAAAAAATTCTCGAAGATTAAGAACGTTAGACTTAAGAATTATTTAAAGATAACAAAAGTCGCAAGAGAAAAAACATACGTAAAGAAAAGAGTAATAAAAACAAGAATAAAAAATGTTACGATAAAAAACGTTTTCGCAATAATTAATTCTAATTCGAGAGTTATTAAATATTAAAAAATTAAATCTAAAAAGAAGCAAAAGACTTTTGTAGACTATATATAGCAAACAAAACGTTCAAAAAGAATACTACAAATTATAAAAAATTAAGTCAATTTTAAAGCTTTAACTTAAAGTATTTTTATTTCGAAAATAAAGATAAAATTGATAAATCTTTTAGATTTTTGTCTTAATTTAAGTTGCTCTTTTTTTCGTTCTCTTTTTAATAAAAAATTTGATACTATAGTAGCGAAAAGAAAATCTTAGAAACTTATTAGAAAAAAGAAAAAGACGATTGTTATTAAAAAATTAATTAACGTTAAATTTATTAAAATTGTTTATTTTAAAAACATTGTTGCGAAAGTAAAATCTTTTAAAACTTTATATTTCGTTGTTTGTTTAATTGCGTAAGTGCAACTAAAAGATGTAAAAGTTAAAGCAATATTTAATAGTAATGCGAAAATTAATTGTATTAGCAAGAGTCTTGCGAACAAAACTAATTTAATTATTTAACAAAATGTTTTTATTTTATTAGTAGAGATTATAAAAGCACGTATTTGTTTCGAAGAAATAATAAAAGATGCAAAGATATTAATTAAGAGAGTAATAATTTATATTCTTATTTTTGTTGTTTCTCGACTTAATTACGAAATTCTATTAGATCGATTTTTTTAACGAAGTGTTCGAATAAGCTTTGTAAATATAAACGACGATTTCTTGAAATTAACGATTTATTTTAGAGACAAAGTAAAGCGTGTTAGTATTTTAGAAATGTTTATTAATTATTTTAGTAACAAGAATAAAAATGTTGTGTTCTCAAAGAAATCTTTAAATCTTTAGATAACTGTTTAGTTAATATAATTGCTCGACTTTGCGAATCTAATTGCAAGAAATCTTCGAAAATAAAGATTAAAATTATTAGAATAACAACGTCGCAACATAAAATCAAAAGAAAAAATTAACAAAATTTTAATTAATTAAAGCAAGCAAACAATATTAGCGTTTGTTTGTTTATTAATATAATTAATTAAAATCGAATAAATATTTAAATTGATATTATGCTTCAAACATCTTAGAAATTATTAATAATTCGAACTTTTTAATTATGTATTATAAAAGAGGCTTTTGCTATTTAATTGTTTAGAAAGTTCAATATTCTTTGTTAATCTTTTATTGCGTCGCACTTATTTGTTTGCGTAAATACAATATATAAGCGAAAAGTTTAAAAAACAAATTTAATAAATACAAACGATTTAGACAATTTTATTTTAAGCAAATATCTAAATTGAAAAGAAATGCTAAAGTTATTAATTACGAAGAATTTTTAAAAGAAATTTAACAAAAAATATAATCTCTTTTTAATACTTAAGTTCTTAAATATTAAACGCAATTTTTGTCTTATTAAAAAACGCATTTAGAAACTAATTATAGAATTCGAACTCTTTTTGCAAGAATAAGAACTCTTAATTATAATACTCTTTAATCGTAAGATTGTCTTAACATAAAACTTTGCTAAAATAGACAAAATTAAATTAAAGATTGCACTTGATCAAGAAATTCGCATTATAAAATACAAGATATAATAAGTCTTAAGATTTTTAATTTTTTAAGCATTAAATTTTATTGTAATTAAAATGCTAAAGAAACGTCTTTAAATAAATTTGCTAAAATATTGTTATAATCTTTATCGAAATTCTTGATTTCTAATAAGTAAAAAGAAGAAGAACAAGTATTGTATAATTAATGCAATTATAAAAATAAACAAAATAACAATTCGAGATATTAATATGTTTTTTAATGTCGAAAAGTTTGCGAAAGAGTTTGTCGAAATAATAATTGCGTTATTGATTAATTTCTTTTTAAAATACAATTAAATAAGCTTTGCGTTAAAGAGTCGCAATCTTATTGTTTTTATAATTTCTCTTAAACTACTTAAAATAACTTGTCTATTGTAGAGTGCGACTAATTTGATTGCTTAATTTGTAAGAATTGTAATACACATTCTTAAGAATCTTCTTAATAAATGCTATTTATTTGTAAACAATATAGATGTAAAAGAATTTAAATTAAATTATAGCAATAAGAAGATAATTCTAGAAATTAAATTGTTTGTTTTAAAATATATTTAATAATTAAATGCAATATTAATAAACGTAGAATTGTTCAAATATATTATATTTGGCGAAAAATCTTAATTTTGTAAATTAAGAATTAAAATTGTCGATTTTATATATAATTTCAATGAATAATTTCTTAATAGCATTAAAATTATCAAGATTATTAAGTAATTATTATACAAAAACGTTTTTGAAGTTAGAGTCTTTATAAAAGTATGCGTCTATTATTAAATTTAAGTGTTAAAATTTGTAATTGTCGCAAAGTCGATTTATCGTTTGTTTAAAACAAAATATGTCTTTGTTTAAAGCTTTAAATAGCAAAACGTTATAAATAAATTAAAGATTGCTTTAATAAATATATTAATAATGCGCATTTTAAACTACTCTATTTTGATTAACAAAATTATTTTAATTGTAGATTTTAGTTTAAAAGATTAAGAAGTCGTATTAATACAAATTGATACAATAATAAAGAAAAAACATTCTTTATAATATAAGAGTAAGCTTTGAAGCAAACAAGAATTTTGATACAATATCGAAAAGCGAAAATATCGAAAATTTATAAAAATCTTAAAGAAAATACAATTTTAATTGTATAAAATTCGATTTACAATTAAGATTAATGCAAATATTTTAATAATTTAACTTAATCGCTTTGCGATAAACTTGTTCGACGCTTTAGTAATTTGTTAATTAATTTAAATTCGTCTTTTTAACTTTAATATACGATATATATTTGATTAAAAGCATATAATAATTAACGAATTTTCGAAAAGATTAAGAGAATTGTTCGACAATATTGACGAAATTAATAAGAAAAATATTAATAATTTTATCGATAGTTAATTAAATTGTGTTCGCGTTTGTCTTGCACAAATAATAACATTAAAAAAGAACGAAAACATTTTCGAAAACAAATATTTCGATAAATTCGAATAAATTGTTTAATATTTAATTTTGTTGCAAAGATTAAATATAAGTTAGAAGAATTTTCGCAAATTTAAGAATTATACTCTTTATTTTTTAATAAAAGAAGAGCGTTTGTTTTAAAAAACAAACAAAAATATGTCTCTATATAGAGTAATAAATTGAACAAAAGACAAAAATCGAATTGTAAAAAGCTTGCATAACAAAAATAATTATAAAGAAAAAAAGAGTATTTATCGACGCGTTGCAAATTAATATTAATAACAAAATTTATTTAATTTTTGCAAGAAGTATATCGCAAATTGCGATAAATATTAGCGAAGAACTTCTAATAAGCAAGAGAAAATTATATATTCGACTTATACTTTCAATTTGTAAAAAAAAATTGTCGTAAATTGCATTTATATATTAATTGCAAAAACGTTTGTTAAAGTAAATCTAATAGTTGTTTAAAATAATTTGACAAAATAAATAAAAGTTAAAGCAATTCTAAATTTTAAAACATTTGTTATAGTAAAGTTTTTATAAAAGAATATTTTTTGTTAATATAAGTATGTTAAGAAAATAATTATAAACAACAAACTTAAAAATAAAGTCGATATAATAACTAAACTTCTAAAAAGATATAATGTTAAAAAAATAACAACGTTAACTTATTATTTACAAACAAATAAAATAATAAAAAGAGAACATAAATTTATTGTTAATGTTTTGTTCAAATTGATTAAAAGAGTTTTACAAATTAATTACAACATTTGTATACAATATTGTAAATTAATAGAACAACAATTCGAGAATTTATTAAAAAGATATTGTTTTGTTTTGAGTTCAAATACAAAGTTATATTGTCGATCGAAATAGAATATTTAATTTAACATATTATAAATTAAAAGAAAGTTTGTTCAACAATAAATCTATTGACGCTACGAGCAAAATAGTTGAAAAGAAGAAATAAAAATATTTAAAAAGTAACTTTGCGTTTTTGTTGTTTTAAAGAAGCGAACAAGAATCTTTTTAATAATAATTATTAATTGTTGACGCATTTATTTTAAATTAAAGATTTAATTTTATTATATAACATTAAGTTCGATAAAAAATATAACGTAAAATTATTTTTTTAATAATTAAATTTCTTTAGAATAAGAGAAGAAGACGAAATTAAAAGCTTTTATATTTTGAAAAAAGTTAATAACACAAAGCTTAAAAATATTTATTTAGAAAATTAATTAAAGAGATATGTAGCGAGAAATTAAAATCTTTAGATCTTCGCAAAGTCGAAAGACGAAAATAAGAAAATAAAAAATAATTTTATGCAAGAGATAAAAAATTAATTTGATCAAAATAACAAAAGATTGTTTGCGATTATTATATTATTGTTATCTTATTACAATTATTTAAATTACATAGAAGTATAAGATTTTTTTTTAAGAGAGAAAAAAGTTGCGATCTTTATATTTGTTTTATTTGTAAGAGCTTCAATATAGAGTTTATTGATTTACAAGCATTAAAAAGTAATTTAATTACGTAGAGTAATTTATAAGACATTATAATTTCGAGCATTCGAAAAGAATAAATAAAAAGGCAAGAAAATTAAAAAGTCGAAATATTGACAATTTCGATCAATTAGAAGCAAGCAAGTAACACTAGCGTTTATTTGTCTATTTTAATTAATTAAAATTAACAACTAAAAAGCGATCTAAAAGCATTAATAGCAAGTTTTGACTTAAAGTTCTAAAATTTTAAAAATTTCTTTAAATTATAAAGAACAAGTTTTAATTATTTTTTACGCAACATTTTTTAACAAAAAGATAGCGAGATTATACGTTAGTTATATTAGCTTTATATTTGTTTGCAAATTAATATACAAATAAATGCTAACATAGTCTCTTTGCGTAATTAATAATGTAAATGCTATAAGCGACAATCAAATCTATAAGTAAAGATTCTTTGCATTTAGAGCTTTATATTTGTTAGATATTTAAAACAAGTTATTGCTTTATTTATAAAAACATAGCAACTTAATAACTTAATTCTTTGTTTGCAAAATTCTCTTTTTTAATTTATTATTTTTGTATAAATTTTTCTTTATTAAGCTTGTGTTATAATAAATCTAAAGCGACAATTATAAAATACTAGACATAAACAATCTCTTGCGAAAGAAACTTCTTAATTTTTATCAAAAAATTAAGATTAAAAACAAGAATTATTATTTACGTCAATAAAAAGATTTCGTAGAGAGCGACAACTTGCATTTGCTAAATAAGATACAAGTCAAAATTTAATAATGTTAATATATTTTTTTTGTAGTTAAAGATCAACTTCTTTGATTAAATTATTTTAAGTATAAAATTAGCAAATATTATCGCAACAATTACGAATGTTGTAGCGTTAAACTTTTTAAACTTAAACTTAAATTAAATTGCGAAAGACAATTATTTAATCTATAAGAGACAATTTAATTATTAAGAATCGCGTCTATATTTAAGTAGTTAACATTCTACTTTAATATAATAAAACTATTGACAATAAAAGAAAAGAACGTTTAAAAAATCTTCGAAATATAGTTTTAAATACTTTAAAAATAATCAAAAATTGAACGCAAGATTTGTAACAAACAATTAATAAAAACGTTCAAGTATTAATAAATAATTTATTATAACAAAAATTGAAAAACGCAACACAAGAAATTAATTAAAACAAAAAACTACAAATTCAAAATAATTGAGTTCAATTTTGCAAATTATAATTATTAAAGATTGCGAATTTGTTGTTTAGAAATATAAATTAATTAATTATTAAAACAATATTATAAATAGCAAAGAAACGTCAAGATTTGCAAAGAATTTTAAAGAAATTAAATCAAATTGTGTGCGATCGAGTTAAATATTGTACTATAAGATCGAAACGCATTGCTAATTATATAATCGACAACTATAACAAAATAAATGCTAAAAAGTTCAAAAATACAATAGCGTTTATCGAACAAAAGCTTTTGAAAATTGAAATAAAAGATTATTCTTAAAAGTATAATTTGATAAGAATTTTAGACGCGAAGTTGAAGAAGACTTGTCGAACAAAAATTCAAACAATTTTGTCTTTTTTTGCAAAAGATGCAAAGAAGGCGCGAACTCAAGACGACAAATAGAAAAAATCTAAATTGTTAATTTTTTAATTAAAATTAAAGTCGAAGTTTAAAAATAACAAAACTTATAAAAGATAAAGTAAGAAAAAAGACTAAAACTTAGATTCTTTTAAAGAAGTTTTTTTTTTGTTATTACAATTGCGAAATTTAATATTAAGATTATCTTTGTTAGATCTTAGATTATTTAAAGTTGTCAATACAACAAAATTACGTACTTTAATTATGAAAATTGCAAGAATTTTTTTAAAGACAATAGTTATCTTTATTTTGACGAACAAGAAGAACAATACGAAAAATTGTTTATGTATAAAAGTAAGCATAGACTTGCGATATCGAATTAACTATTATTTAATAGTATTGATCAAAGTCTTTTAATTAGTTAAACTAACTATGTCGACAAAGAAATAAGAAGAAGATCTAATTACAATTATGTTAAAATTGATTGTTTACATAGCTTATTAAAGAAAGCTAGAATTTCTATTAAAAATAAATCGAATTTCTAATAATTAAATTAAGAGACGAATAATTTAATGTTACAAGAAACGAAACAATTTTCTAGCATTTATAAGGCAAAGTAAGTTGAACTTTAAGCCTAGCGTTTGTTTGCTCGTTTTTGAAGATCTCTTGAGACAATACGTTTATAAGAGAGAAAAGCTAATCTTCTTATCTAATAATTTTTAGTAAATTGATGTTCAACTTCAAATAATAAACAATATTAATCTAGCGAAATAAAATCAACATAAAATAATTGTTTGTTAAAATTAATTTGTTTATTTAATTGTTAATTCGAAGTACTAAATATAATCGCAACTTTAAGACGAATTGCAAATAATATTATATTATATTATTAACGAAAAAACAACAATTGACAAAAAAAGTAATTTCTTAATTGTTTGTTCTCTATGTTGCAATAATAATATAAGTAAATTTAGATTTTTACATAATATATGTGCTTTTACGAGACAATTACAAGCATAAATTGTTAAAAATATCTTATTTATTAGTCTTTAAAAAGTATAAGAATTAAACGTCAAAACATTACTTTAATTTTAACGTAAATTAAAACGTTTATTAAAAGTTTTAACAATTGCAATCGATTATTTTTTTTGTCGCATAAAATAATTTGTCTTGCGAAAAATATTTGCTAAATAATTTTTATAATTAGATCGACGTATAATTGCAAAAAGCAATAAAAAGAGAATAACAAAATAAATAAATATTAAATATTAAGTTAACAAAGAAGAATTTGCTAAAATAGAGATTGTATTAAGCAAATATGTTTTGTTAATTTAAAGATATACAAATTGCGCAATCTCAAATCTTTTATTGCAAACTAGGAATCGAAATTAATATAAAAATTGAGATGTTTTTTGTCTACGTAGCTCTATTAAAAGATAAAGAAACTTTAAAGAATTCTTAAATAAGTATAAGAAACAACATTGTTATAATTTATTAAAACTTAACTTTGTCAAATCTATTTTTAATTAACATATTTTATTGTTTTAAAGTTGTTATCGACTTTTCTTTTACATTTGACATTAAGAATGTTATTATAAAACATACGCTCTAAAATTTGACAAAAATAATAAAGAAATTAAGAATATTGTTTGAAGATACAAAGAAATTTAATCGTCTAATAAAGCAAACTCGAGAATATACAACATATTACGTAAAATTAATATAAAGAGAGATTCAAAAGATAAAGAGTAAAGTATTTGAATTTTATTTATAAATGCAATTTATAACGTTTAGAAGCTTTAAAACATTTAATGTTTATCAATCTAATATCTAAAACAATTTAGATTCTTATTCGACTAACTATAAAAAAAAAATATTTAAATCTTCGACTATTTGTTTTAGCAAAGAAGAGAAGATTTTGTTATCTTAATTCGAAACTAAGAAAAAACGTTATAAATCAAAACTAAGTCAACAATCTAAATCGAATATTTCGAGACTAAAAATAACTTTTAGAATTACACGTTTATCTTTTGTCTTAAAGAGTTTAACTTAGACACAACAACAACAACAACTTACTTTATTATTGTTACTTTTTTCTTAAATTAATCTTCTAGATTCACGTTAAAAAAGCTTATTATTATCGTTATTGTCTTTAAGAGATAAGTAAAACTTACAACAATTAATTTTATTAAATATTTAGTTTTGATTAAATGATTTTTTCGATTTTAAGAGAAACTTTATGCGAATTGATTTATTACGTTCTTTACGCAATCGACTCAAGTAACAAGAGAAACAAAAAATCTAGCCTAACGATCTTAAAAAAATAAGAGCAATTTTCTTATTTTCTTACTACAACTTTTGTACGAACAAAAACAAAAGTTTCTTGATTTAATAATTAAGGGACAATTACTAAAAGAGAGAGAATCGTATGTAGTCGAATAACTAGATAATATTAAGCTATAAACTTAAGAATATTTGTTATCAATATTAGCGATTTATTTGCAATATATATTCGATCTCTCTTATTTAGATCTTAGAATCTTAGCTACAAAATACACTATTAGATTGTATAGTGCGATTTATGCATGCATTGCGATAAGTCTTTGTTGTTATAATTGTCTACTAACTAGAATCCTATCCCTATCTCGTTACAATAGTATAAAATAAGTTTAAATTTAGATTTTTAATTATTTTTTAGATAATACACAATAGTAATATATAATATAAAAACAATCTACTATATTTATTAATTAAATTAAATAAATAAATTATTTCTATTAAATTATTAATCAATTATTACTAAAAACAAAATAAATTACTAAAAATAGTAGTCTTAACAATTCGAGTCGATTTTTTGAGTCGATTTTCGATTTCAAGTTTGCAACTCGACTCGAATTGTCGATTCCAACATTAGAAATTGAATCGACTTTTTGATTTCAACTTTTTATATCGATCCAACTCGATTCGGATCAAGTACTTGATTGGAACTCGATAACTCGACCCGACGCAATCAATCTAATGTTGAGGAATTGGTTATATTTGCAATCTGACGTCGAAAAAAAAAATTAATTTTCAAAAGTTGCGAGAGAGGAATTACATTTGTAATATTAAGATATTATTAATTATAATAGAACATTTTTTTTGTCTTAGTTCTTAGAGTGAAGTTGCCAAGTTCTTAACGAGTTGACATGTTAAGTCGCTCACTAATATTAGGAGTGCTTTTACGTCTAAGCTTAAAATTCTTAATTACAAGCTTAAATCGCGTAATATTTGATAGAGTACGCAAGAGATATATTCTTGACACAAAATTAAAGTTTAGCGCGTTATAAATATGTACTCTTAACGTTTTGAAATAAGCTTAATAGCTTTTGTGCTTGTCGTAGAAACTTCTCTTTTCAACATTACTTGCATAATATCATCAGTAGCAATCATTTGGCTACATCCGAGGAGTACCTAGCCGAGAGTATCGCGGACTCCGACTTACAACAACACCTTCACAACTAGCCAGTTGGCAAGCATTACCATTAGCTGGCTAAGAAAGTCTCAGAATAGGCCGGGCAGGCACTGGTCTAAAGTTGGAGGCCAATTCGGATTTTAGTTATTTTAGATGTTCCTATGCTGCGCTGCCACCTTGATTATGTGCACGAGATGTACTATCGTATTGATTATACAAGCATAAAGTCAATCGGGCGGATATTGCCTCGACCGTCGATTACCTACTACGGACTATGTACAAGTTAATCATTGAGCAGACGTCTTCGCTAGTGGGTGTAGACGATAACAATAAGAGAGAGACACATAATTCGACGCGCATAGTCCAACCGGTAAGATCCTCGTCGAATATATGCTATACAATGGAAACTGTTTGTAATTGAATCCCACACTATCAGGCCCACTTCAAGCATCATAACCATTGTTGCGCGAGCAGACAGGCATGCATGGAACGGTTTGAGAATGGGGATTGTATTGCAACTCAACGTTCTAACGAAAGAGAGAGGTAGAGAGCGACTATATACTTACATGTACAGTAGGGTGCCAGCAGGCACCTCTAGGCACCTTCTTGCCCACAATCGCAGGCCGGGCCTGCGATTAGGTCACGGGACTGTGTGCGATATTCAACAACCATCCCTAACCGGTGTATACATATTCAGTCTCTCTCAACCTTAACGATGACCCTCCCACGCGCCCTCATAGTGGCTATGCGCTCGTAGGCTCTGATGGCGTCCTCCATACTAAACACCGAATCGACAGAGATCTTGAGCTTGCCCTCTTCCACCAGCTTAACCAGCACGACGGCGTCGTCCTTAGAAGGCGGCGTGTTGAACATGACGTAGCGGCGCGGCACGCCGCCCAGCCACGGGGGCCACCAGGTGTTGAAGATCCAGTTCTTGAGCATGGCGCCCGAGCCCTCCATGGAGCCGATGTTGATCACCATGCCATCCGGTTTGAGGTACGCCGGCGAGTTGACGTACAGGGCCTGCAAACCGACGCAGTCGAGCACGAAGTCGAAAGGCTCCGCCACGTACTGCGACGCTAGGTAGGCCGGCAGCGGGTTGTGCTTGCGGTAGTCGATGAACCGTTCACAAAGGTTAGCTCTCCACCCTCTTCCAGAACCTTACGGAGATCAACTCTCAATGCAGCAAGCAGCAGAAACCATACCTCATCAGCGCCCAACCCGCGCACCATCTCCTCATTCCCCCCACTCGCAACACCCACGACTTTCGCCCCCCTCATCTTGCAAACCTGTATGAGCACCTTCCCTACAGACCCGCTAGCCCCATTAACAAGCACGCGATGCCCCTCTTTCACCCCGCCCGTGCGCGCCATCTTGAGCGCCGTCGACCCACTCCCAAGCACGCCTCCCATAGCCACCATATCCGACCCCTCTGGCAGCCGCGCCGCCTGGCTACTCGGAATCCGCACATACTCCACCAGCGCGCCCCGGCCAAACACCACCATATCCGGGATATTCTGGTACGCCACCACGCGCGTCCCGACCTCTCGCACGTCGGACGAGGCCGCGGAGCCTGCGGCTACCACGGTGCCGGTGAATTCGAGTTCGGGGATGGACGACGCCGTGAAGGGCATCACGGGAAGGGCTTTGAATAGTATCTCGCTGCTGAATTGCAAAGCCACGTGCGATACGCGGATTAAAACTTTGGCGGAGGACGCGCTGGGGAGCGAAGGCGTGGGGTAGGATGTTGCCAGCTCCAGCGAGGTGCGGGCGGGGCCGCGCCGCTCGCGGAGCCAGGCGTGCATTGTAGGCGGAAGTGAAGGAGATGCCATTTCTGGGGTGGATTGGGGGAGTTGTTTAGAGGAGCTAATAGAAAGACTCCAGCGAGGCAAAATTTCGGCGAAGGAATGCTTTAAGTCTCCGCGCTGCTGCCTGGAGGTACATTGAGCGGCTGACCGGTCGCCCTTGCCGCCAGCCTTATGATTTGCTCACCAGCAGAATGTTACTATGGGGTGTAGTGACAGTTAGGGTCTTTTCCCAAAATCTGAAATTCTCGTTTTGCTGCGGTAGATTCTGAGCGCTTTCAACATCGATATATATATCGAGTTATGATGTCACATGGTCACTCTAAGAGTGTATAAAAGGCTACGCGAGTTCTTGTTGGCTATATCTAAGCTACGAAAGCTAGACCTCGTCGTCGCCGACGTTGCTGGCGCCCCTTACTGCCCATGCGGCGCCTGCCCATGCGGCCCATGCGGCCCATGCCTCTACATGCCTCTACATGCCTATAACATGGACACCCATGAGATAGATGCCCGTGAGATAGATGCCTGACATACATGTCTATGAGATGCATGTCTATGAGATGCACGCCTATGAGATGCACGCCTATGAGATGCACGCCTATGAGATGCACGCCTATGAGATGCACGCCTATGAGATGCACGCCTATGAGATGCACGCCTATGAGATGCACGCCTATAGATA
>JAABUS010002999.1_pt1 | contig 29134 bp, 26 predicted proteins | sample 5560161 | NCBI WGS metagenome assembly JAABUS01 (sample SAMN10711885, study PRJNA513376) | rock metagenome | isolation source: Antarctica rocks | place: Antarctica: Victoria Land, Trio Nunatak nord | collected 2016-01-04
CTCAACTCATGTAAGTAGTCAATACATATTATTGTCTCAGCTATCTCCAGACCTCAAGTCTAGTAATAGTGATTACTGTTTGGTCTCTGTATATACCTTGTGTTGTTAAAGGGACAACCGTTACATCTCGCTTGTATTCAAGATAGCAAGTATCTTACTCGATTGAATATAATAGTCATCTTCAACAAACTACGCATGCATTTGAGCAGCGAAGATTTGACTATCTTTATCACCTCTTTTGATTTCTACAAATATCACGTGATGTCTTTTGAATTAATCAACGACTCAACTTTCTATCAACACTATATGAACGACGTGCTGTTTGATTATTTACATCAGTTTTGCCAGATTTATTTAGATGACATTATCATTTACAGCAAAACACTGAAGAAACATAAGAAACATGTACGACTAGTTCTACATAGACTACGAGAGATCGATCTACAGATGAATATAAACAAATGCAAGTTTCACGTTCAAGAGATCAGCTTTTTAAAACTATTGCTATTCATTGAGAGACTGAAGATGAATCTTCAAAAGATACAAGCAGTTGTCGAATGATCTACTTCTACAAATCTCATTCAGATGCAGTTCTTCGTCAACTTCTGCAACTTCTATCGACGTTTTATAAAGAACTTTTCGAAGATTGTTCATTCTCTGATTCAACTAACTCAAAAAGAGATGATATTTGAATGAGATTAAGCTTGTCAAACGATCTTTGATCATATGAAGAAACGAATGACTGAAGTCTTTATTCTTCGTCATTTTGATCAGAATAAGAAGACTATTCTTGAAACAAACTCATTTGACTACGTCAATGATGACATACTTTCTCAGTATGACGACGAAGAAACATTGCACTTGATGATCTACTACAGCAAGAATCTGAGCTTCGCTGAGTGCAATTACAAGATCTATGACAAGAAACTATTAGCAATCATTCGTGCCTTCAAGCATTGATGATCTGAGCTGAAATTGACTGAGCTACTCATCAAGATGTTCACTGATTATCAAGCTTTAACGTCATTAATGAAAGATAAAGAGCTAAGTAGACGTTAAATGCGCTGAGTACAAAAGCTTGTCGACTTCAACTTCAAAATCATGTATCGCTCAGATAAATAAAACATCAAAGTCGATGCATTGACTCGTCGAGTCAATTCAGTTTCTAGAAGTCTCAAGAATGAACGATGTCGCTATCAGTGAACTACAATTCTCACGTTGAATCGAATGAAAATTGCTGATCTAGAGAAGAACATCGAGAAATCAATCTATAAACAGATTCTTGAGACTAATGAAATCGACGAGAATTGTACGCTACTTCGCGAAGCAATAGCAAGAGACGAGACACAATATAAAGATATTAAATTGAAGAATTGTCGAACTCAGAATGAAATCTTGTATCATGATAGTCAGCTATGAGTTTTGTTCAACGAGCTTCTACAAATGAATCTGATTCGTGAGATATACAATCAGTCATCAGTTGATCATTCTAATATTCTTAGAACTTTGAAGATCATAAAGCGAAACTACTATTGATCATTCATGCGAAAAACGATAGATCGATATATTCAAAACTGCTATATCTGTCAATGCTCAAAGACATCTAGAAATAAATCAAATGATTTGCTTCAATCTCTATCGATATTTGAACAGCGATAGCAAGACATAGCAATGAACTTCATTATTGATCTATCTGATTCAAGCGAGTACAACGCTATTCTGACAATCATCTGCAGATTATCAAAAGAAAGGCATTATTTTTCTTGCATCACTGATGATGAAGATATCACTGTCGAAAAGACAGCTGAAATGCTGATTCAATGAGTATATTGAACTCATGAACTATCAAGCTTCATAGTATCTGATCGAGATTTACAATTCATCTCTATACTATGAAAGTTTCTTTGCAAACGACTGAGCATTTCTCTTCGATTGTCTATCGTCTATCACTCTCAGACTGATGATCAAAGCGAACGAGTCAATCAGAATGTCGAGCGATATCTTCGATTCTTCTGTTCATATATGCAAAATGACTGATCTAAATGACTATTCATGATCGAGTTTGTTAACAATAATGTCTTGTTCTCAATCATCTTCTTGATCTTCTTCTTCATGAACAAGAACTTTCATTCTTGTATGAGCTTCGATTCTGACATCATCAAATATGAAAGCACTCGCGAACGCTTGCAGATTGATCGAGTCAAGAATATATCTGAGCAAATGAACAAGACATTAATCTTCGCTCGTGAAGCTCTGATCAAAACATGAGAACAAATGATGAATCAAGCTAACAAGCATAGAAAGAAGATCAATTATGAGATCAAATCAAAGATGTTTCTGAATGAAAGAAACATTGTTACAGCGAGATCTTTCAAGAAGCTAGATGACAAAATGCTCGATTCTTTCATTAATTTAGATCTCGTCAACTCTTCATATAAACTGAAATTATCAAAGTCTATGCATGTTCATGATGTATTTCATTCTGATCTGCTTCGCTCGATTGTCGACGATTTCTTGTCTGATCAAAAGAACGAATTCTCAGATTCAATAGTGATAAACGACGAAGACGAATGAAAAATCGACGATATATTGAATTTTCGTCAATATCGAAGACGACTTCAGTATAGAGTCAAATGAAATGACTATGACAATGATCTCAATTGATACAACGCTGATGACGACGAATTTATGAACGCTCAGAAGATAGTTGATGATTTTCATATTCAATATTTAAACAAATCGCGCTAGAAGTGTTTTTGACTATTCAGTCAATCAGAATTTAATGAGTCTGAGTTTGTGAAATCATGATTGAGCAATCAATTGAATCGAGCAGAAAATACATTCATGCAAACATGAATCGTCAAAGAAAGAGAGTAATGTCACGATTCTAGTCTTGTCAGACTCAGTCTTCTAGTCTTGTCAGATCTATTCTCGCTTTGTCATCTTGACTAGTTTCTATTGAGTCTAGCGTCGACTGAGAAACACATATATGTAGTCAGCTTCTTTTCTGTAGCTATCTTTCTTTCTTAGCATTTATCTTCTAGTTAAATGACACTTCTATCTGACTCGCTCTAGACAGATCTCTAACATTTATGAAGTTATTCAACTATCTCAATTATGATGATTGCACTCTAATGAATGATCTTCAGAATAAAATCAATAATCACTTGCAGAATGTTTTATCAGTCTATTCAAAGAATTTTACTTCGCTCACTCACTTGAGAATCTTTCTTCAAGATGTGAATAATAAACAGCGAGTCAACTATCAGCTACGCAGTCAGCTTTGCACTGTCATCATCAAAGTCACTGTTGTATCTGATAAACATGCTACTACTTCATTGTCAATAGTGATGACTTTGATAATTGAATATGTTAAGTCGACTATCTTTTCTATCTTTAAGTCAGTCAGATCATCTATCGTTTGTGTTAGAAATCAGCATAGAGCGAGTCAATATGAGTGTCATTTAACTAGAAGATAAATGCTAAGAAAGAAAGATAGCTACAGAAAAGAAGTTGACTACATATATGTGTTTCTCAGTCAACGCTAGACTCAATAGAAACTAGTCAAGATGACGAAGCTAGAATAAATCTGACAAGACTAGAAGACTAAGTCTGACAAGACTAGAATCGTGACATTACTTTTCTCTCTTGACTATTCATGTTCGCATGAATGTTGTTTCTTAGTGCGCTTTTGTTGAATATTTGATATGAAAGTCGTCAATCATCTCTTGAGCGTTCATAAATTCGTCGTCGTCAGCGTTATATCAGTTGAGATTGTTGTCATAGCTCTTTCATTTGACTCGATATTGAAGTCATCTTCTATAGCGTTGAAAGTTCAGTATATCATTGATTTTTCATTCGTCTTCATCTTTTATCACTATTGATTTCGAAGATTCATTCTTTTGATCAGGCAGAGAGTTGTCGACGACAGAGCGAAGCAGATCAGAATGAAATACATCATGAACATGCATAGACTCTGATAATTTCAGTTTATATGAAGAGTCGACAAGATCTAGATTGGTGAAAGAATCGAGCATTTTGTCATTTAGCTTCTTGAAAGATCTCGCTGTAATGATGTTTCTTTCATTCAGAAACATCTTTGATTCAATCTTGTAATTGATCTTCTTTCTATGCTTGTTAGTCTGATTCATCATTTGCTCTCGTGTTTTGATCAGAGCTTCGCGAGCGAAGATCAGTGTTCTATTCATGTGATCAAATATATCTTCGACTCGAGCGATCTGCAAACGTTCGCGAGTGCTTTCATACTCGATGATGTCAGAATCGAAGCTCATACGAGAGTGAAAGTTCTTGTTCATGAAGAAGAGAGTCAAGAAGATGACTGAAGACAAGACATTATTGTCAGCAAACTCAATCATGAATAGTCACTTGAATCAGTCGTTCTGCATGTATGAACAGAAGAAACGAAGATATCGCTCGACATTCTGATTGACTCGTTCGCTTTGATCATTGATCTGAAGATGATAGACGATGAACAATCGAAGAGAAATGCTCAGTCGTTTGCAAAGAAACTTTCAAAGAATGAAGATGAACTGAGAATCTCGATTGAATACAATGAAGCTTGATATATCATGAGTTCAATATACTCATTGAAGCAACATCTCAGCTGTCTTTTCGACTGTGATATCTTTCTCATCAATGATGCAAGAAATATAATATCTTTCTTTTGACAATCTGCAGATGACAGTCAGAATAGCGTTGTAGTCGTACGAATCAGATAGATTAATAATGAAGTTCATGACTATGTTCTGTCATCGCTGTTCAGATATCGATAGAGATTGAAGCAAGTCATTTGATTTATCTCTAAATGTCTTTGATCGTTGACAAACATAGCAGTTTTGAATATATCAATCTACTGTCTTTTGCATGAATGATTAATAGTAATTTTGTTTGATGATCTTCATCGTTCTAAGAATATCGAGATGATTTATTGAGAATTGATCGTGCATCTCACGAATCAGATTCATTTGCAGAAGTTCATTGAACGAGACTCATAGCTGACTGTCTTTGTATAAGATTTCATTCTGAACTCGACAATTCTTCAGCTTGATGTCTTTGCATTGTGCTTCGTCTCTTTCTATTGCTTCGCGAAGTAGAGTACAATTCTCGTCGATTTCATTCGCGTCAAGAACTTGTTTATAAATTGACTCGCTGACGTTCTTCTCTAGATCAGCAATCTTCATTCAATTCGACGTCAGAATAGTGATTCATTGATAGCGAACGCGTTCATCATCGAAATCTCTGAGCACGAAGTTAGCTTGACGAGTTAATGCATCGATCTTAATGTTCTGTTTGTCAGATCGATACATTATCTTGAAGTTGAAGTCAGCTAGCTTCTGAACTCAGCGCATCTGACATCTACTCAGCTCTTTATTCTTCATTAATGACGTCAGAGCTTGATGATTGATGAACATCTTGATTGATAACTCAGTCAATTTCAGCTCAGATCGTCAATGCTTGAATGCTTGAATGATCGCTAGTAGCTTCTTGTCATAAATCTTGTAATTACACTCAGCAAAGCTCAGATTCTTGCTGTAGTAGATCATCGAATGCAAGATTTCTTCGTCATCATACTGAGAAAGTATGTCATCGTTGACGTAGTTGAATGAGTCTGTTTCAAGAATAGTCTCTTTATTCTGATCAAAATGACGAAGAATAGATGCTTCAGTCATTCGTTTCTTCATATGATCAAAGATCATTTGACAAGCGTGATCTCATTCAAATATCATCTCTTTTTGAGTGAGTTGAATCAGAGAATGAACGATCTTTGAAAAGTTCTTTATAAAACGTCGATAGAAGTTGCAGAAGTTGACGAAGAACTGCATCTGAATGAGATTTGTAGAAGTAGATCATTCGACTACTGCTTGTACTTTTCTGAAATTCATCTTTAGTTCTTCAATGAATAGCAATAGTCTCAGAAAGAAGATCTTCTGAACATGAAACTCGCACTTGTTTATATTCATCTGAAGATCAGTCTCTCGTAATCTATGTAAAATCAATCATACGTGTCGCTTATGTTTCTTCAGTGTTTTGCTGTAGATGATAATGTCATCTAGATAGATCTGACAAAACTGATGAAGATAGTCAAATAGCACGTTGTTCATATAATGTTGATAGAAAGTCGAGTCGTTGATTAATTTGAAAGACATCACGTGATATTTGTAGAAATCAAAAGAGATGATAAAGATAGTCAAATCTTCGCTATCTGAGTGCATTCGCAGTTTATTGAACGCGACGATGATGTTCAATCGAGTCAGATATTTGCTTTCTTGTATACGAGCGAGAGTCTCATCTATTAATGACAAAGAATAGCGATCTCGTTTGATCAAAGCATTGAGCTTTCTGTAATCGATGCAGAAACGTAAGCTATCGTCTTTCTTTTCGACGAATAGTATGAGCGAAGTGTATGAAGCTGAGCTAGACGATATGAAGTCTTTATTCAGATGCTTGATCAGATAGTTCTTCATCTTTTGAAGCTTGTAGTCAGACATATGATAGAGATGACTTCAAGAAGATGTTTTCTCGTCGATCAACTCAATTTTATGATCGTAGAAATGATGAGAGAGTAGTTGATCAGTCATTGCTCGATCAAACACGTCTAGATAGTCATGATATTTCAAAGAAAGCTTAGCTTTGACTTCTTTCAAGATCTCTTCGTGTGAAAGCTCTTGTATATTTACATCTTCGAGTTTATTTCTAGCTGTTTTTAGAAGTTGATCGATTTTCGTGATGATGATCGCGAAAGTAGTCACATTCAATCGTTTGACTAGTGATCTATATGCTGCAGCTTCTATCATTGCTATGTTCATTGAATCGAAAGACGAAGCGAAGTTGATTGAATTAGATGATTTCACGATTTTACTGAATGAAGATGACTTCTCGCTGAGTCGAGTGACAACAGAAGAGGTAGATCTCTTTAGTATTTGAGTAGAGATTGAACTTCTCTGTTCTATCGCGATTTTCTTGAGAACAGAAAGAGAGATCGAGCTAGCATCAATATGAGTCTTTGAATCAGAAAATTGAAGGCGATTGTCTCTCATATCAATCGTTACTTCGATCTTATTCATTCATGTTTTTTCAAGAATCATCTGATGCTGACTCAATCGAGTAATCAGCATAAAGACGAAACGTTTCATATGATCTTGAACAGTCAGATTCAAATAAATCGCATGAGTAATGAGCTTTTTTGCATAATGATCATCGAATTCTCTTATTGACTTGAGCTTGATTAAAGATAATGATTCAATTTGCAAATGATCACAAACATTCTGCGCGATTAATTCATCAATGAACGAATAGTCAGCTGCTTCAGTGTCAATCAATGACTTTAATGAGTAACTAATTTCATTGCTAGATAGTACACATTCAGTAGTCAAAGATTTTGAAGCAAAAAGATCATTTGAGCTGCTCGTTGTTGAAGAAATTAACACATCTTTCATCGCGTCTTTGATGAAAGTCACTAGTTTTTTGTCTCATTCTTCGATTTCTCTGTAAATAATTTCTTCTCTTCTTTCGACATGATGATCTCATTGAGGCGAGAGATGAATGCACAAGATGTCGAAGTACTAGTCTTCAGCTGAGAACAGTTCTTTGAAAGATGATTCGATACTTTGCAGTTGAAGCAGATGATTGACATTCTTGATCATTCAGATTCGAGGGTGAAAAAAGTAGCGAGTCAAACATAGCTAGTAGTTGAGGCTGAAGCTGATGTCGATGAAGAAACAAAACATTTTTTCGAAGCTGCTATCGATTTGACTGTTTATTGCTCATCACGTAGCTGATAATTGACTTGTTGTTTGTTATTCACATCTTGAAGAAAGATCTTGAGCTTGTCAAGCGAGCTAAACTCTATGAGGCAAACTGACAATACATTCTGAAGACAATTGTTGATTTTATTCTGAATGTCGTTCATCAGAGTGATATCATCGTAGTTCAGAAAGCTGAATATTCTAGTAAATTCTGAATAGAAAGAGCTGAAAGACTTGTTTAGCTGCTTCAGAACGACGTATTTGCAACGACACTTTCGAATAAGATTCTGATCTTCGTAAATTTCTTTCAGATGTTTCAGTAGCTCTGATAGTGACTGATAGAATGAGAAAGCATCAACACAACGCTTTGCATAGATTTGCTGATCAGCATCGTCTTCTAGTCTGAAAATCACATAGACAATACAAATCTTTTCAGTAGAATAATGATTCGCGTTGACATCGAGCTTGTCAGCTATTTTGATGTTTCATGTCTTTCAGATAGAATCATTTGTTTCGATGAAGATGAGTGAATTCAAAAGCTTGATGAACTTGTGATGATCATTTTCGTTTTCAGATAGAGTAGAAGACTCTCGTTGAGAGTGAGCTTCAAAAGTTGAGCTTCGTTCAACTTTCTGATTGACTTGTTGCTCAGCTGACTGAGTATCTTGACGAGACATAAATCGATCGACTTGACGTTGTTTCGCTCTGAAGTTTAATCGCTCGCCTTGTAGCTGACTGATCTTTTTCTCTAGCTCATCGTTTTTATTAAAAGCGACTTCTAGTTGTTTCGCTTTCTTTTTGTGATCATCTTGTATGAAAAGTCAATGTTCATTGAGTTGTAGAGTCAAGTCTCGTTGACTTCGAAGCTCGTTCAGCATATTGATGACTTTGTTGAGTTGATTGCTGACTCAATGAAACAGTTGTTCTTCGATGTTTATGTTTCATGCAATGACAGCTTTCTCAGCTTCGACTGAAGCATTGATGAGTAGAAGTGAAACTCTTCTACTGACAGTGCTTCTAAGCAGATGAGTTGTTCGAAGCTCAACTGACTTGACGTCGCGTGTCATGATGAAAGAAGATAAAAGTTGTTGAAGTAAGAATAGATGAGAGATTGATGTTTTGAATTGATGTTTTTTGATGAGTGAAAATTCAAAGAATTTCTTGTGAATTTCAGATAATAACTGAGTGCTTTATTCGAAGAATTTCTTGCAAATAGAATGATGAAAAATGAGTGTAGAATCGAAGAATCTTTTGCAATCTAAAATGATGATGCAAATTTGAAGAATCTCTTGCAAATTTTTCTTACTGAATAGATTGTTTCATATCATTTATTTGTTGAAAACAGGAAACAGTACTGTTATTTCTGTGGTTAGAAATCTTCGCATTGATTTGACGAAGCAATCTTCGCATTAATTCGACGCTAGTGAATGAGTATTTACCCTTCGCTCACTTTTTTTCTTCATTCTTCATCTCGTATGTTCAATCTACTAGATAGTTCAATATATATTTACATGTCTATCTGCTCTCTTGTTCTCGTATATCAAGAGATTATGAGCTCGAATTAGCGCTATTATCACTATCGCAAAAAATAACAAAGAGCAGAAGCATCGAACTCGCTGTCATCAAAATCGATGAATATTTTCTCTATTGATCTTCATCTTCTTCATATCTCAATCATCATACAACAATGAAAGATTCGAATAATTATTGATTTTCTAAGCTAAAGAAGAGCGAGAATTACGAGTTATGAAAGATAGATATAATCAGTACTCTGAAAGTCAAAGATCTCTGATGAGTCATCTCGAAAAAGCTGAAGAAATCGATAATCTCGAATTCTGAATTCAAGACAGCAGTCAAAAAGAAGTACGTCAGTACTATTCTTAATTGAAAAGACAAGAACGACAGAGTCTGCGATGTGATTATCTTCAGCATCGAACAGAAATTCAGAGTACATATAGTCAAAATAGAAGACATCATCAAGATGTGATTTATTCTGAAGACTCAATATGAGCAGTCGAACTTGATCACTCTATATCTGACGATCAAAGAACTCACTCAATCGAAGCAATTGAATTTCAATTTCATACAAAACTATGCTGACTCACTCAAGCGAGCTGTCATCAGATGTTCAGACATCGATAATGCAGTAGCACTCTGAATGCTTAGCAATCTTTTTCTTTTAGATCTCAACGAAAATCTAGAATCGTACATCTTCGGCTTGATACAGAGCATCAAGATCAACAAAATCGACTTATTCATAGAGAATATGATTATCGCTCTAGTCGATCACGATAAGAGATCAAACGATGAGAAAAGTTTCAGTTTCAAGAGCATGATAGCTCAGTTTGATGACAAGAAGTCAAAATTCAAGAACTCTTGAAAAAGCTCAAATAAACAATGTTTTCATTACGAGCAATTGAGTCACAGGCAAGAGAATTGCTGATATCTATATTCTAAGCTTCGTTCAGAAGAATGAAAGTCTAGTCAGAAAAAGAAGAATCTGATCATCGACTTTGAAGTCAGAATAGTCAGAACTATGAAGATCTTCTTCGTCTGTCGAGCAGACAGTCGTATCAACGTCTGATGAATAGACATCGAAGCTGAGAATCATGTCTGCTACGACAAGAACTTGTTCGATAAACAGTCATATTGAAAGATCATCGATAACAGCATTGTTACTGCAAATAATGAAGCAGTAGTCATTGTCGAAAAAGATTCGATTATGATCGACATTTTGCTGAACAATTAATCAATCAAAATTCGGCTGATCGATGTTTATCACTGTTCAGAACTACACTATAATTTGATGTCAGTCGATCAGATGAAAGTCAAAGAATATACGTGTAGTATAAAGAACGACAGATTTCGATTTATGAATTCAAAGAGTGTCGTCGTTCTCACTGACTCGAGAAATGAAGAAAAAGTCTATTTCGTGAATACATCATTTATTTTCTCAAAATCAGTCATTCTGACAAGCAGTTCAGAATCAGTCAAGACGTCATGACGTCAATGACATAAACGATTAGCTCATCTGAATATGACAGACGTCAAACGTCTGATCAACATGAGCATCGACATCGATGTGAATTCGACAAATAGTCTAGAAAACAAGAAATTCTCAGAAATGATATGTGAAGTCTGTGTCATAGACAAGCAACATAGAACGTCAAGTCGAAAACCTCACATCAGAGTCATCAAAGTAGATGAGCTAGTACATACGAATCTCGTTGACGATGATAAGATATCTAAGATCGATGAAGAATTTAAATATGTGACTACTATGATTGATGACTACAGCGAACATACGATCATCTATCTACTAGAACGAAAATTCGAACTAAAAGACGTACTTCAAAATTACCTGAAATTGATGAAGACTCGAGACACTTCGATTCATCAACTGCGTTCAGATAATGAAGATGAGTATGCTGATCATCAAATCATTGAATTGCTCAAAGAGCATGAGATCAAATGAAAGTCAACGACATCATATAACTCGAGTCAAAATGAGGTTGCAGAGCGATGTTTTCGCACTCTTTTTGAACGAACTCGCGCTATACTGACTAGCGTCAAATTGTCGATAAGACTATGAGAAGAGACAATAATGACTGTCATCTATCTGAAGAACAGAAGTTCTATCACTGCGTTGAACAATATAACTCTCTATGAGGCATGACATGACAAGAAGCCTGATCTTAGCTATCTACATACGTTTGAATGCATAGTCTATCATCATGTGAAGAGAGCTCGTCGAAAGCTCGATAACAAGAGCTTAAAATGTCAGTTTTTGAGCTACGAGAAAGTCAATCAGTTTCGCTTGTGAAACGATAAGAAGATACTAATATCTAGTCATATTCAATGAAACGAGATAGTCATCGAAGTCGAAAAGTATGATGAAGATCTTTCGATACTATTCTTCGATGATCAAATCGAAGATGAATCTTTCTCGTCAAAATCTTCTTCGATAATAAGCACTGAAAATGCGAAGATCGCGAAAATTCTCGACGATTATTCAGCAAGAACTTCATCTGCTACTTCAAAATGTACAATTGTATCTGAAACATCAGTCGCTTCGCAGAAAGCTAGAAGCAGATCATCAGAACTAGAATCAAGCGAGTCAGATAACTCAAGCGATTCTGATGCTTCAAGCGAACATCTCAAACGAACTATCGCTGAACCTGTTGATTACAGAGCTCTCAACGATCTCTGAGTCAAAGATCATAATCGAAGCTTTGTTAGTAGAGCAAATCGAGTTCAAATTGAATCGAATACTTCACAAACAGTGAAACATGCTAGAGCTAGTTTCGATTGAGAACAATGAAAGCTTGCATTCAGAAGTGAGCTCGACGCTCACATCAAAAGTGACATCTTTACTCTGAGAACATCTTCGTCGAATCAACGAATACTGTCGACGCGCTGAGTAACTATCATTAAGCGAGGACTCAAAGAGAAGATGATCAAATACAAAGCTAAATGAATGTGTAAGAAATTTCGTCAGAAGCAGAGAATTGACTATGACGAGATCTTTGCTTCGATGATCAGAATCACGATCATCAAAATGCTTCTAGCATTGACGATCAAATATGATTACGAAGTTGAACAAATAAACGTCATCATCGCTTTTCTAGAAGCACATCTAAAGAAAGAGATCTGAGTGCAGCAATCTTTGAAATTTGAGCAAAAAGAATCAAATGAAATCTTTTTGATCTGTCGTCTAAACAAGACTCTATATGAACTAAAACAGATGTCTCGAAAATGATATGCAACTCTGAAAGTTTATCTCATCTTCATCGACTATCAAAGAGTAGAAATTGATCATTCAGTGTTCATTCATGATAATGACATCATTATCGCTATTTATATAGACGATTTACTCATTCTAGAATCGAACATATTTGATATCGAAGCACTGAAGCTGCAATTTGCAGAGCGCTTTCAAATGAAAGATCTTGACTCAATCAAGTGATATCTAGAAATGCACATAACTCGTGATAGAGCTGAACGAACTCTTTGAATCAATCAAAGCATTTATATCAAGCGAGTCATCGAGCTTCTGAGCATGAGCGACTGCAGTTCAACTAAAACATCGATGCATTACAGATGTCAGCTCAAAAAGAACGTCTATTGAAAGTTCAAGAAGTGAGTCGAGTATCAAGCTATCTCTGAAGAAATAGAAGATTATCAATCAATCATTGAAACACTGATGTGAGTAGTCTGTCAAACACGATCAGACATAGTCTATGCAGTGAGCAAATGCAGCAGATATTCGACGAATTCTACTCTCGATCATGATCTAGCTGTCAAACAAATCATTCGTTATCTAGTTGAAACTGCTCAGCTGAAGCTTTGATATGAATCTTTCAAAGTGAAGAGAGTTGAGAAAGTTGAATTCTTTGAATATATTGATTCAGCTCATGCGAATTGCTTGAATTCTCGAAGATTCACCTTCGACTATATGTTTTTTCTATGAAATGAATCAATTAGCTGAAGCTTCAAACGTCAGCAATGTGTTAGCACGTCATCTGCTGAAGCTGAATACGTTGACGAATGTAATGCAGTCAAGAAATTGACCTTTTTGATTCAAGCATTGAAAGAGATGAAATATGATGATTCGAATACGAATTCAACTATCATTTTAGCTGACAATCAAGCGGCTATAAAAATGAGTAGCAATCTCGTCAATCACTTTCGAGTCAAGCACATTGATACGTTGTATCACTATGTTCGAAACAAGGTAGAAGAGAGAGCAATTAGATTGAAATACATACTCATCGATCAAATGATGATCGATGATCTCATCAAGTTTCTGAAGTCAGGCAAATTCCTGAGATTCAGATCAGTCATGAGACTAGCTTCAAGAAGTGAAGCTATTCTCATCGAGCATGACGTCGACGAGTAAAAGAGCATGAATATACAGTCAGTAGAGAGTCTGAATAGCTTCATATGAAGCTTCAATTTCTAAGAGAAAGTGTTGAAAACAGAAAACAGTACTGTTATCTCTGTGATTAGAAATCTTCGCATTGATTCGACGAAGCAATCTTCGCATTAATTCAACGCTAGTGAATGAGTATTTACCCTTCGCTCACTTCTTTTCTTCATTCTTCATTTCGTATGTTCAATCTACTAGATAGTTCAATATATATCTACATGTCTATCTGCTCTCTTATTCTCATATATCAAGACTATTCGTTGATAGCAGAGTAGTAGATGATGAGCATTTATCTAATGTTAGAGATCAGCATAGAGCGAGTCAATATGAGTGTCATTTAACTAGAAGATAAATGCTAAGAAAGAAAGATAGCTACAGAAAAGAAGCTGACTACATATGTGTGTTTCTCAGTTGACGCTAAACTCAATAGAAACTAGTCAAGATGACGAAGCTAGAATAAATCTGACAAGACTAGAAGATTGAGTCTGACAAGACTAGAATCATGACAAATCGTTACAAGTTCATTAAGCTTTTGAATTCACTCATCTTCATTGAAACAGATGATTCTATCTGAGAGACATGAAACATCAAAATAGCTGACAAGCTCGATGTCAATGCAAATCATTACTTTACTGAAAAGATTTGTATTATTTATGTGATTTTCAGACTAGAAGATGATGCTGATCAGCAAATTTATGCAAAACATCATATTGATGCTTTCTCATTCTATCAATCACTATCAGAGTTACTGAAACATCTGAAAGAAATTTATGAAGATCAGAATCTGATTTGAAAGTGTTGTTGCAAATACATCATTCTGAAGCAGCTCAACAAGTTCTTCAGCTCTTTTTATTCAGAATTCACTAGAATATTCAGCTTTCTGAACTATGACAATATCATTCTGATGAACGACATTCAGAATAAAATCAACAATCATCTTCAGAACGTGTTGTCAGTTTATCTCATAGAATTTAGCTCACTTGATAAGCTCAAAATCTTTCTTCAAGATGTAAATAACAAATAACAAGTCAATTATCAGCTACGTGATGAGCAATGAACAGTCAAATCAATAGCAGCTTCAAAAAAACATTTTGTTTCTTCGTTGATATCAGCTTCAATCTTGACTACTAGCTATGTTCAACTCATTACTTTTTTCACTCTTGAATCTGAATGATCAAGAATGTCAATCATCTGCTTTAACTGCAAAGTATTGAGTCATATTTCAAAAAACTGCTTTCAGCTGAAGACTAGTACTTCAACATTTCATGCATTTATCTTTTGTCTCAATGAGATCATTATGTCAAAAGAAGAGAAGAAATTATTTACAAAGAAATCGAAGAATGAGACAAAAAACTAGTGACTTTTATCAAAGACGTGATGAAACATGTGTTAATTTCTTCAACAATGTGTTGAAATCATGTCTAGAAACTAATCAGAATGCATGCATGACTAGAATGTTTGATCAATAAAGATAATTATAACTAAGACTTTAAGAATATAGAAGAAAGAAAATACAAAAAACAAGAAGAACATGCTTTATATAGTAGTTACTCAGATCAACGTTAGTCTCAAAGAAGACATGTTGAAACATAAGAAAGATGTTGATTTAAAAGATGTTTATGACACAAAGAAATGTGTTTGTCATAGAAATCTATTGATCAATCGTAACACAAAGAAGTGTGTTTATCTAGAAAATAATAGAAGCTGATTAGAAGATGCTAAAGAAGAAAAAAAATGCTGAGTCATATCTGAGTCAAGTTTGAGTCAGATTTAAATCAGATTTCAACTAAATTGTTGACTAGCTTTAATCAACTTTGACACATTCGTAACATTATTCTTTTCTTCAAAAATTCATGTTTGCATGAATAGAACAAATGAAACGCAAAATTTTTTCACTATTCTTCAATTTAATGTGACTTGTCTGAATAAAGCTTATAAAATTCAACTAGAACTTCTTTCAAGTTCTTGAATTCTTCTTTGTTGACATAGTATCATTCATCATCTCAATCTAGTCTCGTTCATTTGACTTTGTATTATATTCAATCTTGATAGCATCTAAAGTTCAAAATGTCATCTATCTTTCAATGCTCATCATCTTCAATAGTGAGAGATTTAAATGATTCTGAATGCTGTTCTGATAAAAAATTATCAAGACAAGAACGTAATAGCTTTGAACTGAATATCAAATGCAGCTGCTTCATGCTTATTGATAAATGAAGATGATAGAAGATCTCAACTTTGACAGTGATTTAATAAGATTCTAGCTGTTTGTCTTTTAAATTCTTACATGATCTAGTTGTCTTTATGTTTCTAGAGAATAATCAAATTCAGTCGTTTACTTCATAAATAACATCTTGTCTATGTTTATTGATCTGAGCTTCAATGATTTGCTTCATCTTTTTCAATTGCTGATAATCAAAGATAAGAAGTTCTTTCATTTGAATGACAATATCGTCGACTTTTCTAGCTTCAAAACGTTTGCAAGTTATCTCATAGTCAGTTGTATCTGAATTGAAACTCATTCAAGAGTGAAATTCTTTATCGAAGTAGAATGAAATCATTGAGATGATTGAGAAGATATTGAAATTTTCGCTGAATTTCATCATTGAAAGTCATTTTGCTCAGTCGTTCTGCATGTATTTACAGTAGATTCTTAATTTGCATTCAACATCTTGATTAACTCATTTTGATTAATCATTGATCTTAAAATGATAAACTGTTGATAAACTAGTCGTGATTCTTAGTTGCTTGCAAAGACTTTGTCACATGATTAATATGAATTGAGAGTTTCTGTTTGAAACAATAGAACTAGATAAATCATGAAGTCAATAGATGTTTCATAGCATGATTCAAATCATTTCTTCGACTGAGATGTCATCATCTTTTCAATGACAGAGAATATAGTGATGTTTCTTGATGAGATGACATATGATTGTGCAAATGACATTATAATCTTTCGATAGAAGTAGCTCAATGATGAAGTTCATAGCTATATCTTTTCAGCGTTTCTGTGAAATCAAGAGAGAATGAAGAAGTTCATTAATGCTATTTCTAGATGTTTTGCTTTGTTGACAAACATGACAGTTTTGAATGTAATGTCTAATTGTTGCTTGATGATTTGATCAATAGTAGAAATGTTGAACTAGATCAATAGTTCTTTGATTGTCTGAGTAAAAGATGAAAGACTGATCATGAATTTTCTTTAGTAATTTCATATGCATTTTCTCAGAAACTCACAGTAGATCTTTTCTGAACAGAACGTCATCAACAATCTTGCAGTGCTTCAATTTAGTGCTATGTAGCTTGAGCTTGTTTTCTCTTATAGCTTGTCTATACTCATCGCAAAGCTCATTTGTCTTGTTGACATCTTTTACTTATTGATAGAGATCAACTTCAGATTCAATAGTTAGAATATCTACTTTATTGAATGTCAGAATGATCTGATAGCAATCTTTAGTACGCTGAGTTGATTCAGAGATGTTAATCAGAAACATTCTGATTAAAGCATTGACTTTAATGTTTATTTTGTCTGATTGAAATATAATCTGAAAGTTGAACTTGAATAAAATGTCTAGATAATTGACTTGACGTCGAGTCAACTGTTTATTTTTCATGAAGATCTTCAAAGTTTGATGATCAATGAATATCTGAATGAGTAGTTCAATGCATTCAAGCTCAAGTCTTCAATGTTCAAAACATTGAATAATAATTAGCAATTTCTTGTCATAGATATGATAATTGCATTCAGCGAAAATCATGCTCTTGCTGTAGAAAGCTATTGAGTGAAGAACTTTCTCATCATCATACTGTGATAGAATTTCATCTTTGACGTAGTCAGATGCATTGATTTTTAGAATAACTTGTCGTTTGAAATCAAAATGTCGTAGTACTGAAGTCAAGCTGACTTGTTTCTTTAGATCATTGAAAGCTTGAACACAGACTTCATTTCATACAAAAGACGTGTTTTTTCTAGTTAACTAAATGAACGATTTGACTAGCTTCAAGAAGTCTTTAATGAAACGACAATAGAAGTTAACAAATTTCACAAAGCTTTGAACTTCTTTTAGATTAATCAACGTAGCTCAGTTGACTATGACTTTCACTTTGATAAAATTCATGCAAAGACTCTGTTCTGAAACTATGACTTCTAAGAAGACAGTTTCTTCTACGTTGAATTTGCACTTTCAAATATCTATCTGTAAATCAGCTTCTCATAGACGATTTAATATCATTTTGACATGTTGTTGATGTTCTCATTGAGTTTTGCTGTAGATCAGATTGTCATTCAGATAGACTTGACAAAAGTCATTTAGAAAGTTTCAAAAAACGTCATTTATATACTGCTGAAACGAGACAGAATCATTGATAAGTTGAAAAGATAACATCTTTGATTTATATGCTTCTAACGCGATAATAAAGATAGTGTAGTTCTCATTATCAGAGTGCATTCGTAGTTTGTTGAACATCGAAATGATATTCAATCGAGTCAGATGTTTGCAATCAACTATTTTGTTAATTACTTCATTTATGAATGATAGAAAATAGCGATTTCTTTTGATAATAGCATTGAGTTTTCGATAGTCAACGCAGAATCATAGATCTTCATTTGCTTTCAAAATGAACAGAACGAGTGAGAAATACGAAGCTTTGCTAAAGATTATAAATTCTTTGAAAAGATTCTCGTTCAGATATTTCTTTACTTTCTGAAGCTTGTAAAAAGACATTCAATATGCTCGACAGCAAGATGATGTTATGTCACTAGTAAGCTCTATCTTATGATCATATGAACAATGAGACGATAGTTTGTCTGCTTGAGCTCAATCAAAGATGTCTAGAAAATTCTGATATTTCGATGATAGCTTGACTTTAATATCTTCTAAATTCTGAGTCATTTCATTGACTGAAAAGATGTTTATGACATTTAGTTTGCATTGAGTATTGTAGATAATTTCTCTATCAATGTCTTTGATGAACATAGCAAAAATCTCTGTCTGATTCTTCTTTTTTCATTTTACTAGTGCTTAAAAAGAGATGACGTCTATGTTTTAAATCGAGAATGACTCTTTCTGAAAGAATGAAACTGAGTGCTTAAACATCTTAAAGATCTTGCTGTGAGCTGCTGAAGAGATCAAAGTTGATCGCGATCAACTTGAGTGCTTTGTATTTGACGAAATCGAAAAAATCGAAATAGAAGTATCTAATTGATCAGAGAATACAATAGTATCATGTCTCATGTTCAATAATATTTCATTTTTATTCATTCAGAATTTGCTCAATATAGCTTCATGATGCTTGATATCAGCTATCAGCATTGACATAGTCAATTTCTTATGACTTTCGATCATGAGATTGACTAGAATCTTATGAGTAATAGTTTTTCTAGCTAGCTTTTCATCATAGTCTTGTATTAACTTCTCTTTTGCTAGTAATATAAATTGTATTTCAAGTTTCTGATATACTTTATCGACTAGCTTATCATGTATCAGCATGTAGATAACGAAATCACTATTTATCAAAGAGTGAAGACTGAAAGAATTGCTCTGAGAGATAAGAGAAGCTTTGATCAGAAATGACTTCTCAAAATAGTTTTCTTTCAATAAAACTTCGATTTGACTGCACAAAGATATGATCTCTATCTCTTTGATGACTTTAGAAGAGATAGCTAGTTTTTTGAATCAGAATTGAATTCAGAGTTCAATGTAAATTGATCAAACTCATCATCTTCTAATGCATTGACTTTTGATTGATCAGAGTACTCTCTAGAAGTATGATCTGATTTGTGACAGATGAAACAGATTTCAGCTTGTAGATCAATGTTTTTGACGTTAGTTAAAATCACGTCATGCAACTTTGAATGATTAACGAGTGTAGTGACTTTGATCTTTCTATAGAGATTCAATGAATCTCATTTCTCAGCAAAAATAACTTGCTTTCTAACTTTGATCAAGAATTTCTTTTCTTTGATGTCATTCATGACTTGATGCTCATTTTTCAAATGAATCAGATAACTATGAATTTCATTGAGAGATTCTGACTGAATCAGCTGACTACTTTAAGCTGCATGAAGATGATAAACTATCTTGTCTTGTAAATCAACAATCAATTGCTTTTCATGATACTTTAGATAGAAGAACAGACGTTGAAATATCAAATAAAAGTTGCTGAATTTGCTTTTTTCTTGAATGAAATTAGCATATTCTCTTTAAAAGTTTGTCTCTTTGTTAGAATCATCATAAAGCTGAGCAAGTTCATCTAGTAAATCATCGATCATTGAATAAGAATTCACTAATGAATCTCGCTGACGTTCAACTAGAGTGACTTTGACTGCATCTTCGCTGATTCAAGAATGAATGTAGACTAGTATAGCTTTGTCATTGTCAAAATGATCGATGTTGATTTCTAACTTGTCACGAATCTTTTCTTGTCAATCATTTCAGATAGATTCTTTTTCATCAATAAACAAAGATGAATTCAAAAGCTTTTGAGATTGCTTGAATGAATTGAACATGATGAAAGAAGTAAAAGTATTTTCTTTAGTCAATTGCAGTCGATGTTGTAGTTTCATCAGTCAATCTTGAAGCTTTTTAAGATTTAGATTTGATCATTCTTTTACTCAATCAATTTTCTTGAAATGAATCTTTCATATCTGTTCGCTGAGTATTTTATCAAATAGCTTACAAGCTTCTACATCTAAATCTCATTGAGTTCAAAGATTGTTTAAATCTTCTAGAAAAACTTCTGAGTCTTGTTCAACTCAATGTTGTAGCTGCTTTACATTTTTGATATTTCAAAGAGTAAAAACTTTCAGAGATTCATTGAATGTCTGAGAATGAAATATGAATTGATGATGTTTTCATACGAAGTCAGTTCTAAGAAACTTCAATAGATGAGAAGATAACTTGAGATAAATGACTGAATCAAAACTTTAATTACTCTTGAAGAAATTGAGTTGAGTATTCACAAATGATTGAATCATGATGAAGATTTTGATGATTAAGCGAATGATGATGCTTAATAGTAAATAGTGAGATCATTTGTTAAAGTGTTTAGTCTTCAAAGAAGAGTGTTGCTGATTTGAGAGAATTTTTTTGTGATTCTTAAGCAATCAATAAAGATTCTTTATCGTTGATTCTATTAATCGATTTAAACTGATGCTACTGACTGAGCGATAGATTCTCTAGCAATCACATGATTATATGTTTTCATTAATTCTATTGATTTCTTGATGTTATTCTGTCTTTCGATGTTGTCAATCATCAGATACACAAATTTCTTTATACTTGTTTTGTTGTCAGTTGAGTGAATTTAAATGAGTATAGAAATCAGTATCATGTGATTAATGAATTTTTAAAGTAATGTTGAAATCATGTCTAGAAACTAATCAGAGTGCATGCATGACTAGAATGTTTGATCAATAAAGATAGTTATAACTAAGACTTTAAAAATACAGAAGAAAGAAAATACAAAAGACAAGAAGAACATGCTCTATATAATAGTTACTCAGATCAACGTTAGTCTTAAAGAAGACGTGTTGAAACATAAGAAAGATGTTGATTTGAAAAATGTTTGTGACACAAAGAAATGTGTTTATCATCGAAATCTGTTGATCAATCATAACACAAAGAAGTGTGTTTGTCTAGAAGACAATAGAAGCTGATTAGAAGATGCTAGAAAAGAAAAAAGATGCTGAATCATATCTGAGTCAAGTCTGAGTCAGATCTAAATCAGATCTCAACTAAATCATTGACTAGTTCTAATCAATTCTGACACATTCGTAACATAATGAACAGCTCAGATGATTTCTTTGCTTTGAAATCTTTGACTACTGAATGTGTATTATCTAGCAATGAAATTAGTTACTCATTAAAGTCATTAATTGTCAGAATCATGTTTAAATGATACAATCAATGAAGATCAGAGTTAATAGTGCTTGATTTTTAAAGATAGCTATAATTGAATATTAAGAATACAGAAGAAGATTGATACAAAAGCTTCTATTTATATAATGTTCAGAGACTGTGCTAGACTTGAAAGAAATGTGTTTGTAACATGAAAAGAAGATGATGTAAGATGAACAAGATGTTGATGAAAGAAAAGAATGTTGAGAAAGAAAAAAAGTGTTGAGTCATATCTGAATCAAATCTGAGTCAAATCTAGATCAGATCTCAACTAAATCATTGACTAGCTCTGTTCAGTCTTATTGATCTTGATATGCTTGTAACATTACTTCTTTCTTTGAAAATTCATGTTTGCATGAATGTAGTTTCTTTGCTCACTTTTGTTGATAGTTATTTCGATATTTAGCGCGATTTGCTTGAATATAGCTTATAAAATTCGTTCAAAACTTTCTTTAAATTATCGAATTTCTCTTTATCAACATAGTATTATTTGTCGTTTCTATCTAGATTTTTTCATTTGACTTTGTACTGTATTTAATCTTGATAGCATCTGAAGTTTAATATATCATCTATCTTTTAATGTTCATCATTTTCAATAATGATTAATCTGAGTGATTCTGAATGTTGTTCTAATAGAAAGTTTTCTGAATATGATTGTAGTAGCTTTGAGCTGAACATTGAGTGTATATGCTTCATGCTTGTAGATAAACGAAGATGATAAAAAGTCTTGACTTTATCAATGATTGAGTAGAGATTTAGCTGTTTGTCTTTCAAATTCTTGCATGATCTCATGATTTTGACGTTTCTGAAAGATAGTCAGATCTGATCATTTATCTTGTAGATGATGTCTCGTTTATGTTTATTAATCTGAGCTTTGATGATCAGCTTAGTTTTTTTCAATTGTTGATGATCAAAGTTCAGTAGTTCTTTCATTTAAATGATAATATCATCTGCTTTTCTGACTTCAATTTGTTCACAAGTGATTTTGTAGTCAGTTGTATCTGAATCAAAACTCATTCAAGAGTGAAATTCTTTATTGAAGTAGAAAAAAATCATTGAAATGATTGAGAACGTATTGACATTGTCACTGAACTCAATCATAGATATTCATTTAGCTCAATCATTCTGCATGTAATTACAGTAGATTCTGAGTTCGCATTCAATGTCTTGATTGACTCACTCTGTTTGATCATTGATTTCAGAATGATAAGCAGTGAATAAACTAGCAATAATTCATAGTCGCTTACAAAGACTCTTTTACATGATGAATACAAATTGAAAGTCTTTATTCAAAACAATAGAACTGAGTAGACTGTGCAGTCAATAAACGTTTCATAGCATAATTCAAACTGTTTCTTTGACTGAAATGTCATTGTCTTCTTAATGACAGAGAACATAGTGAAGTTTTTTAATGAGATAACATATGATTATGCAAATGATGTTATAGTCTTCTGACAAAGATAGTTCAGTAATGAAGTTCATAGCTATATCTTTTCAGCGTTTCTGTGAAATTGAGAAAGAATGATGAAGTTCATTGATGCTATTTCTAGAAACTTTGCTTTGCTGACAAGCATGACAGTTTTGAATGTATCATCAAATAGTAGCTTGATGATTTGATCAATAGTAGAAACGCTGAACTAAATCAATGATTCATTTATTGTTGAAGTGAAAGATTGAAGATTGATCATGCACTTCTTATAGTAATTTCGTGTGCATGTTCTCAGAAACTCACAGTAGATCTTTTTTAAATAGAATGTCATCAATGATTTTGCAGTTCTTCAGTTTAGTGATATGAAATTTGAGCTTATTGTCGTTTTTAGCTTATTTATATTTGCTACAAAACACATTCATTTGATTGACTAATCATACTTTCTGATAGAAATTGACTTCTGATTTTGAATTTACGCTCGATTTCAAGTCAATAGATAGAATATCAACTCTATCAAAGATAAAAATAGTTTAAAAGCGATCTTTAAATCGTTTAGCTGATTCAGAGACGTTTGCTAGAGACATTTGAATTAACGCATTGACTTTAGTGTTCATTTTGCCTGATTTAAAGATGATCTAAAAATTGAACTTTGATAAAATGTTTAAATAGTTGACTTGACATCGACTCAGCTGTTTGTTTTTCATGAAAATCTTCAGAGCTTGATGATCAATGAATATCTGAATGAGTAATTTAGTACATTTCAGCTTGAGTCATCAATGCTCAAAACAGCGAATAATGATCAGTAATTTCTTGTCATAGATATGATAGTTGATTTCAGCAAAAATCATGCTTTTGCTGTAGAAGATCATTGAATGAAGTACATTCTCATCATTGTACTGAGACAGTATTTTATCTTTTACATAGTTTAATGCATCAATTTTCAAAATAGTCTGATGTTTGAAATCAAAATGACAAAGAACTGAAGTGAAACTGATCTGTTTCTTCAGATTTCTGAAAGCTTGAATGCAGACTTCATTTTAAACAAAGAACGTGTCTTTTCTAGTCAATTGAGTGAACAATTTAACTAGTTTGAAGAAGTTTCTAATGAAACGACGATAAAAGTTCACAAATCTCATGAAGCTCTGAATTTCTTTCAAATTGATTAAAGTAGTTCAGTTGACTATGATGATCATCTTGCTTGAATTCATGCAAAGATCTTGTTCTGATACAATGACTTCTAGAAAAACAGTCTCTTCTACATTGAATTTGCACTTTCAAATATTCATTTGAAGAAAGATATTATATCTCTTGTATCATTGATGATGAAGATATCACAGCTGAAAAGACAGCTGAAATGCTGATTTAATGAGTATATTGAACTCATGATTTATCAAGCTTCATAGTATCTTGTTAGAAATCAATCTAAAGTGAGTCATAGAGATGTCATTTAACTAATAGATAAATGCTAAGAAAGAAAAGTATCTATAAAAAAGAACTCGATTCTTATATGTATGTTTCTCAGCTCTGTGCTAGATTCAATTGAGTTGACATCTTACACATATGATGCAGAGTTTCAATGATATCATCTCTAGATCAGATTTTCGCTAGACTCAATTAGAATGAAATCAGGCGAAGACTAGATAAAGAATAGACGAAGACTATAATTGTAACATTATCTCTCTTTCTTGACTATTCATGTTTGCATGAATGTTGTTTCTTAGTGCGCTTTTCTTGAATATTTGATATGAAAGTCATTAATCATCTCTTGAGCGTTCATAAATTCGTTGTCGTCAGCGTTATATCAGTTGAGATCGTTGTCATAGCTCTTTCATTTGACTTGATATTGAAGTCGTCTTCTATAGCGTTGAAAGTTCAGTATATCATCGATTTTTCATTCATCTTCATTGTTTATCACTATTGACTTTGAAGATTCATTCTTTTGATCAGATAAAGAATCATTGACGACAGAATGAAGAAGCTCTGAATGAAATACATCATGTATATGCATAGTTTCTGATAGTTTCAACTTATAGAATGAGTCAACAGATGCAATGATCTGAAATGAGTTGAGCATCTTGTTATTCAATTTTTTGAAAGATCTCGCTGTAATGATGTTTTATTCATTCAGAAACATCTTTGATTCAATCTTATAATTGATCTTCTTTCTATGCTTATTAGCTTGATTCATCATTTGTTTTCGTATTTTGATCAGAGCTTCACGAGCGAAAATCTGTTGAGATCGTGCCTAAATCATTCAATCAAAGAGACTCAGAGCTGATATGTATGTATTGTTCTTTAGAGATAACTATAACAAGACATTAAGAATACAGAAGAGAAAGAGTGCAAGCTCTTCTATAAATAATAACTTGAGACTGCGCTAGACTTGATACAGATGTGATGTAATATGTCAGATGTGTTTGTCTAAAAGAATGATGAAAGAGATGAATGAAGAAAGTGCTGAACAACGAGAAGAAGTACTGAGAATGATTCAAAGAAATGCGCTAGATTCAAACTAGGCATAGCGTCATGACTTGCTTTAATCAAATTGATTAGAATTAGATCTGAACTCTGATCAATTCAGACATGTTCATAACATTATTCTTTTCTTTGAACATTCATGTTCACATGAATAGAAAAGAAATAAAAGCAAAAAATTCATCGTGTTTTCAATTTAGTGCGACTTATTCGAGTATAGCTTGTGAAATTTATTTAGAACTTTCTTCGAGTCATTGAATTTTTCTTTATCGACATAGTATCATTTGTCATCATGATCTATCTCAATTCATTTGACTTTGTATTGTAGTCTTTCTTTATATCGTCTAGAGTTCAATATATCGTCTACTTTTCAGTGCTCTTCATTCTCTTCAATGATCATTAATCTAGAGAACTCAGAATGTTGTTCTGATAGAGAATTGTTTGATGAAGATTGTAGATACTTCGAGCTGAACACTGAATATATATGCTTCATGCTTTTAGATAGCTAAAGACGATAGAAGATCTCAACTTTGACTGTGATTGAATAGAGATTGAGCTGCTTGTCTTTTAAATCTTTGCATGATCTAGTGATTTTGATGTTTTCAAAGACTAATCAAACTTGATCATCTACTTCATAGACGACGTCTCGTCTATGCTTGTTCATCTGAGCTTCGATGATCTGCTTGATCTTTTTCAATTGTTGACGATTAAAGATAAGAAGTTTGCTCATTCAAGTGACAATGTCATTGATCTTTCTAGTCTCAATACGTTGACGAGTTGTTTCGTAATCAGTCGTATCTGAATCAAAACTCATTCGAAAGTGAAAGTCTTTATTGAAGTAGAAAGAAATCATCAAGATAGTCGAGAATGTATTGAAATTGTCACTGAATTTCATCATTGAAAGTCATTTAGCTCAGTTATTCTGCATGTAATTGCAGTAGATTCGAAGTTCACGTTCAACATCTTGATTAGCTCGTTTCGACTGATCATCGATCTCTGAATGATAAACTGTTGATAGATTGACTTGAATCTTCAGTCGTTTACAAAGACTTTGTCACATGATTGATATGAACTGAAAGTCTCTATTCGAAACGATAGAACTGAGTAGATCATGAAGTTGATAGACGTTTCATAGCATGATTCATACTGTTTCTTCAATTGAGATGTCATCGTCTCTTCAATGACAGAAAACATAGTGACGTTCTTTGAAGAGACGACATATGATCGTGCAAATAATGTTATAGTTTTTTGATAAAAGTAGCTCAGTGATGAAGTTCATAGCTATATCTTGTCAACGCTGCTGAGAAATCAATAGAAGCTGAAGCAAATCATTTGTATCATCTCGAAATGCTTTGCTTTGCTGACAGACATGACAGTTTCGAATGTATTGTCGAATAGTTGCTTGATGATCTGATCAATAGTAGAAGCGTTGAACTAAATCAATCGTTCGTTTAATGTCAGAGTGCAAGATTGATGATTGATCGTGAATCTTTCAAAGCAATTTCGTATGCATTTGTTTCAACATTCATAGTAGATTCATTTTGAATAGAACGTTGTCAATGATTTGACAGTTCTTTAGCTTCATGTCATAAAGCTTCAGTTCATCTTTGTTCATAGCTTGTTGATACTCATTGCATAGTTCATTCTTCTGATTGACTAGATGTACGCGTTGATAGAGATTAGTCTCGTATTCAGATTCAATTTCGAACTCAATCGATAGAACGTTTATTCGATTCGAAGTCAGTATAGTTTGAAAACGATCATCTATTTCTTTAGCTAATTCAAAACTATCGATCATCGACATTCTAGTTAAAGCATCGACTTTGATGTTTATTTTACCTGATCGAAAGATAATCTGAAAGTTAAACTTCGATAGAATATTCAGGTAGTTCGCTTGTCGTCGAGTCAGCTGTTTGTTTTTCATAAAGATCTTTAAAGTCTGATGATCAGTAAACATCTGAATAGATAGCTCAGTATCTTCTAGTTCGAATCGTCAGTGTTCGAAGCATTGAATGATAGTTAGCAATTTCTTGTCATAGATGTGATAATTGCATTCAGCTGAAATCATGCTCTTGCTATAGAAGACTATCGAATGAAGCACATTCTCGTCATCGTACTGAGATAGTATGTCGTCTTTTACATAGTTGAATGCATCAATTTTCAAAATAGCTTGACGTTTGATATCGAAATGACGCAGAACTGAGATCGAGCTGATCTGCTTCTTTAGATTGTCAAAGACTTCGATGCAGACTTCGTTTCAAACAAAAGACGTGTCTTTTCAAGTCAGCTGAGTGAATGACTTGACTAGTTTCAAAAAGTTCTTGATGAAGCATTGATAGAAATTGACGAAGTCGACGAAGTCTTGTACCTCTTTTAGATTGATAGATGTAGCTCAATTGACTATAGCTTTCACTTTGATAGAATTCATGCAAAGATCTTGTTTGAATACTATGATTTCTAAGAAGATTGTTTCTTCTACGTTGAATTCGCACTTTCGAATATCTATTTGCAGATCAGCGTCTCGTAGACAATCTAGTATCATCTTGACATGTTGTTTATGCTTCTTTTGAATCTTGTTGTATATGAGAATGTCGTCTAAATAAGCTTGACAGAAGTCATTTAGAAAGTCTCATAAAACATCGTTCATATATTGCTGAAACGAGATCGAATCGTTTGTTAATTTGAATGATAGAATCTTTGATTTGTACGCTTCTAGAGCGATAATGAAGATCGTATAGTTCTCACTATCGAAATGCATACGAAGTTTGTTGAAAGCGAAAATTATATTCAGTCGAGTCAGATGCTTGCAGTCAACGATTTTGTCAATCATCTCATCTATGAGCGATAGAGAGTAGCGATTTCTTTTGATAATGACATTGAGCTTTCGATAGTCGACGCAGAAGCGAAGATCATCATTGATCTTCAGAGCAAATAGAACGAGTGAGAAATATGAGATCTTGCTAAAAGTAATAAAACTCTTTGACAGATTTTCGTTCAGATATTCTTTGATCTTCTGAAGCTTGTAGAGTGACATTCGATAAGCTCGACATCTAGAAGAAGTGACATCGTTAGTGAGCTCTATCTTATGATCATATGAACGATGAGATGATAGCTTATCGACTTGAGCTCGATCAAACACGTCGAGAAAATTCTGATATTTCGAAGATAGCTTGACTTTGATGTCTTCTAGATTTTGAGCTGATGCATCGATGAAAGCGACGTCTAGAACATTCAGTTCGCATTGAATGTTGTAGACTATTTTTCTATCAATATCTTCGATCGACATAGCAAAAATCTCAATGCGATTCTTCTTTGATCGTTTAATCAGTGCATGAAAAGATGCAGTTCTCACACTGAACATAGAAAAGTTCTTTTTCGAAGCAGTAGAAGCGAATCGTTGAAGCACTTTGAAGACTGAACTGATAGAAGAATTTGATGATCATGATCATTTTGAGTGTAAAGCTCTGACTGACATTGAAAAAACAGAAATGAAAGCTTCTAATTGATTCAAAAAAACGATGACATCGTTTCGCATATCTAGTAGTATTTCATTTTTGTTCATTCAGAGCTTTTCTAATATGACGTCATGATGATTTATATCAGCTATTAACATTGAAACAGTCAATTTCTTATGACT
>JAABUS010003000.1_pt1 | contig 29129 bp, 29 predicted proteins | sample 5560161 | NCBI WGS metagenome assembly JAABUS01 (sample SAMN10711885, study PRJNA513376) | rock metagenome | isolation source: Antarctica rocks | place: Antarctica: Victoria Land, Trio Nunatak nord | collected 2016-01-04
TGATCGAATGGTCGCTGGCCAACCGGTTCCTCGTGCTGGTGGGGACGTTCCTGGTCGCGGCCCTGGGCGTCTACTCGGCGACGCAGCTGCCGATCGACGCCGTGCCCGACCTGACGAACGTGCAGGTCCAGGTGATCACCGAGGCCCCGGCGCTCAGCGCCCTCGAGGTCGAGTCGCTGCTCTCGTTCCCGGTCGAGGGGGCGATGAGCGGCCTGCCCGACGTCGATCAGATCCGCTCGATCTCCAAGTTCGGCATCTCGGTGGTGACGATCATCTTCCGCGAGGTGACGGACATCTACCGCGCCCGCCAGCTCGTCGGCGAGCGACTCGCGCGCGCCGCCGAGGCGATCCCGGAGGGCTACGGCACGCCGACGCTCGGGCCGATCGCGACGGCGCTGGGGGAGATCTTCCAGTTCCAGGTCAAGGCCGCGCCCGGGTCGGGCGTCTCGGCGATGGAGCTGAGGACGACCCTGGATTGGTTCATCGCCTACCAGCTGCGCGGGGTCCCGGGGGTGACCGAGATCAACTCGCACGGCGGGGAGCTGAAGACGTATCAGGTCGAGCTCAGCCCCGACAAGCTGGCGGCGTACGGGATCGCGATGAGCGACGTCTTCGAAGCCCTGCGGCACAACAACGCCAACGTCGGCGGCGGCTACATCGTGCGCGACGGCGAGGCGCGGTACATCCGGGGCGAGAGCCAGGCGCACGACGCGGCCGACATCGCCGCGATCGTCATCGAGGAGCGCGGCGGCGTCCCGGTCACGATCGCCGACGTGGCGAGCGTGCACCCCGCCCCGATGATCCGCGCCGGCCTGGTGACCCGCGACGGGCAGGGCGAGGCCGTGACCGGGCTGGTCATGATGCTCATCGGCGAGAACTCGCGCCAGGTGGTCGAGCACGTCAAGCGAGAGATCGCCCGATTGCAGGCGAGCCTCCCGCCGGGCGTCACGATCGAGCCCCTCTACGACCGGAGCCACCTGATCGAGCAGACCCTGGGCACGGTGACGCGCAACCTCCTGGAGGGGGGGCTGCTCGTCATCGTGGTCCTGCTGGCGCTGCTGGGGAACATCCGGGCGGGGCTGATGGTGGCGCTGGCGATCCCGCTCTCGATGCTCTTCGCGGCCAACGTGATGCTCGCCTCGGGGGTGACGGCCAGCTTGATGAGCCTGGGGGCGATCGACTTCGGCCTGCTCGTCGACTCGAGCGTCATCATGGTCGAGAACTGCGTGCGACGCATGGCGGAAGAGGGGGGGACACGCCCCAAGATCGAGATCATCCGCGACGCGGCGGTCGAGGTTCGCAAGCCGACCCTCTTCGGCGAGCTGATCATCGGGATCGTCTACCTGCCGATCCTGGCCCTGCAGGGGACCGAGGGCAAGCTCTTCCGCCCGATGGCCCTGACGGTCATCTTCGCGCTGGCCGGGTCGATGATCCTGTCGATGACGCTCATGCCCGTGCTGGCGTCGCTGGGGCTCCGGTCGAAGCACGCCCACGCCGAGGAGGTCGAGGTCTGGCCGATCCGGGCGCTGAAGCGCCTCTACCGGCCGGTCCTCGGGGCCGCCATCGCCCGTCCCGCGGTCGCGCTGCTGCTGGCGATCGCGCTGGTGGCCGTCAGCGTGCCGGTCGCGGCGGGCCTGGGGGGCGAGTTCATGCCCAGGCTCAACGAGGGGGACCTGCTGATCGAGGGCGTGCGCATCCCCTCGGCGGCGCTCGAGGGGGCGGTGCCGACGTTCACCCAGGTCGAGCGGATACTCAGGACGTTCCCCGAGGTCTGGACGGTCTACTCCAAGACCGGGCGCCCCGAGATCGCCAACGACGTGATGGGCGTGCATCAGACCGACGTCTGGACCCTGCTGAAGCCGCAGGACGAGTGGCGGCCGGGCCTGTCCCGAGACGCCTTGATCCAGCAGATGGACCGGGCGCTCTCCGAGAGCGTCCCGGGGGTCAAGTTCGGCTTCAGCCAGCCCATCGAGATGCGGACCAACGAGCTGGTGGCGGGGGTCAAGAGCGACGTGGCCGTCCTGCTCTCCGGCCCCGACCTCGACGTGCTCCGCCAGAAGGCGGGCGAGATCGAGCGCGTCCTGTCGCGGCTCCCCGGGGCGAGAGACGTCCGGTCGCCGACCTCGGGCCGGCTGCCGACCCTCCGCATCTCGGTCCGGCGCGGCCAGCTGGCCCGGTATGGAATCCACGCGGCCGACGTGCTCGACGCGGTCGCCGCCCTGGGGGGGACGACCGTCGGGACCGTCTTCGAGGGGCAGGTCCGCCACCCTATCCAGGTCCGTCTGCCCGAGTCCTGGCGCGACGACCCCGAGCGGATCCGCTCGATCGCGATCATCGACCCCCGGGGCCGCCCGATCCCGTTGCGCGACCTGGCCGACGTCGCGTTCGAGGAAGGCCCGAGCGAGATCGAGCGCGAGAACGTGCAGCGCCGCGCGGTGGTCGGGGTCAACGTCCGTGGCCGCGACATCGCCCGCTTCGTCGCCGAGGCGCAGGCGGCGATCGCGGCCCGGGTCGAGCTGCCGCCCGGCTACCTGATCCGCTGGGGGGGGCAGTTCGAGCACCTGCAGACCGCCTCGCGGCGCCTGATGATCGTCGTGCCGCTCTCGCTGGCCTTGATCCTCCTGCTCCTCTTCAGCACGTTCGGGTCGCTGCGACTGGCCGCCCTGATCTCGCTGGCCGTGCCGATGGCGGCGACCGGCGGGGCCTTCGCGCTGGCGTGGCGCGGGCTCCCGTTCTCGGTCTCGGCGGGGGTCGGCTTCATCGCCCTCTTCGGCGTCGCGGTCCTGAACGGGCTGGTCTGGGTCAGCGCCGTCGAGCACCTGCGTGCCGAGGGCCACGAGCCCCGCGCGGCAGCCCTGGAGGCGTCCCTGACGCGGCTCCGGCCGATCCTCATGACCGCCCTGGTGGCCGGCTTCGGCTTCCTCCCCATGGCCGTCGCGACCTCCCCCGGCTCGGAAATCCAGCGCCCTCTGGCCACCGTCGTCATCGGCGGCCTGGTCACCTCGACGCTGCTCACCACCCTGGTCCTCCCCGTCATTTATCCCTGGTTCGCCCCCGAGGCCGCAAAGATCGAAACGGCCGCCCCCATCGCTCCCTGATCGGAATCCATGGAATGCGGGCATCGCTCATCATGCCCCATGGATCGGCCGGTCGTCCGTGTATGACCGTCTCAGCCGTGGCGACGGAGCTGCTCGAAAAGGTGTTGCCGCGATGGACGATCATGCGGGAAGGATACATGACCGTAATTTGCGAACGATGGCCTTCTCCTTCGCGAATTGCGAAGTATAATAGAGGTGCTCCACACTAACCGAGCACCTAACTAACCAAGCACCCACCAACAAAAACCCACCACACATCGGAGCAAACGGAAATGGATTCCCACCGATCAGCCTTGCTACGTGCATCACCTGACATAAGGCCAGACGCCAATGCATGTGATCTCCATGAAGCCACTGCGCGACTTCTGGTCGCAGCACCCCGACTCTGAAACACCACTGCGAGCCTGGTACCGCGTGGCTACGCATGTGGAATGGGGGAAGTTCGCCGACGTCCGAGAGTTCTACGCCTCGGCAGATCGGGTCGGGAAGTTCACCGTCTTCAACATCGGTGGGAACAAATATCGCCTCATCGCGGCCATCCATTACGATCGCGGGATGGTCTATGTTCGCCACGTACTTACGCACTAAGGATTACGACCTGGAGAGCTGGAAAAACGAGTGAGCCCCCAGGAAAGGAACCGGACGATGGCAAAGACCTTCGCCCCCCAGCGTGCTGGCCCGGGCGGCCGATACCACGAGCTGATCGGGCGTTTCCCCCTCCGACCGATCCGTTCCGACGCCGAGCTGGGCCTCGCTATCGAGACCATGAACTCGCTGATCGACCTGGAATCGCTCGACCAGGACGAGAGCGATTACCTCGACGTCCTGAGTGACCTGGTCCATAAGTACGAGTCGCAACACCACCCGATTCCGCCCGTCACCGATGCAGATATGCTGCGCCACCTCATCGAGGCGAGCGAGACGACGCAGGCCCGCGTCGCGGCGGAGGCAGGTATCTCGGAGTCGACTGTTTCCGAAGTGCTGGCTGGTAAGAGGAGGTTGAATCGGCGACACATCGAGGCCCTGTCTCGCCATTTCCACGTCAGCCCGGCCGTTTTTCTATCGGAACAGAGACGGTAACGCGGCGCGCCGGCCCACCCCCTGGCTCGTCATCCCCGGAGACTTCTCGTGGACTCACCGGCCTCCGGTTCCGTGGATACGATCGACCGGATCACCCCGACGCTTCGACCCGACCGACGCGCCGTCATGCGGCAGGACTGGCACGACCTGCTGTTCTTGCACTGGGTCGTGCCGGCCGACTCGCTGCGGAGGCTCCTCCCCCCCGGGCTCGACCTCGACCTCCATGAGGGGAAGGCGTATGTCGGGCTGGTCCCCTTCACCATGACCGGCGTCAGGCCGGCGGGCCTGCCGTCGTTCGCGCCGGTGTCGAATTTCCACGAGACCAATGTGCGGACCTATGTGCACGCCGGTGGACGTGACCCCGGCGTCTGGTTCTTCAGCCTCGACGCGGCCAGCGCCGTCGCCGTGATCCTCGCCCGCACGACGTTCCACCTGCCCTATCACCATGCGCGGATGAGTCTGACGCACGACGGCGGGCCCGACCCCGGGAGGCCGGGGACGATCTCTTACGCCTCGGAGCGACGCTGGCCCGGCCCGACGCCCGCCTCGAGCGCGATCCGGGCGACCCCGAGGGGGCCGATCGCGCCGGCCGCCGTGGGCACCCTCGAGCATTTCCTCGCCGAGCGCTACCTCCTCTATGCCTCACGGCGCGGGCGACTCTATCGGGGCCAGGTCCACCACGAGCCCTATCCGCTCCAGGGCGCGGACGTCCCCGCGCCGGAGGAAAATCTGGTCGCCGCGGCGGGAATTTCCCGACCCGACGAGCCTCCGCTGGTCCATTACGCGAGCGGTGTCCGGGTCGAGGTCTTCCCGCTGCAACGCTTGAAATAACGAGGGGAAACACGTCCGCGCACGATTCGAGATGTCGCCACTTGCCATGTTAAGGATGCTTTCAAGGGGGTAAAGACGCTTTTCTACACATGAATTGGGGTTGCATTGCTTGCGCAAGACTCTCATGGTGGCAATGCGGCGTGGGAGTCCGTCGGGGATGGGTCTTCGTTACGCGAGGCTCGCGTCCCCGGCGGCGGGATGTCGACTGCAGGGAGCGGTCGCGGCCCGCGCCGGCCATAGGAGTCGATCCGTTGCAGAACCGCACTCGCATCAAGATGAACACCGTGATCGCATTGGGCCTCTCGACCGTCGTGCTCGGCCTCCCGCTCGGGGTCCGGGCGCAGCAACCCGCCTTTCGACCGGTGCCCCCGCCCGCCGCGCCGCCCGGCCCGCCCGTCTTGCGACAGGGCCCCCCGCCCATGCCGATGGTCCCGGCGGGCGACCCTTACGGGTTCACCGCATGGCTGAACTCCACGCGGGCGCGATATGGGCTGCCGCCGGTCGGGTATGACCCGAACCTGTCGAACTGGGCGGCCGTCAACAACGGTCAGCAGCAGGCTCGAGGGCTGGGGCACTTCGTCATGGGCCCCGCGCGTCGGCAGAACGCGGCGATGGGCCACGCCGCCGGGATCGGCGGCCAGTGGATGGCCTCGCCCCCGCATCGCGCGGCCCTGCTCGATCCGAGCATCCGCTGGATCGGGATCGCCGGCCTGGGCGCGTACTGGACGTTCAACGCCTACTGATCCAAACATGCCTTTGTCGGCATTATATGAAAGGTCAGGCCGACGGTCGGGACCCGGGCGCGCGCCGCGCCCGGCCCGATCAGAGGAACAACGAGTCGCGGATCCGCGCCAGGATGACCTGCTCGAGCTTCGGGTCGCGCCCGCGGGGGATCCACTGGAGGGGGATGGGGACCGGGCCGACGACCTCGCGGGAGCGGTTGACCGGGAAGTCGTTGTTGAAGACGGCGCGTCCGGCGGCCTGGCGATCGGGCCGGACCAGGTCTTCCAGCTCCTTGTACACCTCGACCTTGACCGCGAACCCCCCGCCCGGGGCCGGCTTGACCGTGACCTGGGCGAATCGTCGGATCGTCTGCAGGTTCGATTCGAAGCGCTCGCGGAAGCCGACCGAGTCGCCGTTCCAGGGCTCGCCCAGCATGGCGGCCATCTTCGGCTGGGTCACGATCGTGCGCGACAGCCGGTTCTCCGTGGCGATATCGAAGTATTCGTCGATGACGGAGATGGTGGCCTTCCAGACCGTCTCGAAATCGGAGGAGGGGACCAGCAGCGGGTTGCCCGACACCACCCGGGGCGCCATCAAGGCGCAGCCGGCAGGTCCCAGGGCGGCGAGCACCGCGATTCCGGCCGCGATCAGCCTGACGCGCATGGGCGAAGCCTCGGCAACAAGACTCTTCCGCCGGCCCGACGTGCCGGGACGACCGGAGAGAACGACGCGCGATCCGGGCCCGATCCGGGGGCGACGCCGGCGCATCGCCTCGCGCGAACGGCCGGCGCGGCGGCATCCTGTCCATTTTCGGCGAACCTGGCAAGGCCGATCCGACCGGATTCGCGAACGCGCCCTATGTTTTCGAATGACGGGTCCAAGGCAAAGGGCCACGCGGCGATCGAGGGCGGCTCCAGGGCCCACGACACCCACGGCATGCCGAAGCCATCGGCTTGCGGACCGTCTCCTCCACCTACAGACCCGTGAATGGCCATGCCCAACCATCCGAACTTCCGCCTCGCGGGCCTATCCGACCCGATCCTCTCCGCCCCGCCCCATCGCGGCGCCGACGGCGACCGCCGGGGCCGCGAGGCGTGGGACGCGATCGCCCGCTCGGCGCGAGCCTGCGTCGGGCACGTCGCCGGTCGGCTCGGCGCGGCGGTCGAGTCGATCCGCCGGCCCGCGCGGGGCGAGGACGTCTTGCATCAGTTCGCCGACTTCATGGGCGAGGCACGCACGTCCTCCGAGATCGAGTCGGCCCTGGTCCGGCTGGCCCTCGAGCTCTCCGGGGCCGAACGAGTGCAACTGGTCTACGACCCGTCTTGCCCGGGATTGCGAGCCGTCGGCCGTCGTCTCGAGCCGGGCGATCGCGATGACGAGGCGTCGTCCTCGTCTTCGTCCTCTGCGCTCCGCATTCCCTTGTGCAGCGGAGACCGTCTGCTGGGGGCGCTCGACGTCGTCCCCTCCCCGGGTCGCCCCCTGTCCGCCGCGCTGGTGCGCCGGCTGACCACGCTCTGCGCGATGGCGGCCTCCGCCAGGATCAACCTCCGCGCCGACCGGCTGGTCGACCCGGCGAAGGACGACATGTTCCGCGACGCGCCGTTCTTGCGCGCCTTCTTGCCTTACGCCCTGGCCCAGGCGCGGCGCCGGCACGAGCCGCTGTCGCTGTTCTACGTGTCGGTGGATCGCCTGGCCGCGATCCGCGAGCTGCACGGTCCGGAGATCGCCGCCGCCGCCGTGGATCGGGTGGCCGAGACGATGGTCCAGGCCCTGCGCGCCAGCGACGTCGTCGCCCGGCTCGACGACGGCCGGTTGATCGCCGTCCTCCCCTGCGCCGGCCACGAGGACATCCCGGCCGTCGCCGAGGCCGTCCGCGCGTCCATCGCCAGCAGCGGGGTCGCCTCGCGGACCATGCCCGTCCTCACCGCCTCGATCGGCGTGGCCAGCTATCCGCACAACGCCCTCGACCTGGTCTCCCTGAACCTGGCCGCCTCCGCCGCGCTCACCCACGCGCGCGGCCTCGGGCGCGACCGGGTCGTCCAGTCGAAGGAAAAGGCCGACACCACGACGTTGGCGATCGCCCAGTGAGTCGGCCGGCCCCGGAGGCCACCCGCGCTCCCGACGGCCGAGTGGCTTGAGGGCGGGACGGCTGGCGATCGGGGGGCGGGCGTCCTCGATGGCGAGACGGCTCGACGCCCGGCGGTCCGCGCCGGGTGGGACCCGGCCTGAGACGAGGGGGACCCGCCCGCGGACGCGAAGGGCACGGGGGCCGAGGTGACATGGGGTGGGGCTTGATGTCCCGGCATAGAATGTCGGTACACGGCCACGAAAGGAGCCACCCCATGAAGCCGACAGGTCAGAGATTCGAGAGCTTGTTCCGCCTCATCGAGGCCGATCCCGGCGGGGAGTCGGCCGAGGCCTCGCCCGTCCCGCGGCCGGGAGTGCCCCGCGACGCCGACCTGCTCGACGCCTACTCCCAGGCCGTCATCGGCGTGGTCCGGACGGCCGGGCCGGCAGTGATCTCCGTGGCCGGTCGGCGCGACGACCGGTCCGGCGGGATGGGCTCCGGGTTCCTCATCACGCCGGACGGGTACGCGCTGACCAACAGCCACGTGATCCGCGGCCGGAGCCGGCTGGGGGCCACGACCCACGAGGGCGATTCCCTGGATGCCGAAGTGATCGGCGACGACCCCGCCACCGACACGGCCTTGATCCGCGTGTCGGCCCGCGACCTCCCCTTCGCCGAGTTGGGCGACTCCGGGACGCTTCAGGTCGGGCAACTGGTGATCGCCGTGGGGAGTCCGCTGGGCTTCCAGTCGACCGTCTCGACCGGCGTGGTCGGCGCGCTCGGCCGGGCGATGCGGGACGAAGGGGGGCGGTTGATCGAGGACATCATCCAGCACACCGCGCCGCTGAACCCCGGCAACTCCGGAGGTCCGCTCGTCGACTCGCGCGGGCGGGTCGTCGGGATCAACACGGCGATCATCCCGATGGCGCAAGGTCTGGGCTTCGCCGTGCCCGGCAACACGGCCAAGTGGGTCGTCGGCGAGCTGATCGGCCACGGCAAGGTCCGCCGTCTCTCCCTGGGGATCTCCGCGGCGGTCGTCCCGGTCCCGCGCCGGCTGGTGGTGGAGATGGACCTCCTGAACGACCGCGCCGTCCAGGTCATCTCCACGAACCCGGGGGGCCCGGCCGCATCCGCAGGCCTCCGGGAAGGCGACCTGATCGTGTCCCTCAACGGTCGGATCGTCGCCGGCGTCGACGACTTGCACCGCGTCCTCGCCCGGCTCCCCCTGGATCGTCCCGTCCTGCTGGGCGTCGTCCGCGAGGATCGCCTGCTCGAGGTGGCGGTCGAGCCCCGCTCGGATGCGTGAGCGGGCCGGTTCCTCGTCAGAGTCGCTGAATAGGCCCCCGCGCCCCACATCCTCGATTCCTGGTCTCTCCGCTCGCTGAGGGCGGAGAGGACAGAACTGACGCCGCATATCCCCGAGGGGCTACTGGGTATGGTAGGATTCCAGACCATGGGACACGCAACTGCCGCCGTCACGGCGATCGACAAGATGCTCGACCAGCTCAGTGGCTGCCTGAACGCCGAGGCGGCTCGCCGCGTCATCGACCTGAAGATCGACGAAGAGACTCAAGCTCGCGTTGCTGCACTCGGAGAGAAGGCGAACGAGGGGCTGATTTCCGCCGAAGAGCTCGATGAGTATAAGAGCTATGTCGAAATGGCGGACATCATTGCGATCCTGAAGCTCAAGGCCAGGCGGTTCCTGGCGACAATGAACGGCGTCTAGCGATGGATGCGGACACCAGAGCGTTTGTCCGCGTGCGAGCCGGGGACCGCTGCGAGTACTGCCTCCTCCGCCAAGAGTACGTCGAGTTCCCCCACCACATCGAACACATCATCGCCAAGCAGCACGGCGGGGGCGATGACCCCGAGAACCTCGCCCTGTCCTGTGCCCGTTGCAACGCATTCAAGGGCCCGAATCTGGGCGGTATTGACCCGGATAGCGGTCAACTCGTTCCGCTCTTCAACCCTCGACGCGACGATTGGGCGGAGCACTTCACCTTCCGAAACTTCTGGATCGTCGGTATGACTCCCATCGGCCGGGGGACGGTCTACGTGCTCGGCATGAATGAAACGAGGCGGCTTGAGATTCGGGCGTTGCTTCTCGCTGAAGGTGAGCTTCCCTAGCCCGACGGCGCGGCTTCGGACGACAGGTATTGAAGACATCTGGGTCCTTTGCTCCACCGTGGCGACGAAGCGCATCCCCTTTCGGTGAGCGTGGAGGAAACAGACACCGGATTTCTTCTCTTCCTGGGGCGAACTTGTCAAAAATTGCTCCCTACTCGACAAACGTTCAAGAATGTTGTACTCTCTTTCCCGAATAGGGGTACAGTCAAGGGTGAAACACCTCATAGTCGTTCTGTGAAACCTTAAAGAGCTTTGGGAGACTGATCGGTGTCCAACAGCACGCAAGGGTTGCTGAACGGAATGACGCACTCCTTTGGAGAGCGATTCCTACAGGACTACGCCGGCCAGATCATCTCAAATCCCCGCATCGCGGTCGTCGAGCTCATCGCGAACGCCTACGATGCCGGGGCGGGGAGGGTCGACATCCGTTGGCCTTCCGCCACCACGGAAGAAATGTCCATTGCAGACGATGGTACGGGCATGACACGCTCCGAGTTCGAGCGGAGGTGGCAAGAACTCAGCTACAATCGACTCCAAGAGCAGGGTGAGGAGGTCCAATTCCCGCCCGGGGCGAAGAGGAGGGCCCACAGGATCGCATTTGGAAGAAATGGCAAAGGGAGACTCGCTGCGTTCTGCTTCGCCGACACGTACTTCATCCGCACCTGCAAGGGGGGTACGTGTACCATTGCCCGAGTCGAACTGGCGCAAGGTCGTAATTCCGCCTTCCATGTCACGGTCGAGTCGGAGGAGGACTCGGAAGATCAAGGGACGAAGATATGGGCTACTGCCGAACGGCGGGGAATTGAGGCCGATGCTTTGACTCAGATCATCGGCTCGCAGTTCCTCGTGGATCCGTCCTTCGACATCAAGGTCAACGGGCGAGCCGTCCAGTTGCTGGACTTGGAGAACCTCGAGACGTCGAGTCTGGACGTCGAGCCATTCGGCCAGCTCACCGTCTACCAGATTGACGGAGTCGACCAGACGCGAACCGGTCGACTTCGCGGAATCACATGGTGGGTGAACCAACGGATGGTCGGTGATCCGTCGTGGGATCGGCTCGACGATGAGGGTGCGTATCTCGACGGCCGCACCGAGGAGGCCAAGCGGTTCAGCTTCGTGGTGGCCGCGGACTTTCTCAAGGTGGACGTCAAGGACGACTGGAGCTCGTTCCACGCCACACCTCAAGTGAACGCCGCAAAGAAAAAACTACATTCTCATATCATCCGGCATATCGACGGTCTGCTTGCGGGTTCGCGACGCAAGAGGAAGAATGAGGCGTTACAAAATCATCGGCTCCTCCTCGCGGACCTCCCGATTCTGTCGAAAAAGGTCATCAGCCGCTTCGTGGACGAGATTCAGGAGAAATGTCCGACACTAGCACCACGCGACCTTTCGCGGGCTGTGGAGGTCCTGGGAAATCTCGAGCGCACTCGCTCCGGCTATGACCTGCTCAAGCAGCTCGCCGATTGCTCGGTCGAGGACTTGGAAACCTGGAATCGGCTGATGCATCAGTGGAGTGCCACCGGGGCCGACATTGTCCTCAGCGAACTGGAGGGCAGGCTTACACTCATCGGTCGGATGCATAGACTCGTCGAGAGCTCAGAGGCGGATGAACTACATGACCTTCAACCACTCTTCGAGCGAGGGCTCTGGATATTCGGGCCGGAATTCGAGGCGGTGGACTTCCGCTCGAACCGGAGCTTGGCGGAAGTTATCACCAGGCTACTTGGGGGAACTGAGGAACCGCTCCCCCGTCGACGCCCTGACTTCGTGGCCCTCCCGGATAACTCGATCGGGGTGTACGGGGCCGACTCATACAATGATGACGGTCAGATATCCGGGCTGAGGAAGGTTCTGATCGTTGAACTCAAGAAGGGCGGATTCCGGCTCACCCAGAAGGAAATTGATCAGGCCAGGGACTACGCAAAGGAGCTGAGGAAGGGTGCGAGGATTCAGCCCGATACTGAGATCGTCGGCTATGTCTTGGGTGCGGTTCTGGAGGATGGGCTCGAGAAAGCCAAGCATGGCGAGAGGATTGTCATTCACCCGATGACTTACCAGACAGTCCTGCAAAGGGCGCACGACCGCACATTCAATCTTCAGCGTCGTATCAAAGAATTCCAGTTCGGCGAATGCGATGAGCAACTGGATGTCGTCCTCCGCCTCGACCCCCAAAGGGATTTGTTTGACGATTTGGAATCGGCTTGAAGGTTCGGATGTTCCTCCGTCATCCATTATTTTCGCGATCGAAGATGCTTGGTTCCCGGAACAACCGGTTTAGCGTTGGCAGATCGCGCGGGGGTGCGTCGAGGGCCTCGATGAACGTCCCCCAGCGGTCGGCATCCAGGCCGAACCGGGTGCGGTCCGCGAGTGTCTCATCCGCCCGCACCAGGGCACTCTCCAGGACGAATTCGCTGACCGAGCGGCGCAAGACCGATGCGGCGACCTGGAGTTTCTCCTTGGCCTCCGGTGAGAGACGGGGGACGAGCTTTTCGGTTCTCATGGATCGCTCCGGCATGGCCGCCTTGTCACTGTCCATCCATGTGCCAGGGGGCTGGCTCGAGCGCCGGGGCCTCGCGGACGAGACCCCAGCCACTTGCGGCGTGAGGCTCGCCGACGTCACTTCGTCGGTTTGTCGAGCTCCTTGATGTGGATGTTCTTGTACTGGAGCAGGCTGGGAGGGCCCACCCATACGCTTCCCCGCTTCAGGCCGTGGTGCTGCAGCGCGATGCGCCCGCTCGTCGGCAGGTCGGGGAACTCGGCCTCCGGGAGGACGGTCTTGCCGTTGAGGACCACCTTGAGGGTCTTGCCGCGCGCGGTGATCTCGAACCGGTTCCACTGGCCGATCGCCTTATCGGCCTGCGTGCGCGGGGTGGCGGCGGCGCGGAGCTCGGGAGGCGTCTTGGGGTTGGTGCGGATGCCGTAGATCTCGCCCGAGCCGATCGGCCAGCACCAGATGTTGATCTGGTGGCTGTCGGAGCCGCGGACATAGACCCCCGAATCGGCGTCCGGCAGCGCCATGCGCATTTCCGCGCCGTGGATGTCGCGCGCGTGCGATCCGTCGGGCAGGATGTAGGGGATCCCCCGGTTGATGTAGGGGGCCGCCTTGATCCGCCAGTCCACGAGGAGGACGTGGTCGCCGTACTCGCGCTCGGACCAGAGGCTCTTGTCGCCCCGGGCCTCGCTCTCGGCGTCGTAGTCGATGACGCCGTCGAGGATTTTCCAGTGCCCGCCGTCGCCCTCGGGCACCTTCCAGCCGGAGAAATCCCGACCGTTGAAGAGGGCGACGAATCCCGGCGGTGGTCCCTCTTCGGCGCCGTGTGTCGCGAGCGGTACCGTCAGGACCAGCAGGGTGGCGACGAGGGCGCCCCGGAAGGATGTCCGACCGGCTCTCACCCCGCGATCGCAATCGCGATCGCCGAGCACGGCGCCTCTCCGGAAGGCGCACGCGGCGTGACTGGGGAGTGGAAAGTCTCTTCTCGCCGTCGTCGGATGGTCGTGCGGCATGAAAACTCCTCTCGGTGGTTCGTCGGATCAGCCCCAAGGCGATCGAGCGCGGGGGCGAGCGCGACAGAGTGGTGCCTCGGCTTCGATTGGGCATTTCGCCCGAGCCGGAGGCCGCCGGTCGCCTCATGGTACCGGGTTCGGTGGCCATCGGGAACGCCCGGGCGCTCAAGGTCGGGCCGGTCGCTTCCGCGCGAGCGACAATGGCACGCAGGTTGCTCGTTAATCCGGTCAACTCACCTCGCGTAACCACCCTTGAGCCACGTCCGAACCCCTCAACCCCTCTCTATCGAGGCCAGTTATGCTCCGCCATTTCTCCGCCGCCTTGCTCGCAGTCGCCGTCCTCACCCCGATGACGCAGGCCCAGGGGCCCATCCAACGCGCCGGCCAGAACATCCGCCGCAGCGTCGAGACCGGGGTCGCACGTGGGCAGATCACCGCGCAGGAACGGGAACTGCTCGCCCGCGTCACCGATCGCATCAAATGGGACAAGCAACTCGTCAGCTCCACCCTGCAACTGGTCGTCCAGGCGGACGGGACGGTGAACGTCCGGGGATCGGTGATCGACGAGGCCGCCAAGGCCAGGGCGGTTGACCTCGTCGAGAACACGGTCGGGGTGACCGCCGTCGTGGACGAGCTGGCCGTGATGAAAGACGTGAAAGTGATCCAGGCCAGGCCGGCCCGCGTGATCGAGACCGTGCCGGCACGCGTGATCGAGACCGTGCCGACACGCGTCATCGAGGTTCCGAAGCGCGTCATCGAGGTTCCGAAGCGCGTGATCACCATCCCGCCGTCCGCGGACCCGATCGAGACCGAGGTGATCGTGAAGCCCTGACCAGGAACGGTCGGGTCGAAAGCGGGCCACCGATTGCCCTCTGTGGGTGCCGGTGGCCCGTTGTCGTTGATAGAATCCACCTCCGGGGACGATGCGAGCCGGCCGGTGAAATAGACTGGGAAAGCTCTTCAGCAATTGTTAAACTAACGGCGAGTCGATCGAGTTCGGGCCCTCACTCAGGAGGGCCGGCCGTACCACCAGGGAACCTGATATGAGCCAGCTCGCCCCGGGGCTTCAAGGCGGAGGACGATCCACACGCCGGCACTTCCTCCAGGTGGGATATTCCGGACTCCTGGGCCTCCAATTGCCCGGCCTGCTGGCGGCCCGGACGGCGGCGACCGGTCGACCGGCGGGACGCGTGAAGTCGGTGATCGTGATCCTGCTCAGCGGTGGCCTGGGGCAGCACGATTCCTTCGATATGAAGCCCGAGGCGCCGGATGGGATCCGGGGTGAGTTCAAGCCGATCGACACGGCGGTTCCGGGCATCCGGATGTGCGAACACCTCCCGAGGCTGGCGGCGCGGGCGGATCGGCTGGCGATCGTCCGGTCGATGTCGCACCCGGAGGGGAACCACCTCGTCGCGGTCCACCGCGTACTGACGGGCCAGCCGTCGAATCCGCGCGGCGCGAGCGACCTGGATCGCGTCGCATCGCGCGATGATTTCCCCTGCTATGCGGCCGTGGTCGACAGCGTGCGCCGCCGGAGCGACGGCATCCCCAACGGCGTGGCCCTGCCGACGCGGCTCATCGAAGGCCCCCTCACATGGCCGGGGCAGGACGCGGGGTTCCTCGGCCCCCAGCACGACCCCTGGCAGCTCCGCCTCGACCCGAGGCGACCCGAGGCACGCGACGACAGCCTCACCTTGCCCGAGGGGCTCGACCCGCATCGCTTGCACCGCCGCCGCCACCTGCTCGGCCAGGCCGCCGTCCCGAGCCCCGGCGATCCGTTCATGGACCAGCAGGATGCCGCGCTGGCCATGCTCTGCAACGGGAGGGTCGGCCGGGCGCTGGACACCGAGCGCGAAGACCCCCGACTCGCCGACCGCTATGGCCGCCACATCTTCGGCCGCTCGCTGCTGATCGCGCGCAGGCTGGTCGAGGCGGGGGTGCCGATCATCCAGGCGACGATGGGGATCGTCCAGACCTGGGACACGCACGTCGCCAACTTCCCGCGCCTCCGCGACAGCCTGCTCCCCCCGCTCGATCAGGCGGTCTCGACCCTGCTGGACGACCTGGCGGTCCGAGGATTGCTCGATGAGACTCTGGTGGTCATGCTCGGCGAGTTCGGCCGGACGCCCCGGATCGCGCCGTTGAAGCCGGGTGACGTCCCCGGCCGCGACCACTGGCCGGCGGTCTTCCCGGCGGTCTTCGCCGGTGGCGGGGTGGTCGGAGGCCAGCTGATCGGGAAATCCGACCGATTGGGGGCGTATCCGCTGTCCCGGACCTTCGGGCCGCCCGACCTGGCCGCGACGGTCTACCACGCCCTCGGCGTCGACCCGGCGACCGAGTTGCGCGACCGACTCGGCCGACCCTTGCGGCTCTGTTCGGGCCAGGTGATGACGCCGCTCTATACGACGGAGGCGGTCTGAGCCGGGATCCCAATCGTCGGCCATCGGCGCATGGGAAAGCCGCCACCGCAGGCGAGCCGGTCATGGCGCCTGGCGGGGCGGCTCTGTCGGACATCGTTCGAGAACTTCGTCAGACCGCTTCGACGTTGATCGTGCTCTCGGCCAGCGTCGTGAGGGCCTCGTCGGTCGCCTTCTCCTCTTCGAGAGTCTGCTCGAGGAGCCTGGCGCAGGCGTCTTCCTTCAACAGCTTGGCATAGGATCGCACGGTGCCGTAACCGGCCATCTCGTAGTGCTCGACACGCTGGGCGGAGGCGATGAGGGCGGCGTCGCGGACCTCGGGCTCGGCATTCTCGGAGATCGTCTCTTCGCCCTCGGCGATCAGGCCTTGCATCGCTTTACAGGTCTTGGTCTTCGCCGTCTCGCCCAGGGCCTCGAAGACCTGCTCGAGTCGCTTGACCTGGCCCTCGGTTTCCCGGAGGTGTTTCTCGAACGCGGCCTTCAAGGCGGGGGACGTGGCCGCCTTCGCCATCTTGGGTAATGCCTTGGTGATGCGGCTCTCCGCGTCGTAGAGATCCTGGAGTTGCTCGACGAGCAGATCACGGAGCGATTCGAGTTTCATCGGTGGCTTCCTTGAAAAGGTGAGGGACCTCCGGACAGCCTGGGCTGCCGCTTCCGGCTCTCCTCGCAAATCGCATTCCCGACCCGTACCGTCGATTCGCGTGGTCACGTCGGGATGGCGTCGGGGTCCTCGACATCGATCCTCGACGACCTGCGGGCGTGCCTCGCACGCATCAGCAGCAGGTAGACGACCCAGAGGCCGGCGGGCACCAGGGTCAGCACCAGCAGGAGCCGCGACGATTGACCCGCCGCCTCGCCCACCCAGGCCATGAAGAACCCCACCGGCACCGACCCGATCACGAGTGCCGCCACGAATCGGCCGAAATGCATGTGGGCCGCGCCGGCCAGCAGCGTCATCACCTCCGGGACCACCGGCAAGGCCCGCGAGGCGATGATCCCCGCCGTCCCCCACGAGTCGAAGAACTCGCGGAACTCGGCCAGCTCCTCCTCGCTGGCCAGCCGCTCGATCCCGCGACGCCCGAACAGGCGGGCCACGCCGTAAGCGGTGATCCCCGCCAGCACCGAGCCCGTGGCGCCGATGAGCCCGCCCAGCCAGGTCCCGTACAAGACCCCCAGCGTCGCCATGATCGGGGACGTCGGGATCGGCAGCACCAGGTCCCCGACGATCAGCGCCATCGCGACCATCCACGCATATGGCTTGACGGTCAGGAGCCATCGCCGATACGCCTCCGACGCGAAGTACGCATCCATTTGCTCGTGCCAGAGGACGTAAGGCGTCAACAGCAAGGCCACCAGGCCGACGATCAGCAGGATCAGCTTGTGTTGGAACCGCATGAACGACCACTCTCCAGCCACGCCCATGGCGGGGTCAAACCACGGATCACCCCATCGCGGGCACGTCATCGCCTTGCTCGAGGCGATCGGTCAGCACGCGTAGGCATGTTGAATCGCCCTCCGCCCGGGGCGTGGACGCATCTCCGACGGCATCGGTATCCTTCACCCCGATTCTACCACGAGCCGATGCTTGGGCCTTGGGGCCGGGATGCCGAGCTTCTGCAGGCTCTCCATGTGCAGGTCCAGGGCCTCGCAGGCGTTGGCGAAGGCTTCGGTTAACGTGGGGCCGCTGGTGATGATGTCGGGTAAATCCGGGAAGGAGACGAGATGTCCCGGTTCCCTGGCCTGATATTCGATCGTGAAGATGTATCCGCGATACTCGTGGTTCGTCGCGATCATCGCCCCAGGGCCTCCAGGAGCCTTCGTATGTCCTCGGGGTGGCACGTCTTGCGATTGCCATGCGGCCTGACGATGGTGATGACGCGTCCATCCGCGCGATATGAAAGCGGTCTTTGACAGACGTAGGGTGGGCACTGCCCACCGTCTTTATCGGCGCCTTCGACGGGGATGGTGGGCGGTGCCCACCCTACGAAGACTGGATTACAGGTCATCGGGTTCGAGCCCGGTGCGCTTGCCGATGCGGGCGAGCATCCGAGGGCCGATCTCTTCATCGTCGCGGAACGCGTAGACGAAGTCGGGCCAGCCAGAACGCTCCAGGATGCGATGCGAGCCGCCGGATTGACGTTTCAAGTTCCATCCGATCCGCCGCAATGCACTGAGCACGCGATTCGCCTTTGTCGAGGGCCAGCGGCTCACGAGATCACCGAAAAGACCCCGCCCATCTCGGGCACGTCTTCGCCGTGCTCGAGGCGATCGGCCAGCACGCGAAGGCATAAGGCCTGGGCCCGTGCGATCGCCTCCGGGCGTGTCGTCCCATACGCGAGGACTCCCGGCAAATCCGGGACCTCGGCGAGCCACCGGCCGTCCTCCTCCGGCTCCACCTCGACCGTCAGCCTCATGGGGATCACTCCACCTCCTGGATGAGCATGGCGTTATGCGTGGGGTTGCCGGGGATGGTCCCCCGGACCAGGACCACGCGGTCGCCTGGGGCGAGCAGGTCGCGGGCGCGGGCCCAGTCCAGCGCGAAGGCGAGGGCCTGGTCGATGTCGGTGATCTCGCGGGAGTAGAGCGGCGTGACCCCCCAGTAGAGCGCCATGGCGCGTGCGGTCTCGGCGGTGTCGGCCAGGGCCAGGGTGTGGGCGGCGTGCCGCTGCTTCGAGAGGGCCAGGGCCGTGCGGCCCGAATGCGTGGCCACGACCAGCAGCGCCGCGCCCAGGCGTCGGCTGACGAGGCTGGCGGCCTCGACCACGCCCTCGGTGATCGGCTGGACCCAGCCGGCGTGGCGCCAGGCCTGGCCGGGCGCCGGCGCGACGGAGGCGGCGGGGTTGGGGGCGGCGTCGAAGGCGAGCCAGGCGTCGGCCTGGCGGGCGAAGAGCAGGGTCTCGGCCTCGGTCGCGATCCGGCTCATCGTCGACACGGCCTCGACCGGGTAGGCGCCGATGGCGGTCTCGCCCGAGAGCATCACGGCGTCGGTCCCGTCGAGCACGGCGTTGAAGACGTCGCTGGCCTCGGCGCGGGTCGGTCGGTTGGAGGTCTCCATGCTGTTGAGCATCTGCGTGGCCGTGATCACGGGGACCCGGGCCCGGTGGCAGGCGGCGATCACCTGCTTCTGGATCGCCGGGACCCGCGCCACGTCCATCTCGACCCCGAGGTCGCCACGCGCCACCATCACGGCGTCGGAGACGGCGATGATCGCGTCCAGGTCCTCGACGGCCTGCGGCTTCTCGATCTTGGCCACGATGCGGGCCCCGATCCCGCGGCGGTCGAGCTCCTCGCGCAGCAGCGTCACGTCGGCCGCGCGCCGGACGAAGGAGAGGCCGATGTACTCGACGGGGTGGCCCGCGGTCCAGTCGAGGTCGAGCAAATCCTTGGGGGTCAGGGCCTTGACGCTCAGCCGCGCGTCGGGCAGGTTGATCCCCTGGGACGACCGGAGCCGGCCCCCCAGCGTGACCGTCAGGCGTGCCCCCCCCCCGGCGGCCTCGGCCACCGTCATCGCCACCATACCATCGGCGAAATAGACCACGTTGCCGGGCAGGAGCTCACCCGGGACGCTCGGATCGGTGCAGGTCAACCGGTGGGGGTCGTCCGACGTCCGGTCGGCCGTCAGGACGAACTCGTCTCCGGGCTGGCAATCGACCGAGTCGCCGGGGATCGGCCCCAATCGAATCTTGGGGCCGCCCAGGTCCTGCAAGACGGCGATCATCCGGCCGCCGGCGTCGGCCACCTCGCGGATCGCGCGGAGCGTGGCGGTGTGCTCGTCGTGGCTCCCGTGCGAGAAATTGAGCCGGAAGACGTCGACGCCCGCCTCGATCATCGCACGCAGGATCGTCGGCTCGCGCGACGCCGGGCCGACGGTCGCCACGATCTTGGTCCGGACCTTGCCCAGCGGCTCCACCTGTCGGAATGACATCGTCGATCGGCCCTCGACTTTAGGAGAATGGCTCGATGTTCGTGGCCTCCGACGGGAGGGTGGCCACCGCCATTCTAGCAGATTCCGCGACGAAGATGCCCATCGCCCGGGCTCCGGAGGCCACTACGGACACTTACGGGCGTTGATGATCTTCTGCGCGTTGCTGGAGAGCTCAAGCCCGGATGCTGATATCGACGTGCGGTACACAAAGGGGAAGGGGGGCGCGATGGCAGACATGGGCTATACGGACACGTTCATCCAGGTGGCGACCGATTGCCCCGCGACCGCCGGTGTCGTCCCGGTCGCCAGGTAGGGACCACAAGCCGGTCCACGTCCTCCAGTACGAGTTGCTCTCGGATCACCCCTACCGGTACACGCACGAAGACCTGCTCTTCGAGGTCCACGTAAGGCACAAGGCGATCCCGGCGGAGGAACGGGAGGCACGTGCGCGGGAAATCCGGGCGGAGTTGCTCGGGAAGCCGCACCCCTGCCTCAGGGCGTCACTCCTCCCCAAGAAGTATGGCTGGGGCGTCCACTACGACCGGCAGGGGCGGATCGCCCTCTACCCCATGGATTCCGAAGCGTATCGACGCTTCGCCCGGTCCGACGGCACCGGCCCGACGCTCGTGACCGCCATGAGGAGCAAGCGAGCCATAGGACGATGACCGGGTCGTCCTGGGCACACGGATCAGCGCGGGGGGGCGTGCCTGGAATCTTCGCGAACATGTCGGGGAGTCCTCATGGGACGGCGGGTTCGGGGGCGGAATTGGACGGGCATGTTTCCCGAAAACGACGTGGGTCCCGCGACTTTGATATTATTTCCACTTCATCCTGTTTTTTGTGCCAAGGATGGTGGATGATGCGTCGCTCCTGGGTAGTGTGCTTTGCTGACTCGAATGGCGAGGTGATCCCGTGAGAGCGCCCCGTGTTCGAGCGGACGTGAATCTAGAGACAGACATAAGGAACCCACCCATGCTGAAAGCTCATCGTCTGGCGGCCCTCGCGGCCGTACTCCTCGTCGGATCGGTCACGCCGGCCAACGCCATCCCGGTGACCTACTCGACCGCAGGGGTCTTCGGCGTTTCCGGCACGAACATCCTCGACCGAGACGGAGTCCGCATCGAGTTCAACAACCTTCTCTCCACGACCGTCAATCCGCCCCCGAACACCAACGCGCTGTTCGGCTCGTTCACGACCGTCACGGTCCCGGCGACCTCCGCGACTCTGGTCGACACGTTCACGCTGACGATCACCCAGACCGTACCGGGACCCGGGAACGTGGCCTTCATGTCGTCCACGGTCGGCGGGAGCATCTTCATCGGCAACAGTCAGGCCTTCGTCCAGTTCAACGGCCCCTTGACGCGGACCATCACCTCCGGCGGATTCACGACGAGCTACCGGATCGTCGAAGGGGACGCGGCCAACCCCGGCCGGTTGGAGCTCTTCGGCAATCCGGGACAGATGTCGACGCTCAACGGCGTGATCGGCATCGTCGCGGTCCCCGAGCCGGGGACGATGGCCCTGGCGTTCGTCGCCTTGCCGCTGCTGGGCCTGGGGTACATGCGTCGCCGCCGCCGGCAGGCCGTGTCCTGACGACGCCCAGTCGTCGGATCGAGCAAAGACAAGCTTGCCCGTGGATCGGCCTCAAAACCGGTCCCCGGGCACGCATCGTTTCGAAGCCGCCGGGTCGTTGGAGGGCCGTCGCTCACACCTTCTCCCCCGCGCCGCGATCGCAACATCCGGGTGATTCGAGACGGGAGAGGTTTCAGAACGGGAAGCGATAAGGATCGAGGTGTGCAGGACGGCGGTCGCCGTAGGGGCTGAAATCACCGCGATCGTGCGCCTCGACCAGATGATAGAAGGCGCCAAGGCTCGGGAAGAGTAACAGGGACCCCAACAGGAATGCCCAGGTCACGCCCCCCCCGAACGCCTCGCGGAACCAGCCGGCCCCCTCGGCGACGAGGAGCAGCAGCGAGGGGACGAGGAAGAGGACGAGCCTCCCGTGGAACGGGTACAAGCGGAGACAGGACGCTAGCAGCACGAAGAGGAAGGGGAGCGCGAGCATTCCGAAGCGGGCCTTATCCCTCTTCGCCGACGACAGACATCCGGCCACGAAGAGGCCGAGCGCCGGCAGGGCGGAGAGCCTCGCGCCCAGGGGCGTCTCGAAGTTCAAGGGGTTGACGAAGAGATACATGAGCCTGCGGAACACCCACGTCGCGTCCCAGAGCGACGCGGGGGGCATCGGCGGGAAGGCAAACTCCCAGAACCCCCACATGTCCCTCCGGTGGCCCAACTGTTCCATCGAGACCGCGTAAACCGCGGCGAAGCTCGCCCCCCAGACCAGGCCCAACGCGGATGGCAACCGGGCCCCTCTCCATCCCCTCTCCGCGGCCGCGGAGGCCAGCAAGACGGTCCCGACGCCCGCGAGGACGAACACCGAAGGGTGCGAGAACCAGACGATCGTGGCACCGGCCGCCGCCAGGGCGACGATCCGGCCTCGCGTCGAGGGCCGTGCCAGCATCTGCATCCCCATGAGGGTGCACACGAGTCCCGCCGCGACATCGGTCGAATACTGCTTCAGCTCCGAGGCGAAGTAAATCAGGTCGTCCGAGACCGCGAAGAGCGCGACGGCGATCCAGACGGATCGGGGCCTGAGGAGGTGGCGGGCCACGCCGAGGTAGAGGAAGAGCGAGGCGATGCCGCACACGAGCGGGAATAACCGCAATGCGAACGGGTTGTCGCCCAGCGTCCGGTACGCGACCCACTCCACGACGAGGAAGCCCGGGGGGGCGAGCTGCGTGTGGGAGAGGACGCCGAGCACGTCGCCGAGGCGCTTCCGGGTGATATTCGCCCCGAGCGAACCTTCATCCAACCAGTACGAGCGGTTGGCCAGATACTGTACCACCCGGAAGAGGACCCCGAGGCCCAGGATGACCTCGACCCTTCGCCGCGAGATCGCCGCGAGGGCCGGACCGATATGGACCTCCCTGCGGAGCAGATTTCGCCGCGATTCACCAGGGGTGTCCATGGCCGCATCCCTCGTCGCGATCGTTCCCGCCGCCATCGACCGCTCCCCGCCCGAGCGACTGCGGTGAGTGTCGGGACCTCGAGCGGACACGGAGGGTTTATCATCTTCCCCGAGCATCTGACGGCGTAACGTGGTCCGGCATCCGTTATAAAGGAGGGCCGGCATTCACGCCATCCCGGGCCGGGGACGGCGGATCCCCGGACGGACCCGCGGGGGAGCGAGCCCGCGAAGGCCCGGGACGCGAGCCTTGGCCTCGGTGGTTGCGACGACGGGAGGGATGAGGGCCACCATGAGTTTCGTCGCGAGAGCCGGGCCGGTCGCGTCCAGGATCGGGGCGTTCTTCGGGTCGGCCCGCGGCCTTTCCCGGGCCGCGATCGTCCTCGGGATCACCCTCCGGCTGGCGGATTACGCCAACAATCGGGACCTCTGGCTCGATGAGAAATATCTCGGCGAGAACGTGATCGGCCGGCCGATCTTCGAGTTCGATCGGCCGTTGGTCCACGATCAGCTCGCACCGCCGGGCTTCCTGGTCATCGCGCGGGCCTCGTCGCGGATCCTGGGTGCTTCGCCTCATGCGCTGAGGCTCTTCCCGTTGGTTTGCGGGATCGCATCATTGTTCCTGCTCGAAGCCGTCGCCCGCCGCTCGATCGCGGCTCGGGCGGTGCCGCTCGTGCTGGCGCTGGCGGCCGTCTCGGACGATTTGATCTACTACTCCACCGAGTTCAAGCAGTATATGAGCGACATGGTGATCGCGCTCGGCTGCCTCCTGCTCGCCCGGGACCTCGAGGAGGGGGATTTGACCCCGCGCCGGCTGGTCCTTGCCGCGGGCCTCGGGATCGCGGCGACGTGGTCCTCGCTCCCGTCGGTGTTCATGCTCGCGGGGGCGGGGTCCTGGCTGGCGGCCCGCGCGGTGTCGGAACGGCGCTGGCTGCGTCTGGCGGCCCTGGCGGTCTTGGGGGGGGCCTGGGGTTCGAGTTTCGCGGCGTGCTTCGTCGTGTCGAGCCGGCTGCTCGGAGAGGGCCAATTCATGTGGTCCTGGTGGGACTTCGCATTCCTCCCGCTGCCGCCGCGGTCGATCGCCGACCTGCAACGAGTCTTCTGGCAGTTCGTCAACGTCTTCTCCAACCCGGTGGGGATCGTCAGCCCCTTGGGCCCGCCCGGGACCGCCCTGCTGGCGCTCGTCCTGTTCACCCTCGGTGGGCTCTCGCTCGCGGGGAAGCGACGATGGGGCGTGCTCGTCGCCCTGACCGCGCCGATCGCGCTGGCGATGATCGCTTCGGCATTGCACAAGTTCCCGTTCCACGGCCGGCTGTTGTTGTTCCTGGTCCCCTCGTTCCTCCTCCTTGTGGCCGAAGGGGCCGACGCGGTCGGCCGACGTCTCGGGCGGACGGCAATGGCCGTGGTGGTCGTGCTCCTCGTGGGCTCCGCGACCGTCCAGTCGCTCGACCAGATCGATCGCCCGCGCCCACGCGTCTTCGACTCACACGGCGATCAGCGGAACGACTTGCTGGATTACCGAGAGCGCCAGCTCCAGAAGCGAGCGTTCCGCCGACGCTGACGCGGGGCCCCTGCGACTGGCGTCGGGTCTTCTGGAAGGGACATTGACGAGGAATGCTCAGGCCTCGGACCGGCTCAGGGGACCCCAGCGCGCGAGCAGACGTCCTGCCGCCCCCGAATCGAGCGCTTCGGCGGCCCGCTCGACGCCCTCGTGAAGGGTATGCACCCGATTGGCGACGAGCAGGGCCGCGGCGCTGTTGGCCAGCACGACGTCGCGGACCGGGCCGGTACGTCCCTCGAGCAGTTCACGCAGTCGCGAGGCGCTCTCGGCGGGTCCGGAGACCCGCAGCGCGGACGCGGGGACCCTGGGCAGGCCGAAATCGTCGGGGCTCCAGGCGAGCGGCGTCACCGTCCCCCGCTCCACCCAGAGGACGCGGGTCGGCCCATTGAGGGTGACCTCATCGAGGCCATCGGAGCCGGTGACGACCGCCGCGCGGCGTGCCCCGAGCCGGACCAGGGCCCCTGCCATCAGGTCGGCCTGCCTCTCCCCCGCGACGCCGACGAGCTGGAGCTCGGGACGGGCGGGGTTGACCAGGGGCCCGAGCAGGTTGAAGAGCGTTCGGAACGGCAATTGTCGGCGGACAGGCGCCGCGAAGCGCAGGGCGGGGTGGAATCGGGGCGCGAACAAGAAGGTGAGGCCCAGCTCGGCCAGGCAGCGCCGCAAGGCGGGAGGTTCGGCCTCGATGGCGATGCCAAGCTCGGCCAAGACTTCTGCGCTGCCCGAGTTCCCCGACGCCGAGCGGTTGCCGTGCTTGGCGACCGGGACGCCGCACGAGGCGACGACGATGGCCGTGGCCGTCGACACGTTGACCGTGTTGGCGCCGTCGCCACCGGTCCCGCAGGTGTCCAGCAGCGGCGAGGGGAGGCCAGCATCCTCCCAGCCGTGGGAGCGCTCGCGGACCGCTTCGACGGCGCCAGCGACCTCCTCGGCCGACTCCCCCTTCATCCGGAGTGCCGTCAGGAACGCGGCGATCGCCGCTTCGGACGCATCGCCGGCCATGATCGCCGAGACCGCGGCGTGGACCTCCGCGGCGACCAGGTCCCGGCCCGTCGCCAATCCTGCGAGTGCATCGGTCAGGGGCGACATCAGGGAATCCGGACGGTCAGGCGCTCGATCACACCCCGGTTAACGCGGTCGACCACCACTTCCATCGATTCCCCCTTGGCCCGACCACCGAGCGCCTTGACGACATCGTCGGCACTCCGGATCGTGCGTCCGTTGACGGTCTGGATCACGTCGAGAGGCAGGAAATGCTTCGCCAGCGGGCTGTCGGGGAAGACCTTGATCACGGTGGCCCCTCGCATCGTCCTGGGGAGCCCGAGCCGCTGCGTGCCCGCCTCGTCCAGCGTGGCCAATTCCAGCCCGAGCGCGAAGGATGTCGCGGAACTCGGGCGGTCGGGCCGACGGAGCAACCGATCCGGAGCTGCCCGGCTGACCGGCGGCGTGGCCTGGGTGAGCGGGTCCTTGTCGCCGACGGTGACCTTCATGCTCATCTTCTTCCGGTCACGCCAGACGACCATCTCGGCCGGCCTTCCTATCGGCGCCATGGAAACCATGTTGATCAGGTGGTTCAAGTCGATGACGTCGATTCCGTTGAACCGCACGACCACGTCCCCCTCGCGCACGCCCCCCTCCGCGGCGGGAGAGCGAGGATTGACGACATCGACCCAGGCGCCTCGGGGGCTTTCGAGCCCCAAGGCCAAGGCGTCTTCGACCCGGAACTCGGGACGGAGGACGACGCCCAGGGCCCCCCGGCTGACGCGGCCACGGGTGACGAGCTGCCCCATGATCCAGCGTGCCAGGTTGATCGGGATGCTGAAGCCGACCCCTTCGTTGCCGCCGCCGTTGGAGGCGATCGAGTTGTTAATACCGACGACCTCGCCTTTCATATTGACCAGCGGGCCCCCCGAATTGCCCGGGTTGATCGCCGCGTCGGTCTGGAGGAAGTCCTGGTACTCGACGTCCTGCAGCTCGTCCATGTGACGGCCACGGGCGCTGATGATCCCCTGGCTGACCGAGTGCGTCAGGCCAAAGGGGCTCCCCAGGGCCAGGACCCAGGTCCCGACCGTCGCCTCGTCGCTGTCGCCGAGCCGGGCCGCGGGGAGGTCGTCGCGGCCGAGGTTGAGCAGGGCGATGTCGGCGTCGGCGTCGGACCAGACCCGGTCCGGATGCAGGGCACGCCCGTCTTGCAGGTAGATGTTGATCTGAGTCGGCGTGGCCCCGAGGACCACGTGGTGATTGGTGAGGACATACAAGCCCTGTCCTCGGTCTTTGCGGACGATGACCCCCGAGCCTGTCTCTTCGAACTGGCGGACGCGGTCGCTGTCCTCGCTCCGGCCCGATTTGCGGGCGACGATGTGGACCACCGCGGGCGACACGGTCTTGGCGACGAGCTCGAAGGTCCGATTGACGTGCTGGAACTGCTCGTATTGCCTCGCCAGTCTCTGGTAATCCGCGTCCTCGCTCCGGACCTGGGCCGTCGTGCCCGGCGATGTCGGGACGGCGGAGGGCGCCGTGCCGGGAAGAGGCGGTCTGGTCGCTTGCGCCGCGGCGAACGGGCCGCCGCGGTCCAGGGCCACGCCCAGGAATACCCCCAAGGTCAAGGTCGCCAGCAGCACGAGCGGTGTGCGAGTGCGCGCCATATCAACCGTTCTCCGCTCCGAGGCAAGGGACGGGAGGCGGGGTCGTCTCCAAGGCGTGACTCTCGCCCACGGAGGACCAGTCCGCGTCTGGACTTCAATCAATATACGCTCGCCCACGCCCCCAAGTCAAAGAACGGCGAGGCTCGACGTGCCCTCATTCGCCGTGATTCGGGGGCCTGTACGGATGGGTGGCCAGACACGCATGCCCGGCGTAGCCTCCGGAGTGCATTGCGCAAAAAAACCGCCGGACCATGCCGGCGGTTTCGAGGAATGCCCGAGAGGGAAGGTGGTGGCTTACCGCCCCGATTCACTCAGGTCCATCTCGAAATCACTCAGGTTAATATGCGAGTCGGCGTCGGCGTCGTCGTGGGTCTTGTCGTAAATTTTCGCCCAACGATGGTCATCATCGACTACGCCGAAAGCCTGACCCTGACGCTCGTTCTCGCGTTGACAATCGATGCAGCTATTGGTGTAGGGCAACGCGTTCAACCGCGCCTCGTTGATCTTGCCCGAGCAATATTCGCAACGCCCGTAGACCCCCTGCACGATCCGTTGCAAGGCGTGCTCGATCTGACCCAGTTCGCGGCTTTCGATCTCGACCAGCTGCGAGCTGATCTCGTCGTTCGCCGTGTCGACCGCCGCGTCGACATTATCGCCAACCACGTTCAAGGCGGCGAACTCGCGATAGCCATCGAGATCGCCCTTGAGGGCCTTACGCAGGGCATCGCGGCGTGTGACCAACCGCGCGTGAAGTCGGAGCAAAGCATCTTTGCGGGCCATGTGACACCTCCTGGTGTACGTCACGGCAAGTCATGAAATCTTGAACCGGGCCTAAGAGCCCGCCGGGGAGCTGAACTCAGTCGGACGAATGAACCACCCCGATAACCTAGGACAAAAATGACGACCGAGTCGTGCTCATCCGTGAAAAACGGGTCTGGCCTGAGATTTTCGCGAATTCCGCTCGCCTCTGCGAGATCGAAGTCTCTTCATCCCAGCCAAGCACATTATGCGCCATGGGCAAGGCCCGTCACTCATTTTTGTCGTTCCGCAGACATAATACGTAGGAAATAAATAAAGGTTTGCTCCTAAAATCCCCCTCGACGAAAATGGAGGTGGGACACCCATGTCGTTAACGATCGTGAAGTTGAAAACGGACAGAAGCCTCACTCGTGACCATGCATCCGAGTTCTGGGGTAGAAATGACAAACGGATTGAAGTCGTGGGGGATTTCGACTGGGCGATCGAATCGCTGGGGAGTGATTCGAGGCGAAGGGACTCTCTAGACCCGCCCGAGGCTTCGGCCGCGTCCGGGTGCGGCAGCCCGCAAGCGCCGGTCATTGTGGATTATGGGGACGGCGCGGGGTCTTCGGCAGAGCGTGGGCGGGAGTAATAGGCGACGACCCTGGGCAGGGACGAGCCGGGCCGGTGCAGGAAGTTGATGTACTGGTTTTCCTTCGCGCCGTAATAAATCCATTGTTCGGTCAACTGCCCTTGCGTGGCGGAAAAGACCTTGCGATTGGGTTGGCCGCCGAGCCGCGCGCGGACCTCCTGCGGCGAGCTTCCGCGTAGCGACTCGCTCCGGTTGCCGGCGGGGGCCGGCTGGGGGCTGGTCGCCGTGTCGCCGACGGCCCTGGCCACAGTCCGGCTGGGCTCGACCCAGTCATCGTTGACTTTCCGGAACCCTCGGCTCCGGAAGGCGTCGGCGACGTCTTTCGATTGAGGATCGATCTTCCAGGCGGAGCGGAGCAACTCGGAGGCGGTTGCCCGGTCTCCGAGCATCGACTCGTACTGGGCGGCCAACGACACGCGTCCTTCGGCGTCGGTCGGGCTCAGCCGTCTCATTCGCTGGTCGTCGAGCCAACGCCGCGAGAGCGTCCGGGCCTCGTCGGGTTTGCCGAGCTTCTCGCGATACAGCGTGGCGAATTTCTCGACCTCCGCCCGGCGTAACGCGGCCAGATCGTTCGTGGCCGCCGCCAGGGCCTTTTCGAAGAAGCCTGCGACCACCGCAGGCCGATCGGGGAGCTGCGAGCCGGCCTGCTCGGCCAGGGCCAGGGCATTCTTCGGCTCGCCACGCATCTGTTCTTCCAGGAGGCGTTGGGTCGCGTCCGCCCAGAGCCGATGATCG
>JAABUS010003002.1_pt1 | contig 29126 bp, 16 predicted proteins | sample 5560161 | NCBI WGS metagenome assembly JAABUS01 (sample SAMN10711885, study PRJNA513376) | rock metagenome | isolation source: Antarctica rocks | place: Antarctica: Victoria Land, Trio Nunatak nord | collected 2016-01-04
GGTGGCCGACGCGCTGCTCGACCGCTTGCTCTCAAGCGCGCACCGCATTGAACTCAAAGGCGAATCTTTGCGAAAGAACTCGGCGGAGAAACCCGCGGTCTTGACGAATGGTGATCACAAAGTGTAAACATCAACTACCAGCGCAGGCGTGATGGAAAGGCGATCACGATCAGCGCGGAATCTCCGATCATCTTCACCGGAATACGCAAGCTGGCCGACATTGTTAAAGACGATGAGGTAATCAAACGCCTCGCGACAGTTCCTGGCGTGGGGCCGGTGACGGCGACTACCTACGCAGCGACGATAGATGGCGTAGCGCGTTTTCAGGACGCCAAGCAAGTACGTTCTTACCTCGGCTTAGTACCACGCGAGAATAGTTCCGGCGAGAAGCAACATCGCGGGCGGATCAGCAAAGCCGGTAATAGTCGAGTTAGATCATTATTAGTCGAAGCTGCATGGTCGCTTCTGAGATGGAAGACACCAAAGACCCAAGCACTGCACGAATGGGCAATGAGGATCGCCTCACGGCGCGGAAAAGCGATTGCCGTAGTTGCTTTGGCGCGAAAGATGGCGGGTATCTTGTTTGCGATCTGGCGAGACGGGACAGAGTTTAATCCAGAGCATCTGAGTGACCGGCAGGCTTTTGGGACGCTCGTTCAGGCATAGGATGATGGGTAAGTGCAAACTAATCCATAGCAGCAGATTCAACAGTACAGGTCGGTGAGCGCGGCATAACGTCTGGCCGCTTGAAGAGCCGTTAAAGGAATGGCGCCACCCACCTATCGAATCCAAAGATGCGCGGGCGCGAAGACAGTCGCTCAAAAAGCGCGAACAGAGAGATGAATGTGAATCTTGCTGAAAGCAGGTTTGGTGTGCCTTGAGATAGACAAGCAAAGGGAAAGAAAATACTTGACGCGGGCGTGTCGCTTCACAGAGACGTTATGTTGCTTAATAATACCATGACTAAATGTAACCTCAACTTTGCCAGCAGCAAGGGAATCAATTGGTCAATTCACATCTTTTGACCCAATAACTTAGACCAAATAATCGAGACCCATTATCCGCTTATGAAATGGGTTTTAAGCGCTCTCAAAGTATGTGCTTGTTCAAATAAACCAGAATCCATTTGTATGCGAATAGCATTGCAATGATCTTTCCCCAGAACAAACCCAGCGGCAACCAGTTAATGTATGATGGTGGTTTGAGGGCATCATTCAAAAGCGCGCCCTGCCATTCTTTATACCGGCTGTACGCGCCCCAAATAACTGTTGCAGCAATATAGTGGAGATAGTCGAGCGCCAGCCCCAAAACTGCCAGTTCTCCAGCTTGAATTAACTCTCCCGACAGTCTTTGATTGCCGCTTGGCTCAATAATCCTAAACACCCATACCAGAGCGATAGCTGCGAATCCGAGTTGCCTCGTGATCTCGCTCGCTTTGCCGGAGTAATGATCGTAAGCCGACCGCGCTTTCTCGAGGGTTAGCTGACCGGTATCCGATTTACTTTCGGCCTCGGCTTTTACCGGTAGAGGCAGCTGATTTTCTGCTGAAGTTGGTGCCAGCGGTGGGGATGGCTTTAGGGCCGGTGCTACTTGTCGAGGGTTGAGCACCCCTTCCTTTTGTAAAGGTACTTCCTGATTTTGCTCCGCCATCCTTTACGCCTCCTGACTTTTTAGTTCCGGTCGATTTTCGGCTGGGCTGGTCTCCCTGATCGCCATAGCCGGGTTTAACCTCTGTTTTGGAATGCTGTCTGACATCTGCGCTGAGTGATTTACCTTGATCGTCGCTTTCCTTGATGCGTCCTTTTGCATCGCGCTTGATGTACCGCTTATCTCCTTTGGGAGCAATCAGCGTTCGCTTGCTTGAGCCTGTTGCAGACTCTTTCTTGCTTCCGCCTTTTGTGGTAGACCCTTTTTTAGTTGGCATATATTCTCCGTTGAGTTATTGCATCCTTCATTCAGTGATTAGAGGATCAGCCCGGAATTGGCTGTCGCATTCTGTTTCAGATGCAAGCCGGTGTGCGTGCCGTCTTTGATGCCGCGATTGCTGAAGGAGCCGCGCTCATGGTTGTCTGTGCGCTCGGTGATGGACTTGGCGATGGCTGTGGCGGCATGGTTTGCGCTAGTGTAAAGCCGACGAGCAAGGCGGCGCTTGGGATGATGACCAATGTGCGTTTGATGATGCGCGAATTGTTAAAATGTTTGCGTTTCATTGAAACTCCTTTCGTTGTGAAAAACGATTGCTTTGGTAATGGGTGATTATGTAACCCCGTGCTATCGGGCGTGGTCGTAATCAATAGCTGTCCGTCTCGGTAGCCGTACTCTTTGGGCGCTGCCGTGCCTGCCGACGCGTATTCGGCGACAAGCTCTCCGCCCTCATCCAGACTTCTTGGCCTTGGGCGATGCGCTTGACTCGCTTGCCTTAAAGAAAGCTATTTAGTTGTCAAAGAGCGTGTCTGTTTCAGCGATAACTTAACCTTCCGCATTATCGTTGATGCCCCTGATTCTTCCTCAATGAATGAGATAATGTAACTACGTGAGTCTATAGAATTACATAAAGCGCTGGTCAAGTTTTTGTAGCTTCACGAATTCGTTATTAATAAAGTACCCGTCTGGTGAAATTGCATCGAAAACGGCAGGATTTGTGCCAAAATCGATCAGGATTATCCTTTCAAGCGTAGACTCACACACGCCTACTTTACGCAGTTCCGCTGAGGATAGTTCTCGATTTAAGCCAGCGATTTGCTCAGCAGCATTGTTCAATTCTTTAGACGCTAATGATGACCAGCCATCAAGTGGACAAAATTCGCCCGTAAAGTAATGTCCGCTGTTGCATCTACAATAAGCTCTTATCATTTCATGGCCCTCCGCGAATAGCTGTAACACTAAGAGTTCTATTGGCACCAGTAGGTAGCCTTATACCAATGTTTGTAAATCCATTTTGACGTAAGCCCGTTGTAATTTCACTTGCATCGGCTCCATATCCGGTTATTATTGATAATCTACCACCCGGTTGCAAAACACGCGATGATTCACTGAGAGCATTACCTGTGATGGCATCGAAGGGTACTCTTTCAAAGAATAATTCTCCAAAAGACCCTGATTTGAAAGGAGCCGCTCCAATGTCTCCCATGACATGAGGACTTGCTGCCAAGCTTGTGTTTAACGACACGTCACCTGCTTCAAGTGCTGGGAACCCGGTAGCCCTGCCGCCGCCAACAACAAGCCGTCCTACATTTGCACCAGCTTCCACCAGCGCATCCTCGACAACCACCTTCACCGCAGACACGACCAGCGACTTGACGATAAACACATCCGAAACCGCCATCGCTGTATGGAATGCTCCGCGATACGGATGACCGGTTTGAAAGTCGTTGATGGCATTGCGACCATTGCCATAGATAGGAATGAACTGCCCGATAGTTCCGGGTTCTCCAACACTTTCTGGTACTTCATGCATTTCCACTATTCTTGCAGTTACATGATAGTGCTTGCCTCTGGTGTCTGTAGTGTCGAAAGGAAGTGGGTCTGCTTGAGCAGGTTTAAGGTCTTGCGCGAAATGCCCGGTAGGATCAATGTATTTTAGAGGATTGTTAAGTACATAAGCATAGAGATTTAGCGTTTGTGGGTTAGTTAATCTCCCGCCAAAGGAATCAGCGCTCGTAAATCTTCCCTGTGTGCTTGCGTAATATCTTGCTTGGAAATAATCCAGTCCGGTTTCACCATCCCGAATTTTTCCTGTGAACCTTTGCGAAACATTATCGCCAACATAACCTTGAGTTGTCTTTCGCGGTACATTCGGGTCTTGGTCATTGGCAAAAAGTTCCTCGCCGAATGGTAAGTAGTCGTGGCGTGACTTGACGTTTCCACTTGCGTCAGTAATGACTCGCGGCGTGCCCAAGTTGTCGCTTGTCAAATAACTCGTCCCACCACTGCTCTGCGATGCCGAGCTATTATACTCCGCAACGAGTTGCCCAGCGACATCATAGACGTAGATCGTCGCGGTGTTACTATCTGCTTTCTTCACCCGATGCCCGTCACCATCATAGTAATAACTTGTGCCGCCCGTGATCGTACTGCCGCCTGCATAACTGATTTGCTTATTTTCACCATCATACCCATACGTTAGGCCGCTAATATCTCTCGTGAGATTGCCTGCCGGATCATACAAGATGTTTCCTTGCCCGGCGGCAGTTCTATCAATCTGGTTAGTAGCTGTATTGATCGTCGGATTGGTTACCTTGGAAGCGAGGTCAGTAGTGGTCGTGCCGGCATCGAAGTTTCGATTGCCGTATTGATCGTACTTGAACACTTGCTTCCAACTCGCGCCGTTCTGCTCTTGCGCCACTTGCAAACGATTGAGAGAGTCGTAAGAGTAGCTTTGCGTCACTGACAATCCCGGCATGGTGATCGTCTGGCTCTGAACGTTACCATTGTTATCGGCAGCGTTCGGCGCGTGATATGTATAATCAAGCTGCAATTTACTGGAATTAGTGCTCTGTGTGCCTAACCCGATTTGCTCTGGCTGCAACCGCGTGTTGAAGTTCGCGTGTTCCCACAATCCATTGCCAAGTTTCAGCGCCGAGACCGCACCATGCGCGGCATACTGGATGCGGTTTGTGGCATCTGTCGCGGCACCACCTGCATAGTAAGCGCCTGTCGATTGATTCTTCACCCCGGCGGTTCGACCGGCAGAGTCATATTCGGTATTGACGATACGGCCTGATGGATACGTCTCACTCGTCAGATGACCAGCCACGTCATAGCCTTGACATCCCTCTTATCCAGCCTCTAACTCGGCATAGATAAAGACTGGTTCGTGCTTCACTTAACGGCTATCCGTTATCCACACACGCGATGCCCTCGCGCTGATATTGATTGCTGCATTATGGTCACGATGCAAGACAAGCCCACACGCTATACAAGCGTGCTCACGCATCGCAAGGGACTTGCGCGCCCTATTACCACACGCGCTGCAATCTTGAGAAGTAAATGCGGCAGAAACTTTCGTTACACGACGCCCAGCACTTTCAGCCTTACCTTCGTGTATAAAGATGAAAGTTCCCCATGCAGCATCACTTATAGCCTTTGCCAAGCGGTGATTCTTGACCATTCCGACGATGTTCAAATCTTCAAAAGTTATGCTGTCGAATCTACGGACGAGTTCGAGACTTAGCTTGTAGAAGAAGTCCAGCCGTTGGCGCTTAATCTTCAAATGTCGTTTAGCCAAAAGTACCACTGCTTTGCGCCGATTAAAACTTCCGCGTCTCTTGCGTGATACTGAACGTTGCGCCGTCTTTAGCTTTCGCTCTGCTTTATGTAGGTAACGCGGATTTTCTACTGTTTCGCCCGTTGAAAGAGTAGCAAAGTGCTCGATTCCTACGTCAATTCCAACGCTTTCGCCCGTGCGTGGAAAGTAGCATGACTGATTAGATTCAACTGTAAAGAGGACGTACCATCCGTCAGCTTGCCGTTTAATAGTACAAGTCTTGATTGTCCCTTCGACAGGACGCGAAAGTCGCAGACGCACGCTTCCAATCTTTGATAGATGTAGTTTGTCTCCATTGAGCCGGAACGAGTGTTTTGATTGCGGATAACAAAATGAATTATACCGAGAGCGAGACTTGAATCTCGGATAGCCTACCTTCTCACCATGCTTAAAGCGGCGAAAGAAGCTATCAAATGTTCGAGACAAACGGCGCAGGGTGTTTTGTAACACTTGCGCTTGTACTTCTGCTATATCGTCTCGCACGCTTTTAATTTCAGGTAATTGTGCGCTCTGCGCGAAATAAGTAATATTCTCTTTACATATCCGATAGGCATCTCTTCGTTCCTGAAGTGCAGCATTGTATAATTCACGGCACACATCAAGAGTTTGCTCGAATCGTTGAGCAATGCGCTTAGACGGGCGAAGCTTATATTTATACGCTCGATAGGGCATTGTAAGCCTGCTGGAGAGATAGCTACCCACAACTTTATTTCATCGAAGCACGCCAAGCGTCTCCGAAATCCTGTACGCAGAGAAACAAGTCTTCAGCAATCCATTCAAGTTCGAGCATCGTTACTAAAGCAGGCGCAATCGTTCTTCCGCATGTACGACAAACGATTCGCTCGTTACAGGCAAGTGTTAACTCCGGCCCGATGTTCGGATTGATGACTTGACCGCATAATGGACAAGGATCGGGAGTGATGTCGCCGTTCATTTTGATTGCCAGCTTCATTGCGCTTGACCTTTCATCACATGGTTTGTCAGAGTGGGTTAATATTCTCTTAACAAGATGAAGATATTAGCAAAATCTCTTTGTGTTGTCAAGCAATTTCTACATGAGAATGCTCGAATGAAAACTGGTGATCTGAAAGATTTAATTACTCAAGCCGAAGCTGCTCGGCTTAGAGGTGTATCACGAGAGGCGATCTATGATTTAGTAGCGCGCGGGCGGCTTAATGTCGTTGAAATTGGCGGGAAGAAGTTTGTCAGTCGTAGCGAAGTAATGAATTTTGAGGAACGGCCAGTCGGCAGACCGCCGAAACACTCTGGTAAGAGTAAGTAAGCTGTGTGGGATGAGCGAATGAAATTAGACAGGCCGTTGGGAAATAGTTTGTGCTGAAATCTGTATTTGAGCGTTCTTCCATGATAGTGCTCAATGTCTAGACTAACCTATAACGAGCCACAAATCCCCTCACGATAAACGTGAGAAGAGGCGCGGATTCATGCCCTTTTTCTACAACATCTCCTTTCAATTACGTAACCTCTAAGCTTATTGTTTTGCGCTAGATCACTTAAGTTTAGACAATGCTACTTTAATAACTGCATTGTTTGGATCAAAGCTCAAAGCTCGTTCTAACTGAACTTTAGCCTTAGCATATTCTCCAATCTCTTTTAGATATATACTGAAGCGTAGGTTTGCTTCTATATCACTAGGGTCTAGTTGCAATGCTTTCTTGTATAAACTTTCAGCTTCTTTCGAGCGGCCCTGATTTTCATAAAAGTGCGCAAGACACCAAAGTGGCAGACTATCGTCCGGCCAAGTTTCAACAGCATTTTTGAATGCTAATTCGGCAGCTACTAAGTCGTTCGTTGCCCACATAAGATTTCCTAAATAAATGTAAGCCCATCCGTCTGTTCCATCTAAGTCAATAGCTCTTCGGAGGTGATACTCTGCTTCAGCATATTGGTCCTTTAGTCGTAGTGTCCAACCTAATTCCCGATGCGCGGCAGCATATTCGCTATCAAGTTCGAGAGCTTTTTGAAGCAAAGCAATGGCTTTTGTGGGCTGCTCATACCTCATGGTCACAGCTAAGTTGTAGTATGCTTCCTCATAGTTGGAGTCGAGATTCAATGTCTTGCAGAATGACTTTCTTGCTTCTTCTGTCATACCAAGATCGAGTTGTACCACGCCTAACAAAGTGAACACGCTCGCGGTCTCTTCAATTTTTAAGCTTCTCTTAAAGTAATCCAGAGCTTTTTCGGTTTTCCCTTGCTCACGAAATAGCAAACCAAGCTGAGTGTATATATTAGGAATCTCTGGCGCTAACTCCAAAGCAGAAAGAAAAGCCTGTTCAGCTTCCGGCCATTTGCCTAATCTCATAGCCAAGCTACCGAACTGACAAAGAAGAATAGGGTCTTGCTCACGCCTAATAGCAATGCGCCAAACTTCTAATGCCTCATCAAATCTCTCTGTTTCTTCCAGTTGCTCCGCCTGATCTGCCAGTTCATCAACTGTTAGTTTGTCGTAGTTCATCAATTCTCCTGCAAGTCTTTGGAACTTCGTATCTTTTTCAAAGCGTTCCTTTCATTTTGTTTGCTCTTTTCTATTGACCGAATCCTATCTGGTCTTCCCGCCTTTCGATGTACTTTTTGGGCTTGTTCGATATTCTCTCGCTGAACCCGTGCTCCCTCAGCAGACCTCTCTTTCTTCGGCTTCGACTCTCCACTAGATTCCTGCTCTTCTCTCGACCTGCCTTCCTGTGAATTGCCGCTTCTACGCATGGGAGTGCTGGCAAGAGCCGCCGCGTTCTTCGTCGCTCCTCCTGCCGCTAATAATCCACCGGCGACAGCTACTTCTGGCACTCCTGTCGCCAGCGCAGTTCCGCCAGACCCGATTGTCACTCCACCGCCAGCCCATGCTGCATCCGTGCCAACAACTGCGACGGCTGTCGTTCCGACCGCTTGACCGGCACGCGATGTCAGAGAATCATCCGACCTTGGCGCACCTATCGCCCCATAAGTGACGCTGGAGACCACACCACGAGCAACCCCGCCAACATATTCTCCCATCTCCCTAGCATACTCTCTTACTCCTTGATGCCCGTCAGGGTCAACATACAGCAAGGGATTGTTGTATGCGTAGTGATACTTGTTGAGTGACTGTGGATCAGTCAAATCAGCGTAGAAAGTAGGATTGGCCGCCGCCAAGTCATGGAAGTCGTAGAACTCGTCTGGCCCACCACTAAACTCATCCGGGCTAGTAAATCTTCCTTGAGTTGAAGAATAGTAGCGAGCCTCAAAGAAGTCTAATCCGGTTTCAGCGTCTCTGCGCTTACCTGTAAATTTCACGTCCAGATTATCTGCCGCCGCATAATGTTGATCGAGATTGCGCCCGCCGACTAATCCGATCTCTTCACCAAAGGGCTTATAATCATGTCTAGCTTTGACATTCCCGCTTTGATCCGTAATCACTCGCGGCGTGCCTAAGCTATCCGCAGTAAGGTAGCTTGTGCCGCCTGTCCCTTGCGGCGCAACGGTGCTGTATTCAGCAACCATCTGTCCTTCAGCATCATACACATAGATTGTCGTGCCACTTGGCGTAACTTTCTTCACCCGCTTACCAGCGCCATCATAAGCGTAGTTAGGTCCGCTGTTCGCCACACCACCAGCAAAGCTTGTCTGCTTGTTCTCAGCATCGTAGGTGAAAGCGTTGTTGGAAATGTCTCTATCGAGATTGCCCGCTGCATCATAGTGATAATACTCGTTCGCCTGCGGAGTGATTCTGTTATTCGCTGGATTGATAACAGGGTTCTCAAGGATTGTTCCCGGTGTGGTGTTTGCAGCGTCAAGTCTTCTGTTACCGTATTGATCGTAAGTGAAAGTTTGCTTCCAACTCGCACCATTGCTTTCCTGTGCCACCTGCAATCTATTTAGTGAATCGTAACTATAACTTTGCGCCAGCGTTATGCCCGGTGCGGTGATAGTTTGCGTCTGAACATCGCCGTTGTTATCGGCAGCATTCGGCGCATGATATGTGTAATCAAGCTGCAAGATGCTTGCGTTTGTACTTAGTGTGCCTAAACCTATCTGCTCAGGCTGCAACCGATTATTGAACGCAGTATGTTCCCACAGTCCATTGCCAAGCTGCATGGCAGAGACCGCACCATGCGCAGAGTAGCTGAACTGCGAAGCATACGTCTTATTTGCACCGCTTATCTGCCCAGCGACGCTTTGCTCTCTGCCCGCGCCACCGTACACAGTGGTAATTACTCTGCCGGACGGGTAAGTCTCACTCGTTTTGTGTCCGGCCAGATCATAGCCGTAGCTCATCACATAAGGTGATGGCGCACCGCTTGTCGTCTGTGTGCTTTGCTTGACTCGTCCAAGCGCATCATATTCACCGTAGCCCGTTGTAGACACACTAGAGCTTAGGGAAGTGAGCCGTCCCTTTGAATTAGTTACTCCCACTGCGTCATACGTGTAAGTTACCGTAGGAGTGCCGTCACTGTAGCTGCGCGTCGTCGCTCTGTTCAAAGCGTCGTAAGCATAGGTTGTCGTGATCCCGCGCGCATCCGTCTTCGTCAGTATGTTGCCATTGTTGTCGTACTGGTAAGAGGCCGTTCCGCTTTCCGGGTTCGTCGCCGAACTCAACCGTTTAAGCGAGTCATAGGCGAACGTTCTTGTCTGCTGTCCCTGTGTGACATTCGTCAGGTTATCCAGCGCGTCATAAGCATAGGTAGTCTGGTAATTATAAGTTGGATCATTAGGCGCTTCGACGATCTTTGCCAATCTGCCCAACGCATCGGTCGTGCTCTGGCGCTGTTTGTTAGCCTGATCCTTGACTGTCACTTGATTGCCGCTATAGGAAGTAGTCACTACCGCTCCGTCAGGCGTCGTCGCTGAGAGCGCTCTTCCCAGAGCGTCGTAGAGAGTCGTCGTCGCTGTCACGAAATTAGCTGCACCGGTCAGCGTTGTCGCACGATACGGGTTCGAGATTTTCCACACTCTCCCCAGCGAGTCATATTGCGTATCACTGATCGTATAGGTTGAAGCATCTTCTTTGAGAGCGGTGCGCCATACTCTGCCCAGCCCATCGAAATACTTATAACCGTCGAGCGTTGTCGTCGCATCCTGCTTGGTCAGCGTCTCGACATACAAATTGCCGGTTGTGTCGCCATAGTTATAGGTAATCTCTCCGCCATCGGGAGAGGTGACTTTCTTCAATCGGTTAAGCGCATCGGTGTAGTCAAAGGTGGTGGTCTGTGAATTGGCGTCGGTGGAGGAGGTTACTAAACCGGTGTTGAAGTCATACGCCGTGCCGGTTGTAAAGGCCGTCGAAGAACCGCGCACGCCGCTCGGATCAGGAATAGCCGAAGTCGTGGAAGTCGGATACGCATACTGATACGTCGCAGAGTAATCAACTGTGGAGACATTGCCATTAGCATCATAACCCCTACGCACATTGCCCGCGCTGTCGTACTGCGCATGAGTTTGCAGATATGTGTTGGTGGTATTAAGCCATCGACTGACGGTTGTGACATTGCCTCGCGCACTCGTTCCCGGATCGCTCCAGCCCGCCATCCCGCCCAAAGCAATCAGCGGATAGGCCGCTTCGTCATACGCGTAAGTGGTACGCGCCTTTTCATTTCCACCAGCGTCAAAGACCTGTTGCTGCGTCGGTAAGCTGCGCAAATGAATATCGGTGTTCGTATCGTAGCCTGATGTCAGATAATCGGTGTGCGAGTGGCGCACCAAAGCACCGGGCGCACCTATGCCAAAGTCATATTCATACACGTCAGTTTTGTTGTTGTACTGGTCGTAAGAGAAGGTCTGCTTCGTTACTTGGTTTGTGTCAACCAGCGTTGTTGTCGTATCGGCAATACGCGGGTTAATGCCTAAGTTAGGACTGGCACTAAGCGGTGTACCGGCTTCCCATGTGTTTACCACCCGCTGTAACAAGGTGGTTCCGTTACTGCCAAACACTTGAGTGCTGATTTCTTTACCGTCAAACGGACTAACCAAGTCGGTCGGCCACTGGAAGGCTATTTGCGGAGTGGCGGAGCCTAGATAGAAGTGCTTTACGCGCGACAGTAACATCCCAGGCGAGGCTCCCGTTTTCGGATCATACTGATCTACGACAAAGTCGGGTGAGATCGTCATTCGGCTTTCAAGCGTTCCGTCTGCCGAATAAACGCGCCGCTCGACAACGCGGCGGTAGATGGCGAAGCTGCCGGGCACCTCCATTACCCCTGAGTGATATTCATCACCCGTCGCCCCCGTCCAGTCGTACTCAAATGCCCCTCCCGTCGGCAGTTCAACTCTCGCCAATTCACCGTAGCTGTTGTAATAGAATTTATACTGGCGATTATCCGGCAAGACGACTGCCGAGACCACTCCCGGATCAAAAAGATTGTCCCGGTCACCGTCGAGACGAGGAAATAGATTTTTAGGCGTACTTATTAGCTCCGCTGGATGCTCCGCATTTGCGGGACGAAGTCTATGCGCCAAACTATCCGATAAGATGCTAATTGTCTGTGTAACACCGCCAACGCCGCTATAATTAATGCTTGGCGGCGTAAATGTTACTTCTCTGCCAAGAGAGTCAGTGACTTTGATTAAGTCTCCATACGGGCCTTCCGGGTATTGCTCGCTACTATAGGTGAAGGTCAATTGATTGCCGTTACGGTCACGCATCCATTTGACGCGTCCATTCCGAATGCGATAGCGCGTACCATCACGCAGTATCAGGTAGCCTGATCCGGGGATCGTATAGTCCTCCAGTGCTATCATGTAATCACGAATCTCCGTGTCGGAGATGAATGTCGCAGAAGTGCCGTCGGCGGTGACAAATACCGTGCCGCGCGAAGGACCTTCATTGTTGCAGGGATTGACTCGGAGCGGTTTCCCGCCATTCAGCACATCGCGCAATTCGTACTCAGTTCCGTCCGCTGCTGTGAAGGTAAAACGAGTTAGTGTTTCGTCGAAAAGGTGACCATTACTAGTGCAGTGTGTACCGTACTTATCGCTTACCGAGGGACGTCCTTGCAATACGCCGGGGCTATAGCCGGGTGACAGGCCAGTCCACCAATTGCTGTTCGGCCAGTAGGTGTGAACGATGTCATAAACCTCGCATGTCTCACAATACTGGTTGGGATCATAAACGGTGTGCTCAACGCGCCACTTCTGCTCAATGGGTAGTGTCACTGTGTACCCGGCCTCGCCGCGACCACCGATGTGAATTAATGGCAAGTGGAAGTTCAAATTACCGTTATACGGATTGATACTATCGAAATCGCTCAACGCGTAGGAGCCGGCAGGAGCACCTGGGGCTAAAGCCGGTGGAGTAGCGCCATCTGTGGAGCTGGACGTTGTCGTGGTTTGCGCCGCAACGTTGTTAATCAGCAAAAGCAAAAGGATGGCGAATCCAGGTATCCGACGAATAGCGGCAACTACATAGCAAGCAGTACGCGTATTGTTACTCATAACCTTTCCCGTTTCGATCTATGAGTTGAACCCTACGGAGATGAGTTCAACTTCACTGGAGTGTTTCTGCATTTATTGAGCTGTGATAGTTATGCGGCATATCCAATCAGAATGGTTTGCCTCGCTCAATATGTATTGCCCTGGAGAGAGATTGACGACGTCCTTCCAACCATGCTTTGCGTTCGACAATCTAATTTCACGTATATGATTGCCCTGCTCTCGATCAAGCCGCAATATCGTTTCCCGCAGTCCTGTATTGTCTCGAATAATGAGTAGGAAGCGGCCTTTAGGGGATGTCAGTGTGACCGGCTCGAAGCCGGTAGGACCAATAATGATCTGTTTCGCCTGAAGCTGCTCTTTGGTGGAACCACCTTGACCCCCAATGACCTCTACGAGTTTCGCTGGAGATTTACTGTTTGAAGTTAATAATACAACTTTTGTCGCAGGCGGGGGCCATACCGAAAAGGCTTTTACCGCCATACTACCAATCGCAACGAGGATGGTGATAAGGATCGCCACCTGTGGCACTCGCATCATGCGCCACCAGTGCAATACTAATCCCAGATTTATTTGAGTCTTCATATCACTCCTTATTTAATTTCCAACTTGGCTGACTGCTTCCGAGGCTTATTGCAAACTAAGGAGCACGAGAATCTCGCCCGTTCCTTTATCGAGTGGTTCCAGTGCTTTACCGATCAACGTGCCCGGAGAATGAAACTCTCGACCGCTTATCATTAGCGGTTCTGACTTCATCGCTAAACCTGCTCGACCGCTGGTGACTAATAAATCACCGATCTGAATCGGCGCACGAGTGGCATCAACCTTGACTTTCACACGGCCTGTCGTCGCCACCAACACTTTATTGGCTCCGCTTTCTCCAAGCGCAATACCGGGCTGCGCCGAGATCACACCGGCGACTTTCGTGTCATATGATTTAGACGAAGAAATCACGTAGTTGGAGTGTAAGGAATCGAGCACGACGACCGTTCCGGCGGGCATCACTTTGCTCGTCGGCACCCACTCAGCAATATCCTGATATTTAGCCACAATGTTGCCGCCCGTAATCACCCCCGTTGTATTTAGATTGCCCGTCACGCCAACGTTGCCGCCGAAGTTCGCTCCTCCTGTCGCAGTGACGTTTGCTAATAACGCACCGGCTGAATTTACCCATTGGGTTAAGTCGCCGGTTTGGTTGTCGGTGCCTTTGATCTGTGTCACCACAGCCGGCGCATAGCCGAAACCACCAGCAGGATTCTGCATCACAAAAGTTGCACCAAATGTCGTATTTACCGTCGTGGAGTAAGAATTAAACTCGATGTTGTGCTTCGGGAAATAGCCATTGCCGATGCCTCGCGCGATAAGGTGGACATTAGGGTCTCCCCAACCTCTATTTGCTCCATCCCAGCCTAAAGTCGGATTGAAGGTGGCGTAGGGGACGGTATTAATACCGTAGCCGGGAACCACCCAGCTTGGATTACCATCCGGCTTGATTCTGAAATTAATGTTTCCCGCCGCATCCTGTGTTTGAAAAAGATTAGCGGTTTGTGAAGGAGCGCCGACAATAATTTGTCCGACGGCACCGGAGGCTTGATTAGTGATTTGAAGCTTGGCGGCAGGTGCGGTTGTCCCGATACCAACATTACCGCTGTTAGCATTGGAAATATCCGTGCCGTTGGGTGCTGTCGCCCACTGCGTCTGAGCCTGTGCAGGCTGATAGACTATGCCAATCATCATCAATATCATGCCTGCCAGCAAAACTCTTTGCGTGCGGCTGCGCTGTTTGATTTTATTCTTTCTCATCTTGTCACCTTACTCTTTAGATCATCAGACTCATAAGTTCTTCAAGGTTGTAGTTACTGCATTAGGCCATCTTTTATTGCAAACTGAGGAGTACGAGAATCTCGCCCGTACCGGAAGCTAACGGTTCTAAAGCTTTGCCGATCAATGTTCCCGGCCTGTGCATCTTGATGCCGCTGACGATCAGCGGCATCGATCTCATCGCGTAGCCTTCGACACTGCTGGTCACAAGTAGATCACCAATATGGATTGGAGCACGCGAGGCATCCACTTTGATTCGCACTCTGCCGGTTGTCGCCACCAATACTTTATTGGCTCCTCTTTCTCCGAGCGTAATGCCCGGTTGCGCAGAGACTACGCCCGCTACTTTCGTGTCATAAGCACATGATGAAGCGGTGACAAAGTTCGATTGCGTGGAGTCGAGCACGACGACCGTTGCTGCTGCCAACTTTCTGTTTGTCGGCACCCATTCAGCAACATCCTGATACTTGGCGTTGATGTTGCCACTGACGTTGATATTGCCCACAATGTCCAGCGCTGCCTGCGGAGTTGCTGTACCGATACCGATGCTACCCTTCACAACCAAATCATTTTTACCCGGATTAGCATAACCATACGAATCCGCTACCAAGACCCCGCCGACTTTTAATCCCGAAGCAGATGAATAAGTTGGAGAGTTTAAAAGCTGTAAATATCGATTTAGCTCTCCTCCGGTGCCGGTGTAAATATTGGGATTGGTGCCAGTTTCTACCACTACATTTCCTCTGACATCCAGCGCGGCAGTCGGACTTGGGGTGCCGATGCCGAGCTTTCCGGCGACATAGTTAGCCGCCGTTGTATCAGCCTGATATAGACCGTAATTGAACGTGCCAGCACCCGTGGTGCCGTTGCTCGTATCAATGTAAACACCATAAGAAACAGCGCCATTAGCAGTACTCGCCCGAACCTTTGAGTACACCCCATAAATGCGGGGGAAATTAGGCGTACCAGCTCCTGTCGCAGCGGTGGCGCTGAAATACCCCCCGGCAGTCAGCGGAAAGGTTGAACTAGCATAAGCAGGTGAATCAGCATGACCGCGCACGCCGACTATGGTGGCACTCTCGTTATAACCATATTGCGTTCCCGAAGCGTAACCATAAACACCATAATGAGTGCCGGAAGACATACCTCCGGCGCTGCTCGCGCCAACCACGCCATAGGTGATTTGGCTGTTGTTATAAGGATTACCAGCTTGACCATTGACTCCCAGATAGGTTGCCGAAGATACATCAAGTACATTGCCGCTACCGGAGAGGACATTCAATTTGCCGAGTGGAGTGGTTGTTCCAATCCCAACGCTGCCATTGGGGTCAATCGTCATCGCTTTATTAGTAACCCCACAGCCATAACAATTGGAGGTTCCAAACGAGAGATACGAACCGACAGTGGTGAATTGCATTGCAATCCTCGCCAACGGATATGGATAGGTAGCCGAATCTGTGTTTCTGAAATCAAAGGGAAAATAATAATTAATTCCGTTACCGCCGACCGAGAACGTCCCAGGAGTGATGCCAGTGAAACTACTGATTCCATCAGTATCAACATCAAGCTTTGCTTTGGGAGCGGTCGTGCCGATGCCGACATTACCGCTATTAGCATTGGAGATGTCTGTGCCGTTTGGTGCCGTCGTCCATTGTGTTTGCGCAGTGGCCGGGTTTGACTGCCACGCAGTACACATAAATAAAAGTGTGGCACCGAACCATAGAGTCCCTTGGCTTCTTTGCCGCATGGCGTTAATCCTTCTCATCTCTCATCTCCTAACTTGCTGAGTTCGCAATTTGGTGATAACCGCCTGATAGTTCTCGCTTCCGTTATTTGACACGTTGGCGTAGTTCCTCGACGTGAATCTTCTTCACACCGACGCCGACCAAGTTCGGATCGGTGTAGGGTGGCGTCGTCATCCCAAGCGTCGAGAGAGCCTGATCCAGGTTCGTGCGTAGCTCTTGCAGATGCACGGCTTTGATTGCGATGCCCTGCGGCGCAATATCCGTCCATCCAGCCGCTGTAAGATTCGCTGTCGCACGCACCGCATTAACAGCTTGGCGAAGTTCCATGAGGTGCTGTGCTTTAATCACCGTCACGCCGCTCGTAAGCGGATCATCGGTAAACGTTATCGCCGTCGCCAGATCAGTGTTGCTGTACGCCGAAAGATTACCCGCTGCATCAACGGCGCACACGCGGTACAGATAAGCCACCCCGCTCGTCGCCGTCGTATCCGTGAAGTTCGTTCCGGCGGGGCTTGCCTGTAAAGGAATAAAGGGAGCGCCGGAACTCTGGCTTCGTTCCACTCGGTAGTGATCGACTGTGCCTCCCGTGGAAGCCGTCCATGTAAGACTGACCTGCGTGGTGGAAGTAGCCGTTGCCACCAGATTCGACGGAGCGGTCAGCGACGTACCTCCGCTACCGGAAAGCGTTGCCGCCTGCATCGCAACGTTGCCGCCATAGTCGCTCTGCATCGTGAAGGTCACGGTCAGAGTTTGCCCGGCACTGGCGGCATGATAAGCGAGCGTATAGACGCCGTTGCTCACGCCCGCATTGTTGTTCAGCGACGTATCAATGTAAGCTGGGGAACTGCTGTCGCTGAGACGTGCATCCAGCTTTCCCTGCGCGTAGTAAACTCCCGTATATAACTTGAGTGTTCGGGTCGTCGTATCGGCCGGCACAGTAATGCGATAGCCGTTGCCCAGCCCGGTCACATACACGCCGGTGGTTGTTGCCGTCGCGCTCGGCGTCGGCGTGCCGTCTGTCCACGAAAAGCCATAGTTGTGATTGCCGTAAGCGTTGACTACTCCACTGCCGATCACCGAGTAATTGCTGATCTGCTGCGCCACACTCGCCTTATGATCGAAGCTGGCGGCGGTGTACTGTCCCCCCCAGTGCGCCCAATCCAGGGTGCCTTCTTGCGAGAGATTGACGGTCGTAGTGCCCATCGAAACTATCCCGCCGGAGACTGCGCCGCCGCCTGCCTGTGCCGTCACCGTCACGCTTATCGCCGGTGTGTAATCGCCGAACCATTCGATGTTCTGCTGAAGCATTCGCCACTGGAAGCTATAAGTGCCGGGCGTTGCTGGCGCGGTGACGTTGAAGCTGAAGGTGACGGTACCGTTCGGTGTGACTACGCCAGCCAATGTCACATTATTGAGGCCCCACGTCTGATTAAGCGACGCCAGGCTGTACGGATTGGTGCCCGATGGCGTCCAATAAGTATTGCCGGTGTTCGTTAGCGTGATCGTCACCGGATAACTTTGCCCGGTGGTCATCGTCGCCGGCACGGTTTGCGAAACGTAGGTGGCGTTGTTGGTTGGAACGGAGTTGACGGCAACAGCAACATTTGGCGCGGTGTCGCCGAACCACCCGATTCCTTCCTGCACCATCCGCCATTGGAAGTTGTAGTTTCCGGCGGCCAAAGGCGCGGTCACCGTAAAATTGAAGGTCGCGGTTGCTCCCGGCGCAACGGCTGAAGGCAGTTCGACGCGCCCCATGCCCCACGTAAGATTGTCCTGTGGATTCTGCGAACCGAGCCGGTAGAGCGCGCCGCTCGTCCAGGTCGTGGTGCCGGAGTTACGCATCACGACTGTCACGGCATAACTTTGCCCGGCGGTCATCGTCGCCGGCACGGCTTGCGAAACGAAGGTGGCATTATTGGCAAGCGCCGGCTCTTCTGTGGCGAGGAGTCTTCCGCCCGCATAGACATACTCTTTAGCCGGTGTGTTCGGCGCGAGATTATTCGTCGTCTGCGCCAGCAGCATCGGTGGTGCCGACGCCATATTCAACTTCGCGCTTGCCGACAAACTTCGCCACTGTGCCAGCGCCGCACCCGCGCCGATGAGGCTTAGCAGCACACAGACCGCGATGATTTGTTGACGCTGACCACGACGGCGCAACGGTGCGCTGTGTTTTGCGATTGCCGGTTTCGGCTGGCGGACACTATGCTTCGACATCAACTCTTCCTTCCACTGCGGCTTCGCTCACGGCGACTCTTATCGTCCGGCGTACTCTCACGAGCGGCGACCGGCGCGCGTTTACGCCGGTGCAAATCGTTAAGGCCGTTCGTTTCACGGCGTATCGGAGGGCTGCGGGCTGGCAGAAGATGACGGCGCGGCTGCCGGTAATATAGAGGGTGCTGGTGACGGTGCCGTGCTGATGGCGGAGACGGGTAGAACATCGCTCCACGCTTTCCACTTCACCAGCACCCGCATGTCTTTAGCGAGATAGTCCTTATCCTTAGCAGCTTTCTTACCGTAGGCTTTCTGGATGCGGCTTCCGGCACCAACCGCAGCATCGGCATCGGGAGCGGTGGTGCCGGAGGTCATCGAAGCGCTGCCGAGATGCAGCATATTTTCGGCAAAGACATGAAACTGTGTGCTGGCATCGACGGCGCTGTGCGCCAGGTCTTTGAATCCTTTCGAGTTCTTCACGTCCGTATCAGCGTTGACGGCTTGTTCAATAGCATCAACCCAATGGTTGAAAGCAATCATCGCTGAGGTATAACGCCCCTCAGCGTCCAGATATTCGGGTGAGTCGCTCGCATACCGGCTTTTAATCTGCCGGGCGTACTCCTCGGCAGCGACCTTGTGGCCGGCGATAATGTTCATCTGCGGCAGCACGTCAGACGTTGGATTGGGCACCCCATTCTGGCTTGCGGCAGGTCTGCCGAAGTAGATCAAAGCGACGAGCACAACGCAGAGCAGGCCGCACACTTTCAGCGCAGTTCCGGCGTTGATGAAACGAATTATTGAAGAAAGAGAAGGGGAGATCGAGCGTAGGTTGCGCAGCATGAGCAGGCTCCTCAAAGAAGTTTAAGGTTGAGCCTTCGCCGCTAATGCGCTAAGATGCAGATTGTTTAGGCTTGCATCCTCTCGGCGCGAATCAAAAGCGGCAGAGGTTGTCGGTTAAAGAAAGTCCTGCGAATTACCGGCAAAGTAGTTCGCGGGGCTTTCTGTTGTTTAATGCATTACAAAGGCTTCTTCGGCTGATGAGACACACTTCTTTTGAACAAAGCACAGCTGCTTTGTTGAAGAAAGGCGAATCACAGCGTGGGAAAGCTGCATATCAATCCTGTACGAATCTGTTAAAGAGAAAGCTTGGTTGACGATTAGTGACGTGAGAGCGTGAAGCAGACGCGTCAGTGAACGTTTGAGGCCGCCATCATACGCCTAATTGAATTGGTGTCAACAATTATTTTGATGAAGATTAGGTTTATCTGCAATTGCAGGGTTTTGGGTAAAACCCGACAAACGGAGAAAATCTCTCATAGGATTCCCGGTTTTGAGGCTTGCATCAACTTGAGACTGAACCTGCTGACGACCCTTCCTCTATCGCCACAAACCTTCAAAGCGCACGGCAGCAGTTCTGGTGTAGCGAACCGTATGCGCAATGTTCTTATGTCCTAAATAGTCCTGGATCAGCCGCGTATCACAGCCTTTGTTGGACCAACGGGCAAAGTGCAGAAAGTCTTTGAGGATGTCGCGCGTCTCCCGCGCCGCCAGCAAGAAAAGATCATTGAGTTTGTTTCCGCGTTCGTCGCGCAGTACGAGCAGAGCAGGCAATGAAAAAGCCCAGCATAAGCGTGCTGGGCTTTCGCGTCTCTGTTATTCGCGTCTCTGTTAACAGTGACTAACTAACCTCGTCTTCTGCCACTTCGATACTGATAAAGCTCTACATCACCAGTATCACAGCATTCCACGCACAGCCCTCTGTTGCGGTTAGCTAAAAGTACGATTCGCAGCTTGCCATCTATATACAACTCGACCCGTCCGTATCCGCTCACTCTTTCGCCCTCTGCTGTGACGATTCTCTGCGCGTGCAAGCCGTACCTGCTAAGGTAGCCCTTGACGGCAAGCAGTCGCCGACGATTATGAACGCGGGATGTTTCATCATTGCCGAGTCGAGCTATCACGATGACAACTCCATCTTCTCTTACTTTCTCAAGAGCCTCGTTTCTTACACTATCAAGTGCAGCCGCATTCAGTTCACAGCCACCGGGCGTGGTCTGCACAAGCCGTGTATCTGTAGGTCGGTCTTGTGCTAAGCTGACGCTTTCCGCCACCAGCATTACTATCATTAATACGAATAAACGTTTTATCATCGCCCGTTCCTCCGTATTAATACCCGCAGTAGATTTTTCTGGGGTCAGTCCGTCTTCCGTTTACTCTGAACTCAATGTGTGAATGGATATATCTGCTACTGGCGTGTCCACCTATCCCGCCGACGTTCCCGATGCGAACTGAACCTTTAGCATTCGTTTGACCCGGATAGTTGCCGAGCTTAGCTCCGCCAGCTTGTCCGCCGCTTGTTCCACCAACGTGGAAGAACTTGATGACTAAGTCACCCGAATAAGAGAACTGAAACACATTGCTGTAATTTCCTGTTCCTCCATACTCATCCTTCTCCTCGTACTCACCACTGCCTCTGCGTTGAAAAGTTCCACTGGGCGGGCGGTATAAAGCGGCATCCGTTGCCGTACCTTGTGCATTACCATAGATGTGGAGCACTCCATTATTAGCTAAGTGGTGGATGCGATTATCTCCGGCGAAAAGAGGATCAATGCCGGATGGCTCATTAACCGTTGAGGCGACCGCGCCCGCGCCGCCAAAAATCGCTGCAAGTTTCTTATTACAGTCTTCTTCTGACAACCGCCCCTGTGTCGGTTCAGGCTTCGGCGGCGATTGAAGGAATTGGCGAGTCGCTGCATAGTTGAGTTGCATTCCTAAGGAACTACCGAAGCCACTGCCATTGGGTATCAACGTAAACATCCCGACATTGCGCGAACGCACCTGCACTACGCCATTAGCATCGACGTCGCTTGAATCTTCCCACTTATCCACTCGCGTCCACGTTCCGCCGTTGCCACCGCTGCCGCCACTCATCCCCGGAGTGTAGATCACACTGTTCGCGCCACCCGCATTAACCGTGCCCATCACAACGCTGCACGGTGCGCTGAACGTGTCCAGCGTGCAGCCCAGCGATAGATTATGCGGATTGCCGGCAAACGAGCCGTTGTAGGTCTCCGTTGAATAACATTGCCCTGTCCGACATGGATCACCCGTACCGGAACCCTGCGATTGACTGACTGGCGTTCGGCTCCAGTTATACCAATTGTCGTTCGCCTTGACGCCCAGCGGATCGAACTCCGGTTGACTTACCACCGCACCGCTGGCGTTCGTCGACCGCGCGCTGACATTCGTCGGATCACGGTGCTGCCACTCGATGTGTCCGTTCTCTTGCAACGCCACCAACTGCCCGTTAGCATAGACGTAGCCCCGTAACTTCTGCCCGCTCGCATCCATCTCGACAGCGACGGCCTCATTCATCACACTTGCGCGCAGGTAATACGTGGCAGCGCCATCTTTAAGTTGCTTCGTGCTGCCATCATCGCCATCGAAGACTTGCGCGAGCGTGTGGATATACGCACTCGGAGAAGGATCAGACGTTGAGATTGATTGTCCGGCGGCATCATAAGTGAAGGTGCGTGGGCCGGTGGTCATCGGACTCCCTGAGCCAACGTCATAGGTGTAGCCTTGCGGCTCACCAATGAGATTGCCCGCCGCATCGTATTGCCATCCCTCTCTGCGGTTGTTGACGTATGTGGCCGAATCTACGCTCGCTTGCGGATACCCGCCTGAATAGTAGCACCCGTAACAGCCACCAGTGGGTTGAAACAGATGTATCCATTGTTTCGAGTAGCGATACTTCAAATTATCCCACTCATCATAGTCATATGTTTGCTTAAAAGGCCCGTCAAATGTCGTCCCACCTCGCGCTTCTGTTCCAGTGGTGGCGGTGGTCAATCGTCCTACATGGTCATAGCTGTACGCGCGGTCAAGCGCCTCACTGTATCCAGGTTGACGTATCTGAGGATCGTAAATCGGCAGACTGTGTGAATATCTTATGCGCCCGTCGTCATTGTAATTGTATTCGAACCCCAGCACTCTCGCACCTGCCGTTGTCTTTAAGTCGAACTGCTGTGTCTGAAGACGATTGTTGTAAGTCATATCTACAGCAAGACCATTGCCGTAACTGATATGTTTGACGCTACCCCATGCGCGATACTGCATACCCGTCGCATATTGCTGTGATGCGCCATAAGCCGTACCGCTCACATCCGTTAACTGTCCGGCCTTATCATACGTGTAGTTCGTCGCACTAAACGGATCAGTAATACTCTTCAATTGCCCTGCCAGATTATAGTCATAAGAAAGCGCGAACGAGCCGGAGAGTCCCGCGAACTGCCGTGTCTCCGATCTTAAGCGTGACCATGTATCAAAAGTGTAATCCACTCTGCCCGATCCATCCGTCATCCACTGCCGATTACCCGCCGCATCATAATCAAAGTTAACGGATGAAGTCGCGGTAATCGCCGGATTAGCATTAGCTGGCACAGCATAGGTGATGCGGGTAACTAATCGTCTATGGTTATAGCTAAAGGTCGCAACCACACCTCTCGCATCCGTTGCCGTCTGAGTTGTGTCATTTGGATTGTAGCTATACGTGCTCGCCGCACTCTCTATCGGACTTTGCTTCGAGGCAACTCGCCCGTGCCCGTCATATGTGATCGTCGTGGTCTGACCCGTCGTGCTTTCACCCGCCGCTTCGATGACCTTCATCACCTGATCCCGCGCATTGTAAGTTGTTGTAGTCGTCGCATAGACATTATAGACGGTAGGATTGCTATCATCCTTCTTCAACACCTGCTGCTTCACGACTCTGCCCATGACATCCGTATAACTCTTCTGCTTCCTTCCCACTTCATCCAAAATGGTCGTGACTTCGCCGCCCGCACACCCGCATCCGCCATAACTCGCTTCCGTCGTCGTGCCATCCGTGTTCGTACTAATGAGCGGCCTACCCTTCCAATCATACGTCTGGTTGGTGAAAAGCCACCCCGCCGCATCATTTCCCGCCGGTTGCCACGTCGCATTGATCTCCGTCGGATTCGATTGTGCAAAGGCACGCCCCATCGCGTCATAACGCACGACCTGTGCACGATAGACGGCTGTGCTCGCCGCATCATGCGAGACATAATCGCCGCCCGTCGCCCGCACTCGGCCCGCTCCGTCCAAGACCTGCGCCGAGTAGTTCTCAACTCCCGCCTCAATCAAAGTGAACGTGCTCACGAGCATTAAACTAGCCGGATATTCGATGCGTGTTTGCGCGCCACTTCTGCTGACCTTTTGCTTACGTCCCACCGTATCGTAGTCAACCGTCGTCTCGGCACCCTTCGGATCAAGCGTGAGCGTGACGGCTCCGATGTCATAGCGATACTTGAGTGTCGAAGAGTAGCCATCGGCATCGGTGACACGCGTTGGATACGCAAAGGTATTGTGATTCACTCCATCGCTGAATGAATCCGTGTACTCAATCGACGTTTGATGTGCGGCGTCATCTCCGGGGCGGCGTGTGAAGAGAACATTACCTGCCGCATCATATCCCATCTTACTTTCAACATAGCTGGTGGGTGTTTTCGCATCATACCGCCGCACGCTCGTCACCAGCCCGCGCCCGGTAATGAAACCGCTGCTGTAATTCGCTTCATCGTGCTGCACGGGCGAGACACTGATGAGGAAATCGCCGCCTTCATCATAGACGTAGCCGACTTTAGAATAAAGCTTAGTTGTTCCATCGAGCGGGTCACGCCCCGACATCGTTTGCTCGCTCGGCAATCCGATGATTCGCCGGTTCAGATACACTGTATCGAGGTTATAAATCGTGTGCGTGCTGCGGAGCGGAGTTGTTCCGTTCGCATCATATTCAACTGTGTCTTCCGGCAACCCATATGATGTATAGCTGACGGTGCTGCGCCGCCGGTTGTTGTCTTTGTCATAGACGTTCGTCTCGGTCGGGCGCGGGTTCACAGGGTAACTGACGCCCGTGTTGTCCTGCGTCCATTTAGTCTCCGTCCACCGTTGGTCAACACTGCCCGCCCATGTCTCTTCCCTCAGCAGCAGCCCGCGATCCCAACCCGTTGCGTGATAAAACAATCGGTGAAACGTTCCGTCCGGCAGCGTCACCTGGCATTTCGTACCGCTCTCGGATGTGCCGTCCTGCATCGTCCAACTACCGGCCGCGGGCACGCTGTATGTCGTTACGACGTCTGCCGGTACACCGTTCTGTCCCGTCCAGTCCTGCGCCGTATCGTGGCGTTCGGTAAAGCGCGGGCAATCACTCTGCGGCACGCTGCTATCAAGCGGCAGATTATATGACGTGACGCTGCGCTCGTCGGTGAGCACTCCCGTATCCGAGTGAGGTGTCAGGCGCGCAATGCGGCGCACTTGTCCATATGTGTTGTAATCGAACTTATAAGATGAGCCGTCGTCCAGGTTCACCTGGGTGAGTGCCAAAATGGACGAGCCGTTGGCCGGGCCATTGACGGACAGTGCGGTGCTGCCATCATTGAAGTTGGTCTGGATGGTACTCCAGTCATAGCTGAACGTCGCCCACGTATGCACTGCCTGGCCGCTCGCATTCCAGGCCTGCGTGATTGATTCGAGCAGGCTTCCGCCCTCAGCGTAGTTGAAGGTGACGACGCGCCCAAGGGTGTCGGTGATTGTCGAGAGATAACCCAACGTACTGTAACCGATGGTGATGAAGTTGCCGTTGCGGTCTTTGATCCCGGTGCACTGGAAACTTCCGCCAATCGCCGCGTACTGAAGCTGTGTGCCGTCGGTCGTGCGAAGTTGCAAGCTGGTGCTGCTTTCGACGAGCTGCAAATAAGAAGAATCCGCCGCTTCGTAAGTGGTTGAAGAACCGGCTTGTCGCAACTCCACATGCGCGCCCGACGGCATCGTCACGAGATACGCGTTCTTGCTCGTTTCCGCGTTGTAGTAGCGGCCACCGATGGTCGGAAAGCCGAGGTGGAAGCCGGGCGCAGGCGTGCCGCCGTCGGCGTCATAAATGATCGACGAGCCGACTCGCGTCCACACCAGCGAGTTATAGGAAAGCGCCAGACCTAAGTCCAACCCGGCACGCCCGGAGAGATTCAAAAGCGGGACGCTCCAGTTGAAGTTGCGCGAGAGCGGGTCTTCGCCGCCACCGCCGGTGCGATTCAGCGGATTGAGCAGCGCCGCCTGAAGGCTACTGTTCGTGTTGTTGCCGCTGGGCGGTGAACTGGCGCACACCTGCGCTACTTTCTGCGCGAACTCGGTTGCGTAAGCGAAGCCATTGCGCACATATGTTCGGTCATGGGTCGCGAGCGTGTTGACCCAACCCGCTAATCCGCTCTGATCCGGCGCGCGTTGCAGATACGCCCAGTAGAGATCGGTGACATAGTCCTGATCCGAGCGATTGCGCGCGACGTATTCCGCCGACAGGAAGAGCACTTCTCCTAGATGGCGCCCCGCATACAGCATTTGTGATTGACCTCGTGCGTAGGCCTGCTGGAGCGTCAGCGTCCACTGCTGGAGTTCACTCGTAGAGGGCTGTCTGCCAAGCGCGCGAGTGTAGAAGTTGCCGATAAAGTCAGCGACCGCCTGCGTCTGCCCCGCCGGACACGCTTGTGCCGACGATACACCCAACGCTTCTCTGACTCTGTCTCGCAATTCCTGAATATGAATAGCACGCACACTACTGCCACTACTGAGACTTGGATCAGTATACGAAGCCGCCGTCATGCCAAGCGCCGCGCGCGCTTCATCAAGCCGCCCTCGCAACTCCATGATATGCACGGCGCGGATCAGATAGCCTGCCGTGAGGTTAGCGTCCGTCCACATGGCAGCAGAGAGATTCGCACGCGCGCGAGCCTGATTAACATAACTGCGCAGTTCCGTGAGATGCACGGCTTTGATGACGGTTGTGCCCGCCACAAGCGGATCATCCGTGAAGGTCACAGAATTGCTCTGCATCGCAAACGCCGCACTAATCGTCGCCGCTTTCCCGGTTGCGCCTGCCAGTAAGCTTGCTCCTCCATCATTGCCACTACTATCTGCTGCGTTCTTGGCGGCTTCCTCTATGCGTGGACGTAAGAGCGGCAGCGTCGAGTCGGAGACGGCGTTCCGCAACAGCTCATCGAAAGAGACATTCGTTATGAGCGAGTCGAACAAAGCATGTTCATTGCTCTTCATCGCCGCTGCATTCTTCATCACCGCTGTAAGATCACTGTGGTATTGATCTCCGGTGGTATATGCCAGCACTGGATATGCTTCACCGGATGGAAGCGCGGAGGAGTGCCCTGTAGGTGCGCCCTTTTGCAGATCAGGGTGAGTTGAAGCCGGAACGTGCGGCTCGTGGTGCGGGCGTCTGCGCTCGACATCGAGGTTGGGCAGATTCAATCCCGGTGCGCCGCGCTGTGGCTGCGGCACCGCGTGTGGCCGCCCCGTGTAATTGCCGACACCGTGATTGTTATCTCCGGCGTTGCTGCTGCTGCCTCCTGTGGCGTTGCTGCCTGTGTTGCCACCATCATTCGAGTTGTTGTTCGACGCCTCGCTGTCGCTACTGCCAACGCCTTCATTGGGCGGAAGCGCGCTCATCGCCTGCACCGCTCCCGCCGCACTCACGACGCCCCCTGCTGAGACTTTCCCGGCCAGCGCCGCGACACTGCGTGCGCCGCCCACGATCATCGCTTTCGTCTGCACCGCGCTTAACTGCGGGCGCAGCGTCTTGATGAGTCCGGCCACGCCCGCTACGAGCGGCGCTGACGCCGAGGTGCCGCTCAGTGTCTGATAGCCTTTTCCTGTTTTCGTCGTGAGCACGTCAACGCCGGGAGCAGCGATGGTGACATGCGTCTGCCCGCTGTTTGACCACGCGGCGAGATTGTCCTGATTATCGGTGGAAGCGACTGAGATCAGATTCGTGAGATCGAAAGAGGCCGGATAGTACGGCGCGCTTTCAACGTCGCGCGCATCATTGCCCGCCGAACACACAACTACGGTGTTGCGCCGACTCGCGCGCCGAATCGCATCTTTAAGAGCCAGCGATGCCTCGTCGGTGCCCCACGATAGATTAATGACCTGCGCCCCGTGCGCGCTGGCATAGTCGATGGCTTCGACGGCTCTGGCGACATCACCCGTGCCCGCTTTGTCGAGCACTCTGAGGCTCATCAACTGCGCGTGCCACATCACGCCCGCGATGCCTGTACCGTTGTTGCCTTCTGAAGCGATGATGCCGGCAACGGCGGTGCCGTGCCCGGCTTCGTCTTTGATAATCGAAGTGTCTGCGACAAAGTCCCAGCCGTGCGTATCGTCGATGAAGCCATCTCCATCTTCATCCTGTTTGTTCTTCGTTTCGGCAGCGTTTGTCCATTCGTTAGCGGCAAGGTCTGGATGCGAAAAGTCGATGCCGCTGTCAATCACCGCGATCACCGTTGACGCTGAACCGGTGGTGGTCTCCCACGCCCCCATGACATTGATGTCGGCTCCGGCGTGTCCGGCCGCGGCGCCCGTATTACGAAGCGCCCATTGTTCTGAAAACTGTGGGTCGTTGGGCGTGGTGTCGTCCTTTGAGATCAGGTAATTGGGTTCGACGAAGTCGATGATGGGATATGTGCGAAGCTCGGCGGCGATTGTCTCCGGGTCTTGACCAACGGGCACGGTGAGCCGTTCGATGCCGGAGGCGCCGCGCAATTGTCCGGTGCGCGCGACGGCGCGTGCGGCGAGCAGTGAGTTAATGTCCTGCGGGGCAGCTGTGGAGCGAAAGCGGGCCAGCAGTTCTCCGTCGCGGTGTCCGCCCTTCTTTTTGGTAATCGTCTGCGCTGTTGCTTTGGTAAAGCGTGAACGTTTGGCGATGCGGCGCGACAGCGAAGCAGCAGCGGCGGCAGTCGCTCGTCTGGTGGTAGTGCCGGACGTGACGGGAGCGCACAGTGAGATAAGAAGCGCATAGGCGAGAGCGAGACTTATCGAAGCGGTCAACGAGGTGGAGGCAGATCGGGGTGTGCGCGTCATGGACGGTAGCTCCTTAGAAGCTGGCAATCAAAGTGCTGGTGAAGTGAATCGTCGAACAAAGAATTGAGAAAAGACTGCTGCTGTGTGCGCTCTTGTGGCGGCTTCGGGTTGCTATTGCAAACTCAGGAGCACAAGAATCTCTCCTGTCCCTTTTTCTAAAGGCTCTAATGCTTTGCCGATCAGCGTGCCGGGACGATGAATCTCCACGCCGCCTAAGTTCAGCGGCATTGATTTCATCGCATAGCCTTCCACACTGCTGGTGACAAGTAGATCACCGACATGGATGGGCGCGTGTGTGGCATCCACTTTGACTTTCACACGTCCGGTTGTCGCCACCAGCACTTTATTTGCACCGCTTTCGCCAAGCGTGATGCCCGGTTGCGCAGAGATTACGCCCGCAACCTTCGTGTCGTAAGCGTGTGAGGAAGCGGTGACAAAGTTTGATTGCGTGGAGTCAAGTGCGACGACCGTCCCGGCCGCCAATGCTTTGGTAGACGGCACCCACTCGGCGACATCCTGATACTTCGCCACAATGTTGCCGCCCGTAATCGTACCTATCGCATTAATAGTACCCGTCGTGTTTATATTACCCGCGACATCAAGTGCCGCTTGCGGCGTCGCCGTGCCGATGCCGACGTTACTCCCAAACGTCGCGGTCGGGTAAATGTGAAAGCGTGAAAATCCGGTTCCCGTTCCACGAAACGCTTCCATGAACAGATTTTCAAAGG
>JAABUS010003003.1_pt1 | contig 29124 bp, 25 predicted proteins | sample 5560161 | NCBI WGS metagenome assembly JAABUS01 (sample SAMN10711885, study PRJNA513376) | rock metagenome | isolation source: Antarctica rocks | place: Antarctica: Victoria Land, Trio Nunatak nord | collected 2016-01-04
GCCCGGTGAGCTTGGGCGGCGCGTCGATTCGCTTCATCGGCTGGCCAACGGCTACGTGAGCCACCATTTTCTCATCCTTCCACATCTCACGGAGTGCGCCGCGCGCTCCCTATTCCATCGATACTACTGAGTGATGCTCTGGTCCTAGAGCACCCGACAAGGTCTTCACCTATCACGGTCGAAGATAGCCCGAATCGAATGGCCGCGCCAGCGATCCCGGTCTATGTGACCGCACAGCAGGGATCAAGCAGTGCCGAACGGTGAGAACATCGAGCACGTGAAAGCAGGCCACGAGAAATCGCCATCGTCGGTGGATCGACGACCCGATCCGTCTTTCGTCAGGCGAAGCCCAATTGGTCATTCACCGTGCGCGGCAAACACATCCTCTGGTCCCCACTCGCTAACCCGAAGCAGCTCGGCCTCCATATCATTGAGGAAGCCGAAGCGCTCTAAAGCATCGGCAATTTCATTCTCGCCATGGGCTTCCCAAAGCGAAAAAATGCGCTCTCATTGAGATCAGGAGACCACGTTCGAAGCCAGCGCGGAGTCACGTCGTCATCCTTCGACGCGCTCGCGAGCTCCCGAAGGCGCGTCGGCGCATGCACCATCTCGTCAGGGGCCGCCCGTGGTGTATGGATCACGAGATACAGCGGCATCAGATTCCTTGATGAAAGACCTATCTCCCACGACCACCGCCACGCCGTCGCCGGCGGCGTCCCACGCCTCCATGCTCGGCGACCCCCGCGTCAGCGGCAGGTTCCTCGATCACGGTCCCCACCCCATCCAAAAGATCCGACGTAGCCGGCCTCTCGATGGTGGCTCTGACTGCGACTGAGCGCTCCGGCGACGCAGGCACAACGTCACCCGCGCCAGACCCGATGCCAAGATCGTTCTTCGAGAACACTCGGTCAGACTTGTCGGCCTCGAGGCGGACGGTGATTAGCTCTTTCAAAATTTGCATCGAAACAACGACTCCATCCCCGTCTGGTGTCGCAATCGTTTGCCCGAGGCGTGGCATAGCTCCCTTCATTTGTCGGTATTGCTCGTTTTCATACGAAAGACAGCAAAGGAGGCGACCACACACGCCCGACACCTTGCTCGGGTTGAGTGGAAGATCTTGGGTCTTCGCCATGTTCATGGAAATTTCAGGGTAGATCGGCAGCCATGACGAGCAGCAAAGCGTCCGGCCGCACCGTCCAACCCCGCCCAGGAGCCGCGCCTCATCCCTCGGGCCCACTTCTCGCAGTTCGACCCGGCAATCAAACAGAGTCGCCAGTTCATTGGTCAACTCGCGCAACGTTCCCGTTGCCAGGTGAGATCGCTCCGGTGTTGAATAGCTCACCGTGAGCGTGGCTCCATCGAAGCTGTACTCCGCGGTTATCGGCTTGACCGGGAGACCCCGAAAGCGAACGAGCCTCCCGACTGCTCGCACCGCGTCGGCTCCCCGACGCCGAAAATCGTCCATACGACGCACGTCTGCGTCACTCAGAAAACGCTCGATCGCCTTTAACTCGCCTTGCAGTGTATTCAGGCGGATTTGCTGGGGTGCAATAACGACGCGTCCCGCCTCCAGTCCACGCCCCGTTTTGACCACCACCCAGCTTCCAATCTCAACGATCGCGTCGCGCACGTCAAAATAATAGGTGCGTCCTGAATCCCGAAACCGTATACCAACGACACACTGTTTGTCGGCTTCATCGTCCGATCCCCCGACCGACTCTCCCTCTCCCGTCTCGCAGGCACAGTCTCCAACCTTCTCGCCCGCCTCAAGTCGTGTCTTGAAACGCTGTCTTGCCATGGCGCGCGCCTCGTCGACCGTCTGTGGCACGACCGGCATGCTCGACATAGCTACTTCGACGGAGTTGGCCATTGCAGCACCATCGCCTCGATTGCCAAACGCGGCCGAACGTTTGCGTCCAAATCGGCGACGCACGTTTGCACCGCCTGTATAGCTCCCCGCAGAGCTGGAAGCTCCCAACCCTCCGCCACCCCTTGCAGTCGCTCCGCATACCCTTGAAACGTCAAAGATCCGGGTACCGCGACGCGCAGCAGCAGCGCGTCGCGCCACAGACCAAGCAGAATATCGAGGTCGTCGAAGACCTTCACGCGGCGCTTTGGAAACGTATCACCCAAACGAACGGCAGTCACCAGTCGAGCGTAGGGTGATCCTTCCATCCACTCGAGAGCCCAGTCAACCGCGCGCCGCCGCTCGTCAACGACGGCGGCATCCCCTACCGCGCGAAGTGCCCATCCTGGCCGACCGCCAGCCAAGCTCGCGATCTCGTCCGCCCGGGATCGCTCGATCCCACGTGCTTCAAGTGCTCGAGCCACGACCTGGCGAGGGACATGGTGCAGATCAACGATCTGGCACCGCGAACGAACCGTCGGCAAAAGCGTTTCGGCTTCCTCCGCGAGCAGGAGGATCACCACGCTCGCGGGTGGCTCCTCCAGCGTTTTCAGAAGCGCTTCTTGAGCAACTCCTTGCATCGTCTCAGCGTTATCAATCACCAACACGCGCCACTGACCTTCCATCGGCCGTAATGCGGTCGCCCCACAGACGCGGCGCACCGTGTCAATCGTTAGCCCGGTCTGACCACCGGTCTTGTCTGACAGGGCCGATTGTTGCGCCAGCCCGAACTGTTGCACGTCAGGATGCGTTCCCCGCGAGATTTTTCGGCAGCTCAAGCAGGCGCCACAACGCTGACCTTCGCCACGCCGCATCGAATCTTCACAGCACAGCGCCTGGGCAAAAGCGGTAGCCAAGGCTCTCTTGCCGATACTCTCTGGTCCGGTGATCAGATACGCGTGCGCCACATGGCCGGCGCCGATTGCCACGCTCAGGTCCTCTACCGCCGCATCATGCCCCCAGACGGGCCAGCCTGTCGGAAAACCAGCCGGCTCATTCGTCCACAACTCCTTGTCCGCGCGGAGATCGTCCACTCTAAGCCGCTCGTCGACGCACGGGTCGGCGCCTCGGCGTTGGCTTGGTCTGCTCGGCGTGTTCTGCCCCTTCCAACAGGCCGACGAGCGCCTGGCGATCAGCCACGCGAAGACTCTCATCTTCCGGCAACCCGCGGACATACCCGGACAACCCCGCCGTGTTCATGACCGGGAAATCCGGTTCCTCAACCTCGAGTTTAACGTGTGGGTTAAGAAAGACGATTGCGCCGTCGACGTCCATTTCTAACTGAGCGTCAGCTAGATAGTCCGACAAGGCGCCGACGTTCGCCTGCGTTTCGCGTGCGGGATCACCGAGCTGAGGACCGCCCATTCCGAAGAGTCGGCCAATCCCCGCTTTCTCCTTTCGCCAGCGATTATTGCGGTAGACGATAGTCCCCGGAACCTCCCGCGCAGTCAGTATAAGAGCGCCTCCCGGATGGACGAGGAGATGCTCGATGGTCCTCTTCCCTATCTCAACGTAATGGATCAGCGTGTAGCGCTCACCTAGATTGCGCAAAACCGTATCAATATTTGCATCATTGTGAGCGTTCCATTTCGCCGTTTGTTGCATTCCATAATGGAACAAGACTGTTCCACCAAGCAGGGTCACATAAGAAAGAAGAATCCGTTGTGGATTGAGAGCCAGCCAAAACGTCGCCCCCAGCAGAGCTAGCCCGAACAGGGCGCTCCACTTCGCCAAACGTTTCCGACGTGTCACGTAACTAGCGTTTCGAATGACCCTCGCGGCTCCCCGAGAGCTGACGCGAGCGTTGCGGGCGACAGGTGGCATGAAGGCCCCACTCCCACCGGGAAGTGGGCCTCTCACCCGCCTTCCGGCGTAACCAGAATAGCTGTACATCGGATGCGCCGACGGCACAAAATTGTAGCATAGCCGCCTCCTTCTCTCGTTCCTCGTTACGGCAACGCCCGGACGTTGGTGAGGTGTTCGAGCAGGTAGCGAGTTGCTCCCAAAACCCCGATCAGCGTGATGCCGAGGAGGAGCGCGTGCCCACTCGCTACTTGGATCTCGGACCAGCCGTCAAATGTGCGGTCGGCGCGTCGCAGCAAGACAAGAACGACGAGCATCACCATGGCGACCACGCCAATCGCTGCCATCATCAGGAGTAACGCCACAGGAACATACCAAAGGCCCATGCCTGACATCGTGGCCCACACGAACGGTGCCTGAATCGCGACCACCACCCCGAGCTCGCGAAGGCTACCGATCGTCGCGGCATGCCAATGCCCGTCCCTCCAGAGCGACGTTGCGAGGAGAAAACACACGACGGTCGATAGCGTAATCCCCGTGAGCTGTCCGGTAACAAGGCGCAGCGCATTCTGCGGCGTGTACAGATGCCGCAGCCCGAGATCGAGCAAGAGCGAATTAAACCCGTCGACCGCCATCACGGCGACAAAGAGACCGAGCATCACCGCGATCGCCGGCTTCGGGAGGCGAAACGAGCGAAACCGCCCACGCACGAGCAGATAGGCCGTCGTAACAAAGAAACCGCCATAAATACCGGTCATCCGCGCATCGAATGGAAGGAGCTGGCCTCCAAGACGAAGAGTATGGCTGGCGCGTTGAGCGCACAGGCCGTGCAGCGCCGCTTGAAGCTTGGCATCGAGCGGCCAGGGTGCCACCAGGAATAACCCGACCACGGCAAGGGCCATGAGTGGCAGGAGGAATGGACGCAATGGATCGTGGTCCGTCCGACCGTCGGTTCCATGACAATCGTGCTCAAGGTAAAGTGGCTGCTGTACAGTCATAGGTTCGTGTCCCGACCGACGCGCGAACGGCCTTCCCCAAACGAGACCTGGGAAAGGCTACCACGACAAAATCGGCTGACTCGACACGGCCGCGGGGGTTGTCGTAGCGGGCAGCGTTTCGTCGTCACCCAGCATGTTCTCAGGTCCGTGCGACGATATCGGGGCACTGGTCGCTCGGCGACAGGAGTACGCTTCTTTGCAAACAGGCAAGACCCAAGCCGTACGAGCGTTGGACACTGCTGAAGGGGCCGTAGTAGCCGCTCGCCGCGCCACGGTGACCGAGCTCTTTCCTCCCAGGATCGCCGTCGCCCGGGGCCGCGGAGCGCTGCGCGTAACGTTCGTCGCGCTCGCAGCTTTCATGGGTCTCTTCGTGATCGTCCTCGGCAAAAAGAGTGCCCGGACCGACCTCAAGCTGACGCTCTCCCTGCAACGGCATCAGGCCCGCTGGTTCCGGAGCGTGATGGAGGCGGCCTCCTGGCCCGGCTTTCCTCCCCAGAGCCGGATCATTCCGCCCGCCCTATCCGTCCTTTGGTTACTGCTTGGATTCCCTACCGAAGCGCTCTTCCAGACGCTGGCCTGGGGCGCGAGTGGCATCTCCTTTTTGGTTAAGATCGTGATGCGGCGCCCCCGGCCCGACCACCCCGAGGTCCGCGTCGCAATCGCCCGTATCGGCGGCACATCCTTTCCGAGTGGCCACGTTCTCAATTACATGGGTGTCTACGGATTCTTGGCCTATCTCCTGACCACGTTTCTTCGCCCTGCCCGCGTTCGCCGCGCCGCGGTCGGGTTGCTCATCGGATTGTTAGCTCTGGTCGGACCCAGCCGCATCTACCTCGGCCATCATTGGGCGACCGATGTCACGGCTTCCTACCTGCTCGGGACGTCCTATCTCCTGACCCTCTCAGCCCTTTACCGCCGCGTCAAAGTTTGGCTCCTTCGCTGATGACCGACCGACGCGGCTGTCGTAACCAGTCCGCTCGCACCGAAGCGGTTGAGGTCATCGCTCACGCCGGCGGAGCGGCCTACCATCCAGCCAATAGTCGAGCCGCCATGGAGGCGGCAATCGTTATGGGTGTCGACCGCCTAGAATGTGACGTTCAATGCTCCGCTGATGGCCAGCTAGTGCTCCACCACGACCGGTATGTCGCCTGCCCCGCTAACAACAGGTCGTTCATCACCGCGCTGACCACTCGTGAGCTGCGACGCCTGATACCCGGTTTGCTCACGCTGGATGAGCTTGCGGAGATCGCGGCGGGCCGCGCTCCCCTTCTGCTCGATGTCAAAAGGCCGGGCTACGAGGACAAACTCGTCGCGGCGATTCGTCGACATCAACTTGAATCCGCCTCGTCAATCTCGACAACGTATGCGTCAACGCTCTATCGAATGCATCGAGCGTTCCCCACCATGCGTCTCGGCCTCTCGACCGGGCATTTGGCCTCCTCCACACCCACCGCCGCCGGTCGCGCGGCAGCGCGCTGGCTCCTCCGCCTCGCGGTCCCCATTCCCCTCGTCAGCACACTCCACCTGCTGGGATTAACCGAGGTCATGCTGCATCATTCCGTCGCCACCAGACCACTGGTCGCGCTCATCCAGCGGGGCGGACGGCGGGTGAACCTTTGGACGGTTGACGAACCACATACGATCCGCCGCGCCCTCGGTTTAGGTGTAAACGGAATTATCTCCAACGACCCTTGGCTTGTGCAGACCTTGATCGAGACATTCGCGAGTGATAATGCTCGAGAGGACCATCCTGACGGCGCCTCCGCCAGTTGACACCAAGTTGTAGGTTCTCGCAACTTGCGCTCAGCGGGCCTGGCCCGGTGCGGATTGGAAAGCCACCGCCGCCATAGGAAAGCTTGGCGACGCCACGCCCTCGCTGACCGACGCCGCTTGCGAAAGGGTCGTCGGCCAGTTCCAATTGAGTTGGCCGTCAGATTTTGTACGTTTCGTCGAAGAACACACCCGCTGGCCGAGTTCTTCCGCAGGTCTGCTCTACTCCTCTCGTCAGCCGTCGTGCGTCACCACCGCTCGCGCATGTCAGATAAAGCGGATCAAGTTGATAACAAGGCGTCTCCACATCCCGCGCCACAAGCCGAAGCTTGTCGCCGGTTCGCCCTCGGAACGTTATTGGTGAAATAGCGCCCGCTCGATCGTGGCGATGCCCGAATACTTTCTTGCCGTTCACGTAGACGGATAGGTTGTCGTCGACCTCGATCGCCTCGGTTGTTGCCGGCCCGCCTGAGAGGACAAACTTTCGACACCGATCACCCGCGCCGGCGTCCCTGTATCCCATGTGAGCGAGCAATCCGCTCAATGAAGCTGCCCCGAGGAGGCGGCCAAGCTGCCGTCTCGAGAAGGCTCGAGCCTCGTCTCTGATCAACCGCTTACCCTCCAATCCCTTCACAGACCTACGCTCCCTTCTGTCCGCCAATACCCCGGACTGAAGACCGACCCTCGGTAGCTCCGGAAAAGGACGACAACCTCGTGTCCGTTCATCGTAACACTTGCCGTTCTCGGGTCGTGTCTGACGCGTAGATTCACGCTGCTCAAACCACCCTCGCTGGCATGGCCAATGCATGAGACGGGAGGGAGACGACACCCTCGCCTTCGTCGAGGCGCTCGGTGCTGTCCGCCGTGAGGTGCCCACGCTGCTGGTCTGGGACAACGCCCCGTCTCACCACCCTAAGCCGGTCAAGACTGTTGCGGTCGGCGCCGCGGTTAAGCTAGCCGTCCTGCCGTTCCGGCCCCGCGAGCCGACTCCGCCAGAGGACCTGAGGCGGGGCTCAAGGGTGAGATCGCCGCCCACTGCTACCGAGCGTCGACGAGTTGGCCGAGCGCGCCGGTGACTGGCTCGACAGCATGACAGACGACGAGCGCCTCAGCCGTTGCGATCCCCGCACTTCCAGTCCGACTGGCCACCTACTTAACCGAAGCGGAGTTTGGCCTCGGCACTCCCGCCGTTACCCGTGAGCACGTCGGTTACGTTCTTGAGCAGGTCCGCCCGTTTCTGATCTCGCCCTGCGCGGCCGATGATAAACGCCGGCGGCGCGGCGTGCTGTGCAAACCAGCGATCCGAACGCCAGTTCAAGCCTCGCCGTTCACGCCCAGCTTGCCCCGTTCAGCAGCGCCGACATCGTACCAAGCGTGGAGCTAGCAGTCGCCGCCGTCGTCAACCGCAACCGGGTCGGTCAGCTCGTCAACTCCATTGAGGGTGCAGACGAGGTTGATCCTGACCCGGCGGTGCTCGTCATTCGATTACCCCTATGTATTGGCGGCGGTGATCGGCGAGCCGCTGCCACAGGTCGAGGGCAACGAGGCCCATGACCTCCACCGACCTAGGTGTGGCGCCATTCCGAACAAAAGAGACCAATGCCACCTCCGACGCCACAATGTCCGCCCTCGCTGGCGACCGGTACCCACGAGCGTACTCGCCCGAGAAGGCAACGAGAAAGGCGTCGGCCCGCGCGGCGGAATCGATCACGCCCTGGAAGCCGTCTCCCCGAGTGATCGACGGCGACGCCGCGTCCTGAACCGGCGTGGCAGACTGGGCGGTGGAGAGGTCCACCCTTTCCAGTTCAGCGATCAGCCACCGTCCGTTGTCCTCGACGAAGTAGACAACGAGCGCCGGACCGCCCTGGGCGTCGCTGTCGACCTCAAAGATGGCGGCCGCTCGGCCATCGTCCAGCAAGCGCACCGATGTCGGGACGGGCACCGTCAGCCCCGCGTCGTCCGCGGCCGGCGTCCAGCTGGGGAACGCGTAAACGTCGTAGATGCCAAGGACGTAGAGCCGGGCCGGCGGGATGTCGGCGGCGAAGAGCGACAAGACGCGCGCCCGATCGCCCGCGCGGAGGCATGCCACGATCTCACGGAGGGTTGCGTTCACCCCGGCCACCGTCGCGGCGTCCGCCGCCTGCCCGGTCGGGAAGGCGGAGGCTGGGATTGGGGTCGCCTCGAGCTGCTTGAGCGACTGAGTGTCGCGAGGGCCCGGGGTGGTCTCCAACGACGCGGCGGGTCGCGGGGCAACCCGGCATCCCTCCTCCATGGACGGGGGGTCGTCCGCGGCGGTCGTGACCGACCGCGCCAAGACAAACGCGGATGCAAGCGCGGCCAGCGCCATGAGGCCAGCCGCGAGGAACGCCATCGTGCGCATTGGACTTCTCTCCTTCCACCAGCGGGGGACCATCCCAGAACGAGACGAGTCCTAAATATCGCTCCCCCGCCCGAGGGAACGACCTACTCGGCATGGGAAAAGACGTCGGAACTCTGCGATTTGTTCCCAGCCGCCCTTGACCGAGAGGCCACGCGCTGCCATGCGGGCATCGCGCCGGCGGCGTGGCATACTGGGCGCGGCGCTCCGGCATCACCAGCCTGCCTTCGGACCGGGCCGACCCGGTTCAGTCGCTGGCGCCGCGGCGTGGCCATCGGGCGGTCGACCACGCGCTGAGCCCCGATTAGGCTGTCGCCCGCGGCGAGGACGCCACTCTGATCTACGTCGGTCAGGGACCGACCATGATGGGGTTGCCGCGCGACGCCGCCGTCAGTCTGATGCATCGCACCGGCGGCCACCAGATCGCCACCCGCCGCGACCATCCCTAACACGTCGACCGGGCCGTCGCCCTCCTCCTCGGGCCATGTTTCCTTCACGCATTAGACCTGCCAGACTCGTCGCGCTCATTGACTGCCCGTCTTGCGCCGTGATACCTTCGGCAGAGAAGAAGAGGTGGACCGGCGTCGACGGAGACCGCGCCGGCGCCAGCGCCGTTCAGCAAGCTCGGATGGATGAAAGCCGGGCCGCCCGCGCAGCGTCGGAGATCGCTCCCGAGCCATCGCCCGAACGGTCGCAACCCGACCTAGTAGGCGCGACCGGGCGTCGCCCGTTACCGCGACACGCACGTCTCCTATCTGGCGTGCGATTGAGTGGACGCGTCGATCCGGCGCGTCAAATGAGGTGGTACCGCGGGCTCGCCCGTCCTCACGTCCGAGGGCGGGCTTTTGCTGTTCCCTTATCCACACGTCTGTAGAGACTTGGTTCAACGTTCAAAGGGATGTCCATGTCGCGTTTCTCAGCGGTAACAAACAAGGTCGACTTCCCCACGCTCGAACGTGACACGCTCGCCTGGTGGGGTCAGGAGGCGGTGGTCGAGAGCTACCTGCATCGCAACGATGCGTCACAGCGACGCTACTCCTTCCTCGACGGCCCGATCACGGCGAACAATCCGATGGCCGTCCACCATGCCTGGGGCCGCACCTACAAAGACCTCTTCCAGCGCTATCACGCAATGCTCGGCGAGCGTCAGCGTTTCCAAAACGGCTTCGATTGCCAGGGGCTGTGGGTCGAGGTCGAAGTCGAGAAAGAGCTCGGCTTGCAGAGTAAACGGGATATCGAATCCTACGGCGTCGGTCCCTTCGTCGACCGCTGTAAACAACGTGTCCTGAAATTCGCCGAGCGCATCACCGCCCAGTCAGTCCGCCTCGGCTACTGGATGGACTGGGACAATTCCTACTTCACCATGTCGGACGAGAACAATTACACCATCTGGCACTTCCTCAAGACATGCCACGAGCGGGGTTGGATTTATAAAGGGCATGACGTCATGCCATGGTGTCCGCGATGCGGTACGGGCATTTCCGAGCACGAGATCGTCACCGAGGGCTACCAGGAGCGAACCCACCTCTCCGTCTACGCCCGCTTACCTCTTCTCGATGAGGAGAACGCCGATCTTCTCGTCTGGACGACGACTCCCTGGACACTTCCCGCCAACGTTGCCGCCGCCGTCCACCCCGACCTCACCTACATCCGCATTGAACAGGCCGGACACATCTCCTATCTCGCCAAGGACGCGGCGAAGTCCGCGCTTCGCGGAGATTTCACGGTCACGCGGGAATTGCTGGGCGAAACCCTCGTCGGCCGCCCCTACCGTGGGCCATTCGATGAGCTGCCTGCCGCGTCGGCGACGGCGCACCGGGTGATCCCGTGGACGGAGGTGGACGCCGCCGAGGGGACCGGCATTGTTCACATCGCTCCGGGCTGCGGCAAAGACGACTTCTCCCTCTCCAAGGAGCACGACCTTTCTGTTATCGCGCCGATCAATGAGTTCGGCGTCTACGTGGACGGCTTCGGACCGCTCACGGGTGCTTACGTTCACGAAGTCGCGACCGCGATCATTCAAGATCTCGAGAAAAAAGGTCTCCTGCACCGGGCGGAACACTTTAAACATCGTTACCCCGTCTGCTGGCGGTGCGGCACCGACCTCGTCTTTCGCCTTGTCGATGAATGGTTCATCTCCATGGCCCAGTTGCGGCAACCGATGATGGATGTCACGCGCCAGATCAACTGGATCCCTAGCTTCGGCATGGACCGTGAGCTTGATTGGCTTGCGCACATGGACGACTGGATGATCTCGAAAAAGCGCTACTGGGGCCTCGCGCTTCCCATCTTCGAATGCCATGCCTGCGGAAATTTCGACGTCATCGGCAGCGAAACGGAACTCCAACAGCGTGCGGTCGCCGGCTGGGAGGCCTTCGCCGGGCACACCCCGCATCGCCCTTGGATCGACGCCGTCAAGATCGCCTGCACAGGGTGCGGCGAAACGGTTAGCCGCGTCTCGGACGTGGGCAATCCCTGGCTTGATGCTGGGATCGTCGCCTTTTCTACCCTCCAATATCGTCACGACCGCACCTATTGGGACGCTTGGTATCCCGCTGACATGATCTCTGAGAGCTTTCCCGGCCAGTTTCGTAACTGGTTCTACTCGTTGCTCGCCCAGAGCACCGCGCTCGAGAACCAAGCTCCGTTCAAAACGGTCTTCTCCTACGCGCTCATGCGCGACGAGCGCGGGCACGAGATGCACAAAAGCAAGGGAAACGCGATCTGGTTCGACGATGCGGCGGAGGAATATGGCGTCGACGTCATGCGCTGGCTCTTCTGCACCGTCAACCCCAGCGCCAATGTCAACTTCGGGCCGCACGTCTGCGATGAAGTGCGGCGGCGATTCATCATCCCCTTGTGGAACTCCTACGCGTTCTTCGCAACCTACGCCCGCCTCGACGGATTCGACCCCATGGCCCCAGATAATCAGATCGCGTCCAGCGATCGCAGCCTCCTCGATCGCTGGGTCATTTCCCGGACCAATCAGCTTGTCGCCGAAGTTCGCGACCGGCTCGATGCATACGACCCCGATGGAGCGGCCAAGGCAATCGAACGATTCGTCGTCGAGGAGCTTTCCAACTGGTATATCCGGCGCAATCGGCGCCGCTTCTGGAAGAGTGAGGCCGACCGCGACAAAGCTGCCGCCTACCACACACTCTATGAGTGTCTCGTCACGGTCACCCGCCTCCTCACCCCGTTCATCCCCTTCCTCACCGAAACGATCTATCAAAACCTCGTTCGCTCAGTAGATACCTCGGCGCCCGTCTCCGTGCACCTGACCGACTACCCCGCAACCAACGATTCACTGATCGATGAAGATCTCGCCCGCGACATGGCGGCCGTTATCGAGGTGGTCAGCGTCGGCCGCGCCGCGCGAACCGAGGCTGGAGTGAAGGTGAGGCAGCCCCTGCCCGCGGTCCTCGTTGCTTCCCGCGACCCTGCGACCATGGCTGCGATCGTCCGGTTCAAGGACCAGATTCTCGACGAGCTCAACGTCAAGGACGTCTTGCCCCTCACCGATCGCGATGGCGTGGTGTCCTACGATATTCGCCCCAATCTCAAACTATTGGGTCCAAAATACGGCAAGCGACTCGGCGCCCTACGTCAAGCGCTTGAAAGCGCGCCTCCCTCGTCGGTCGCGGCAAGCGTCGAGGCGGGTGAACCGATCACCCTTCTCCTCAACGATGGCTCGAGCGTTGAGTTGGAGCCATCGGAAATTCTGGTCGATCTCAGGAAACGCGCGGGGTACGCTGCCGCTCAAGGACCCTCCACCACGGTCGCCCTCGATACCTCACTCACTCCCGAGCTCATCCAGGAGGGACTCGCCAGAGATTTCGTCCGTGGCGTCCAGGACGCTCGCAAGAACGCCGCGTACCGGATCGAACAAACGATTGGCGTCTCGTACGAAGCCGATCCTGAAGTGATCGCCGCGATTACTGCCCACGATCCATACGTACGCGCCGAGATCCTCGCCGTGCGCCTAGACCCGCAAGGAGAAACCGGATTCTCCGATGCAATCGAGTCGGAGCCCTTCGCGGAGACTGACGAGTCCGCCCGCGGCGATGGCGCGTTCCACGACCAAATCAGTGTCGGTCCCCATCAAGTAAGAGTCTCGCTTCGTCGCGAGTCGAAGGGAGCGGCATCGCAACGATAATCGCGAGTGCTTGGAGGACCGCGTCGCATAACTGGCCACCGCACCTATGCGCTCACGATGGCGAACGAAAGCTCCTCCCATTGAGCTCGATTGACGCGTCGCTTCCGCTGTCGAATACTTGGCTTCGCTGCATTCCAGAGAACGAGTCGACGAGAATCGCCGATCCGCCTATGTATGGCCACCGACAGGAGGAAAATCGATGGACGATCCACGCGCTCGTCAGTTGCTCCACGACTTCGTCGCCGGCAGGCTCGACCGCCGCCAGCTGGTGAAGCGTGCGCTCGTCCTTGGCCTGACGGCGCCCGCCGTCGCCTTGCTCCTCGGAGAGACGGCGCGCGATACCGTTGCCGCCCCTGCCTCGATCCGCGCCATGCCGTCGTCCCAGGTAGACGCGAAGACGCTGGTCATCGCCGACAACATGTCGTCGGGTGGGCTCTGGCTCTCACTCGATCCCGGTCGCATCTATGAGATCAATCCCGGCTCGTTGATGAACGTCGTCTACGAGCCGCTGTACCACCTCCCCGATTCCAGCAAGCCAGACAAATTCGAGGCCCTTCTTGCGTCGGGGATGCCACAGGTTTCGCCGGACGGCAAGGAAGTAACCGTGAAGCTGCGCCAAGGCGTGAAGTTCCACACCACCGGGAACGACATGACCGCGGTTGACTGGGTCTACTCGCTGAATCGCACCCGCAGCTTGAAAGACAATCCGTCTTACCTCGCCGAATACTGGGACAACGTCGAGGCAGTCGATCCCCTTACCCTCAAGTTCACCCTCTCGGCACCCCAACCCGCGCTGGTCGCGATCCTCACCTCGGCCCCCCTCTCCGTGGTTGATAGCAAGACGGTTATGGCGCATGGCGGAACAGGGGTCGCCGCTCCCGCCGAAGGCGAGACCGCAACCCCGGGCGCGGGCGAGGCCGACTCCGCCACCGAGTGGTTGAACGCGAACTCCGCCGGCACCGGCCCTTACAAGGTCACCCAATGGGATCCCAATTCAGAGATCATCATCGAGCGCAATCCCGATTATTGGGGCGATGCCCCTGCTTTCGACCGGATCATCTGGCGCGACGTGGTGTCCGCGAACGAGCAGCTTCAGGCCGTCCAAGCGGGCGAAGCCGACATCGCCTACTCGCTGGACCCGGATGCCGTCGATCAAGTGAAATCCGATCCAAACCTCCAATTGCTGACCGGCGAAACCATCTCGCTTGAATACCTCGCCCTCAACACCCAAGAGGATCCAGGCGGTCCCCTCGCGAAAAAAGAGGTCCGCCAGGCGATCGCCTCGGCGATTGACTACGATGGCATCATCTCAAGCCTCCTGACCGGTGCCGGCGTCCGGCCCGCCACCATCGTCCCGCTGCCCATGCCCGGTTCCGAGGCAGTCAAAGCGCAGTCCTACCAGAATGATCCAGCCCACGCCCAGGAGCTCTTCGACGCCAGTGGCGTCGGCGAGGCAGAGATCACGTTCTCCTTCCAGGCCGGCGGCGAGAGCCAGGGTAGTATCAACGAGGAGACCCTCGCCACTAAGATCCAGTCCGATCTTCAGCGAGTCAAAGGCCTCACCATCAAGCTCAACCCCATGGACGCCAACACCTGGATCGCCGATTATCGGGCGGGCAAGCTCCAGTTCACCCTCGCCCCGTGGGGTCCGGACTTCCCCGACATTCAAAGCTACACCGAGCCGTTTGGCCGGTCAGAGGCTGGTGTCGCCAAGCGGGTCGGCTATTCAAACCCGGCGGTCGACAAGCTCCTTGACCAAATCATCGCTGAGCCGGACCCCGCCAAGAAGCAGCAGCTCTATGTCGAGGTTCAGAAAACCCTGATCGACGATGCCCCGTTTATCGTCCTCTACCAGCCGATCGTCCGGCGGCCAGCCCGGAAGAACGTCACTGGCGTCACGAATCACTTCCTGTACGGAATCCAACTCCGCTACGCTGCGAAAACGGAGTAGATCCCGTTTGGTATCCCGATCTACACTGCGGGAACACCGTGGGAGCCGTCGCGAAGGTGCGCTTTGTCTGCAACCAGCCTCATGCTATGATCCTGTTACCTACTTAGCCCGAGCATATGGACGGGTGTTTGTGAATCACGCCCAGGGTCGAAGGTGCCACTCCTCCAACCACGGGCAACGTCGAGCACGATAGACCTCGGCAATGGAGCGCGACGGACTGCTAGGTTCCGTCGCATATCGAGTGAGGGAGCGTCATGACGGACAACCGAGTTGCCGATCTCATGCGACGTTTGGCTGATGGAGACCTGACTCGACGCCAGTTTGTCCACCGTTTACTTGCCCTCGGCCTCTCCGCCACCGCTATCAACGCCCTTGCTATAAACGTCGCCGCTGCGACCCCGAACTCTGGCATTCGTGGCGTCCTCGCGCAGACCGATGCCAAGACCCTTGTCATCGCCGACAACCTCAAAGATAACTGGATCACCCTCGATCCAGGATGGTTCTACGAGATCAATCCGGCGGCGGCCATGAACCTGGTCGTCGAACGGCTCTACAACCTCCCCGATTCGACGAAGCCCGATCAGTTCGAGCCCATGCTCGCGACCGCGATGCCGAAGCTGACCCCGGATGGAAAGGAAGCGACGATCACCTTGCGATCGGGCGTCAAGTTCCATGGCACCGGGAATGAGATGACCGCCGATGACTGGCTCTTCTCCTGGAACCGGCTCAAGAACATCAAGTTCCAGGGATCCTTCCTCGCCACGGACTACTGGGACACTGTCGAGGCAGTCGATCCGTTAACCCTCAAGATTACGCTCAAAGCGCCCAACGCCGCGCTCGTCCCGATCCTCTCGTCGTTGCCACTCGCCGTCATCGATAGCAAGGCGATCAAGGCCAACGGAGGGTCAGACGCGCCTGACGCGGATAAGACCGACAAAGCGAAAGAGTGGATCAACAATGGAAACTCCGTCGGCACCGGCCCCTACATGCTGACCGCCTGGGACATTGACTCCGAAGTCTCGCTGGAGCGCAACCCCGACTATTGGGGAGACACACCGCAACTTGACCGGATCATCTGGCGCAACATCGTCGATCCGAATTCCCAGCTTCAGGCCGTCCAAGCCGGCGAGGCCGATATGGCCTACTCGCTCGACCCAGACGCCGCGGCCGGCGTTAAGTCCAATGCGGATCTCCAACTCATCACCGGCCCGACGCTAGCACACCAGTATTTGGCGCTCAATACACGGGAGAATCCCGGTGGTGCCCTCGCCAAGAAGGAAGTTCGGCAGGCCATTGGCTACGCCATCGATTACGACGGAATCATCTCGGATCTTCTCAAAGGGGCAGCGATAAAACCCGCCACGATTGCACCAGAACCGCTGCTCGGCACTGAGGCTGTCCATGACCTCGGCTACAAACAAGATCTCGCCAAAGCCCAAGAACTGTTTGCGGCGTCGAAGGTCGGTTCCGCCGAGTTGACACTCACCTTTGGCTCGGGCGCGTCCGGCGCGGGCGGCGTTGATCTGGAAACGCTCGTCACGAAACTCCAGTCCGACCTCCAACGCATCGATGGTCTAAAAGTCACCCTTAAGCCGATGGATGGCGCCACGCGTCTCGCCGACTACCGCGCGGGGAAGCTTCAATTCACCACCTCGGATTGGAGTCCCGATTACCCCGATATCCACACCTACGCCGAGCCGTTCGGCAAGACAGACACCGCCGCCGCCAAGCGAGTTGGCTTCTCGAATCCACAGGTCGATAAATGGCTCGCCGAAGGAATCCAGGAGTCGGATCAAGCGAAGCGCGAGGCGCTCTACGTTGACGTCCTCAAGACGCTCATCGAGGAAGCCCCGTTCTTAGTACTTTTTCAGCCGATCGATCAGAAGGCGGCGACAAAGGCCGTCCAGGGCGTTGCGACCCATTCGGTCTTCATGATCCAATTGCGAAACGCCTCCAAGACCGCCTAGGGTTGCGTCCAACGGCTGGATCAATCGGCCGCCCTTCGGCGCGATTGATCCGCCCAGGTCAATCGCGCCGAAGGGCCGCGCCGCGGGGAGTGAGGAATGGGCCTCTGGCGCTTCATCGCACGACGGCTGGTCCTAGCCCTCTTTGTCCTCTGTCTGGTCAGCATAGGAACCTTCCTCCTGACTCATGCCGTTCCCGGCGATCCGATTACCGCCATCATCAGTGACCGCCAAGCTGACAATCCCGAAGTTCGCGCTGCCCTCGAACGCCGCTGGGGGCTCGATAAGCCCCTGCCAGTCCAATACGGCTATTACCTTCGCAACCTGCTCCACGGCGACATGGGTGAGTCAATTTCCAAACGGCGACCGGTCGCGGACGAGTTGAAGCAACGGGTTCCCGCCACCATTGAGCTGACATTCTTCGCGATGGCCTTCGCCATCCTCGTCGGCGTTCCCCTCGGCATCATTTCGGCCATTCGGCACGATCGATGGCCCGACCACGTCGCGCGCTTCCTAACCCTCATCGGCACCTCCGTCCCCGTGTTCTGGCTCGGTCTCCTTCTCCTTTACGTCTTCTTCTACCGCCTCCACTGGCTCCCTGGTCCCGGCCGCCTCAACGTCGGGATGAAGGCGCCGGAGAAGATTACCGGGATGGTGACGCTCGACGCCCTCCTGACCCGCAATTGGGATGTTCTTCACGCGGCCCTACGCCGCCTGGTGCTGCCATCGTTCGTCCTCGGCGCCTACGCGATGGGAATCATCGCGCGTATGCTCCGCTCTTCGTTACTGACCGCACTCGGTGACGATTACGTCCGTACCGCGCGTGCGAAGGGCCTTCTGGAGCGGCGGGTCGTCGTTGGGCACGCACTGCGAAACGCCTTGATTCCCACCGTGACCGTCTTCGGGCTCACCTTTGCCAGCTTGCTCGCTGGTGCCGTCCTCACCGAAACAATCTTTTCCTGGCCGGGCATTGGCGGCTTCGCCGTCTCCGCCGCGCTCAAGCTCGATTATCCTGGTCTCCTCGGTGTCACCCTTGTTGTCGCGGTCGTCTACGTCCTCGTCAATCTCGCCGTTGATATCGTGTACGGTATCCTCGACCCGCGCATCCGCGCCACCTGACGCGGATTCCGCCCCAATCCTTCCGCTGCCGACCTCGGAATGACGCGCGTCTCGCCAGGACCAGCAAGTGATGGCCAGCGTAACGACGCGATCGAAAACTGAAATGGTGGCGCTCGAAACGCCGGCATCCTTCTCGCCCGACGGCTCCGCCGTGCTTGACGTAGCGTCCCTACGTCGGCGGCGGACCCCGATGGGGGACGCCGTCCGAACGCTGCGGACGAAGCCCCTCGCCCTCGCTGGCGGCGCGATTATCGGTGCATGGCTACTCCTCGGCCTCCTCGCCCCTATCCTTCCCATTCAAGATCCAAACCACGTCGCTCTCAACACCAAGCTCCTCGCGCCAGGCGCCGGCCATGCCCTCGGCACCGACGACCTCGGGCGCTCGATGATCAGTCGCGTCATCTATGGTGCCCGGATCTCCGTTCCCGCCGGCATCCTGGTCATCCTCCTCACCGGCACGGTCGGCAGCCTTCTCGGCGCCATCGCCGGGTACGTCGGTGGTGTCGTCGACAATGTCATCATGCGTGCTGCCGACGCCATCCTCTCTTTTCCGTCAATCATTCTGGCGATGGCGATCACGGCCGCGCGCGGCGGCCCAGGCCTGAGCAATGCTCTTTTGGCGGTCGGTATTGTTCTCTGGCCCGAGTACGCCCGGCTCATGCGTGGTCAGGTGCTCGCCGTCCGCGCCAACGAGTTTGTCAGCGCCGCCGAGGCCATCGGCGCCGGCCGCTGGCGTGTCCTCTTTCGTCACATCCTCCCGTCTACCGACGCCCCCCTCATCGTCAAGGCGACGCTCGATGTAGGCGCCGCCATTGTTCTTACGGCCGGTCTCAGCTTCATCGGTCTCGGCGCGGTGCCCCCTAATGCCGAGTGGGGCGCCATGATCAAGCAGGGAGCCGATAAGGGTCTCCAATACTGGTGGTACGCCGCCGTGCCAGGCGTCGCGATCATGAGCGTCGTTATGGGTCTCAACTTCTTTGGCGACGGCCTGCGCGACGCCCTCGACCCACGTCGCCGGGGCGTCTAGCCCTGGCTTGAACCACCGCGGCGCATTGACCACTCGGACCTCGCCTTGAGGCCGTGCCGCCTGCCCACCCTCTTCCGCGCGTTTCGCGTCCGCCGTGTGCGAGAGTTCGGGGATCTCGCCCCTTGGGGGTGGATGGCGTCCACGGGTTCACCCACGTTCCGTCACAACCCTAGAGTTCGCCCCACCGCCAGCCGATGACGTCGCGCCTGGCGCCACCCGCAGTCCCTCGTCCATAATGCCCCGGTTTGCCCAATGGGCATCCGAGGATTCTCGCTTCGATGAGAGGAATGGTTCGTCAGCGTGTCCACCACCTTAGTGATCGTCGGCTTGCCAAGTTCGGGAAAGACCACCGTATTCAACGCGATTACCCGCGCCGAAGCGGTTACTGGTGTTTTTGGATCGCGGGAGGACGAGCCAAACCTAGCGACAATCAAAGTACCCGACCCCCGGCTCGATCTGCTCACCGAGATGTTCAAGCCGCAACGCAAGGTCGCCGCCGACGTCGAATACCTGGATGTCGCCGGCATCGCGAAGGGGATCGCCGAAAAGGGGATGACCGGCGCGCTGCTCGGCCACCTCAGCCAAGCCGACGCATTAGTCCACGTCGTCCGAGCGTTCGAAGCGCCAGACACGCCCCACCCCGACGGAAGCGTCGACCCCTTGCGGGACATCGAGACGATCAATCTTGAGCTTCTCTTTAGCGACCTGGGCGCGGTCGAGAAGCGTTTGCAGCGCATCGAGTCGCAGCTTCCCAAAATGCGCGGTCGCGAGCGTGACGCGACCGAGCGCGAACAAGCGGTGATAGGCCGCCTGAAAACCGCATTGGACGACGATCTGCCTTTGCGCGAGGTCGTTGAAGAGCTTGACCCCGACGACGTCAAGATCCTGCGCGGTTTCGGATTTCTGACCGCGAAACCGTTACTCATCCTCTTGAATCTGGGTGAGAACCAACTCGGTGCTGCCGCCGAAACCCTTCTACGCCAAGCGCGAGAGCGATTTCAACGGCCCCACGTCGCCATCGACGCGCTTTCGGGACAGATCGAGATGGAGATCGCCCAACTCGATCCCGGCGACGCCGCCACCTTCATGACTGACTTGGGCATCACCGAGTCGAGTCTCAACCGGGTCATTCGTCTTTCGTTCGATCTTCTCGGTCTCATGCCCTTCTTCACTGTCGGTCCCGACGAGTGTCGCGCCTGGACCATCCCGCGCGGCGCGCGAGCCCTCGACGCGGCCGGCGAAATACACTCCGACATTCAGCGCGGCTTCATTCGGGCAGAGGTCGTCTCCTATGATGATCTGGTCGCTACCGGGTCACTCGCCGAGGCAAAAAAGGCCGGAAAATTCCGCCGCGAGGGAAAGGATTACGTTGTCCGCGACGGCGACGTTATTAATTTCCTCTTCAATGTCTGACCGCCCGCCGCATCACCGCCTCGCCTCCCGACCGCCCTCCTGGGTCCAAACAGACCGTGTCCAAAGTCACGGCCAGAGACTTTGACCAAGGCAAAATCTCTTCATCGGGCAGTTTCCCGGGAGTTCGAAATGAACGTCGTCGATAACGGCGCCGAGATCGAGATTGTCCTGCGCTCAGCTTCCGACGTCGCAGATCGCGTCATCATGATCGCGGCACTCTGTCGCCGCGCCTTTCTCGAGACCCGGCGCGACGACTTGTTCGACGTCGACCCCCTTGAGGAATACTTCGATCTCTGCCTGTGGCTGAGAGAGGAAAATCTGGAGTCTCTGCTTACCGACAGGGAGCGTGATCTGATTCAAGCTCCTCTCGGCGAGGCAAGTCCAGGCCTTGTGGTCACTGCCTCATGGCAAACCGAGGCGCTCGTCGCTCTCGGCTGGGGCCTCGGTCTCACGCCGGTAATGCCTCTGTACGACCACGTCGCCGACCCCGCATGCCTGATGCGGGACATCCCGTCGCCTTGGGAAAAAACCGCTTCATTCCGCCAGCGAGCACGACTTCGGGACGAAGCAGTGATTGCGACGGCGCGCGAGGAGGCCGAACTTTGGTACTGGCGCGCGGAAGCCGCCACCGCCGTCGACGCGTCCCGTAATTTCGACCGAGCGTCGCTCACCGCCGCCATCCGAGACGTGGCCCGCGAAGCCCTCGGCACCGGCGTCCTCCCCACGCTAGTACGCGGAGATTTTCCAGTCCAGGACCTCCCGTATCGGGATGTCTCTCCCACCGAAGTCGCGACACTCGCCGCTATCGCGGCCAGTCGTCTCCGAGCGTTGAATTGGCTCTGCGGCTTCGGCTCCACCTGGGACGATGCGCCCCTCGACGTCTAACGTGACACCCGCCTTCCCCAGTTCGTCGCCTTGGCGTGTCATCGAGAACGGCATTAGGACCAAGATCAGTCGTTCCCCTTGTGCGCGCATCGGTCGCTAGTTCCATGAGCTTGACAGTCTGGCGTTGTTCGACGAACATCGAATTAGACTCGTATCGAACTTGCGATTCCCGAAGAGGAGTCAACGATGAACGACGCTCAGGTCATCCGACTCGCTCAGGTGTTTAGGACGCTGGCTGAACCAATTCGGCTTCGCATCCTCGGCGCAATTGCGGAAGGTCCCTTATCGAACACCGAGCTTAGCGCTCGACTCCGTCTCAGTCCTCCGACCATCAGCCACCACATGGCGCGCTTGATCGACGCCGGCCTCGTCGAGGTCACAGCCAAGTCACAAAAGCGCCTCTACTCTCTCGACCTCGCGGCGCTCCAAGCCCTCACGCAGCCCACCGAGAACATGACGAATCAAGCGCTTAGTCACGCGGCTTCCCAGGACAACTTAATCCTCAGCAACGATACAACCCTTGACCGCGAACGCATGAAGATCCTCCGCGATTTTTTCGAGGGGCCGCGCCTCAAGCAGATTCCCGCCCAACGAAGAAAGCGCGTCATCGTTCTCCAGCATCTCCTGACCCGATTCACCCCAGGTCACGACTACCCCGAACCACGGGTTAACGATCTGCTTCGTGAAGCCCACGACGATGTCGCGACCCTTCGCCGCGAGCTGGTCGACTATGGCTTCATGACCCGCGATCGAGGAGTCTACCGGATATCCACCATCCCACCCCCGCGTGGACCAACCGTCGCCCAAGAGATACCCGGCGATGAACACGCATGGCTCAAACAACTGGTGTCCCAGGCGACGGCCAAAGCGATTGAGAACGCGGCGCCTCTGAACGGATCTACAGATTCTTAGGCTGGGCGGTCGAGGGGCGTTTCACAGACCGCGTCTAGCGCCGGCCGCGCCGCCTGGATGAACGCTTCGATCTTGCCCGCGTCCTTCCTTCCGTCCGTCTCCACGCCGCTGCTGACATCAACCCCGCTCGGTTGCACAGTACGAATAGCCTCGGCGACATTGCCCGGATCGAGCCCGCCTGCCAGGACAAGGCGGTGCACGCGCGCAAGTTGGGCCGCCATCGCCCAATCCGCTCGCACTCCCGCCCCGCCCGCCGCCCGCGCCGAGTACCCGTCGATCAGGTAGGCTACTGGTGCGTTAAGCTCATCCTCAAACTGAGCTATCTGGACAGAAACATCGTCAATCGGTCCCCCCTCCGCGGACCGAATGCCCTTGATAACGGGCCGGGTCAGGGAGGAAAGCATGTCCGCCGGTTCCTCCCCGTGGAGCTGGACCAAGTCGAGGTCCGCCGCATCGGCCACAGCGTTTATCTCAGCGGCAGAGGCGTCGACAAAGACACCCACGGCAACCACACCACGCCGTCCGGCCGCAGCGCGAGCGGCGGCAACGCACGCCCGCGCAACGTCCGCGCTCACCCGCCGCGGCGCCGGCGCGAAAATAAACCCGAGCCAGTCGGCCCCCGCTTCCGCCGCGACCCGCGCATGGGCCGGCTCACGCAAGCCGCAGATCTTGATGATCCCCGGTCCGGAGGAAAGACCCCTGTCCGATCGGTCTAGGCGTCCCGTCGCGCGAACACGATCCCGCCAGGCAACCCCACGCGGCTCTCCATCCCGGCTCACCCCGTCGCTCCGCACAGCTCCCGCACCGCCCGCGCGCGATCCTCCGCCGCAATCAAACGCTCACCGACGAGAACCGCTTGAACCCCGGCCCGGCCTAAGCGAACGATGTCGTCCCTGGAGAAGATCCCACTCTCCCCAACCAGGAGAGCACCGCCGGGAGCCAGTGGTGCCAGGCGCTCGGTCACAGCCAAGTCGACCTCGAACGTCCGCAGATCGCGGTTGTTAATACCGACCAGACTGGCCCCAACGTCAGCCGCTCGCTTCATTTCCACCTCGTCATGCACCTCGACAAGCGCGGCGAGATGCAACTCCTCCGCCTGACGCAAGAGGTCTCGAAGCAGGCGATCGTTGAGCGCCGCAACGATGAGCAACACCGCATCCGCCCCGCTCGCGCGCGCTTCCAGAATCTGGTAGCGATCGAGCATGAAATCTTTTCGCAACACGGGAACCGCTGGGGCATTCTGGTGAGCGGTCTCGACGACCACTTCCAGGTCCGCGAGGCTTCCGTGGAAATATGGTCCGTCCGTGAGGACCGACAGCGCGGCAGCCCCCCCATCGAGATATGCCCTCGCCACAGCCGGCGGGTCGACCTGTACCGGAAACACCCCGCGCGACGGAGAAGCACGCTTGATTTCCGCGATCACGGATACATTCGACGACGTTAGCGCCGATCGAAATGGCACCGGGGCGGGATTGTCCGCAGCCCGCCGTTCAAGCTCATCCCAGGGGATCGCCGCCTTTCGCGCCTCCAGATCCGCCGCCGTTCGCGTCATGATCCGGTCGAGGATCGTTCCGTTGCTGGCCGTCCTGCCGATCGTCACGCCGCATTGCCCGGCACGGCCGTCTCCGACAACTCGCGAGTCAACGCCGCCAGTTGCTCCAATTTCGCCAGTGCCCGACCCGAATCAATCGCGTCCGCCGCCATCGCAATCCCTTCGCCGTACGAGGCTGCCGCGTTCGCCGCGTAGATCCCAGCGCCCGCGTTGAGGAGCGTCACCGATCGTCTCGCCCCTCCCTCCCCGTTCAAGACGGCCCGCGTGATCGCGACATTCTCCGCCACGTCGCCACCACGCAGCTCCTCAACCCCCGCCCGCGCCAGTCCGAATTCATCCGGCGTCACCCGGTACGTCCGCGTTTCGCCATCCCGTGCGTCAAACTCGGTAATCGTCGACGGACCACCAATTCCAATCTCGTCTAACCCTTCCTCCGCGTGGACCAGAACTGCGTGCTCGCTACCCAAGCGCGCGAGGACACTCGCGAGCTTCTGTGCGATGTCGGGGTGCCCAACACCGATCAATTGATGACAAGCGCCTGCCGGATTCGTCAACGGCCCCAGAATGTTGAAGACCGTTCGGATGCCGATCTCTCGACGCGTCGGCCCCACAAAGCGCATCGCCGGGTGGAATGCCGGCGCATACATAAAGCCGATCCCGACCTCCTCGACACATCGCGCCACCGCCGCGGGACTCAACTCGATCACGACCCCGAGCCCTTCGAGCAGGTCTGCCGAGCCACACTGTGACGTCACTGCCCGGCCCCCGTGCTTGGCCACGCGGACCCCTGCCCCAGCGATGGCAAACGACGCTGTGGTGGAGATATTGAACGTGCCAGAAGCGTCTCCCCCGGTTCCGCAGGTGTCGACCAGCGGCCCGCCCCCCGGCGCGACCGGGACGCGAAGCGCGTGACGCCGCATCGAGGACGCGAAGCCAGCGATCTCCTCAACCGTCTCCCCGCGCATTCTCAGCGCGGTCACCAGCGCCCCAATCTGTGCCCCCGTAACATCCCCGTTCATAATCGCGTCCATAACGGAGGTTGCTTCCTCCGCTGTGAGCACGCGGCCGTCAACCACGGTTTGAATCGTTCGCTTAATGTCCAGTACCGGCCCGGAGGTCGCTTCCGCCATCACGCTCATCCTATCCGTACGCTGGAACCGCGGCGGCTTGCTCTCGCCTCGCTCCGGGACCTCGGCCGAGGAAATTCGCAAGCAAGTTATTGCCCTCAACCGTCAGAATCGACTCCGGGTGAAACTGCACCCCCTCAACGTCGAGCTCCCGATGCCGCAATCCCATAATCACGCCATCGACCTCGGCGGTAATTTCAAAAATCGGCGGCAGCGTCTCCCGCTCGACGATAAGCGAGTGATAGCGGGTCGCGATAAATGGATTCGCGAGACCTCCGAACACGCCCTTGCCGCCGTGCCGAATCAACGATGTCTTCCCATGCATCAACGAAGGGGCTGCAACGATCCGTCCGCCAAAAGCCGCTCCGATCGCTTGATGCCCGAGACAGACCCCCAGAATCGGCACACGGCCCGCCATCGCCCGCACCAGTGGGACGGAGATCCCCGCCTGCGCGGGTGTACACGGTCCGGGCGAGAGGACAATTCCCTTCAATACTGGCCCCATCTGGGCAACGTCTTCGACCGAAATCTGGTCATTCCGGGCGACCTCGACCTCCTCACCAAGTTCGGAGAGAGCCTGGTACAGGTTGAACGTGAATGAATCGTAGTTGTCCAGCAAGAAAATCATGGTAGCACTCCACTTTCCGCATCGAGAAGCCGATGATCTCCCTCCACGGGAACGATCCGTCTACCAACGCGGCCCGATTCCCACCACGCAGCCATCCCTCCCCGATCTCAAACCTCTCTCCGTTCGAGCTCCTCCGCAAGCTCGATCGCCCGCAACGAGCCGCGCATCTTGTGGTAGCTCTCCGCGAGCTCGCCAGCCGGTGTACTGTCCGCGACGATCCCACCGCCGGCCTGCATCGACACAATTCCGTTCTTGACCACCATCGTCCGCAAGGCGATCGCGGTGTCCATCCCACCCGCAAAATCGGCATACCCGACCGCGCCCGCGTAAGGGCCGCGTCGGTCCGTCTCGAGTTCGGCAATGATCTCCATCGCGCGTACCTTCGGCGCGCCGGAAACGGTGCCCGCCGGGAAGCAGGCCCGGAGCGCATCAAAGCAATCACGACCATCCGCTAACTCGCCTTCGACCTGGCTGACGAGATGCATCACGTGCGAGTAGCGTTCGATGCCCATCAAACGCGGCACTCGCACCGTTCCGGGGCGCGCCACCCTGCCCACGTCGTTCCGTCCAAGATCGACCAGCATGATATGCTCCGCTCGCTCCTTTTCATCATTCGCAAGCTCGGCCGCTAGGGCGTCATCTTCGACGGCGCTCTGACCGCGCGGTCGCGTCCCCGCAATCGGATGGTTCGTCACCGTCCGCCCCTCAAGCCGGACGAGTAACTCCGGCGAGGCGCCGACAATCTGATGATCGAGGTAGTCAAGGTAGAACATATAGGGGGAGGGGTTCACGGTGCGTAATGACCGATAGATGGTGAACGGATGGACCGGCGTTTGCACGTCGACACGCTGCGAGAGCACGACCTGAAAGATGTCCCCGGCGACGATGTATTCCTTGGCTCGCTCGACCATCGCGTGATACCGCTCAGGAGCCGTATTTGACTGGCTGCGCTCGTCGATTGTTCGATCGTCAGGAATTCCCCCTTGTGGCAGTGGCGGTGTCGGCTGCCGCAGCAACCCGATCAACGCCTCCACTTTGCGCTCTGCCGCGGCATACGCTTCCTCGATTGGTGTCGCTGGATCGAGATGAACGTGGGCCACCGCCTTAATCGTCCGCGCCAGGTGATCGAAAACCAACAGCGAATCGACCAACAAGAATTTTCCGTCAGGCAAATCCAATCCGGGCCCCGGGGCAACGCCAACCCTCGGCTCGAAGGCCCGCACACTCTCGTAGGAGAGGTATCCAACGGCGCCACCGAGGAATCGCGGTAAGGCCAAACCAGGCGCCTCCACTGACGAATACGGTGCAAGGAGACGTGCTAATGCTTGGAGAGGATCGGTGTACGGCTCCGCCCGCACCCCTCCCATGTCCACGGTCGACACGCCACCCTCTAACGTCAGGACAGCCATCGGGTCGGCACCGATAAAGGAGTAGCGGGCCAGCCGCTCCCCCCCCTCAATGCTCTCCAACAGGAACGCCGGTCGATCCCCGCGAATCTTCAGGAAGGCCGAGACCGGCGTTTCCAGATCAGCCATCGTTTCCCGAAAGATCGGGATTGTCGTCACCAGATCGCCCTGGGCGCGAGCGAGTGCTCGCACGCCGTCGAGCGAGGGGGTCAGCGCCCCGCGCTGTGCACTTTCGGGACGGTATCCTTGAGGAGCCAGCAGCTGAGACATCGCGCGGTCCTTTCCATCTCATTGTGGCGAGCATTCGGGGCGCACAAAAAACCCCCGTCCCAGTTAAGGGACGGAGGTGCTCCATGCACACCCCGCGGTGCCACCCTTGTTGGAGGCGACCTGCGTCACGCTCCCACTCCACGCGTACGGGCTCGGGGCCACGAGGCCAGCTCGAACCGATGCGCGTCTCCCGCTAACGGGGGAGACACCGGTGCCGCCTAGCGGGATGGCTCATCACCAATCCGTTCGGGGCACGACTCCCGGATCCATTCGGCACTCGCCAAGCACCGGGCTCTCACCATATCCCGGCTCGCTTCGCCTGACCTGTCAGCGCCTACTCGTTCCGATCATCGTCGTTCGCATTCTTCAACTGGCCGCGACTCTAGCAAAGCTCCGTCTCTATGTCAAGCAAAACTCCTCCGACCCAGGAACGTTCACCGCCGCCATCAACGGCCCCGCGCCTTCGCCCGTGGATCTCATGAGCGGGGGCAGACAGCGAGCTGTTCGCCGCCCATCCTCCCGCTGGCGGGGCGGGGTTGTCCAACGGAGTGAGAAGCATACATGCGCAGTGGACGAAGTCTTACCGACTCGTCCACACCAGTCATCAGACGAGTTTCGAGAACGCGGTGGTTCACAGAGCCGCTTCTCCTCGTCGGACGTGGTGACCGCAGTCTATGATCGCTTCGTTGCATCGGGGCCCAACTGGATCATGCGTGTCGCCGTGACGTGGTCTCTAACACCGCGGGATGATCAGCCACTTGCGGGCAACCCATTTGGGCCGTAGGATGGCGGCGGGGATCGAGTCTGAAACGGATCCTCCAAGCAGATATCGTCCATCGCTACGTTTGGGACGGGTCGCCACCGGAACGGGGGAAAGGCATGCCGAGCGCTCGCATCGGTCGAGGCGCGTTCGCCTACGTCGCCGTTGGACTCGTCATTTTGTTGACCCTCGCGGGGTGCGGCGACAGCGAGAAGAACGGCCCGACCGTGACACCAGCCGCGGCGGGCACGGTGCCCCCCCTTGCGGCCACGAGCCTCGCGAATCCTGCCGGCGCCACGGCACCCCCGGCACCTACATCGCTGACCGCGCCAAAGCCACCCTCTTCTGCTCCGGGAACAGCCGCTTCCGCCAGCGCGGCTCCTCCTACGACCGCTGCCAGCCCTGCCGCCTCACCTCCGGTAGAGGCAACCGCCTCTGCTTCTACAGCTCGCTCTACCCCAATAAATGCCTCGCCTGGCGCGGCATCCGAGAGCGGTACCCCGCCTTCCACACCGGCCGCGCCGGCGACAAGCCCGGTCAGCGCGCCGTCGGCTTCCCCGTCTTCTCCTGCTACACCTCCTGCAGCAGAAGAAACATCCAGTCCAGTTCCAGCCGCCACCGCCGTACCTGACAGCAGTGCCGCTCCCTCCTCCGCGGCAACTCCTTCGTCAAGCCCGGCGGCGACGAGCGTATCACCCACAGCAATTCCGGTTCTCCCGAGCACGACCGCAGTCCCTGCCACGCGGCTCGCGGCTACCGTCACCGTGCCGTCGCCGACACCCACCGCCACGGTACAACCTACCGCGACCACGGCGCCGACCGCGACTCCGGTGCCGACTTCAACGCCTATCCCGCCCACCCCGACCCCTGCGCCCACCGCTACCATCACGAGTCCCAGCCCGACTCCTCCATCTCCAAGTCCGACCGCCGACCAGCGCGCCCTTGCTCCCACCTCGGCCGCCGCCCCAGCTCCAATGTCGCCGTCCACCGTCGCTCCTCCCACCCCCACGCCCGCCCCGACTCCTCCCCCCACCCCGGTTCCAACCTCAACTCCTACCCCAACGGCCACGGCGTCCCCAACCCCGACACCCTCCCCAACC
>JAABUS010003004.1_pt1 | contig 29120 bp, 23 predicted proteins | sample 5560161 | NCBI WGS metagenome assembly JAABUS01 (sample SAMN10711885, study PRJNA513376) | rock metagenome | isolation source: Antarctica rocks | place: Antarctica: Victoria Land, Trio Nunatak nord | collected 2016-01-04
GCGATTATGCCAAATGGCATTCCCTGGAAATGGTAGATTCCGCCGTTTTGCGTGCGTGTTGTAGCTCCGGGAAGAAAGAGTGAAGTTAACCCGTCTGCGATTTTTAAAACGGTGTTCTTATTGTAAGCAAAATTGAAGCTTACATCCCAACTAAAGGTTGCATGTTTAACCGGTGTACCTGTTAATAATAGTTCTATTCCTTTATTTTTTATTTTACCAACATTCAAAGCAACGCTGGTGTAACCGGAAGTGAAGGGAACGGATGCTGCCACAATATCGTTTGTTGTGGTTCTGTCGTATAATGTTATATCTACTCCAAGCCTGCTGTTAAGAACACGTGTCTCTACACCTATCTCTGAAGTGGTAGAAGTGTACGGAGTGAGTTTATTAGGTATGGTAGTATTGGTAATATTCATCAGTGTGGCACCGTTTATATATTGCTGAGCCTGCGCGGTGTACGTGAGATTTAATCCGTAAGGATTAGGTGCACCGCCGCCAACCTGTGCCCAGGAACCGCGCAACTTTCCGTAATTTAACCAGGTGGGTTTGTTCTTCCAGGCATTGGAAAATAAAAAGCTTAGGCCAACAGATGGATAAAATAAGTGGTTGTTTGCAATATCCAATGTGGAGAACCAATCCTCACGACCGGTAAGGTTAAGATATAGCAAGTCGTTATAACCGATATCAGCAGACCCGAATAACGAGTTAATGGCAAGCTGGCTAAAATTTTGCGTGAAAGTCTGGCTGCTTCCGTTTGAGATAAAATATTGAAAGGGCACATTAAAGAAACCGCTGCTAAGCGTTACTCCATCGTAGGTATTTTTCATCTGGTTACCACCGGCTAAAATATTGAGTGAGAATTTTCCAAAACCCTTTGTTAATCCGATAAGCGCTTCTGAATTGGTTTCATTGCTAAGTACCTGGTCTGATGTCATGCTGCCGCGGTTGTTAAAAGCAAGTCCGGTAGGCTCGATATTATTTGCCTTGATATTAAAATTGTCTATCCCGATACGTGCCCTTGCATAGAGCCAGTCAGTGATGTTATACCTCAAACTAAACGAACCGATGAATCTTCTTCTGGCGTCGCTGTTTGTTATTTTATTAATGGCATAATAAGGATTGGTTGAATAGATATAATCATTCCAGAGCGTTTCATAACCGGTAGCCTCGAAGCCCGGTGCCAGGGTTCTAACGTCAATGTTTGTTCCGATAAGTTGTGCGCCTGAATTAGGGTTTTTCTGAAAATCTGCGGTGAAGGTGCGGTTACCGGTTGATTCAATATTGTATTGCGCGTTACCTTCAAATATGATCTTTTTTTTAAGATTAGCATTGATGCTGAGGTTGAAGCTTTTCCGGTTTAAACTATTGTTAGGAACAATTCCTTTATTATCGAGGTTAGAGGCAGAAAAGCGAAAGTTGGCCACTTCACTACCACCTAAAACTGAAATGGTATTGGATAATGTTTTACCGGTGTTATAAAAGTTTTTTATATTATCTTTTTGTGCACTGTAAGGTCTGGCAACACCATCGGGTTGTATAACTGATGAGCCATCTAACTTTGCACCCCACGACATTCTTCCGTTTGCGACCGCTTCGGCTTTTGAAGCAGGTGCCACCCCTCTTGATCCCGAGCCATAATCGTATTGCCAGTCTGTTAGTTTAACCGGAGTTTCCAGGGTATAAGTGCTATTGAATTCCACACCTAAACCTTTTTGTGCCCGCCCTGATTTTGTAGTGATAAGTATCACACCGTTTGCAGCACGTGAACCGTACAATGCAGCAGCTGTTCCGCCTTTTAATATAGACATACTTTCTATGTCATCAGGATTGATACTTAGCAAGCCATCACCACGATCAATACCGCCAAAGGTTCCAGGCGAACCCTGGTTGGAATTATTTATCGGTATACCATTTACAACATATAAAGGCTGGTTATCACCATTAAGTGATCCGTTACCTCTTATAACTACCCTGCTGGAGCCTGAAGGACCCGTGGCAGTACTGGTGGCATTTACTCCCGCTACCCTACCGGTTAAAGCATTTCCTAAATTGATTTCCCTGGCTTTGGTAAGTTCTTCTCCTCCCACCTGGGTAACGGCGTAGGTCAGGGCTTTTGCATCTTTTCTTATGCCAAGCGCTGTAACAACCACCGTGCTTAATGATTGGCTTTCTTTCAGCAATTTCACATTTATTACACTTAGTCCGTTTACAGGAATTTCCTGTGATGTGTACCCCACTGAAGAAAAAACCAATATGCCGCCGGGTGATACTTCAATGGAAAATTTTCCGGTAGCATCACTGGTAGTTCCGTTACGGGAACCCTTAACCTTAATAGTTATGCCAGCAACTGGATTTTCATTTTCATCAGTAATACTGCCGGTTACAACGATAAAAGGGGATACTGGGTTAGTTAATATTCCATCTGTTATACCAGCTGATTCAATCCACGGCGCATAGTCTTTGGCGTTTACATGCAGAGAAGCTGTTAATAAAAAAATTGTAAGGAATTTCATAAGCATTAGCGTTTTGGTTCGTATCCCTTCAGAAACTGGAATACAAAAAGCCTTCAAATGCATAATGTAGATTTTTAGGGTTTAATTGATAATCAGAAGTGTGATGAATGGTTGGCTTGTGAGTTTGCAATCGTTTTTGGTTCATTTGTCCTCCTGGCTCTTACACTTCCGAATATTAAGATAGTTAGATTTTAGATATGATGCTTGGCGGTCAAATGATTTTTTTAACCACAGAGTGGTTAAAATTAAAAGGCGGATGCTTATTCAAGGATTTTTAAGAGTCAGCGGTTGAAACTTCTAAGTTTTATGAGCCGGTTTTTGATGCGTTCTTGTCAAATAACGATAATATCTTTAACACCAGCGGAATCCCTGCAGACAAAGCAGCCACGTAAGTAAGCAATTTGGAATAGGCTTCCTGTTGAGATATAAGCAGGAAGGCAAGAATGGCAAGAATAACTATAATTAACGGAGTTCTAAGGTTTCCCCAATTGCCGTTCTCTTTAATGCGGTCTTTTATTTTCATAGCTTCAGTATTACCAATAGCAGTAAGTATAAAATTTCTGAATCCCCTGTTAAAAAGATGGGGTGAACCATTTGAATTGATGATTACTCCTTTGGCAATAAGTATGGTAAGGTTAAAATCGTCATAAGAATTTACCAGGTTGTCTTCAGCAAGATCGTACAGCAAAAACTTTTCTTCCTTAGTAAGTGATTGCCAGATATACATATAGAAATAATGAGCGGTGATCTGAAGTTTAAGAGCAAGTTCATCGGTTTTCTTATCGATATTGTGAACTTTTATATCGTGCGCAATCTTTAATGTAACATCCTGCATATCATGAAGGAAATGGGTATAATTAGTTTCGGAACGAAGAAGCTGATTCGATAAAGCTTTATGATTGTACGCCTGTTCTGTTATCGGCATAATAGCAATGCGGTAATGACCTAACAGCACATGCCAGCGCTCAAGATCATGGCCTGATTTTTCTGATGCTTCAATCTTTTTATCAGATGCATCTGCTTTCTTGTTTGATATATTATTTTCATTTAAAGAATCAAGAAAATTTATAGGATGTATAGTAGAAAGTATAATTATTTTACATTGGCTTTTTAGCATTACCTGCTCCAGCATATCAAGCTTGGCAAGGTTGGTGAAGTTGTCTTGTATGTTGTATTCAAAGTGATTAAAGATGACAACTTTGTACTTTGGCTTAATGGTTTCTTCTGTAAATTCTATCCAGCTTTTATCGTTTCCTATTTCAGCTCCCTTGTCAGGTATATTTATCAGATCGGCAAGCAGTACATTGTTCCTTTCGGGATTTGCTTTATTAAATATCAGCTCTTCACCGTTACAGTTAATCTCCTTATGCTTTAATTTTTCAAGGAGCGTATGCACTTTTCCTGCCCCTGGCAAGCCAATTACAAAAAGAAACTTATTCAGCTTATTATTAGAAAGTATTTTGTCATCCAGTTCCTTCCAAATATCAAGATTAGGGAGATTAAGACAGAACAATTTCTTTACAATATTAAGAATGACAAAATAAAAAATTATCAATGCAGCGATCATCCATATCCAATAATAAAAAAAATTCTTTTTCAGGAAAAACACTGGTATTTTATAATTTAATGGATAAGACCTCAACTGTAAATACCGGTTTTTAATGCCTGTTTGACGATAAGTATATACGCCACTATCAGAATGTACATCAAAAAACCCCGGATAGTATATAACAGAATTGTCTGTTGATCCACTAACAGACAACTTATCTGTTTTTACAGCCTTATCACTCATTAATAATCTGAATGCACCCAATAATTTCAAGCTGTATTCTTTTTCAATGGTCAGGCTTTCATTTTTATGCATATCAGTTTCAGCGATAACAGTGGGAAACTCACTTATATATGAACTATCATAATAAAGCCCCGTTGTATCGTAAGAAGGCTGGGTACTGGTTAGGCTAAGATTCAGCCTGGGTTGCTCAAGTAAATGGTTGGCATAATCTGTTTGTTTGTACCTGATACTTAAGTTCTGCTCATAGTTGTAAGAGCTGAAATAAAAAAAAGCAACAGGAATCCCGCTAGTAATTATAAGGGTTGTAACCACCATAAGAGAGAAAATATGGGTGTATTTCCATTTGGCAGGTAAAACATTTCTAATATTTGCTGACAAACTGTTCGCATATAAAATAAATATAATGCCCAGGCCTATTACAGTCAGCTCTATGATAGTGATAAGAATCATATCTTCCAGGAGACAGGATGCTATAAAATAATGTATAACCAGTAGCACCAGCAGCAACTTTACAGCATACATTTTATACCTGTAATTATTTGTTTTGTTAATCCTAAAGTAGCGTTTAGCAAGCAGCCTGTTAAAAAATAAGGAAATAAATATAATAGCAAATAAAAGGAGGAACAGGAATTGAAGAAAGGTTGTTCGCGGAAAAAAGAAGATGAGCATTATAATAATCAGCAGGTTTAAGGCCGAAGATAATAGGTATTCTTTATGCCGGAAATCCTTTGGACCTATCCAGCTCGTGTCAAATAATTGCTTTTTAAAAAAGGAACGTCTCGAGGAGACCAGAAATGTAATACCCAGTTGTAGCACGATGTATACAAAAAGCACCAGCAACATGGTGAAGGTGAAACTATACACTTCAATATCTCTTATTTCCTGGTAACTCTTGTCGGAGAAAATTATGATACTATAAGGAAGGTTCTTCATTGGAGTAACCAATATGGAATAAGTCTTACTATAATAATCTATAATAAATTCACTTTCTAACCGGGAATTTATACAGTTTGTGATGCTGGCGGAATCATAAAATTCAGATTTCACATTCTCATTCAGATTTCTTGCTTTCATTGAATGGTATAATACCTTTCCGTTATTATCAATAATTGCAAATGAATAACCTGCAGGCAGTAAAGTATTTTCAACGCTACTCATTGAAAAGGATGTGGCAGCTACATACACTTCCGGATCTTTTGACCGGATAGAAATGATAGAAGTAAAAACACCGGTGGTCCAGGACACCACCTGGTCAAGAAAATATTTTCTTGTGCTGTCACCATCCAGGTAATATGCCTTATCTTCCCTAATACTTTTAAAATAATTACGTGAATTAAAATTGCTGTGAGGTGCGTTATTTGCTTCTTCCGTCCAGTTATATTTTTCCTGACCGGTACTATCCAACCAGAATAATTGTTTAATATTTTTAACGTCTTTACAATTCTTCAGGGAATCCCTTAAACTCCTTATTGTTATGCCTGATTTTCTATTTGTACCAACGGCAGCATGATCACTATATGCGATATTTTCTTTCTTAAGATTAACAATATTGCTATCTATATTATTTTCCTTACGAAACGAGTCGGTATGCCTGAGAAATTCATACTGCCTCCTTGTTTCATTATAAAAAGCCTTGTTAATTTGTGAAGCAAGGGTTCTTTTAGAATCGGGGCTGGCACCAATTCTAATAAACTTGTTGTATTTAAACAGACAAAGAAACAATAAGGACATCAGTATCATTGATACCAGTATCGTTGAAGCACCATCAGCAAGTGTAAGCCTGTCTTTGCTGCCCATCTGGTACAGTTTTATCCACGGAAATATTACGATCATGCCTACAACTACTATAATCAGCAGCATGATGATACCGGCAGGCAATTGCGACCGTTCTTTGTAATACCTGCTGTATGATAACAAACCACCGAGAATCCATCTGTTATCACCGCCAAAGTTTACCTCGTGTAAAAAAAACTTATACTCTTTGCCACCTGAGTTTATATTTTTTATCAGAGAACCGCCAAGACCTTCATTGATTTTAATCAGCGAATCTTCTTTTAAAACACTTATACCGGATGGAAAACTTTGGAATACCGTTTTACCTTTTGAAAAAATAATATATTCATCAAAAACATCATTAGGAAGCAGGTATTCAATAAACTGCCTAAAACTAAATTGTAGCGAACCTCTTAAAACTGCCGAATCTTTTGAAGACATTTTTTGCAGGGCAATCATTACCTGGCTGATGCTATCATTCACAATAACTTTTACAAGGCTGTCAACATTTTTAGCTGGTTTGTTCTTATAGTCATTCTTCTCTCTAGCAAGTACCGAGAGTATGAATTTTTCTTTTGAGAAATTATTAATATAAGCTTTCAGGTTTGAATTCTGGTCAGCAGATATAATATTATTCAGCAGGAATACACTATTCTCTATTTTTTCGTGGATGTTCCTGTCAATATTTTGAAGCGTCCTGAACCGTTGTTCTTCTATTCTTCTTTCATTAGCGGGCAGGTAGATAAAGAAATAACATGCGCACAGGAAACAAAGGCATAACACAGTAGTAACAATATAACCAACACTCTTATTAAAATGAAGAAGTTTCACGCATGAAAGTTTTGTGGCTGACAGTAATAACCTTCACCCGTAAAGTACGGTACAGTCATTAATAAATTGGGTAGGAAAATGAAGGGTGATTCTGAAATCTACAAAAAACCCCTTATATAAACAATAGACATTTTTGAAACATTATATTTAATGTTAGCTATCAGCAGGTAGACATTCTGTTGCTGGTTATCTCGTGGAAAGCTGATAGCAATTTATTCCGTGATTTCATGATTAACATTACCCTGATTAAGATAGTAATCAACAAAATTTATTAGTTTTAGAATCAATATTGAAACGCTTTCTTTTTAGTTGAGAATAGAAAATTTAGTTTGTAGAATTATGGATGTCTGCATGAATATTTCGGGCTTATTTACGATTCACTGTAGTTAACTTAATAAGTTTGTTGTGTTCTTTCCTGATTAAATTAAAATTTGATGAGAGATCTTCGTGCCCCTTGTGACTTACCTTTGTGTGCTTTGTGTTTAAATAGGGTGTAATATTTCAAGAGTTTTTAACCACAAGGAACACAAAGGAAATCTCACAAAGGACACAAGGGATGAGGCTACTGAAGACGTATTTCTTAAGTCTACGACATTGATTACAATTATTTAAATTAAAAAATGGATACGGCAATTGTACTAACAGCAGGACTGCTGAATACCTCCGATGCAAAAACAGCGCATGGACTTATCCGTGAGAGCAACCGTTTTAAAATAGCAGGGATTATCGATGAAAAACATGCCGGCAAAGATGCCGGCAAACTGCTTGATGGCAGGCATCGGGATATTCCTGTTTTTGCAAATATCGAAGCATCATTATTACTGCAACCAAATTACTGTGTGGTAGGCGTTGCCATAACCGGTGGTATCTTTCCGGATGCAATGATCAAAGATGTTAAAGAAGCTATTAAAAACAAGATCTCTATAGTAAACGGCCTCCATGATTATTTATCGGAACGACCCGATATTGTTGAGCTGGCAGCAAGCAACGGTGTTCAACTGATTGACATCAGGAAACCAAAAAAGCGCAGTGACCTACACTTCTGGACAGGAGATATCTTTCAATTAAAAATACCGGTAGTGGCAGTTTTAGGCACAGACTGCTCCATGGGAAAACGAACCACTACCAGATTTCTGCTGAATGATTGCCGGGAGGCGGGTATCAATGCCCAAATGATCTATACCGGTCAGACAGGCTGGCTGCAGGGTAGCGAATATGGTTTTATACTTGATAGTACCCTTAATGATTTTGTGGCCGGTGAATTAGAACATGCTGTGCTGACTTGCGCAGCCGAAACAAGTGCTGACATTATCTTGATTGAAGGACAGTCTGCCTTAAGAAATCCCAGCGGGCCATGCGGCTCTGAAATGCTGGTATCGGCAAATGCAAAATGCGTGATACTGGTTCATGCTCCAAAGAGAACTTATTATGAAGAAGATCCTGTATGGGGCAGGATCCCTTCACTTGAATCTGAAATAGCGCTTATTGAAATATATGGCGCTACCGTGGTAGCTGTGGCCCTTAACACCGATCATTGTACACCCGAAGAGGCACATGCTTTTCAGGCTTCTTATGAAGTTACACTGCACATACCCGTTATACTTCCTCTGCTAGAGGGCTGTAAAAGAATCATTACAGAAATTAAAAATTTAATAACAGCTTAAAGGAGGTATTTGCAAGATTACCTATTAAATTTTTATCAGCTGTTAGCATTTTGCCCGCCATAGTTTAACGAATGAGGGTTAGCAGTCAGCAAATCACTATAAAACAAGTTTCCTCCTGATAGCTGACGGCTGATAGCTGATAGCAGTATTATTCTTATCAAAATGCTATAACTCACCTTTTGCATAAGTTGCGGTAATAGTAGGAGTAGTGCTTCCCCCTTTTGGCTCTAAGGTTATAGCAAATGCTTTAGCGTTATTTATATTCTTCATTTGGATCAGTTGCCCTTCTTCCCTTACATCAAAAATACCCAGGTTTACAGGACGATTATCCAGCAAAGCCCAAAGCTGAAACTGTTTATCAGAAACAGATTTTGGTATATTGCCTAACAGCAAAAAGGTATTTTTAGACAGACTGTCCCAATAGACATGCGCCATGCAGTGTGACTCATTTGCAGGTTCTACCATCAATGACCATTTTACAGATGGCTTCTGAACAATAGCATTAAGCGCCCTGACAGCTTCAGCATGACTGGAATGATCAGGTTGATTGGCAGTTTCAATGGATGCCTTAAGTATTTTTTGATATTTATTGTTAACAGAATAAGCCCAGTAAGAGGCGCCGGCAAATAATACAATACAGGCTGCAGCAATATATTTCCAGATATTCATGCTGTAGACTGGCAACGGGCGTTCCTTTTCCTTCTTTTTTACGCCGTTTGTACCAGAGATATTTACATATTTTAAAACTTCTTCCTTTAGATAGGTAGGGGGTGATATCGCTCCTTTCATCAGCTGATTTTCCAAAGCCAGCTCAAACGCTATTCTTGCCTCCAATATTTCATGATGCTGGCTGCACAAAGCAATAAATTCCTGGTACTCGGCTTCTGATGCTATTCCAAGAACGCAGCTTTCTATTGTCCCACTTTTTATGTATTCTTTTATGTTCACTATATTTTACATAATAAGGTCCCTAATTCGGATAGAGCAGTCTTCATTTTTGTTTTTACCATACCTTCAGGTATAGATACTTTTGCTGCTATTTCGTCAATTGTTAAACCTTTATAATAATAAAGATTAACAAGGTTTTTTTGTTCATTTTCCAGTTTGTTAATTATTTTCTTTAACCCGCAATTGTCAAATTGGGGCTCTGTCGAAAGTGACAGGCTATCAGCTTCGAATTTTTGTTCTTGTACTGATACCTGCTTGTTAAATGGTAATTTTATTTCATTGATCGCTGTAACACGCGTAATATGTAACATCCAGGTAAATATCTTTCCTTTTCCGGGATCATAATCCTCAATCGAACGCCAGATAATTATAAAAGCCTTATGTATTACCTTATTTACCAATTCCCTATTATTGACAATTTGAAGGACAACAGTATATAAAGCAGGGGCATATTTATCGTATAGCGTATTAAAAGCTGAACGATCTTTAAGTTTGAGCTGAGCAATCAGCTTAACCTCTTCATATGAAATCTTTAGATCCAAGTAGTAATCAGGATGTTGTTGTAATAAAAATGTACTATAAATAAAAAATAACTTCGTAAATATAAGGGTTTTAAACTAGCGTAATGTCAACAATAAAATGTCTGTAAATGTTGCTATCAGCCGTCAGCAATCAGCAATCAGGAGGAAATACATTACACATTAACGTCCTGATAGCTGACGGCCGATAGCAAAAGCGACAATTTAAGGTTGACATTACTAACAGTTTGGGGTCATTTCAAATTGCCGCTTTTTATTTACCACAACTATTAAAGGTATTCCTATTATATTGCAATGATGCTTCATGAAATTGTTTTTCATATTAACAACCCGGTATCAGCATGAAAATAAAATCAGTTCGTGCATACAGTAAAACCCTTGCGCTTAAAAGGCCCTATACCATAACTAGAAGTACCATTGATCATTCGGAAAATGTTTTTTTTGAGGTGACACTGGAGAACGGCCTCAAAGGTATTGGCGCTGCATGTACTGATCCTGCCGTAGTAAGAGAAACTGCAGCGCAGACAATGAAGCACCTGCAATCAGAAGCCGTGGCAAAATTAGTGGGAAGCGATATCCGGCAGTTCTTATTTTTAATCTCAACATATCGTTCATTGTATCCATCATTTCCCGGAACCCTGGCGGCAATTGATATTGCGTTACATGATGCGTTTGCCCAGTTTCTTGGCATACCGGTGGTTGACTTTTATGGCCGGGTACATAAAAAGATGATTACGTCTGTTACGATTGGTATAAAAGACGTAGTAGCAACGTTAGAAGAAGCGCAGGAGTATTATGCAGCCGGTTTCCGGGCTTTGAAAATAAAGACTGGCCTTGATGCGGAAACCGATGCTGAAAGGATCATTAAGCTACGCGAAATATATGGTAATCATTTTTTGATACGGGTGGATGCAAACACTGGTTATGATGTTGCTCAATTATATCACTTTCTTTATAGAACAGTAGATCAGAACGTGGAACTGATTGAACAGCCTTTTCTGCCGGCAATGGACGAGGAGTTACTGGCATTTCCGGTAGCTACCAGGTTATTGATTGCTGCGGACGAATCGTTGAAGGATGCGCGTTCTGCATTAGAGCTTGCGCGGTTAAGACCTTTCGGCATTTTTAATATCAAGCTAATGAAATGCGGGGGTATTTCCGGTGCCTTGGAAATTGCCACTATCGCAAAACAGGCGGATATCAGTTTGTTCTGGGGTTGTAATGATGAAAGTTCGATCAGCATAACAGCGGCACTGCATGCGGCATTTGCATGTGGCCATACCCGTTATATAGACCTTGATGGAAGTTTAGATTTGGTTGAGGATGTTATTTATGGTGGATTTATTGTAGAAGATGGTTACATGTTTCCGAATAATAAACCTGGATTGGGGTTGAATAGATACTAACAGCTTGCAATTTTTTTTTAACTACGGAGTAATACAAGAGTGAAGAAGAGGTTACACAGAGACGTTCTCAGTGTAACCTCTTCTTCACTCTGGCTGTTTCTCTGTGGTTAAAAAAAGGCCTGAGAGCTTGCACTACTTATTCCCACACTCAACCCCGCCCAATAAATAAATTTTAAAACATCAATTATTGTTACTTACTTTGTATTACAAAGTACTTTCTAGAACAACAACTCCATCAATATTAAAACAACATACACACATGGAAAGAAGTAATGACTACCAGGGACAACCAGGCAACAGCCATAAAGGTTCTAACAGAATTCTTATTAAATCACTTATCACCGGCGCACTGATCCTGGTGATGCTGATACCCACCATCTTTATCAGCAACCTGGTAACAGAACGGCAGGAAAGACAATCAAAAGTTGCGGCTGAAGTAAGCGACCGTTGGGCAAAAGCACAGGTGTTAAGCGGGCCATATCTATACCTGCCTTACAAAATTATCTCCCTCGATAAAGACAAAAAAACTGTAGAACAATTAAGTCACCTGGTAATCATTCCTGATAATCTTGATGTAAACGGACAAGTGTTTCATGAGCTCAGGTTAAGGTCTATTTACAAAGTATTATTGTACAGGGCCAGCTTACGCAACACTGGAAATTTCGACTTTAAACTTCCTAAAGAAATTGATAAAAACTTAATCCAATGGCAGGATGCCAGGATATGCTACAGCCTCTCCGATTTCAAAGGCATAGAAGAGCGGCTGGTAATAAATTTCAACGGATCGGATTATGAGCTATCGCCCGGACTGCCTTCCAATGAGATCAGTGAGAAAGGACTGTCGGCACCGATTGCACTTGCAATGGCAGACGAAGGAAAAAAGTTATCCTTTGCCATAAACCTGAAAATAAAAGGAAGCGAGCAATTACATTTTGTGCCTCTTAGCGGCGACAGCCGGTTCGCTATAAAATCAGGATGGGCCAATCCTTCATTCGATGGTAATAACCTGCCTTCCGTGAGAACTGTTACCGACAGCGGCTTTACCGCTTCCTGGAACTTTAATAAAGCGAACCTTCCCTTCGGCACCATCCTGCAGGACTTTAAATATGACCTTGATACCCTGGCCTTCGGCGTTACCCTGATACAGCCTGCCGACGGTTATGCTAAAACAAACCGCTGCATTAAATACGCGATATTATTTATCGGTCTAACTTTCTCTTTGTTCTTTATTATTGAGCTGATGCAGAAAAAACCAGTCCACCCCGTACAATATATTCTTGTAGGACTGGCACTCATCATTTTTTATACGCTGCTATTATCAATAAGTGAGTTTATTATTTTTGATCTTTCTTATGTGATCGCTGCAATCGCTACTATATTGCTGATCAGCACTTATGCTTATGGACATTTCAAGAGCAGCAAAACAGCGGGTATCTTTGGCGGGGTACTCACGCTTTTGTATAGTTTTACTTTTGTACTCATCAGGCTTGAAGACACTGCCTTATTGATCGGCAGCATTGGCTTGTTCATCATACTGGCATTAGCCATGTATGCCAGCAGGAGCATCAACTGGTACGGTGAAACAAGTGTAGCACTTAACACTGGGAAAGCTTTTTAAATGGATTTGCTATCAGCTGTCAGCTATCAGCAATCAGAAGGAACATATTATGCATTGATCTCCTGACTGCTGACAACTGATGGCTGATAGCAACATTAATTGTCAATTAATACTGACAAAATACTAGTGTAATGTTAACTATAAATTGACGCTTTTGCTATTAGCAGTCAGCTATCAGCTATCAGGAAGAAAGCTTTTCAGGTACTGACCTCCTGATAGCTGACTGCTGATAGCTGATAGCAATTGATATGACATTTTATGGTTGACACGACACTAGCCATCGAATTTACCTCACGTTAAGGTTTAGCTTTTTTTCTATCAATTTCATTACCTATAATATATCCTCCGCCAGCCCCAACTGCACCTCCTATAACCGCTCCTGCAACTTTATTTTTACTTATAATTGCACCGGCCGCTGCTCCTCCTACTCCACCTATGGCAGCACCTTTGGCCCTTGAGCTCCATCCTTTTTTCTTTGCTGGTGTGGTTACAACCGGTGAAGAACTTACAACAGGTTCCGAACTGACTTTTTCTTTTTCATGTAATGTAACCGTATTGGTTTTGCCTGCTGACACGGGAGGAGTTTTAGTATCAGTAGTAGTGGTTACGGTACTTGAGCCATTGGCATTATGTGTCTCAACAACCGTTACGCGTTTAGTTCCATCAGGCACCACCCGCATTACAGTATTATCTATTACACCAACTGCGGGAGTTGTTCCTAGTAGCTCTTTATCTGATTTTGTATTTGATTTGCATGCGGCAAACATCGACGCGATAGCAATAGCAGTTAATAATGTCTTCATAGTTTTCGATTAAGGGTTAAAAATTCAGGTTATATAACTAAATAATAAAAGATAAATTGTATGCTTTATAGCTGTTTCTAAATATATTCTTAACAACTGTTTTTTTCACGCAGTAACCTGTTTTTTATCTGATTAACTTTCAAAAAAGAACAGGAAAGTTTTAAATACTACTATTTCAATTGGTACACAATAGCGTGAAGAACTCAACTTAATAGAAACTATTACCTTCAAACAAAACTTACACTTGTTTTCTAATTTGCCAATTTAATTTGTAAAAGGTCAGGAGTTAAGAATTTATCATTCATAATTTAAAAATCATAAATCAACCTGAAACCATCAACCATGCAAAATATCGAATCATTGCGAAAAACTATAAGGACCTGGATACTGATTTTTATAATAGCCCTCATCATTAGCGGAGTTACCGCCTTTGCTCTTGAAACAGAACTTGCATGGTTATCTTCCATGATGGATGATAATCAAAGCGTACTTACTACCTGGATCAATAAAGTTTACCTGGCCTTGCTTGACACTAATTTAAAATATCCTTACCTGGCTTATGGTTACGACTGGCTGGCCTTTGCCCATCTGGTAATTGCCGTTGCATTTATTGGTCCGTTGAAAGACCCGGTCAGGAACAAATGGGTGATACAGTTTGGAATGATCGCCTGTATTATGATATTTCCACTTGCCTTTATTGCCGGGCATGTTCGTGACATTCCCTTTTACTGGCAGCTTATAGATTGTTCATTCGGAGTTATAGGATTGATACCGTTATGGATTTGTTACCGCAAGATTGAAGCGCTTGAGAAGTTGTCTGAACTGTGATTTGAATGATTACATGAATACTATGATTCTTATACTAAACAAAATGATTAATCATAGTATTAGTAAAGTTGTAATTTAAACGCTTGACGACAGAATCATTATAGTATCAATACTTTTGTACTTTCTTCGCCAAATTGACTAATTACCCTAACAGCTATTTTCTTTCCTTTTTATAAAAAATGGAATGAGAAATATGTTTATATAGTTGTTCTCATGCTTCTTCATCAATTTCCACTTTAACCGTTTTTTCCAAGGCTTTTTGCCATTTATCGAATTTATTATCACCGCCGCAGAAGAAGACCTGTTTTACTATAAAGGAAGCGCCATCATAATCATCGTCCACCATCCAGTAGGCGATGTCTTCACGGTTAAAGCTTTTCACTTTATCACGGATGGGATCATAAATATCCATGCCGGCTATTTCTACTTGTAGAGTATCTCCATTTTAATGAAGCTTGATATCAGGCTCTCCGATGGTCATGAAGGAAGCAGCCTTTTTACCTTTTTTGAGCAAGCCTTCCTGCAACAGGTCATCAGCCATTCGCACTTTGGTTACTTCGAAGGTACCCATGCTGGTGGTTTTGGTGGCGTTACTAATGTTGCTTTCAAAAGAGAATCCCAGGATTATCAGCCAGTCAGCACCACCGCGGTTACGGCATTCTTTTACGGCCTCGTTAACGGCCTGGTGACTAACAGTGCCAAACTGCGGCGCTATATGAAAATACGCTTTGCGTTCGCCTTTATCGGTTTGATAGAAACCTTCTGCATGAAGATATGGACTGGCTAAAGGTTCTAAGCGAATGAATACAGCGGTTTCATTCTTCAATCCATTTTTTACACCGGCGCTTTTTAGATGCTGATATATTTTCTGCCCGAATCCGGTTATATTGGTAGCAAGGGTATTTTTAGTAAAATCTTCCGGTGCAATTGGCTCAAAATTTTGCAGGATTCTACAGTAAAAGGCTCGCTGACCCTGATGCGTTTGTTGTCCTTCTTAGGTTTGTCATACAAGGTTTCCATTTCTGGTGGTTCATCATTGGCCAGACTTTTTAATTTGACATGCGGTACTTTTTCATACTCAAACCCATTGCGTATATCTGCAGCGTTGGTATGACCTGCGCCATTTACTACCAGGCCACGATGCACTTCATCATAGAGAATAAAATATGGAAACAAAGCTGTCATTGATCTTGTTTTAGCAATATTGAGTGCAATGCGGTTGTATCAATGGTAATCCATCTGCGCCCCCATTGTTCGGCAACATACGCCGAGGTGCCGCTGCTCCAGGTGGGATCAAGTACTAAATCGCCGGGATCAGTAGTTATTAATATACAACATTGTGTAATCATAGCAGAAGTTGTACAACAAACTCCTTATTAAGTTCTCCAACTGTATCTATCCAAAAATTTGTAAGTTGTTGAACAGGGAAGTCATCAAAATATCTTACAAATTGTATCGTGTTTCCTGGAGCAGTTACTCTGTTTCTTGGGGAATAAATCCGACCATTAAACTCAATATCATAAATAAATGATGCTGTTAAGCTGGATGAAACAAGATCTGAAAGTCTGAAGGGTTTACTTTCTTTATCAATCGTCCCCTCTATCTCCACTTTATTCATTGTCTTTCTAAAACCATCTGATTTTTCTAAAAATCTGAACATTGACTCACCACCAAAAGCTTACGACAGTACCTATAACTGTAACAGGCCATACAGTAACTTTTTTCAGGAACCTTATGCCAATAAAATACCATCATTACTGGATGGCTCAAAAGACCGAACAGCAATAAACGATGCTTTAACCACTTCAACAGCAGCATTATCTAATCCTGTTTTTAATGCCAGTCTTTTAGATCCACCGAAGGAAACAGCCTTAAAGCAAAAACTTACCGAGAATAGTTTCCTTACCTGGGTACCGAAAAGCCCAACACGACTTTATCACGGAACTGCTGATGAAGCCGTTTTTTTGAAACCTCCGTTGTAACTTTTGCCAGGTTCAAAGCAGCTGGGGCAACAAATGTTGAATTCGGGCGGAATGCATGCTGCAACCCTTAAACCGATGAAGCCGAATGCTTTACCATGGATTATATTGCTGGATAAATAGATAAGACAGGACTTTTACAATCAGCATTTCCCATCAACAATGGAGGCAAACTGCCAACTCCTTTTTCATTCTGATAGCTGACTGTTAATATCTATTAGTAAACTGATGATTCAGCTTTTAAATGCACAAAAGCAGTTAATATAAAGTGTAGAATTTTATGCTGATTTTGTGCATATAACTAAGCATTTTTTTACCTAATACCCTGTAATGCTTTAATTATTAGGGTGGCATGGTTTAAGGAAGAAGAAATATCAAACACTAGCATTATGTCAGATCAGGAAGGATTTATCAATGTTAAGGAAGTTGATGAAAATGGTCTAACAATAAACGTTATTGAGGAGGTAGTTCATGTACATAAAGAAGTAGTGGAAAGAGATACAGTACGAATTAGTAAGAAGGTACATGAAACTAATGAAACAATTAAAACTTCTGTGAATAATGAAGAGGTGCAGGTTCAAAAGATTCCGGTAAATAAATATGTTGACAGCTATCCCGAAGTTAGATATGAAGGCGAAACAATGATTGTTCCAGTAATTAAAGAAGTTGCTGTTATTGAAAAAAAATTATTTCTTGTAGAAGAGGTTCATATAATCAGGCGTACTATCACCTCTCAAGAAGAGCAAGTTTTACCTTTGCGCCACGAAGAAGTAATCGTAGAGCGCTTTAACAACGATAACCCGAAAATCTAAATTTCCAAAATTCAATAAAATCAAATAAAACAAAGGAGGCTTATTATGGCACAAACAGTAATAGGAATATTTAATAGCGCTAGTGAAGCTCAAAATGCTGTTGATCAGCTTTTGACAAAAGGCTTTACCAAGGACAGCGTAGATATTTCAACAGGTAGTAGTTCAATGGATAGTACTACCGGTAGTTCGATGGGTAGTACTACAGGTAATTCGATGGGTAATACTTTTGATAATACTACAGGAAGTTCCTTAGGTAATACTTTTGATAATACTACAGGGAGTTCCTTAGGTAATACTTTTGACAATAATACAGGCAGTACATTTGGCTCCACTGGATATTCAAAAGGCACTACTGGTATCAATGAAGGACACGAAACCGGGATAGGCAAATTTTTTAGAAATTTATTTGGCGGTGATAACGATGATAGCGAGCGTTATTCAAGAGTAGCCGAACGTAGCACTGTGGTAACTGTATATGCTAAAAGTACAACAGAAGCTGAAACAGCGGCTACCTTGCTTGATCAATATGGCGCTGTTGACGTAGATGATCAGGACAAACAATATAATAAGAGTGCTGGCACCTCTAATACTACAGATGCTACAGGTCAAACTATTCAAATTATCGAAGAAAATATCCAGGTAGGTAAAAGAGAAGTAGAAACCGGTGGTGTACGTTTAAGAAGCCGTATTGTTGAAACACCTTTTACAGAAAATCTCAGCTTACGTGAAGAGCATGTGAAGGTAGAGCGTACTAAAGTCGACAGGGCAGCCACTAACGCTGATTTAACCAATTTCCAGGAAGGAACAATTGAGTTAACTGAACGTTCAGAAGTTCCCGTAGTGAATAAAGAAGCAAGAATCGTGGAAGAGGTTTCGCTGGGTAAAGATGTAGAACATCGCGAGGAAACAATTAAAGATACTGTTAGAAAAACGGAAGTAGATGTAGAACAGATAGAATCTGATCTGAAGAATAAAAACAAAAATATCCTATAATCCGTACTGATTAAAAAGTGGAGCGAAAGCCCACTTTTTAATTTAACCTATATCCGAAAGGATTAACATATCAAATAATTAATATAAAATACAATGGCTGAACTACATGTACAACCAAAAAAGGCCTCTAATTGGTGGATATGGCTTTTACTTGGGATAATCGCTTTAGCGATAATTTATTTTCTTTCAAAAGGATGTAATAAGACTGTTGACGATACTGTTAACAATAAACAATCAGATACTTCAGCTTCCGCTACAGGTACTTCAGAATCAGGCTCTGTAGGGGTTACAACTCCTACTACCACCACAAGTTCAAAGGGCGACATTGATTTTAATTCACCTAATGCAAATTATGATGAAATAACTGATAAGGATATTAACGTCAGGGGAAATAACGGCTATGCTATTTATAGCTTAGGTGACAATGTTCTCTTTGATGTAGACAAAAGTACCATACGTTCTAATGCACAATCAAAGTTGAAGCAAATTGCTTCTTCTTTAAGTAAAAGATATGCTGATGGTGAGATACGAATTTATGGTCATACTGATGCTACAGGAGATGCCAGCCATAATAAACAGTTATCTGCGCAAAGAGCTGAAGCTGTTAAAAACTGGATCATTAAGAATGCCAATATGAAGGAAGATCGTATTACTATAATTGCTGAAGGTGAATCTGATCCTGTTGCCTCAAATGCGACAGAGCAGGGAAAGCAGGAAAACAGAAGCGTTCAAATAGTAGCCAAACAACGTTAAAATTTTTATTGTAAATCAATTTTAGACACTAATAAAAAATTAAGTATGTCAAACGAATCTAGCCAACTCAAAGAGTTAAAAGCGAGCGGTTATGAGATTGCTGAAGGCGAACCCGATATCAGAGGATGGGATGTTCAAAATAAGGAAGGACAAACAATTGGTGAAGTTGATGAATTACTGTTCGATGAACAATCATGTAAAGTGCGTTATCTTATTGTTGATATAGATGACAAAAACTCTACAGCCGATGATCGTAAGGTACTTATTCCTATAGGACTTGCTGTATTGCATGAGAAAGAAGATGATGTTGTTCTGCCTACTATCAATTCGCAACAACTGGCAATGTTGCCTGTTTATAAAAAAGGCAGCCTGGATGTATCTACAGAAAAATCCGTAAGGAATATTCTTGCGGGAGTGGGCGTTACAGGAGTAGCTGCTGATACACTTGGCAGCACTACAGATGATAGTGAAGATTTTTATGCGCATGATCATTTTGATGAAGACAAATTATATAAAAACCGGAATACTTCAACTGACCAGACTATTCCGATAATTGAAGAAAATATCAACGTCGGTAAGCGTGTTGTACAAACAGGTGGCGTGCGTGTTAAAACGAATATGGTTGAAACACCTGTTGAAGAAACAGTTCGCCTGAGAGAAGAGCATGTAACCATAGAAAGAAACCCGGTAAATAAGCCATTGACCGAAGGTAGCTTTGCTGCTTTTAAAGAAAGTTCTATTGAACTTACTGAACGCGCTGAAGTTCCGGTAGTTTCTAAAGAAGCCAGGGTGGTAGAAGAAATTTCGATTGGAAAAGAAGTTAATCAAAGAGAAGAAACTATTCAGGATACTGTTCGAAAAACTGAAGTTGATGTTGAGCAGTTGAGTAAAGATGAATTATCAAAAAGGGATCTTAACAAGAGTTGATAATTCATTAGTTAATATTAATAAAAGCGGCTCCTTTTAGGAGCCGCTTTTTAATTGCCTGAATTTTAATTAAGTGGATTTAATGATAGGATGGATTAAAGCATAACCGATAGATAATTGTATAATGTGTACCTTAATCTCCTAATCTAAAGGCTTGATAGAATACGTTGCGTACTTACATTGCTGTTAGCATTTTAAATAACAGGTCTTTAATCATAGCAATTATTTAATCAGCTTAATATAATTCAAGATAATTCCAGTGGAAAAACCAACTATTGCTGAACAGCCCACCCGTGTGCGACTCCGCATTCTTGCTTTCCTGTTTATCAATGTGGTTATCAACTATATGGACAGGATCAATCTTTCCGTGGCAGCAACCGCTATCACAGATGATCTACATTTAAATCCGGTTCAGCTCGGACTTTTATTTTCAGCTTTTGGCTGGACTTATGCAGCACTCCAAATCCCTGGTGGGATACTGGTAGATCGTATCATTCCCCGAATATTGTATTCGGTTAGTTTAATCTCATGGTCTTTAGTAACACTATGTCTTGGATTAGTTAAAGGTTTTACAGGCCTACTGGGATTCCGGTTAGCCGTAGGCATTTTTGAAGCTCCGGCTTATCCCATCAATAATCGCATTGTTACAAGCTGGTTTCCCAACCAGGAAAGGGCTTCTGCTATTGCGGTGTATACCTCAGGGCAGTTCCTTGGAATAGCATTAATAACACCAGCTCTTACAGCTTTTCTATATTTTGTAAACTGGCGGGGGCTGTTTATTCTTACCGGGGTAGTAGGCATACTGTGGGGATTGCTCTGGTACCGCTTGTACCGTGACCCTGCGGATCATTCAAAAGTTAATAGATCAGAACTCGATCATATAGAAAACGGAGGTGGATTAATAAACCGGCAAGTCACAAATACACCTTCACTAAAATCAAAATTTGAATGGAAAAACTTACAAAAAGTCTTTATGTACCGTAAGCTCTGGGGCATATATATAGGACAATTTGCAATTAATTCAACGCTATGGTTTTTTCTTACCTGGTTTCCTACTTACCTGGTAAAATACAGGCAATTAAATTTTCTTACCTCAGGATTTCTTGCTTCAGCGCCGTTTCTTGCAGCATTTGCCGGTTTAATAACCTCAGGATTTCTGTCTGATTACTTAATAAGAAAAGGTGTTTCCATTAACATTGCCAGGAAGGCGCCTGTTATATTCGGACTACTATTATCTGCGTCTATCATTGGTGCAAATTATGTAAGTAGTCCTGTACTCATCATTTTTTTTATGGCGCTTGCTTTTTTTGGAAATGGTTTTGCAACCATAACCTGGGTCTTTGTATCCACACTGGCTCCAAAACATTTAATTGGATTAACGGGTGGTGTTTTTAATTTTATTGGCAATCTGGCGTCCATTGTTGTGCCGCTTGTTATTGGCTTATTAGTTAACGGAGGAAATTTTAAGCCGGCACTTATTTTTATTGGAATCATTACTATAGCCGGAGCCTGCTCTTATATTTTCCTGGTTGGTAAAATTGAAAGAATTAACGTGGAAGATAAGATGCTAATCATGTAAATTCTGCATCAAATAAGAATTCATCAACAAACCTCCAGGGTCCATTCAAATACTCCCATAACTGCAAACCTTTTGCAGGAAGGGAAAATGGCCTAAAATTCTTTTGTAATTCGTTCAATACATATTTCGCTTCATTTGCAGGCACTTTGTTTTGAATGGTTATATGCGGCCATAATTTTTGCTTATCCTGATTTGATAAAAATTCAAGCCATTTGTTTTGAAGGGATTTATGTAATTGCATTAACTCCTGGCTTTCAATTGTAAAAGCAACACCATTTCCTATTGATACCAGTGCTTTAACGGTCGTTATAAATGAAGAATGATTGTTACAGATTTCTTTAACTGTATTTGTTACCGTTAGTTCATTTGCAAGCGCATGAAATAAAGTGAGATGCGCATCTATAAAGTTTCGTTCAGCGGGAAAATATTTCTGGCGAAGTGAATTGAAATAATTAAAATCGTTTTTATCAAGCGCCAGTGTAAGTATTAAAGGAGGTTTCATCATAACCATTTAATTTTAACACAGAGTACGCAGAGAAAAAAAAACAGGGTTGCACAGAGGGCTTTTAAAATCAAAAGCCTCATTGTATTTCTCTGTGTTTCCTTCTCTGCGCATTCTGTGTTAAAAAAACCTCCGTATTAGAAGTAATCTCAAACATCAAACTGCAATGTACAAATCTAAAAGTTATGCTTTCTCTACCAAACAATCTCCACCTTAGTCCCTTCCGGACTATTTTCAAAACCTAAATAATAAGTATGCGACCCCGCATCCCAGGATGATTTTACATCAGTGAGTTTAGAGCCGTTGCTATCTGTCAGCATAGCTGATGTAGGCGCTGCCGGTAATAATATCCGGACACTGTTAGTAGTATTCACCGGACTCTTGGAAACAAATGAATAGCTGTTGGAAGTTTGCTTTTCCTCATAAATCCTGGAAGCAGAAGCCAATACCTGAGGGTGCTTGTTGTTTACCACCCTGCTTAAATTATATAACAAGGCCTGATGCCCCGGCATAATAGATTTGCTTGCCAGCACCGGCAAATCGGGTTCAAAAAGATCAATCACTGGTCCATCAATAACAAAAGGATCGCTGCTGGTACTTTCATCCATTACGGAAACAATATCATAAGGTCCTCTTGCAACATACAATGAATTTTTGTAAACAAGCCTGCCTGCCTTTGCATCATTCTCATAAGCTTGTTTTACCTGGTTAACAAAATCGTTGCTATCATCTTTTTCCATTACAAATTCCTTGGGATTCTTTCGAATAATGTATACAGCACCACGGCCAAATTTAAATTTTTGATCCCTGGCAGGTGGTTTTATATTCATCAGCTTGAACAAATGCTCAGATGGCGCTGCAAAATGATTATCCTTTGTGTTCCACCATTCCATCACCGTTTGATAAGGATCATCATCCCTGCCGGCATAAATTAACACGCCGCCTTTCTTTACCCAATCAGCAAGATCCTGATGCACTTGTGCCGATACAGGTTTCATATTCGAGTAACTTACTATCAGCACTTTTATATCTTTTAACGTTGCTGCATAAGTAAGGTTCTCCATATGAACAGTTTCTACAGGCACGCCCAATTTTAATAACGGGAATGTTTGACCGTAAAAATTAGAAAACTGCGGATCTTCAAATCCATTGTGTGTCGGGAAGCGCTGAAACATTAGTGAATTGCTCATCAGGACTCCAATACCTTTGGAACCTGAAACTAAGTTTGTGGTAAGCGGCATCTTATTGAGGGTATTCACCATCACCTGCATTTGGGTTGAATAATATCTTGGTATCAACACCCGCTCATTGCTATTGGCTAGTTTATAAGGATGTGTATAGATGCGTTCGGGCCAGGGCATCACTTCATAATCCGCTACCATTGGATACAGAAGCTTTGCGGTAAATGTTGCCTGGTAATTCTGTTTATAATCCTGCCAATCTTTTTGCCGGTCTTCAATAGGATCGGTAAGAAAATACAGCTTTCTTTTTGTTGGAGCAGTCATGGAAACCATGGAACCATATTCTAAAAAAGCATTTTCGAATACCCGCTCCTTTTGCAGTCCGTTATAATAAGTAGGTTCGCGCGATGTGCCTGTCCACACCTGCGCTATGTATCCATCAATACCGGGCAATGAAGCAAGACTGGCTTCAGGACTCACAATGCTCCAGGATGAATAATTAACAAGAGAATGTGTAGGAATGAAAACCTTAATTGCCAGCTCTTTACTTTTACCATATTCTTTCGCGTATGATGAAACTTCTTTAATGGCGTTAAAGTATAGTTGGTATTTTAATTTACTGGAGAGATAAGTGTTCTCCGGTGACTCATGCTGAGGCCTCCATGGAAAACCATAATACTTTTGCCATTCTTCTTTGAAAGGCCTGCTGTAACCGCCTCTGGCCCAGAATTCTGGCTCTTCTAAAAAGATAGTAGTGATGCCGGCATCAATTACTTTCTTAACAACTCCCCTTTTCATATAATCTATAAAAGAGGCAACAGGCACAACGTAAGGAATGTTCTTCCCATGCCAGATCGTATCTCCTTTTTGGGTTACCTGGCCATCGCCAAGGTGGTTTTTTCCATCCCACTTCCCCAGAAAATAATCATCATAAGAGCCCCAGGCAATACCTGTCATAAACTGGGTAATGTAACCGCGGTCGCGCCATGACTTAACCCGCTGTTCGAAAGTCATATCCCCACGGTCGCCGGCGCCATACACAATAGCAATATCAGAACGCACATCAATTTCAGGCCGCCATGGACTACTGGTTTGAAAAGCCGTTTTTTCTTTTATAGCAACCGAGTCTTTGTTATTAGCCTGCGCCTCGGCGTTAGTGTAGCAGCTGACACTTAAGATACAGAAGGATACAATTTGTTTAAGCATATTGTTATTAATGAATGATTATAGAAATAAGATTTCAACATTTAAGCTATTGTTTTAAAAGGTTGGCTGTTGGTAATTCCCCTCCAGCGGATGGAATGGACTATCACCTTGACAGCTTATAAAATTTCCCTTACGACAGCACCAGCGTTTTCACTTCCGTGTTCCGCCCGGAGCAACATTGATCTGGTACCTGCCTGCCGCATCGGTAGAGGTTCCATTAGTAGTTACTTTAACTTCAACGCTGACACCTGAAAGTGGTTTGCGTTCATCATTAGTTACCTTACCAGTTATCAGCTTTAGGTTTTGAGCAAGGCCGGGTAATGTAATCAGTAAAAGAAAGAATTAAAATACAAGAGGGTAAAAGCATTTTTTTGATCAGGGCCAGTAATAAATTAAAGGGCCGCGCTTACGAATTAACTACTTACCAAAGTAATAATAAAAATAGAACAAACTAAAATTTAAATAAACAGTTATACTTAGATTGCTACCAGTAGTCAGCTATCAGCAGTCAGGAAAATACAGTAAAATCCTCCTGATACCTGATTGCTGACGGCTAAAACAATACGCGTCATTGTATGGTTGATTTCATATAGCCTGACTTAAAGCCGGAACTTTAAACCCTATCCTATCTATATAAGTTTTCTTTATTTATAAGCATAAGCTGTTTTAGCCTTACTGATACATAGGTACGGATTAGATGATATCTAAGGCTTTCCATTTAAATGAAGTAAATAACAGAAACAATCCTTATAAATCAGGTAAGCGAATTAAAAATCTTTAAAAATGATTATGTTATTTTACTTTTCTAAAATGTATCACTAACTCATGATTAAAATATACCTGCTAATGAAATAAAAAATCAATGTTGCTTATACCAGCTTTTCTTTTCATGTTTAAATCCAAATCCTATTTAAAAATTTATTATATCTTTTAACCCAAATCCGAATTTATGAAAAAAATCTTTTTACAATTAATTACAATGAGTGCATTGGCACTAACCGCAAATGCTCAAAATTTCAGTGTGAGTACCCAGTATTCCTACCTTACAGGGCATGGCGCCAACGACAATCACAGTACTTTAAATGGGATTGCTGTGCTTACATCTTTTGCTATTACAGATAATATGGCTGTAGGAACCGCAATTCATACGTACCCTGCAAAAAAATCAAATTATAAAAGCGGTGATTTCTCCTATATGGCAACTGATGATGTTACCAATGTAGCCGTTTCTTATAAAATAAGACTAGCTGCAATAAGTAATATTTTTCAACCATATACAGGTGTGGATATTGGACTTAGCACCAGTAATCATAAAGTTGAATTTAATAATGACCTGAACAATTTGCAGAAATTCAATATTAAAAAGACTTATGTAATGATGTCCCCTAAAGTGGGGATGAATATCGCTTTAAATAAAAAATTTGGAGTATATACCCAGGCTCAGTATAATTTTAGTCCTGGTGATGGTGGTAAAACAATCATAGAAGTAAAAAATTCTAAAAGTAGTGCTACTATCACTACCGAACCCATCAGCAAGTATTATAATATAGATACAGGTGTTTATATGTCGATAGGTAATATCAAGTCTATTTTAAAAAATAATTAAAGGATACAGGTTGTTATATCATCCAGTAATGTATGCTTAATAGGATAAGCGAAAAAAATTAAGGCAACATTATTAAGCCGTCATATTCAACAGTATACTTGTTAAATATGACGGCTTTTTTTTACGTCACCTATAGGTTATACCGCCAATTAGGTTACCCGGATACATTAGAATTCTTTAACCGCAAGGGTCAATGATAGTCCGCAAAGAACTCCAAAGTCAAAATAAACTGTGTTGATAAGATTGCTTCATGAAAATTTGCCGTCTCTCCTTATTACCACTTGCATTGTTTTCACAACATAAGTTTGTAAACATACCTATACTTAACCTGGCTTTATTCTTACGTCTGCTAAATCGTTGGTCTTTGCATCTTGACACATAGGTTTAATATGCTTATATTTGAAAGGTATCATTACAATACCATCAACTTATAACCTTCATTTATGAAAAGTATTATTCTTATTGCTGCCACTTTATTTACATGTAACATTTGTGGCATAGCTCAAATGACTCCTAAACAACAAGCGATCAAAGAATTATTTATAGTAATGCACCAGGATTCTTTAATGAACCAAACAATGAATGCCATGTCAGGTGCAATGACAGCTACTATAAGAAACCCGAACTCAAACGACACGGCAGCTAATAACACTATGCAAAGGATGATGGCCAAAAATATGGAGGCAACGAAAGATATGGTAACTAAGTTAATTAACGAAGACATGGTTGATGTCTATGATAAATATTTTACGCTCCAGGAAATTAAAGACTTTACAAGTTTTTATAAAAGTAAATCAGGGCAGCAACTGTTAAATAAAATGCCTGATATTACGAAAGATATAATGACAGTTGTGGCAACAAAATATGCTCCCGCAATGCAACAAGCTATGCAGGAAGCCGGTAAAACGAAGTAGATAAAGGCTTGATATTAATTACTTAGCCGGCTCTTTATAATATTTAAAATTAGAATCCCCGCTGGTTTGCACTTGCCTTAGGTAATTCTTTTCTCGGCATCTTTTCATCGCGCATAGCGGCATTATAAACAAAGGCCGCAACAATAGCAGCAGAATTTTTCAAGTCTCCTTCAATAAGATGATCATAAGTATCCATATTGCTATGATGGGTACGTGTGCTGTATTCAATAGGCTCCTGTATGAATTGAAATCCCGGCAACCCTACCGCATCAAATGAAAGATGGTCGGTACCGCCGGTGTTGCTTATTGTTAGTGTAGCAGCGCCGGAGTCTTTAAAAGGGGTAAGCCATGAGGCAAAAATGTTGCGTACACTTTCATTACCCTGTAAATAAACGCCTCTTACTTTGCCGGTACCATTATCGAGATTAAAATAGCTGGAGAAGTTCGCATGAGCAGGGAGCAATTGCATGGTAGCAGGATCTCCGAAAGTCTTCTTTACATAACCTCGGGAACCATATAATCCTTCTTCTTCACCGCTCCATAAAGCGATACGAATGGTGCGTTTTGGCTTGATGCCAAGAACATGAAACAACCTTATCGCCTCCAGCATGATAGCACATCCTGCGGCATTATCAGTAGCGCCGGTTCCGCTATGCCAGCTATCAAGATGGCCACCCAGCATTACAACTTCGTCTTTAAGTTTTTTGTCAGTACCTTTTATTTCAGCGATAACATTATAACCTTTGGTATCGTTGGAAGTGAAGTTTACCTTGACGTCCAATTCCATTTTTACAGGGATGCCGGATTTAGACAGGCGCAGCATCGTCATATAATCATCGTAGGAAACGGAAAGATCAAGAAAGTTTTCAGGATCGGTTGCTTTGAAACCACCACCACCCTGTACGAAAATTGTTCCATCATGATTTCGGTTGCTGGTGCTTAGCATAGCGATGGCGCCTTCAGCTTTAGCCAACGCCTTTATAATAGCAGGAAGTTGTAATGCATTTCTTCCCCCGGCAAACTGTGCCCTTCTTGCACTTAAACCTGCGGTATCACGCGGACCAGCCTGTACAGGTTTTGCGTCAGCCATCTTCTGCAATGCTGCATCATCATAACGGGATGCATCAGCCGAAAAACTTTGTTTGTAACTTTCTGGCATATCCATTAAAAGGATCTTACCTGCAAGCTTTCCCTTGTAAGCATTCAGTCCGGCAGAGTCTTTTGCAGCAATCACCATTATCTCGGCATTCTGCAGGCCATTGGTACCACTGCACCAGGCTTTGGGCAGAGCAATTACAGACTTGTAATAAGGGGCGCTCATGGCAACATAAGAACGCTGCAGTTCCCAGCCTTTACCAAAATCTCCCCATGGATCAAGCGCTGCATCTGTCAGTCCCCAGCTTTTTAATTGTTCAACAGCATAAGTTGCTGCCCTTGTAAAGCCAGGTGACACGGTGAGCCGGGGGCCGCTGACATCCGTAAGATGAAAGGCGATGTCCATTACTTTGGATTTCTCCATTTCTTCCTGCCTTATCTTTTGAATGGTTGGCAGGTCAATCTTTTCTTCCTGTGCATGAATAAGAGAGGGACAACAAATTGCGATTACAAAACAGAGTTGTGTAAATTTCTTCATAAGTGTAATTAGTATTATAAGTCAGAATGTTTGTTGAAATGAAAGATAAGGAATTGTTGGGCCTTAGTGCATAACGGTTCAACCATTTTATATAAGAAGACAAGGATCTTGGTCGAGTATGAACTGACCATTATTTTTTGGTATCAACAGTAAGCTATCAGGAGAAAACACTAGCAACAGTTTAGCTGACAGCTGTTATACTTGACAAGGGATAAAATAGTGAGTTGGGATATATAGAAAAAGAGGGGCAACTTTGTAATGACCAAATCACAAAAACATGCCCGCTCTTTCCTTCAACATCAGCAAAGCCGAGATTGAAA